>OLSK01000342.1_pt1 | contig 43506 bp, 36 predicted proteins | sample 1672781 | NCBI WGS metagenome assembly OLSK01 (sample SAMEA3136723, study PRJEB25190) | human gut metagenome | biome: human gut; feature: human-associated habitat; material: faeces | place: Austria | collected 2013 | reverse complement strand
TTATTGACAAACTTTTCAAAGAACTGGTTTTATTTACTGCCAGGGCCGCTTAGGCACTGGAAAAATTAACGAACTATTGTTATCATAATAACTACAATTAATTTCTTTTGAAAGAATCAATGACGCAATCCATAAACATATCCCTTGCCTTGGCATTTACTGCATAGTCCGGTTCGTTTTCCATTCTTAAACCAACAATTAGGGCAATCAACTTGTCCTGATGTAAAAGATGAAGAGTAAACTTTATAGCCATTGCAAGTCTGGCAATATTTCATACCATGACATATTGGACATGTTACATTCCCATAACGTTCTGAATAGTAATTCTTGGCCTTCTCTAACGATTCATTGCGATGCGGTGCCGCGGCAACATCATTTGGCTCGAAACTGTTTTGAGCGGCAATGTCATCATAAGATACCCACTTACCAGTATAGTCTACATACCCAGGTATAGGTTGAAGAGGATTCTCCATTATTTGTTGAGTAATCCTGTCCGCTTGTTCTTTATAAAACGCATTAACTTCAAATTGCATTCGTGAGTTCTGAGTCTGAAGCTCATTGATCCTTTGCTGTTGTGTCCACATCCAAAGAGGGCTAACCGGTGACATGTCGGTTCCTAAATCTACTGCACTCATGTCCGTTGGCATCATAGGAGTGCCGTTCCAGTCTGCATACGTTTTATTCCATGTATATGCCATAATTTGCTCCAAAGCTTTCTGATTACGTGAAAGCCATTGAGCATCTGACATCTGTCCGAATTGAGACTGTGGCATCTGATACGATAAAGCATAGGGATTATTCTGCATTTTTGCGGTCTCTATAGCCATATATGTTTGAGCGCCTGCCTGCAATAGAGTTCCTGCGAAGTTCAACCATTGTTGCTTACGCTGCTCTTTACGCTCCGCTTTACGTTGAGCATAAGCAATCATTTGTTGCCTTTCGTATTTTTCTTTTTGCTTGATGTATTCCTCATAAGATTCAACATATTCAGCGGCATCATCATTGCCAAGGTCTGCCGCTTTGCGTGCAAAATATATAGCTTGTTTCTGCGTATCACTGCCGGCAGAACCAGTGCGGATCTTATTCTCGGCTAAAATTCCAGCCAAGATCCAATTTGCATCAGCATTATCCATATTCGCTGCTCTGTGTAGCCAAAACAATCCTTCTGGTTCCAAAACATCATTGTGGTAATACTTCATCCCTATTGCAAGAAGTATGTTTGATTCAAGTCCAACACCATATCTAGCAGCCTCAATATTGTTGGACATAGTGTCTATTTTTTCTAAAATCTTTTCTCGATGAGTTTCCGTATAACCAGTGACAAGAGTTGATGATGGACAATTAATATATGCCTTTATGTAGTCAGTTTTGATACCATAACCGTTTTCATACATATAGCATAGCAAGTCTTTCAAATCTTTATGATAATATTCTTGATATGCTTCCAGCATACTCAAACATAAGTATGGATTCCTTATCGGAGATTTTTCGTGTCCACATGCGATCGCCAAATCTACTAATGCATTTGTGTTTTCACTTATTATCGCTGATATCTGTAATAATTCAAGCCCTCTTTGAAATTGCTCAATGTTTTTATTGATATCACAATCAAAGGATTGGTTATAACAGAATTGACCATACACATAGTATTTACCTAATTCATACAACGCATCAATATTCCCATAGTAAATTGCCTTTTCATAATCCTTTATAATTGAATGTACATTCATGTTCCGATGATTCAGCTTTCGTTGGCCGCTATTATACGCAATCCTACCTTTTCGACTGTTACCAAAATTAAAACTAATCTGACGGAACAAGGCACTGCCTCCTATATCATATATGGAATTGATCATTGGGATCTCTACTATTGATCCAGAATAGGCTTTCTTATCTGAATTAGCTTTGATTAATGTATCGACAGAAATATGATACAATCTTGCAATGTCGGCATATGTCTCGCCTTTTTGGACAGTATGGGGGCCACTATAGGCGAAATGGAATATGAACATCAATAGTAATGACAGTGTTCTTTTCATACCAATCAATTTGAATTACTAGACAATTTGATATACTCCAAAAATGATGTGGGGTTGGTTATTGATTTCTTTAGTTTCATCATTTCATTACCCTAATACGTGTCGGGTACAACTGTTAAAAAGTATTGTCATCAGTTACTTTCACTTCAACCAACAACGAAAGTGTGGAACTCCACATTCTTTCAATTGAAGGTTCTGACAAAACCCGAATAAGAAGAACGAATGGAACTCCACACTGTGTATTGGTGTCTGCCGTGCGGTGGCTGTGCGCCAAAAGGGCGTGCCTGTGCGGGCAGGTGCTGATACACAAGAAAAGAGTGCTGTTCGTGAGTCCCTTATTCGTTAGAAAACTGTCAGATTTTCAATTGAGGGCCGCGTGATCGCACATTCCGTATTTATGCTGGATTACTCCAGCGACGCAAAGTTAGGAAATTCTTTTCAATCACGCAAAGCAGCACTCGGAAAATTCTTGTGTCAGAGTTTCGTCCATTCCTATCCTTTCGGATCGTCACTTATATTGATGGACGAAAGGAGGCGAATCTATCTTCAAGATGTGATATTCATGAAATATTCTACGGCTCGTCAGTCAGGGCAGTTGGTACTCCGCGTTATAGATTCGCATCTTGAAGATGAAACCATGAGGCAGTTTCTCCCGGAGTTTCAGGTGCTCAAGGGTGTGGATGGTTTTGTTGAACATTCTTGCGGAACGCGCCATGATTCCGTCGCCTCTCTTGTCACTCAGACGACATGAAAACAATGCGATTTTTTGTAAATACTGATCGCAGAAATCAGACACTTCATAAAAGCGATTAATAGTCTTGCTCAATTGTCCTTTGGCATATTCAAGTTTTCCGGAACGTTCCAAGCCATTGTTCTGTTGCGCAAATGGAAGTATGTAGTCAGACTTGGTCCTTGTCAGCTCATTTAGTAGTAGATAATTTGTGCCAACCGAAGGAGAGATGACGAAATCACAACAACTGGGGGTATTGTCCATTCCGTGAATCATTGCCGTAAACATCTCAAGATCCACCACTTCCACAGCTTCGTCATGTCGCCTTAAGACCGAATCACCTTGTCCTCTCGGCTGTAGGATTGTATTTTCCTTGTCCTTGATTTCAAAACGGGCCGGAGCCGGATTGACGGAACGGATATACATAGTACGTTCATCCCACATCACATTGAAATGTGGCGCATATTCATTCTTAAGAAAGTCCGTAAAACTACTCATTGTTCAGAACACCCTTTTAAAGCGCCTCGTAATCGTTATAGATGTCCTCCATGGTCTCTGACATGTCAAGAGTGTTTATGACACACTGACCGCTATCTTCATCTGTCGCGATCAGGTTAATCAAGCTGCCATCCACCACCTTATATGCCGCGATGTTCTCAGGGCGGATAAATGGGAACAAATCCCTGCCTTTTTCGGAATAGCTGGCTCGTATGAGCACATTAAGATGATTTATGATGTACGGACTGTGAGTGGCCAACACTATATTCATCACTCGGTCATCAATCCGCTCGTGGAAAGTGTACCTTGAAATCGTGTTGACAAGATGTCGCTGCGAACGTGGGTCTAGACTGAGTTCCGGTTCTTCGGCATGCATGAAAACATACTTTGGCAAGTTCCCAAGTTCAATAGTCGGATGATATTTCTCTGTCAGATCTTTCTCAAAGAGCATCATAATGATGGAGCGACGCATCGCATCCTTAAAAGAGAACCCTGTTGCGAAATATTTCATCAAGGTAATTAAGGGGGCGGTTGTTTGAGTGCCGGACGATGCGAATTTCAACTCGAAAGGAGGATAGGAATCATCCAAAGGGGAAACCATGTATTTCTTTTGATTGTTGCCACCCTTGACCACATCAAGTCTCATATTCAGATAGTCCAGATCAATCGTTTTGACCACGTTCGTCGCTTCGTCAAAGTCGCCGAATGTCTCGTCAAAATAGAATCCGAAACTGGACCCTTTTACCAGAGCTCCACGGCTTGCCCAGACAGGAATGACGCTTCTCATTTCGCTTACCCATGAATCCTTAAGAAAAATCAAATCCTCATTCGGAATCATTGAGGGCGTGGAAAGTTTCCCCACGGCATATTTTACCTCATATTGATGTCCGTTGACCTCCACTGTGTAAACAATCTCGGATTTCTCAGAAATCAGATTGCGCAATCCGTCTTTAAGGATGTCCTGAAAGCGGATGTAGAAAATAGCCCCATCTATATTTGAGTTTTTCAAATATGCTTTGATGTTGACACGCTTATAGATGTACCGCATCATCGCGATAATCTTCATAAGTGTGCTTTTACCACAGGCACTGGCTCCAATGAGCACAGTCATTGGTTTTAGCTCAAGTAATAATGTGTCTTTCAGCGCACCGACGTTTCTTATTCTTATTGATTCCCTAATCATTGTTTCAACAAGTTAATGAACAACGTATAAAAACCATTGCGAGCAAAGTTAATGCAAAGCAACCAAAATTAAAAGGGAATATGTTCGTTTTTATTCCATGGACACGTCTAAAGTTCTTTCATAACTACAGTGTCAATCCTCCTCGATGATGTTCTCCGGCTCCCAGATGCGGTTCAGGATGTCTTGGGCGAGTGTGAGGCCGGATTCGGCGGCGGTGGAGAGGAGGTCGTAATAAAGGGTCTTGTCATCAACGAACTCTTCGGGGTCGTTGTTTGTGGCGGCGGCAGCGATCCATTCCCAGGCATATTCATTTTCGGGAGCGAGGGCGCCTTTGCCTATTCCTTCCAGAAGAATAATCTTGTACAGGCCCATGCGGGTTATGAGGCCGGTGCTCCAGTCGTTGCTGGCGGCCAGAAGAGCCTTCATCGGGTACAGCTCGACGTCACCATCCGAAATGGCGGCATTGACTTGATCAAGCACTTTCCGCTCGTCGGTTGTGGTGGACGTGAAATCACCATCACAATGCTTCACGGCGATGCTTTCAAATAGGTCAAATAAGGAATCAGATAGCATATTAGGCGGTTAACGTTTTTGTTACACTAATAAACACAATTGTTTTATTATTTATGAATGTTAACTTTACCACATTCGATGTAGGAATATGAAGAGACAGAGATATTTATTGGCCTGTAGTCCTCCTTTGTGGCCGAGAACGGGTTCCGCACAAAGGTTTGAGGGTTCATCGCGATGAGCGGAAACCAGCTTCCCTGAATCTGTATCATCAAAGAATGGCCTGGAAGGAAGTAATGATCTATATCGCACATCGTGAAGTCCACGCTGACGACTTTTCCTGCCTTAACAGCCTTTGCCTTGCTGAATCCGTCACGGTAACGGAGCGGCATCACATCACCTCTGACAAGCATCTGATAACCATCGGGGCGGACATCAATCAGTTTGACGACAATGTCCGCGTCCATATCCCTTGATTTGCTGCCGTCAGGAAGGTCGAGCCGCAACTCGATGTGAGCCATGACCGGTCCGGCGAGATGGAGAGTGTCTGAAAGGACTGTCCCTGAATATGTCAGGACGTCCCCTCTGGCAGAGGCGAATCTCTGGTCGGCGGCCATATACCCTCTGTCTCGCCCGCTTGACTTGACATCCATGTACGGGACAGGATTTGCAGGATCGGATGTGAATGTCCTGAAAACCATGGCGTCAGGCTGACTTGACATATTCAAAGAATCAGTTCCTGAAAGGAAAATTTTTGCCGGCTGCGCATCTGACGGCGGCCATGAGGAATATGTCTCCCATCGTGCCGCGGATTGTACGCCTTCCATTTTGCATCTTATTGTCTCGCAGGATGGCAGCACATTCACTTTCGCGGACGCATTCCCTTTCCCTTCAAGGTAATATGTGAAGAAAGGATATTCAATATTGTCCAGATAATAAGCTCCAGACTCTTCTGCGAACCATGCCCCTGCCAGATGGTTCGCCTTGCGGTTGTTCCAGCCTCCGTGATACCAAGGTCCTGCCGCAAGGTAAAGATCACAGTCAGGAGACAGCCTCTTGATCTCATTGTAGGTTTTAAAGGCCCCGTAGCAGTCCTCTGCGTCGTAGAACCCACCGGTGACAAGAACCGCTGGCTTTATGTCCTTCAGGAGCCGCGCCGGATTCCTGTCTTTCCAAAAGTTGTCATAGTCAGGATGGGCGACCATGCTGTTCCAGAACGTCAGAGTGTCACCAAAGAAATCTGAAAGCCCCGACATCGGTTTGCCACGGAAATAATCATAGAGGTCGGTGTCGATCTTCACCAGTTTTGACAGCCCTTTGGTCGAGGGAGCCTTTCTGGTTCTGTACATCGATGAGCCGAATCTATAGCAGTCCGCAAGGCAAAGAGCTCCGTTGTGATGCGCGTCATCTCCCATAAACCAATCGGTGACAGGGGCTTGCGGCGAGACAGCCTTGATCGCGGGATGTCGGGAAAGGGCAGCCATCGTGGCGTAAAAGCCAGGATACGAGGTTCCTTTCACACCGATGTTTCCGTTGTTGTCAGTGTTGGCAAGGAGCCATTCTACCGTGTCGTAAGTGTCCGTGGCTTCGTCAACAATGCACCCTTTCGCCGTACCTCCAGCCATGCCGCTGAGATGCGGACGGATGTTCTCGAAATCTCCTTCACTCAGGAAGGTGCCACGGACGTTCTGCAAGACAATAACATAGCCATCCGCGGCGTAGTTGAGCAAGTCATCCCGGATGCCGGATGAATATGTCTGTTTGCCTGGCAGAGGTTCCTCCCCCGCCTCAAATCCGTAAGGTTTGAGCGAATAGGGAGTGCGGACAAGCATCACTGGTTTGGCATCGACCGCCGAGACAGGTTCATAGACAGCGGTGTAGAGTCTGACCCCATCCCGCATCGGGATCATCACCTCTCTTTTTGTGTAATTGTCTTTAAGCCATTTCACCGTGACGTTCTTTCCGTTCTGGGCCATGAGGCTGACAGAAAACGTCACAAACAGAAGCAAGGAGAGAAATCTTCTCATCTTTCAATTGTTATTTAACCCGTATCCTCTTCCCGATGCGAAGTGTGGTTTTCACTGACATCCCGTTGAGCCTGCATAACGCAGAGACCGAGGTCTTGTACCTTAACGCGATTGACGAAAGAGTGTCGCCGGACTTGATTGTGTGGTATTTCGCCTCCGGAGCAGGTGTGTCATTCTCCACCAACGCCTGCCGAGGAGGATCCGTCCTGGACGGAATGCGATGCGACACATGCTTGATCGCTGACCAAGTGCCGGACGGAGAGAGGACAATGCTGGCTGTGTCCTTAGGGACGTTCAGAGATCCATCGTCCCCGATGACCATCCAACGCCCGTCCGCCATAAGCAGGACACGCATGTCACCTTCCTGCAGCCGCAAGGTGTCCCTGACATCAATGACCGTGTTTTCAGGCAAGGCTTCCATCACCTTCTCATCTTTATGGCTTACAAAATCAGGAAGGATTCTTCTCGCTCCAAGGAACCTGGATGAGTAATATTTCTCAGTGATGTGCGAGATCTGAATCCCACCTTTCACCGCCGCATGGATGAAAGTGAAATCCCTGCCCGAACTGTCAAGCTCTATGAATATCCCGATGTGGCCGACCCTGCTGGCGTTGCGTCGCGCCGCGAACACTACCAGATCTCCTTTTTGAAAGTTGGACCACGAGCCGCTCACTTCCCTTCCTTGCTTTGATTGGCCTACGGAAGAACGCTCCAGGTCATAGCCGAACTTCTTGTACAAATACTTTGTGAATCCAGTACAATCGAAGACCCTCGGTCCGCTGCCGCCATAGCGGTATGGTGTGCCAATCATCTTCATTCCTTCCTCCACGAGGATGTCCGCCAGTTTTTCAGTTGACACCGTGATCGAATCCTCGACCTCGGACATGACGTTATGGGCATTGGCCGCGACCGAGATCATCACGGCGATCGCCACAAGCACTGTTCTTATTGCGTTTCTCATTTATATTCAATTCTGTATATGTCCACAGCATTGCCACCGCCACTGCTGTTGCCCTGGGAGGTCGAGAAAAGATAGTGCCCGTCCCGCGTTATCGCCAACCCGACAGGATACGAATCCGCGCGGACGGATCCGATCATGGACATGGTCTTTGTCTCCACAACAGCGATTCTGCTGGAAAAATTGCATGCCGCGAAGATGAACCGTCCGTCTGGCGAAGCTACTATCGTTCTCGCGCCCGGAAATACCTTGCAGCTTTCCCAACCGTTGATTCTGGCGGTTTTACTTTTCCCATCAAGTTCAGCTATGGCCGAATAGACACTTGTCATTTCTGCCCTTTGGACATAGCCTGCGGTGTTGATGCTTGCATAAAGGTAGCCATCCTTGCAAATTAAATGCCTGACGTTCGGCATCAAGCCTACAATCCTCCCCAGATACGAAGAGGCCTCAAGATCTATCACGGCGATTCCACCGGCACCGCCCATACAACCGACCAGAAGATACCTGTTGTCAGGTGTGAACAGGGTTCCCCTCAGGCAGTGCCCGCTGCCATTGTCCCTGTTGACCAGCTCTGTCCTGCTATAATCAAGGGATAATTTACTATCGATCACATAGTTGGAGATGTAATGCCAATCCTCAGGCCTGTCACTTGAGATGTCCATGACACCGACCGTGTTGTCTCCCCAATGAGTGACCGCCAATCTCGTTCCGTCATCCGACACGGCGATCATCTTAGGGAGCGGCCCAGTCTCGAACATCCGGATAATCGTGTCCCTTTCCGTGTCCAAGACGGCGACAGCGGAAGGTTCTTGCGCATTGATGTCGTAACTTCTTCGGTAATAGGTTATCCACAAATATTTACCTTTGTGGGAGAAAGCCGATTCGACTGGTTTCCCCGAGAATGTCCGAGGATTCCTGCGCTTGTCCTTGAATGTGTAATAGCCGCTTTCATCAGCCCACAACTCCTTGCCCGAACCATCAAACCGATGATGGACAGTTTTGATTTTATTTCCGGTAGGAACCTCAAAGACAACAGTCCTCATGCCCTCCAGAGAATTGACGTAGAACTTAGAGCCATCAGGATGGATGGTCACCGATTTCGGAGAGCGGATGTCTGTGTCACGCGTCTTATGGTCAGAACAATAATTCTGTCTTTTCTGGACCAAAGTCACTTTAATATCCTTTGTTTCAAGGCATTCAGACAAACATGCCGGATGCGTGACACCGTCCCCGCAAATGGCGGGAACAACATGCATCAATAAAACACCGGCGAGCGTTAATGCATAATGAGTGTGCTTTTCAATCATCAGCAGGTAGAATCGGTTCTAATTATGTGTCATTAAAATTATTCGCAATATATGAAAAATAAGTAAAACCTCAGCATAAATATTCAAAATATTGCCGTAGTTTTGCAAAATCTAAACATTGAGAAAAATTCACAATTATGTTTTTGATACAGTTGATGATAGTGCTTCTGGCACTTTATATCGGCTCACGGTACGGAAGCCTGGCATTGGGAGCGATTTCCGGAACAGGCCTCGCCGCAAGCGCATGCTCCTATAAAAGAGGCTTGGACCTTGGCAAGTACCCTGCGTTCCAGGCAAGGCTGAAAGACCCGGAGATGTATGAATATATGTACGGTAGCACAGCGACATCCCTCGGAAAGGAAATCTCCGCGTCAGCGAAACGCGCGGTCTATATATTCCTTGCCTCAATCGCCGTCATCGTGCTGTTCGCGTCATGCCAAAGGTTGCTCCCTTCCTACGAGGACGGCAGCCGGTTGAAAATGAATATAGTCATTCAGATTGTGATGCTTACAGCCGCCGCGCTGATGGTCATAGTCAGCAAGGCTTCACCGAAAAAGGCTGTAGCCGGTTCGGTTCTGATCAATTCACAAGGTGCGGTGGTCGTGGCGATGCTGCCGCTGGCATATTCATTGGGCATCCCGGGACCTGTGCTTTTGGGTGTACTGCCAAGCGTCTATGGCTATTTCTTCATACCGAACTATCCTTCGGACATCGCTACGGTCAACTTCGACCGCAGCGGAACGACCGTGATCGGGAAATATCTTCTGAACCACAGCTTTATGATGCCGGGACTGGTCAGTGTGGCAGTGTCCACAATCGTGGCCAGCATTATTTCCAGTTTGATCTTTTAAATGAATCTGCCGGTGGCGCTGTCCATTGCCTCACGGATTTGATCCGGGCTACCGGTCGCGACAATACGGCCACCTTCGGCACCGCCACCCGGTCCCATGTCGATGATGTAGTCGGCGTTGCGGATGACATCCAGATCGTGCTCGATGACTATGACGGTGGCGCCGTGATCGATAAGGCTCTGGAACACTTTCAGTAGCGTCAGGACATCGGACGGGTGAAGGCCTATGGTCGGCTCGTCGAACACAAAGACAGAGTCGCTCTGCCCCCTGCCCATCTCGCTGGCCAGTTTAAGCCGCTGAGCCTCACCGCCGGACAGGCTCGGGGTCTCTTCTCCCAATGTCAGATAGCCAAGGCCGAGATCACGCAGGACTCTGAGACGCTGACTGATGAGTTTCAAATCAGCGCAAGCGTCAAGGGCGGAATTGATGTCCATATCCATCAGCTCTGGAAGCGAATGGAACTCTCCTGCCGCATTCTCCCTCCGGATGCTTCCCGCCGCTTTTGAATATCTTGACCCACGGCAGTCGGGGCACGGAATGTCCACATCCGGAAGGAACTGCACGTCAAGGCTTATCACACCCGTGCCGTCACAGGTCGGGCAACGGAGCTTGCCGGTATTGTAGGAGAAATCCCCGTCCTTGTAGCCGTGCTTTTTCGCGTCCGGAGTCTTGGCGAAGACTTTCCTTAACTCATCGTGCACGTTGGCATAAGTCGCCACCGTAGAGCGAACGTTAATGCCTATCGGTGAAGCATCTATGAGTTTCACCTGACGTATTCCTTCAACGTCTATAGACTTCACGTGCCGTGGCAGCTCACGACCTGAAACCTTAGATTGAAGCGCAGGGATCAGGCTTTCAAGCACCATCGTGGTCTTGCCGGAGCCGGAGACACCGGTAACAACCGTCAGCCTCCCTTTCGGGATCTCCACCTTCAGTGGCTTGACCGTATGGATGGCATCGGTAACCATCGTTATCTTTCCATCAATGAATATGTCAGAGTCTTTTATCTGTTGTCTTACCTTAAGAGGATTCTTGCCAGAAAGGAAAGGACCTATCCTTGAATATTCATTGGCCTCGATGTCGCCGATCGTGCCTTGAGCTATCACATTTCCTCCGCTTGAGCCGGCACCGGGCCCCATCTCGATCATCCAGTCGGATTTCGTGAGGATCTGCGTGTCGTGGTCAACCAGAATGACGGAGTTTCCATCCGCTATCAAGTCCTCCATCACGCCGCAGAGGCCAATTATATTCGATGGATGCAGACCGATTGAAGGTTCATCGAGAACATACAGGACTCCCGTCGTACGGTTTCTGACGGCTCTGGCTAACTGCATCCTCTGGCGTTCACCGGTCGATAAAGTAGCCGCTGAGCGGTCCAGTGAAAGATAGCCTATTCCCAAGTCCATCAGGCGTTTGGCCGTGTCCAAGAACGATTCGCAGATGCTTTCTGCCATTGGTCGCATCTCCCACGGAAGCGAAGCCGGAACGCCTTTGACCCATTCCACAATCTCGGTTAGGGTCATCGTGCAGGCCTCAGCCAATGATATTCCTCTAAGCTTCGGTGCCCTTGCCGCATCAGAAAGCCTTGTGCCTCCGCAGTCCGGACAGACATCCAATCTTAGGAACTTCTCGACACGCTTCATCCCCTTCTCGTCCTTGACCTTGGCAAGTGCGTTCTCCACCGTGTAGGTCGCGTTATAGAATGTGAAATCCAGTTCGGCGGCGTCATTGGAGTTCTTCGCCTTGTAAAGAATGTGTTTTTTCTCCGCCGGACCGTGAAGGACGATGTCTTTTTCCTTGTCAGTCAGATCCTTGAACGGGACATCTGTGCGCACCCCCATCGCTCGGCAGACATCTTTCATCAGAGACCACATCAGCGTGTTCCAAGGAGCCACAGCCCCATCATCAATCGTCAGGTTCTCGTCCGGAATCAGAGTGGATTCATCTACCGTCCTGACCGTACCCGTCCCGTCACATTTACGGCAGGCCCCCTGACTGTTGAAAGACAGTTCCTCGGCTGACGGAGCGTAGAAATGTTCTCCGCACACAGGGCAGACAAGCTCTTTTCCGGCAGCCACAAGCAAAGATGGTTCGACATAGTGCCCGTTCGGACATCTATGGCTTGCCAGCCTTGAGAACATAAGCCTAAGGCTGTTAAGGAGTTCCGTCCCCGTACCGAAAGTGCTGCGTATGCCCGGGATCCCAGGCCTCTGATGAAGCGCGAGAGCCGCAGGAACGTAAAGAACCTCATCCACGTCAGCCTTCGCCGCCTGCGTCATCCTCCTTCTCGTATAGGTCGAAAGTGACTCAAGGTAACGCCTTGAGCCTTCTGAATATAGCACCCCTAACGCCAGCGAGGACTTCCCGGACCCGGACACCCCGGCGATCCCTACGATCTTCCCCAGCGGAATGTCCACATCCACATTCTTCAGGTTGTGCACCCTCGCGCCACGCACCAAAATTCTGTCCGGTTGATTCTTATTCATTGTCAATGAACATCTTAGTAAGTTCCTCAAAAGAGTCAAGGCGGGTGATGTTCGGATGCTCAAACTCCTCCGTCACCTCGTGCCTCCACATAGTGTGGAAAGGAATATGTATGCCGTAGCCCCCGATCTCGATTATCGGCTGGATGTCGGACTTGAAGGAGTTACCGACCACAGCGATCTGTGACGGTGCGACCTGCTCCACATTGCAGATGTCAAGATATTCCTTGATTCCCTTTTTGGTGACGACGATAACCCGGTAGAAGTATTTGTCAAGTCCAGAGCGTTTGATTTTGTTCTGCTGGTCCAGCATATCCCCTTTTGTCATCAGTATCAAGCGGTAACGACCGGTCTTGTCCAGAGCGTCAAGCGTCCGCGCCACCCCCGGAAGCGGTGTCGCAGGAAGGCTGAGCAGCGATTTCGCGCTCGATAATATTCGTGAAAGATTCTCGCCCGGCACCTTGCTGTCAGACACCCTCAAAGCCGTCTCCATCATCGAGATGCAGACCGCCTTCGCACCATAGCCCAGAATCGGCATATTCGCCGATTCAGTCTTGTATAGCTCCTCAGACAGTTCTTCCGCCGTTCCATATTCCTTCAACTCCTCCGTGAATACCTCCTCCGCCCTGTCGAAGTATGTCTGATTGTCCCACAGCGTGTCATCCGCATCGAAGATTATCACCTTGACCTTATCTTTCATCATTCCTCATATTTTGGTCTCAAAATTAGCGAAAAGAATCCTAACCGCAATCTACCTGTAATCCGATTCCGCCCAGAGATTCCAAGGCTTTTCCGGCACATAGTAGTCTTTGATGCCGTAGTCGATGTTGGCCTTGCGGGCCTGGCTCAACTGGTGACGGCGGTGGATGCGGTACGTCCTTCCGTCTTTGATGAAGTAAGCACCCGTCTGGTGGAAACGGAACGGAACCTCTTTGGCGACGCATTGCGAACGCAGATCAAGGATCCAATCGAAATCGCACGGCCTCGCCCCCACTCCGGACTCTCCGCTCACACTTACCTCCTCGATCGTGTCATCCAGCCATCGCGAGATGTCCATCCGCTCAAGCATCGGCGCCACAATGATCGACTTATGCCTTATCGGAAGTTCCTTGAATATGGGAAGCCGACGCTCGGCCATAGCCTGGTTCTCCACCGTGCAGCCGATGATGACATTCTCGTACCCGTCGCCCCAGTCCGGAGGCAGACACCGTTCCAGCCGGTCAATCCGTTTTGTAAAGAAATAGAACATACAGTCGCTCCGAAAGCGCATCATTTCCCAACATTCCGGCCTCCACGGATCCGCGTCCTCCAGCAGGAAATCCGAAGTGAAGCACGTGAAGACAATCTTGCCGGAAGGAATCTTGAAAGTCTTGTCCCGCTTTCTTTTGACCGGCAGATTGAACGCCGCCGTCTTGCGCGCGAGGTTGCTTGCGATCTCGCTCCCGTACATCTCATCCTGCCGATAGACATAACAGAACCTGCAGCCCGGACTCACCTTAGTGCACCCGTGCCACGGATTCCAATCCGCGAATATGCTCCACTCCTCCGCCATTAATGAATATACCAGTTTACCTGCTGTCTTGTTTCAAAACTCTCGTCATTCACGCAAACGACCAAAGGCCCGTGGAGGCTTATTGGCAGGAAACTATGACATTCAACGGCCCCTCTCCCTGCTATAATGCTGCTAACAAAACCAGTCGCAGAGCGGATCCAGACAACGCCCTTATAAATGCTTTACCTGTAAATATATTAGATTCCCCATAGTTGCCGTTATCACTTGAACAGTTTGTTAACATGCTTACTAATAAGCAGAAAAGCGTTTTCAAATACCCTCTCATAATAACATTGCTGGTCACTTTCTAGTGGACACTAGTGATAGAATATTCCTAATTAACTCCAATAACCAATTTGAATGAAGATGTTGGACAAAACTCAGGATAAATAGAATAATTTGGTGGAAAAGAATATTTTAGATACCCTTCTTTGGTGTTTATCCACTTGCTCAATTCATATGTATCGCATTTTTCATCAAACCGAAAAGTACCAGAGCCCATCAATGTCCGTTTCAGGCCAGTGGCCTAAAACGATGCTAATTTAGTAATAAATTCTGAAAATGAGGCGTTTTATCTTAATTTTTGCCTCACGATAAAAGATATGGGGACAATACAATGGTTGCGAACAATACAGTAAGGGTCCACCAAACTATAGCTTCTCCTCCTGCCCGGTCTTCATTCCACGGAGGTCACAATCATAATTCTGACGGAACTCTTTCTTCGCTTTTTCCATTTTGAGGTCGGATTTGTGGGCTGGAAAGGATTGGGCTACAATTCTGGCACGTATGTCATCGTTTGCCGGATGCCTAAACAAAGGCTTGCTCAAAGTCGCGCGTAATTGGGCGATTGCGTGCTCAATGTCAGTTCCTTTTAACTCAACAAATATCTCCGACCAATTCTCAGGAATCCGACCTTCCTGCGTACGCCTTACAAGCACAAGCTTATCACACCTTAGGCCATCTTTGACAATATAACCGTCAACGGCATATACCACGGAGTCTTGTCCTTCGGCAGTTGCCAAGGCATAGCGTTTTCCCTTTTCGCAAACAGCTACCTTAGAACGGAATTGAAGATTCTGTTCCGGCACAAATCCGTCAACAGTCAAACGGTTAAAAGTTGATGAATATTCTCTCTCGCCTCGTTTCATACTTCTCCATATAGAATATTGTTCAATTTACTGATTTTGTCATCTACCCAATCAGAGACACCGTCCAAATCATTTCCAGTGAGCATCGGGATCTCGTTGTCCAATATATTGCGGAACACTCCATCATCTCCTATGAAATAACCGGAAACGGAAGATGACGGTATAATATATTCATCCTCAATCTCTGCCTGTCCTACTTTCTCTGACACTACAGCCGCCAGCAACAGAACATTGACGACTGAAAGGATGTAAGGACTATGGGATGTCATCATCACGAAACTGCTCTCTGAACCTTTATCCAATGCCATTTTCAGAGAACGGATAATGCTCAACACAATCAAGCGTTGTGATTCGGGGTAGAGATTTTGCTCTGGTTCCTCAATGAATACTTGAGCGGACTGATACTCCAACCTTCTTGATGCCAACCCATTGTCTGTTTCGTTGATCGAATTGCGCTCCACCATAGATAATGGAGCGTTTTTGCCAACCTGACTCATCATATAGTTAGCCATCACTTCCAACGGCATAACTGACTGCACTCCGCTTGAAGCATAGAAAGCCGGGGACTCTACACCATCTTCCCTCACAATCATATCCACTCCGGACCTGTTGACATAACTAAAGCCACCGGTAACTGACAAAGGATATGGATGTTCAGCGGTGTATGGAGATTTGGCCTCATCCCACTCATAAATGAAATTGAAAAGGACATCCCGATCAGTGGCCTTATAGGCTCGATCAACATTTTGTATGGCGGAAATCAAATTACGTTCAGCAGGGACATAGCACAGCTTGCTGTTGAAACGCCCTTGGGCAAAGTTGTTTTTCCGTAATATTTTTGGGTTTCCACTTTTGCCGACATATTCAATCTGTATAGTGTCCCCGTCATACTTTATCAAAGTGTCATCACGGAAATATTCATCATTCAATCTGTTGAACTGCTTCAACTCCTTGGCGAACCGGTTATAGTGGGTATATTGACTGATCAAATCATCGGTTGATACCATAATTCTTTTTTCCACCCAACGACAATAACTGAGCACTTTCATAAAGGTACTCTTACCTGAACTCTGCCGCCCCATCAACAGCATAAACGGTGTGAGTTCTATAGTCGTGGAATCCTCAATGGGACCGAATCCTTTGATATGCAATGTCGCCATATCGTTTTCAATGTTAATGTACTTAACCACAAAAATACTGAAATAGCCTTGCAAATCCAAAAGGTTAAACAAAAACACTCGTTCGGCAGAGTCAAAACCACACGTTCGTCCACCAAAACGGTGATTCCCCGGACAAGATGTACTATATCACCAGTTTGTCCGGGGAATGTGACTTTCACCGGACAAACATAACTCAATTGCATAAAGGATGGAAAAAACTATTTCCTCGGATTTTTTTACAAAAAGCTTTCAGGCGATAGGCCTTTTCAAGGCATCAGGTGGCGTATTGGGATGAATTGCGAACGACTTGGAGGTTTACTTTTTCAGCATCAAGCACAACTGGGGACGTTCTGTGGCATATAGGGCTGAAAGTGTTTTGTAAGGATATTTTCTGGTCGCTTCGACAAGCTCTGCGGCCAGGTATTATTCTATGGTATTCAGCAGATCACAATCGTTCAGGCGATCGAAATCTGATTTAAACAAGCGATCTTGAACGATTCGGTACTTTTCAAATTCGGATTCAGCAAAACTTTTGGCAAATTCCGCAGTAATCTTTCCGGCATCATTCAATATAGCATCACCACCAGCTTCAAGGATTATGTCTATGCGTTTAGCCCAGTCTTCCATAGTCATCGGAATATGCCTGTCTGCCATTCTCTCGGCCATATCCAAAACGGAGTTGACCAATTTTCCCATATCTTCCAATTCCACACCATTCAGGTAATTCTTCGCTATACTGAACAATCTTTCCATCCGGAGCATTCTCCCAGGTCGTCAAACCCATATGTTCCTTACCTGCATCAGCTCTTTCCACAATCAGTTCTGCGGCGGTGTGGCCGTGAACGGCAAAGTGAATTTTATTCTGTACCTTTTTGTAGAACAATCTTGTTGTGGGCGCGTCACGGTTATAGTCAACAGCTGTGGCGTAAATGTCGGTAAGTTTCTGGTAGAATCTTCTCTCACTCAACCGAATCTCACGAATCTCTGCAAGCAGATGTTCAAAGTAGTCTTCTCCGATGAAGGTTCCATTTTCCATCCGCTTTTTATCCACAACATAGCCTCGAATTGTGAACTGTCGCAAAACACTTGTGCACCACTGACGAAACTGTGTGGCTCGGATAGAATTGACACGGTAGCCTACCGAAATAATCGCATCAAGATTGTAAAATTTCGTCATATACATTTTACCATCCGCCGCAGTTGCCGAGATTTTCTCGGTAACTGAACCTTCTTCAAGTTCACCAGATTTAAAGATATTCTTCAGGTGCAAGCCAATATTATCAGACGAGCAGTCAAATAGCATCGACATTGCTTTCTGAGTCGCCCATATACTTTCATTCTTATATAGCACCTGAATACCTTCCTCCTTCCCTTCCGCTATGAAGGTGAGAAATTCAGCCGTGCTGTTCCGCACTATAACATTCTTCATCATCTATCTTTCTTTCAACAACTTAGTAACCTTCAAAAAATAACCTGCATCATCTTAAGGAATCTTTTCGGTCTATATCTCTTTTCTCATCAGTCATGTGCCACCGGCACACTCCTTCTTCGAAAATAGATCTATCCTCGAAAATATTCTCTTAATCTGAGGCAACTTATTTTTTCATGTTACTTAATCATATCTACACAAAAATAATGAATAGTCCCGGCAAATACAAGTCACTTGACCTCCAGGTTGCGCGGGACGGCGGCGGCGTTGGCGCGGTAATGCGGGGCGTAGAGGGATTCGATTTCGGGGACGGGGGCCTGGAAGGTGCCGGGCTGGGTCACGAAAAAGTCTTCGGTGACGGTGGTGCGGCCTTCGGGGTAGGTGTCGAAATAGAATACGGTACGGTCGGGTTTCACGTCACGATAACCACACGGGGAGACTCGGTACCAGCCGTCAACGGTCAGCGGGGTGAAAGACAGATTGTAGATCCCAGACAACTGGTCAACTGGAATCAGAGACGCCTCACGGGGTGCGGTCAGACGGATGAAACTTCGGTTCTCGGAGTTCTGGACGGTATAGACGGCACGGATGCGGTCTCCCCGACGGACGGTGTCACCTTGGCCAACCTCCTTGTCTCCAATAAAATAACGCTTTTCAAGGGAGAAGCCGTTGCCGGAGGCCTTCACATCAGCAAGAGGCTTCAGCACACGCTGGGTCAGGGTCACGACACTGGTGTTCAGCAAGTCGGTGCTACCCTTTCCGACTGAACACAGGGCGTTCACAAAGGCAGGATCCGTGTCCCAGTTCTGGGTTTCTTTCTGTAATATCAACCATAAGCGGACTCCATCGGCGATCTCGGCGGCTTTCTGACCGGTGACTTGATCAGAATGTGAGGAAGCATATTCAGAAAGCACATCGGAGATGAGCGAGTGGGCATAGGCTTCGTTTTCCAGCAGTCCTCTGAACGGCATCACAGCGTTCGGGTAGTAGAAGCCGCCACCATCGTGCCTGACGGCATATTCAAGGATGGAGAGGATGTCTTCGTCCATTGATCTGCGGAGCGCGGCATCGACATTGAAACGCTCGCCCCAAGCGCGAGCCAAGGATATTCCTTCTTCGGAGCCGATCAGATTGCTGAGGGTACGGACACGTCTTGCCTTCGCACCTGGCTGACCATCAATGAAATCGAAGCGGTTGGAAGGTGAAAGGCAGATGCGGGCATATTTCCGGAAAGAGGAGAGTCGGGAGCGGTACTCCTTGCGCTGCGACTTGTCCATCCGCACCTTGAACCAGACCGACGGGAAGTTCGAGCGGACGAGCATATAAGTGTCGTTCGACAGGCCGCCGAACCAGCGCGGGAAGCCCAGGAACTGAGTGGAATCCAGATACTCGACAGAAGATGTCAGATCAGGAATATTCCCGCCAAGACTTCTCACCAAAGCCATCCGATCCAGCACCGTGGCGGTGACTGACTGTGAGGAACGCATACCTTCGAACCAGCCGAAACCGCCGTCGGAGTTCCTGCACGCAAGGATTCTGCCCAGCAGCGAAGTGTCGCGCTCCGACTTGAATGATTTGAAGCAATATGCCTCTGTAAGTGACAGTACATCATTGGATGACGGCTCGGACTTCTGTGTCGCGGCCTCTTCGATCATCTTGCCGATCGAGATCTCTTCGCAGACGGCACCAGCGGAAGATACGTTCACGAAACGGCTTCTGAGCGATTCCAGCAACTTATCCTTGTCAGTTCCTGGCAAGGCTATGGCCGAATGGGACTCGGTGATGACCTGACTAGCATCGTGAACCGGAACACCGAACTGGACAGCGTCACTGAATGATTTTGAGGCGAATATGACCTTGAAAGTCAGTGAGTCGATGTCGTGAGGCACATCAACCGGGAAAGACACGACCGATTGTTCACGACCGTTCACCGTCACTGGAACTTTCAGCGAGTCAATGGCTTCGCCGCTTCTTGAATATTCAAGGATCTTCATCTCGCCCTCTATCACCGCGTCTGAATTGCCGACGGTGGTCGCCGTCAATGTCCATTCGTCTCCAGAGTAAAGATACCTCGGAGCGTTGACGGAGACTTTTACAGGCACGGTGACGGTGAAATCCCTTGTCAATGTGCCGTTGCGCATCGCCTTGTCGTGAGCGAAGAACAAAACGTGATAGGTCGAGAGTTTATCAGATGTCTTAAACGTAAATTTGACCTCGTTGTTTTCCGGATAGAGGAACGGCTCAAAGGCCAAAGATTCTGAGAATATCTTTCTGACAGCCACGGATGTGAAATCATAATCAGCGGCGGCAGAAGCACTTGACTCAGATTTCTCATAATTGCGTCCCGAATCATTGGAACGGTTCTTACGACGCCGTGCCGATTTGGAGGCGACTCCGTAACCAATCACCATCACCTCATCAAGCAGTGACTCGTCTTCCTCAAGGACGATATTCATTCCCGAAGTTCCTCGCAATGTCACACTCCGGTAGCCTATGTAACTGATTGTTATCATCGTCCCAGGACTTGCGTCAAGTGAGAAATACCCGTCAAGGTTAGCTGATGTGCCATAGGAGGTGCCGTCCACGATGACTGACGCTCCGATAAGCGGCTCCCCGTTCACATCCGTCACTATACCGTTTATCCCGGAAGACAATCCTTTGCCGATGTTGCGTAAAGACTTGTTCGTGATATATCCGCAGGCGATATCCATCTGGACATTTGAAACGACATTAGGTTCAAGCCTTACCGGATTCCATAGCTCCTTTCGGACCGCGTCAAGACTCTTGTCATAAATCGCCGCGAGACCTTCGATGCCATCCGGGACGCGGACCTTGACGGTATATTCAGTGCCAGGATTGGTGACATCGGTGAAGGCGCTGAAATCCAGAGGCATATCAAGTTCGTCCGACAGTCTGTTGTAAGTATGCTCGTACTTAAAGAAGCGGCCATATTTAAAGAAGAGCAACTGGATCCTGACAGGGTCATCAGCTCCAGCTGGGTAGCGAAAACGCAATTCTCGCAGCGAACCGGCAGACGAGCCGTCCATCGTCACCATTCTGGATTCAAGGATATTCCCGCCACAGTCAAGCATTGTCGCGACTGCCCATAATGGTGCCACAGAAGCTCCGAGCGTCATTATGATGTCCTCGCCAAGAGCGACTTCGGTCTTACCCGGCAACAGAAGACAGACAGCAGGAGCCACAAGCGACTTCGCCTCACGGCTCACCTTCACAAGGTTATATTCTTTCTCCGCCTTGACCACCTTGCCAAGACTGTCCGTTTTCTCTGAATATGCCCGGAGAACATAAAGTCCGTCAGCCGTTGTCGGCAAGTCAATCTCATCGCCGGAAGCGCATTTACCTGTCTGCAAGACTGTTCCGGAAATGTCCAAGAACTCATAGCGAATCACAGACTTCACTTTTTTACTGAATCTGTCACGGACTTCCAACGCAAAAACAGCCTTGTCTTCGGTCACGATTCCCTGTGACACCTTGCCAGATTCGTTCAGATCAGCAAGCAACAGATTCCCGTCAATACCGTTAACCAGACGGACATCAAGCTTGATCACATTATAGACATTGACCGAAGTGTCAAACGCTCTGGTCTCCCCTGTCTCGTCCTTCACGGTCACATTGATTGAATATCGTCCTTGATCCTTCGCCTTGAATCTATAACCGAAACGTCCGTCCGATGAGGACTTTATCTCTTTTTCATCCACTGTCTTCCCGTCACACGACACCTTTAACGTCATCCGGGCGGAAGCGAGGCTATGCCCCGAGAGGCTCTCGACCTTTCCGGAGACGGTCACGGAATCTCCGGCGAAATAAAGTGATTCCTGCTCATCAAAAGTCAAATCGAACGTTGGCAGTACAAAATCCTCTACCCTGAACATTCTGGACGTAATCTCCTTGTCGCCATTGGCAACAGCAATCTTGAACAGCCCGTTGCGCCGCCCTTTCGGAATGACGAACTCTCCGGCGAAGGACCCGAAATCGTTGGTGCGGAACGACTTCTCCTCGATCATATTCATCTGAGAATCGCATAACGCGGCCTTGAATGCCTTTTCTTTTCCGATGACTTCCAATTGTTTATGAATATCTCCACGGAACATCACGGCTTTGAACCGGACTGTGTCGCCGGGCTTGTAGGCTCCACGGTCGTTGAATATTCGGCCGTAGGTTTCTGTTTCCGAGTGGTATTTCCCAGTCGCTTCGACAGGCTCAATGACCGGACGGTCAAGATACGACGCCTTGACAATGACAACCTCCTTGCTGAGCCGAACAGCTTTCCCATCCGTCACCGAGCAGACAACCTTGCACTCAAGTCCGGACTTCTTAGCCGCCAGTTCCTGCATCTCGGAAGGCAATAACGTGAATCCATCAATGCTCAGATGCGCCGAGAGCACCCGCTCCCCTCTCGTCATCTTGACATCAACCTCCTTGAAAGGCTCTCCGGTGATGTAATCAGCAGGGAAAACCGCGAATCCGTCACCCTGCTTCCTGACAGCCACGGACACTGTCTTGTGAACGTACGAGATCTCGGCCTCTTTCCCGGAGCCGGAAACCTTGATCCAATAGTCTCCATCCTCCAGCTCCGGCAGAGCCACCTTCACAGTGTCCCAGACGTAAAAACTCCGTACCTGATTATCAAGCCTTTTACGGAACACACTCTTACCCTGGCTTTCAACCGACAGATTGGCCGACTTGATATTCCTGAACCGGACCAGCACGGTGTCTTCACGGACCAACACGGAAACATCCTTATCCTCCAGCCTATCAATCAATGACGAAATCACACCTCCACATTCCTCAGCGATTATCTTATTCACATCATTAGAGGAAACAAAGAGAAGATCCGAACTTACATATTTTGGAATATACGACTCCCGCTCTTTCTCGAAAGCCTGACATTTGGAGTCAAGCTCGGCAAAATGCCGCGATGTTCCGCCCTCCTTGACCAACCTGTCATATTCCCTTTTAAGCAGCACCTTCCTCGGCAGCAACGCCACTACGCTTCCGCTCCAGTCCGTGGCGAGGCGTTCCAGTTCCTTGTCTCCATCCTTGCGAAGCGCCTCACTATAGGCAAGCAACGCAGATTGAGGAAAGTTCCCGGCGACCGCATCCTTCAAGAGCTCCAAAGCCTTGTCGTGCGCGGAAGCGTCTGACAGACAGTGCCAAAGAATATATTCATAGTCATTAGGGATGAATTCGTGGTCGCAGACATAGCCGTCGCCCCAGTAGCCGCGCCGCCAAAAATCATCGTTTTTCCCTTTTTTCAAGACCTCGGCATTATCTTCCGCGAACCGCAGCGCGTCAAATTCCTGCCGTCCCAAATCACCCGAATTAATTAATGAATATGCCATTATGGGTTTTCCGGCCTTGATGAACTCTTTCGTCAATACGTTTCTCAAAGAGTCCCGCAGCTTCCAGTTCCTCCGCGCCTGTGTCGTGCCGATAGTTACCACAGCATCGTAGTAATCCTTGTCCAGCCGGTTCTTCTGCGCCTGTTCTTTGATGAACGTCAGCAGAGCGATCTCTTTCTCGGGCCTGTCACGCCTGGAAAGCCGCCCGTACCGCCTCCACTCCTTCTTGAGATAATGTCCGTTAATATCCGGATATTCAGCAACTCTGGCCTCCCGCCCGTACATAACTGGGCACAAAGCCAACATCATCATCGACAAAACCAGAATCTTTCTCACAACCGTCTGTTTTAGTGACGGCAATATACGCAATTTATCCGGAACCGCAGCCTTTTATGATGATGAATATGTCGCCTTACTTCTCATCCATAAAGAGCTCACCTTTGAGGTACTTGACGCTTTGGGTGGCGAAATTGTAGCCTCGTGAACCAGGCTTGGCGACTTTCAGGTACTTCTCGTACCATTCGAGGGCGGATTTGTAGTCTTTTTTCTGCTCATAGCAATAGGCGATGTTGGTAAGGGCGGAGATGAATTTCGGATTGTAACCGTATGCCTTCTGATAATGAGCGATAGCCTCGTCCCAATGGAAAAGTTTCGCTTCTCCGAGACCATATTGCTGATAAAGCCTGAACATAATCAGCGGATCCGGCTGAAGCATGTTCATCGCCTTGTCAAGCCACGGTTTGACCTCCTTCTCAAAAGAACGGTTGCTGTCGGCATAGACCGCCGCTATTGAATATGCCAGATTAACATCGCTTGAATCAATCTGCCAAGCCGCAAGCAGTTCTTCCTGCGCACGATACATGACCTCCGTGTGCCAATAGCATTGTCCGAGATAATAGTGGACCGGATAGGAATCGTTACCAAGTTTCTCCTGACGCTCAAAGACATCGATCGCAGGGGCATATTCATTCTTGGAATAGTGTGCCAGACCTTTGATCGGGGCGATGGTGAAATTGTCGGGATCCAAGGCAAGATATTCATCTGTCAGACGGATCGCACCATCATAGTCCCGGCGAGAGAGGAGAATCCGCGCGGCTTTACTCACTACGCTTTCATTCAATGGTTTAAGAGACAGCGTGAGCCGATAGTACGTCAGCGCCGAGTCCGGCATATCCGCCTGATTGAACGAGTCCCCCACCAACGCGGCGATTGCCGGTATCGTGTCAAGTTGCAGCACCGCCTTCCCGGCCTCAGCGCTCTGGGAGAAAGCCTTCATCCTGTAGAAAGTCTGCATCTGCTTGACTTTGTACAGGATGTTCCGCGGGAACTTGGAGGTCAGCAGGAAATATGTCCCAGCAGCGGACTCGTAGTCCCCGTTCTGGAAATGACAGTCCGCCAGCTCGGACAGAATCTCCTCATCGAAACGGTCCGGAGTGACGAAAGCGGACAATCTCTCGATCGCCTCGTCAATTTTGAATATACTCTTGAGGTACCGGGCCTCACTCAAGGCCGCGTTCCGGTCTGACTGTGGATCGGCCACTTTCGCCCGCCACAATCTGTGGCGACGCAAGCAAGCTGATCGTAATCAATAATTTGTAGCTTAATCTCATTATTTGAGTCGGAATATGATAGGGAATGTGTAGGTGACATCGACCGCCTTGCCCTGCATCTTACCTGGTTCCCATACAGGAGAAGATTTGACAATCCTCAACGCTTCCTCATCCAAGGATTTGAAGGTTCCTCTCAAGACTTTGACGTTTTCCATTTTTCCTGTCTTTGTGATAGTGAACTGAACAACGACGCGACCTTGTTTCTTAGCTTTCTGAGCATCCTCCGGGTAGATCAAATGCTCATTGACCCATTTGGCGAAATTGTTCGCGTCACCGCCTTGGAACACCGGTTTGGTCTCCACCATTTGGAATGGGACAGGTTCATCATCATCGGTGGTAACATCTGTGTTAATATCGTTGCGACTTTCCCCGGTGACAGTAACCGAGACGTTCTCTGGCGCTGTTTCCGAGATCATTGTCTCATCGGACAACGATCCGGTTGAATCCGGTTTTGTGAAACTGCTGAAGCACAATGTGCAAACAAGAAGTGGTATGCAGACGACATACGCAAGCCTGAACCATCCATTAGTTTTTTCTGACATCATCATAGCGATTCGATTTGAAAGTTTTGTGTGGTTGAAACCGTTCGCAAGCCGGAAACGATGCTCACCGACAGCCTTCCTGACAAGAAGCAGCTGATAGTCAGCAGCGTTCACTCCTTGATTGATCACAGATTCATCGGCTTCATATTCGTGAAGCATCTTGAGTTCAGCCCTGGCAAGCCAGACGAGCGGATTGAACCAGTGCAGGACGGTGACGACCGAGAACAGCAGCACGTCAACAGAATGGCACTTCCTCACGTGGCTCATCTCGTGCGTCAGAATCACCGGGGTAGCGGTGAAATCCTCACGGCTGATCACAATATGCCCCAGGAAACTGAATGATGCCACCGGAGCGTCCACGATAGTAATCTTGAACCCCTCTTTCTGAATATGCTCGCCAGAGGCTATCATACGGGATGTCTGGATTACGGACAAGATATTCATAATCAAGACAACGAAGGCCCCGAGAAAGTATATTCCTGAAACGACTCCGAGCCAGGATATTCCTTTGTCTGCCGCGTTCAGGGTTCCGCCTTCCGCGCTGACCACCGCTTGCGGCAGGGTCAGGGTCGGGATGACGTTCGAGACCGCGGTTCCGCTGAAATCCCAATGGATGAGCGGCAGAGCCAAGCAAAGCAGGCTGCCAGCCATCAAGGCGAACCGGTTGAAAGTGAAGAAGGTTGTCTTCCGCATCAGCAGCATAAAGAATGCGTAGAACACTGAGAGAAGCAACCCGCTCGTTATCAGGTAAGCGATCATTTCCTTTTGCTTTCGATTTGAGAAATGAGTTTTTTAAGGTCCTCCACATCCATCTTGTCCTCTTCGACGAACTGGGAGACAAGGCTGATGTAGGAGTTGTTGTAGTAACGGGAGACAACGTCCCCGACGGTAGTCCCGTGATAGTCACGTTCCGTGAGCGCAGGGCTGTACTGGAAAGAGTTCGCCATCGGCTTGCGCTTGACAAATCCCTTATCCTCAAGGAATTTCACCTGTGTCGCCACGGTGTTGTAGTTCGGCTTCGGGTCGGGAAGCGCCGCGACGATGTCACGGATAAACACCTCGCCTTTGGCCCAGATGATGTTCATCACCTCTTCCTCTTTTGCAGTAAGTCTCTGTTTCATTGCTCGATTCTTTAAGTTAACAAACGCGCGAATATTATCTTACGGATGCAAAGATAAGAATAATAATCGTATCTCCTAATATTTTTAGGTGTTTTAAGAATATTTTTAGTTGCGCACACAATGTGTACCAGGATCTCGGAATATTTTATCATAAATACTTTAAGCCAAAGGTCTTATGACGTATTCAAAGAATATTGACGGTGAGATAAGCGTACCGTTTGGATTCACACCCATGTAAGTAAATAAATGATGGAAAATCCTATACTCTCACAGACAAAAGGCGTACCTACGAAAAATAAAAGTCAAATGACATTGGCACGAGTTGCTTGATTTCCATATTCTCATTCGTTTTCTGGCGACAAAGTTAATGGGTGCTTCAGCAAGATTCCGGCAAATACACTATTTCTATATTCTGCCATTATTTTGCCGAAGATATTGCTATCTTTATGGTCAGATATGGCAAAGAATTACTTCAAATCCTACATCTGGCTGCTGGAAACACTCCAGAGCCGCGGGCCGCTTACACTGGCCCAAATCAGGCAGTTGTGGCGGCGGAGCTCAGTAAATGAACTTGGAAGTGACCTTCCCGCGCGTACGTTCTCGAATCATATAGAATCTATCTCTGACATCTTTGGAATCGAGATTGTCTGCGACCGCAGGGATAACACCTATAGTATCGTCAACGAAGATGATATGGACGGAACAGGCATTCGATCCTGGATGCTGGATGCCCTCAGCTTGAATTCACTCCTGAACGAGAGTGCCGGTATGAAGGACAGAATCTTCTTTGAGAACGTACCCTCCAGCCACCAGTTCCTAACTACCGTTATCCAGGCTATCCGGGATAACCGGAAATTGAAGGTATGATATCAGGGTTATCGCATGAATGAGGAGCGGGCCTTTGAGCTGGAGCCGTATTTCATCCGGGAGTTCAAGCGCCGCTGGTACCTGTACAGCCACAAGGATAACGACAAGGACTACAAACCTCACATGTACGCCCTGGACCGCATGCTCGAGGTAGAGATACTTCCCGACACATTCAAGATCCCGGAGGGCTTGGATGCCAAAGCCTGGTTCCAGTCCCTATACGGCATACGCAAGTACGATGATATGAAGCCGCAGCAGGTTCTCTTGAAGGTCTATGGCAAACAGGTCTGCTATTTCCGATCCCTGCCGCTTCACAGTAGCCAGGAAGAGATCGAAACGCACCGCGACCACAGCGTTTTCGCCTATAACCTCGCCCCGGACTATGACTTCAAGCAGGACATCCTCTCGTTTGGGGATTCGATTGAGGTCCTGGAGCCGGATCAATTAAGGGAGTGCATATCGATGACGATTAATAAATTGAAAGAGCTATATGGATAATTACAAGATTCTAACGGATAAGTTGACCAGTCTTAATCAGGGGTCGTTTGTTACAGAATTAGTCTGTATCCCAACGGATGAACAACGAGATAAACTAAAGAAAGGTAGTGGTAATCCTGAAGCAGAAATGCGTCAGGTCAATTCCTCTGCAGGGTTAGCAGTTAATTATTGGCGCGCATACGAATTGTGTCATCCTAACGCTACGATTGAATTTGAGTGGAAGGAAAGGGTTCCCCTCAAGTCTGGACGCCCAGCCAATGTCGATGTTGTCGTTAGAGAGGAAGGCAGGACAATCTTTATTGAATCCAAATTTCTTGAGCCTTACTATTCGGGAAATGAGATACCGCGCGATTCCTATTTGGACGCAACAAAGTATTCATCCTACACGAAGGATTCTCCGAAATCATGGATTGCTTTCTTTGAAGAAGCGACAACATTCAGCTTGTATAATGTTACTCAACTTGGACGTCATCTTCTGGCAGTATCAAAGGATATCTGGCTATCACCAAAGGCATATGAGAATAAGCATGTCCAATTACTTAGTGTAACGTGGGAAATGTCGGACTCCTTCATTTCATTATTCCCGGATGAAATAGCTGAGGAGTTCAAGAATCGACGAATCGTCATACGTGAAGAAGCTGAAAGGAGTGAAGCATTTATTAATGGTTTCATCAAGGAGCATCTGGATTTCGCTAACTTCGAGTACAAAGCAATCAAATACAATGATATTATTGACGAGATTAAAGATAGTCAGTATGTCAAACCCATAAAGAAACAGTACTTCTTATAGAAGCAAAGAGTTTCCGACATTCGTTTTCTCCGGCACCATAGGTCATTCTCGTGATTTTTCGGCGTCGGAGATGTTTTTATTAGCATCTGCCGAATTTCTGCCGAAGGTCCGGTTATTTTTGCCCGAAAAGTTAGATATGGCAGAAATAATCAATCAAATCCCTGGTTACGAAAAGGGTCGTGTACAGCGTATCACCGCCACTGACGAAGTGAGCGAATCCTTCATCGTCGCCCAGATGGCGTCCGATCTGCGCAAGAAGTGGAACACATCTGTCCTCTGCATTTCCCTGGACGGTCACAAAGAAGCTATAGAATCCTTGATCCCTCAGGAGAAGGCTGTCGGTACCGTCTATGTCCTGGACCAGAAGAATCCCGAGTTTAAAGTTGTTCTTCGCAAAGCCACCGGCATCATCAACCGCCGCTTCGTCCGAGCCCTCATCATCAGCGGTGCAGAGCGCCTCACCGCTAAATACTTCCAAGATCACCCGGAGAAAGGTAGAGAATGGATAGCCAGTCACCTTGAAGGACTGTCCAGAGGCATGGGCATCCCCGTCATCCTGGTGAGAGTCCACGAAGATCAATCAGAAGAACTATAAGGTATGAGCCGAAGTAAACTTAGAGACAACTTCATGAGGCGCTGTTATACAGGGCCGTCTTTCAAATCATCAAAGTGGGACGACCCTGTTCATTATCCTCATAGGCAAGATGAGATGCCGAAAAATAGTCCTTCTAAGCTTGTCCTAATACACTGCCATTGCTGTATTCATCGGATGATGGGTTCGTCCACATTCAGAGGTCATTCCTCTTCTACAGGAACTAATCGTCAAGTCCGTGGCCTGGTTAGGGCAAGCCTGAAACGCGAACAGCGCAAACAGAAGTTTGAGCAACTGGCTGAATATTATGAACCACAGAATCATTTCGAATAAAAACATATGGTAAAGACAATCAAGTCAATTAAAGAAATATCCGAAAATAGTCTGGAGCCCGGTCTCTTTCTTATCGATGACGGCGAAGAAGAAAGCCAGACATCAACTGCCGCAGAGGTCGCTTTTCCATTGGCCGTCGATAATAGAATATCTACCGTTCTCTTCTCACTTGAGAAGAAGGAGGATGATATCGTAAGTGATCTTCTGACCATTATATTCTCTCGATACACGGATAATATCGCCAGGCTTGCTACAGCACCGAAAGAAGAATGGGATAAGGCCAAAAACGGAATCATCTCTTTGTCAAAAGCCCCTTTGTTTTTGGATGATTCCACTGAAGTATCGGTTGGCGAAATGCACACTATGGCGAAGGTTATTATATCCGAGCAGAAGGTGCGGGTCTTCATCATTGACGGAATTCATCTTCTTGAGGAAGAGAATCCTATCAAACATTTGGAGGAAATGGCAGCAGACCTGAATGTGACAATAATTGCGTTACAGAAACATAACACTCAATAATCACAAATCAACATGAAACCGAGAATCTTAGTATTTACCATCGCGTTGCTGGCATCCTTCGCTGCAGCAGCGCAGAGCACCAATCCGCTGAACTACAGCGGCAGAATGTATGTCGAGGCCATTGAAATCATCGCCACGCCCCGCTATGTCTCCTACGAGGACCACGCCATTCTATCACAGCAGATGCGCATCCCTTCTGTCGAAATTACCAAGTGCGATATGGCCTTCGAGAAAGGAACAGTCACCGTGAAGGACAATGAAATGAAGATAAAGGTCAATGGATGTAGGAAGTACGACACCGACTACGGCTGGGTAGTTGTCGTCTATGTGGATCTAGTCGATGAAGGCGACAAAGCCGAGTTGGTCTGGCCGGAGTACGGAAAACCATTCTTCCAGCAGATAACCAAAGCCGATGACGGCGTTAAGATTGCCCGCATGGTCCTGTCCAGGAAGCCCTATGTGGCCGATGAGGCAGAAGCATTGAGGTATATGCTGATGGGGCTCGGGGCGATCTAGGCCGATGGTGACCTGTTCCAGTTGTAGTGCCGATGCGTATGTCAATATGAAGGCGGTCAAAGCCAGTTCGCTGCGCTAAAGCTCCGCTCACTCGCTTTGGTTACGCCCTCCAGGACACAAAGCGCCACTCCTAACTCCACTTACGGCAGCTCCACTGCGAAACTCTTCATTCCGCGCCGCACATCGCGCATAAAGGGAATAAGGTCAAGAGACTGTGACCGGACAAGCCGGCCACAGACTCTTGCTGGTTTGTCCCCCACCGCCCTGATATGCACCCCTAAAGAAGTACTCCATCATAGCGTTGTCGAGACAGTTACCCTTTCTGGAGATGCTTTGTTCTATGCCATTCTTTTTCAGTGTATTTTGATACTTAACATGCTGATAATGCCATCATTGATCTGTAGTCATCGTGACCGGTGGCGCACAAGGCATTGGCAAATGTGCTGCAGAAGAGTTCAGAAAGCAAGGGGCTCTGGTAGAAATCATCGACAAGCAAGAAGGACTGGATCATTTTGTTGGCGACCTCACGAACAAGTATGCTATTGAGGAGTTCACGAAACTGGTAATCGAAAAATACGGCAAGGTTGATTTCATCGTGAACAATGCCCTACCCCTGATGAAAGGCATTGACGAATGCTCATACGAAGAATTTGAGTATGCGCTCAAAGTGGGTGTAACTGCGCCATTCTACATGGTGAAACTCCTGAAGAATAATCTTGCAGAAGGAGCTTCCATCGTCAACATTTCATCTTCTCGAGACCGCATGAGTCAGCCTCAGACAGAAAGCTACACGGCAGCGAAGGGCGGTATTGCAGCACTCACACATGCCCTTGCCGTCAGTCTTGCAGGCAAGGCTCGTGTCAATTCCATCTCTCCTAGATGGATAGATACGGACTATAAAGTGTATGAGGAGCCAGATGCCTATCAGCAACCGGCAGGCAGAGTCGGCAATCCTCTCGACATCGCCAACATGGTACTTTTCCTCTGTTCCGAAAAGGCTGGTTTCATCACTGGCGAGAACATCTGCATAGATGGTGGAATGACCAGACAGATGATTTACCATGGTGATTGCGGATGGAAACTGGAATAACGAACATCATTCTACTCGGAATTGAACATTTCTCCTTAAACTTTCAGGCACGATTTGTGTCTAATTCTTAAATGATGGCGTTTAAGCACCCATCGCTTTTTAGGTATTATAAAATTTTAATTTGTAGATTATGAAAAGAATTTTTCGAATATTGATGATTGCCATTTGCTGCATGGTTTCATGCAATATGGTGGCGAATGCGGGCAACGACAAGTCCATCACTGTAAATGCACTTCCTGCCAAGACCCAGACCTTGCTCAATAATCATTTCAATGGTCAGAAGGTGATGCTTGCAACGATTGAATCGGGAGTTGTCAGCAGAAGCTATGATGTGGTTCTGCAGAATGGCACGAAGCTGGAGTTCGACAAAAAAGGAAATCTTACAGAGATAGACTGCAAGCAGGGAATCGTGCCAGCTCTGTTGATTCCGCAAGCCATCAAGAACTACTTGAAGGATAATTATGCAGGACAATCGGTGAAAAAGATTGAAATGAACAAGAATGAATACGAGGTGGAACTGACAAACGGATTGGATTTGACCTTCAACAAGCATTTCCAATTAATAGATATTGACTGATCTGCATTTTGTAAATAGATTTTCCTACATAGGGTGAAAACAACAGATAAAATTTCAGTGAGGTTATTATTGCAACAGCTTCGACTATCCACCCGTTACTAATCGGCCCGACTCGGGGCTAATAGAGCCAACTCGACGACGAGTTGTTCCAAGTAGGACTTAATCGCATATCACTTTGAAATGTACCACCTGCAGCGGAATGAAATGTACCGCCTGGGTGACAATGCTCCGAAATCATACGTGGTTCACCGGAGGCTTACGTCTAGATGACGTCCGTCATCTTCTTGATAATCGAACATAACCGTATTGTACTCATTTTCGGGAAACTCTCTGATGCACAGATAAGACCAAGATTTTCCAATTACAAAATAGTCAGGAATGTATGTCTCGCCGACATGAAGTTCATCGCAGTTTTTCTGCCGCCATGGATCAATGTTTTTCGTACAAATTGCCTTGACAGATGGAATCGGCGCACAATTTATAGATTCCTCAGATGCCATATCTATATTGGATAACGAGTAGTTCGCTATAACTCAAGGCTTTGAATCGGTATGTCGCAGAACTTGCAGATGTCCTCGTAGGCGAGGAGTTCAGAGGGTTCGATGACGCCATCGGCAAGGATCATGTTCTTCATCAAGGCGGTGTAGTTTTCCTTCTGCTCCTCTGTCATGCCCTTGAGGATGGAGAGGCTGAGAAGGGTGCTGAAGTCCCTTACTTTGAAGTGATCTTCCGGACTAAGGTTCAATTCTTTCTTGACTTTCTCAAAATACAGAGTCTCTCGTTCATCGATTTTTTCATCGATGCTTATTATGTCCAGGAGCAATCTGACGATCGCCATTTTCTGATTGTACTTGTATTCCATATCAATTGTCTTTTGTTATTCTATTATTACTACGCCTGGAAGACCCTCAAGACTCTTGTCCAGCGACTGCCGCAGGGTTCGCCGGAGAAATCTTTACAATAGCGGTTTCCCCCGTGTACAGTAGAGCGTCCAGTTGCCATGTTATTGCAATTCCAGAACTCGTTGTATTTCGTGTTCGTCTTGTTATTCAGCAAGTTGAATTCGGGGTCGTCTTGCTCCATTAACCGAACGAAAGTGTCGATTTTGTGTGTGCGTATATCATCAATGTGCGGGCTGATGCATACGCAATACTGCTGAGAACGGGGAAGAGATTTCACAAGGCTGGCCAGATGCTCTACGGAATAGCTCTCCATATCGAGAACATTGGAGAACAGGTGTACCGTTGTCTCGGGTTCTACGAGATGAATATCGCCTGGTGTCAGCTCGTCAAATTCCTTGCAGATGGTTTGGAGCGGCACATCTGGCGCATATCTCTTGCAATGGAGTGCGGCCCTTCTAAGCGCGATTTCCGACGGCTCAATGAGTATGATCTGCTTGATATTGGCCGTGCCATACTTATCCATAAACACCATTGAAGCGAGACCTTGTCCACAACCCCAGTCAATCAACGATACCGGCTTGTCAAATTCCTGTGGGAAGGGGTGGGTAAGTGCCGACTTAACCTTTGCCTGATGCATGTTTCCGTAGTTGCGCATGTAGTCAAACAAACCGTCCTCGGTTTGAATCTGTTGGACACCACGTCCGGAAATCCCATTGCCGGACGCCCGATCGTCGGATAGCCTCTTGATACTACGGAAATTACAAGGAACTCTTTGAATGTCTCTTGAATAGTCCGTGTCTTCTTCTATGATGAACTCATCGGCAGGAGCTGGTCTTGCCCTGACTACAGATTCCTGGATAATAGCATCAATGATGGCTTGAATCTGGTCTTGTGCTTTTTCCGGGTCTGAAGCATCGACATTATCCAAGCCTTGAATATCATTAAGGAAAGGATACTCCGTACTCCGAATCGATGTGTCAATTCTCAGCTTTAGCTCACCAGCATATTCCGCAGATAATTGATCGAGCGCCGCCGAATAATAGCTCAAGAAAGTGATAAGGCACTTTTTGTTATTATCTTCTTCTGTGTCAATTGCTTCTTGGAGTAGGGAACAGACTTGCGCGTACTTCTCGATGATGTCATCGGCAGTATGAGGGCAGGGATAGATATAGCTAACCCCCGCCGACAAGCGCTTGTTGAGATGGATCTGTTCGCTATGTTTATTGGCAATACGGACAAGGTGTGGAATGGCAGACTGAAGATTGAGTCTCTCGGCAAAGTCCAAGCATATCAAAACGAATGCACGATTCTCTTGACTCTCAAAATCGAGTTTTGAGATTATGGAGTGCTTGAACATTATCAAATCGCTTATCCCGTCTCGGTCTGCGCATATGGTCTCCCATCCAGAATTGTATAGTTCATACAAGTCCGGCATGCTCTCCATGATGCTCGTAGAGAGAGCCTCCGCTGTGTCAATGCTGAGCAGTCTGTCTATTACTTCACTCATTCGATTCAAATGGTAACAACCCGTCTTCCCGTAATGGGGACGGTTTGATTGCGGTCTCTTGGGCAGGACTCTGTGGCTCAACGGTTTCTTTTCCGGTATCCTCTGTCTGAGCTTTCTCCATCGATTTCTTTGAGGATTTTGACGAGCCTTTAGATTTTACAGAGCCGGACTTGGCCCTTGCTGTCTTATTGCTCTTTTTACCGGTCGTATAGCCATCAACAACACTTGAGGTTTCTGCTATTGGCAAATCACCAATAGGTAAATCTTCTTGATCCTGCTCTTTGGTCTCCGAACCATATTTAACTTCCGGTTCTTGTAATAAGTCAGAAGTTGATTTCAGTCGTTCGATCTCGCTGCCCAGGCTTGCCTTTTGTTTCTGAAGGTCTGCGATAATGCCATCCTTGGATGCTATTTCTCCCTTCAGCGAATCAATTATCGCTTGTGCCTCACTTAACTTTTCAGAGAATCTACCCTCTATATCGGCTACTTTTGCGTCGGCGGCATCTTCAAGCTCGTCCCTCGTATCACCGGCAACTCTATTGCGGACGAGTTCGACCAGTGATGCTACAGGCGTGTTTATGAAATCAAATGTCTTAATCTCCTCCAAAAATCCAAGCAAGTAATCTTTTGAAAAAACCGACGGTTTTTTTTTACCAATGAAGGCGGTATCCAAGACCATATAATCTGTTTTTCTCTTTGGACGTTGATTCTTCCTGGGGCACCACGCATCAATGTAAGGGAATTGAGACGATGTGGTATTGCCATAAAAAGCAAACTGATATACGCTCTCAATCGTATAGTAGTCTAATTGGCTCTCCAGAAGATACTTAACATTCTGTCTTCCTATCTCCTGAGTTCCATAACAATTGCTGAATACAGAATAGCCACGATTGTACCCATAATAGAGAGCAATACCTTCTGCTTTACCATCCTTGAGATCTTCGAAATTGTTGGAAATGAGACCATCAATCTTCTTTGTCGCAGCTTCACCGCCGACGCCATAAGACTGGAGAATGGCAAAAGCATATGTAATGCCGCTCAACTTATCATAATTGATTGCTTTTGTGTATGAACGTTCTATTCTTTGATTATTCTCTGCAGCAATTTGATCGAGATCTTCTTTTGTGATCTTTTTTTCAAGATAAGGGATGAACTTCACGAAGTTGCCCGACCTGGAGAAGAGTCCAAAGAATTTCTCATTTATCTGACGTCCCTGCTTCTCCAAGTCATTCCTTACTAATGCGTTAAAGAACGATAGAGTGCTGGCATAATTCTCAGAATAGTTCATGTTGGGCTCCTTGGCCGTCTTCATCAAAGCTAAAGCGCCAAGGATTCTATCGAACATTACGAGTTGTTCGGAATAATCCTTATCAACAGGCTTATCAGCGACATTGACCACATCGATTCCAACATTGGAGAACTTCGCCACCTTTGCTAAAGAATGAGGGATGAAGGCCGCACTCATGTTAATATTCGACAACGTCTGCTCCAATTGTCTTGGGTCTCGGAAATGGATTGCCTTAACACGTGAAATCGGAAGAGGGGTAGGGAATAAAAAGAACTCCCTTCCACATGGGACAAGATCCCTCTCCTCATCTTTGGTTATGACAAGTTCGATGCAACAATCGGTGTCGTTGGTGCCCAGTTCGGATGAAAGGAGAAGAGCATTCCTAAATCTGTCCTGTAAATCCTGCGGTTTGTTCTCAAAATACTTCGCAGGCTTAACGCAGGCACATACGAAATAATGCGCCAGCGAAGTCGAGTTTATGGGAAGATAGTATGTCATGACTTGCGTTTATATTCTTGATATGTCTACAACCCCGTTTAATGAGGGGAGATTGTTGTTGCTGAAAAGGAACAGATTGCTTCTGGCACGAGTGCAACCCACATAGAAGTCCTGCCAATCAACATTGTAACTTCCTACAATTGAGGACATTTTATTGAAATCAGGGATAATTACCGTATCAAATTCCAACCCTTTGGCAGATTTGAATGTCGTGATATGCACATTCTTTAACGGAGGACAACCATTAGGGAAAATATTCGAATCTTCATAATAGTATGAGAAATCATCTACATCGTCTTCCAGGGCAGACACATATTTTTGTACGCTACTTTTCCAAGGCAACAGAATGGCGATGTTTTCCGTATCGTTTCGAAGGTCCTCAATAATCTGGAGTATCGCACCGATTTCATTGTCGGGAGTATCTTCTCGTGGCCCCCAATTGCCGATAAGCAAAGAAGGCCTGTCACCATGACGGTCGATGTTGTTTATCATATAGTATGAGATGGCAGCTCGCGGGAACGCCTGTCTCGCGAATTGCATAATCTCCTGAGTGCAGCGAAAATTCTTATCAAGAACACAGGATACATTGTCGGGGAATATCTCTTCTAACTCTTCCTGTGTGGTTGAATGACCTGGGTAAAGAATCTGAGAGTCGTCCGCACCATATGAAACCGGTGAACATATTTCCGCGAAATAATCAGGTTCAAGATCCTGCGCTTCATCAATAATCACCTCAAAGAACCTACGATTCTGTGTTATGAACCTATTTCTCAACGACGTCCCTACAAATTGCGCTGCAGCGGCGTTATTGCCACGGCAGCATGCCTCCAGATAGCGTTTAAGGGTCGTGGTATATGTCAAGAGAAGACTGCGGTTGCCTTGGCGGTAGTTTGAGATATGTCTCCACATAGAGACGACAGATTTGCCGGTACCCGGTCCTCCGGATATTGCAATCTGTTCGGTCTCATTCAAGGCGGCCTGCTGGGCTCTTGTCAAAGCCGTGATAGGTGGTAGGTTGAAATAGTATCCTGACATATTATTAGTGTTATATTCCTATGATGGTTTCTGAATAAGGATTGTCTCGATGCCTCTTCAGATTGTCTATCGCGCTCTGTTTGCTGGTGTTGGCATAGCAGTATTCGCACTGATGAGCACATGTGTTATACTCGCCGATGTCCTTGCTTGCTATGCAGCCGCAGAACGCTCTTTGTCCGTTGTCTTTGTTATTCTTCGTCTTAACAGCATATTGGCCGTTAGGAAGGTTGATGGCGTTATCAGGGACACCAAATAGTCCGCCTTCAACTATCTGAACACCTAAGAACTTCATCAGTTTGGCGTCATAGTACGCACGGCGGATAATGAGGTCGTCGTCAATACACTTATTGTGGGCTACGTGATACTTATCCAGGTCAATCTTCTCTCCGCAGGTTGCAAGGGTATAACCCCATTTCTCATTCAGCTTGGCCAACTCTTGTGCAAATACATCCATTTCGGAAAAAGTCCATTCGTGATAGCGAATGTTGCTCTTCTCAAGGTTTGCTTTCACGCGACGATATGATGCGATGTCGGCGTAGCTGAATACCAGTTTCTCAGTATATCCTTTAAGCTGATCACCAATGTTTTCGACTCTGCGGATGAGATCATCAGGGTGAATCTCATCCGTAAGAATCATCGGATCAAACCGCCAAATGACGGAACCAAGACCAAGTCGGTCCACAAGCATTTTGAATGTGTCAATGCGGTACTGGAGCGGGGGAACGCCACGTTCAAGTCCATTCAGTTCGTAGTCATTAAGTGAATACTGAATGTATGTTCCAATCTTTCTCTCTTCAAGATAGTCCAAATATGGAAGAAGAGGGCGGGGGTTCTTGGACCAAAATACTATGAATCGAGTGTTATTGTAAGAAACATAGCTCTTTACACCATTGAAAGGATTAGTCCAGGCAGAGTAGCCTATCTCCATGCGTATGAAGAACCAATCCGCATAGAATGCCGGAATGTCAGTACTTCTACTGGCAGAAACAATGACGGGAGCCTGAGCACACACTAACTCATTGTTTTCTTCTCTTCGTATCTGAACTTTTTCCCAATTCATATGGATGTTTCAAACTATAAATTAAAATTTTAGTTTCTACAAATTTACTATTTTTCTCTCTTGTGTGGAAAATTATTCCTATTATTTACAATCGTGAGTTTAACATATTTTTGTATAATTTACTCTCAAGTTGTCATGCCATATTCCTTTGCCTTTTTTTGTTTGCGGCAAAGTTCGGCGATTCGACAAGATAGTATCCTATGATCCCTACAATCATTTTGCAATTTACCTCATCATTTTAATAACATCTTCCGGCAACATCGCATTCCCGGCATCATCTTTCGGAGCATTCTTAAGAAACAGCATAGGAACAATAGTGTAGCTCTTGGCAAACGGCAGCAAATTAGCTTTACGGAGAAGTTCGGCTGTCAATTGTTTCCCATTCTCCCCTGTTGTCCACTTGCATTCGCCAACAAGCAGATATTTTTTGTCAAGCGATTCGGCCATAACATCGAACTCGACCTGTTCCGGCTTCTTATCCTCATTGAGAATAGAACCCCACCAACGTTTTGCCTTACCGTAAACAATTCCATTGACCATATTTCCCGTTACAGCATCCCTGCATAGTTTTTCCCAATGAATACTCACATACTCCGAGAAATGGGCTGTCAGTGCCTGTTCTAATGGTAAGCGACGGCCAAGCTCGATAAACGAGCGATTAGGAACGACAAACTGATAGTAGAATGCCATAAAAGGGTCTGCAATCTTATATAGGCTCTTTTTTGCATTCTTTTCGTCAATTCCGAAAGGAACATCTTTCTCTAAAAATCCTAGGTCTATAAGTTTCTTCAACGGACGCGACAGATTGGTTGCCGGCTCATCGCATCGTGCGGCAATTTCGGAAAGCCGGTTTGCGCCAGTCCCAATATAAGACATGATCGTTGAAGTCTTGACAATATCCTTGACATCATCCTGAAACAGTTTTATCGGCTCTTCATAAAGAGTTCCATTTACCGAAAGGATATTGCGCCACAGGGCATCATCAAGCGAACTTCTGTTTTCCCTCAGTTCCCAATAACGCGGCACACCGCCCCATACGGCATACTCTTCAATGGCATTCATCGCATTAAGATGCAAAGCCTTTTGAATATACGGCAAGTGTATCGGCGTAAGTCTCATGATCTCATCAGCACGCCCATATAGAGGTGCGGTAGAATCAAGGAACAACCCATACATCATATTTTGTGATGAACCGCAAAGCACAAGGTTATACTTCAACAGCTTCTCATCAACAAGTTTCTGCAATACAGACGGCAACTCTGGCGATTGCTCTACAAGATACGGAAATTCATCCAAGCATAAAGTAAAACGTTTGTCTGTCCGATAATTGACCGCACGAAATATAGATTCCCAATCCGGATATGTCAGTTTGTCGAAATCCGGGAAGATTTGTGCTATTACTTTTGCAAGCAATACTCTCTGATGCCGCTCTTCAGAACGGTCTGCAAGGAAGTAAACATCATTTTCTGACAACACCCTTTTAATGAGCGTTGACTTACCCAGCCGTCTGCGACCGTACATCACGACTAACGAGGACTTCTCTCTTGCAAGTGCATCCTTTAATCGTGCAGTTTCATCTATTCTGTCAACGAATTTCATATACCCTGTTTATTATGTAATGCAAACATAATGTTTTTGCTGCATAATACAAAATTATGAACAATGTTTTTTATTCCAACAGAACAAATTGCCACTTTTGTATAACCGATATGAATCGAGAAGTACAATTCCTCCTGTACTATATGCCGGAAGACAGCGGCAAAGTGCAGGCCGTCATAAAAGATGAAACGATATGGTGTACCCTGATTACGGAATATGTTACCTCAAATACTTTATCCGAGACGGACTCTGACATATTCAAAAAAGATTGCTTTACTTTGCACCGGGAAATGATAAGTTTGGTGATTCTGAAGGATCGCCTAAGAAACTAAATAAAGGAATTTGATATGTACTTGGAAAAAATCAACGGCCCGGCCGACATCAAGAAGTTGAGCGTCGAACAGCTCAACGTCCTTGCTGATGAGACCAGGCACTATCTGATCGAAAAGGTCAGCAATCACGGCGGCCACGTCGGCCCGAACCTTGGAATGGTGGAAGCCACTGTGGCTCTGCACTATGTGTTCAACTCCCCTGTCGACAAGATCGTCTTCGATGTCTCACATCAGAGCTACGCGCATAAGATCCTGACTGGCAGGAAGCAGGCGTTTATGGATCCGGCCCACTACAATGACGTGACCGGTTTCAGCGAGCCGTCCGAAAGCAAGCACGATCATTTTGTCATCGGCCATACATCGACCTCGATCAGCCTTGCCTGCGGACTTGTCAAAGGACGTGACCTGGCAGGTGGAAAGGAGAATGTCATCGCTGTGATCGGCGACGGATCGTTGAGCGGCGGCGAAGCCCTTGAGGGACTTAGCGTGGCAGGGTCTGAGCTTAACAGCAACTTCATCATCATCGTCAACGACAACCAGATGTCGATAGCGGAGAACCACGGCGGTCTGTACAAGAACCTTCAGCTGCTTAGGGAGACCAACGGAAAGGCGGAGGTCAACCTTTTCAAGGCGATGGGGCTTGAATATGTCTACGTGGGCGACGGTAACGATGTCGCCACTCTCATCGATGCCTTCCAAAAGGTCAAGGACACCGACAAGCCGGTTGTCGTGCACATCAACACCCTCAAAGGCAAGGGCTTGAAGTACGCCGAGGAGAACAAGGAGAAATGGCATTTCGGAGGTCCTTTCAATATTGAGACCGGTGAGCCTAAATTCAAAAGCACAGCCGAGGACTACGGTGACCTTACCGGAAAATACCTGCTGGAGAAAATGCAGTCAAATCCTGAGCTTGTCGCAATCACTTCCGGCACGCCTACCGTGTTCGGGTTCACCCAGCCTCGCAGGGTACAGGCCGGGAAACAGTTCGTGGACGTGGGAATCGCCGAGGAGACCGCTGTGGCGATGGCATCCGGTATCGCGAAACGTGGCGGAAAACCTGTCTGGGGAGTTTACAGCACATTCATCCAGAGAACATACGACCAACTCTCACAGGATCTCTGCATCAATGACAACCCGGCCCTGATGCTCGTGTTCTGGGGCGGAATCGAGAGTATGAACGATGTGACCCACACCTGTTTCTACGACATCACCTTGCTCGCAAATATTCCTAACCTCATCTATCTGGCACCGACCTGCCGTGAGGAATATTTCGCGATGCTGGACTGGGCGATCGCCTACAGGGAGCATCCGGTCGCGATCCGTGTGCCGGTTAACGGAGTTATCTCACGTCCTGAGGTCAAGGCTGAAGGTGTTGACTGGTCTGCGGCCGAGCACGAAATCACCCACAGAGGCAGTCAGGTGGCCGTTCTTGGTCTTGGGGCTTACTACCAGCTCGGAGAGAAGACCTGTGAGCTTCTGAAAGCCCAAGGCGTTGACGCGACGTTGATCAACCCGAGAATCATCACATCCCTCGACACGAAGACCCTTGAGGCACTCAAGGCCGATCACGAACTCGTAATCACTCTTGAGGACGGTCAGATTGACGGTGGCTGGGGCGAGAAAATCGCCAGATTCTACGGCGACAGCGATGTGAAAGTCCTCGTCAGAGGCCAGCGCAAACAGTTCGAGGACAGCTATGTGGTCGAAGAACTGCTGAAAGAGAACCGCCTCACTCCTGAGCAGATCACCGAGGATGTCCTCCTGGCCCTGAGCAAATAACGGAAAACTTCATATTCAAAAAAGATTGACGGTGAGATAAGCGTACCGTTTGGATTCACACACATGTAAGTAAATAAATGATGGAAAATCCTATACGGTACGGAATTGACATTCGGTGCTCAAAAAGGCTTCCTGGGGTACGCGACGCATTTTCAGAAGCATTCGGTGTAAAAAACAGGCTTCTACGGTACGGAAGAGATATTCGGTGCCAAAAAACATTCTCCTCTGGTACGCGACGCATCTTCAAAGGTGCGCTAAACAGCCTCCTGCTCCACCGAATACATTTTCGAAAGCGCAAAAAACGGCATCCTGTCACACCGAACGCATCTTAAAAGGTGCGCTAAACAGCCGACTCCACAGACTGTGGACAGCCTCCTGCCGCAGCGGACGTAGTTTCAGTGCGCGAAACGGCCCCCGCTCGGAGGTGAGCAGACATAAAAAGAGGGTGTATTCCTTGGAAATGTCTTAGAATACACCCTCGTTTTTCATAGCGACTCTTTAGGAGTCTCAGCTGTTACACTCAGCGAAGCGAACTACTCGAACTTGCCCTTGTCGATAACGATACCGAAAATCTTCCTGCCATCCGTCTTGAGCGTCTTTCCGGTAAACTTCGGCGCCTTGGCGGTTTGTTCAAAGTCTCCGCTTGCGTTCTTCTTGAAAAGCCGGAACTCGATATCAGCATTGGTAAAGTTGGCATCCCTATAATAAAAAGCAACCCCATCCGTATCAGGAACCCCAAGCACATAACCACTATAACTTCCGATAAGAGAGTAAACATGTGGGTAGTATCCAGAAGAACTATTTTTCGGATCAATAGAGAATCCGGCTATCTCATCTAAATATTTACCTGCAGTAGTGTTCTTGGCACAAAGCCCATAATTTGCCGCTTCCGCATGATTAAGACCTTTTACCAGAATCTTGACTCCGGAATAGGTTTCCCAGTCCGATATGGTCGCTGTCAACTTATTGTCCGCATAGGTATAGTCAAGATAATATGTATAATACACAATATTGTTCTGACGCACTATTGTGCCACTGATGAGATCTGAAGGAGCCATATACATTTGACCACCGCTCTCAAATTTGGAATCATATTTGGTCAGATTGTTAAAGCCCTCATATACGACAGAGAACTTACCGCTTGACTTCAGACTCCGACCGGCGGCGAGTTCGCCGGCAGTCCATTTCGTCCCGTCATAGGTAATGACAAGAT
>OLSK01000341.1_pt1 | contig 43599 bp, 34 predicted proteins | sample 1672781 | NCBI WGS metagenome assembly OLSK01 (sample SAMEA3136723, study PRJEB25190) | human gut metagenome | biome: human gut; feature: human-associated habitat; material: faeces | place: Austria | collected 2013 | reverse complement strand
GGCGCAGGCAGCGAAGCGTCCCTGCCAGTAACTTTGCGCTCCCGCAGGAGCGCCCTCCAGCTGCACATTCGACCACTCACATATTGTCGCGCCAGATGGGCGCGACCGAATTGTATGCCCATATCCCGCCCCGCACTCGTAAAAAAATTCTCACCATAACTTGACAAACCAGTCAATCGAGCATAATATAGTATCAAGCGAGCCCACCACGCATAAGGCATCGAAAGATGTACTGCGAACCAAGGTGGGACTTTTTTATTCAGGGAATTAGCTAAAAAAATGCACGCAGAAGAAGTATAACGAATCTTCCCGTTTCCCCATTTTCCGCCCATCTGCACTTGACTTTTTTACTTAATCGGTGTATTATTGTAAAAAATATGCTTCTGAATCGTCATTTGTCAGTTTTGCTTCATGACGGCTTTTTTTCAAGAAGCACAAGGAGGTTCAGCATGGGAATTACCGTCTCTTCCCTCTTCATCGGGCATCCCGTAACCACCTACACCACCACCGTTACCGTCGCTGGCGGCTTTGCTTCCAGCGATACCACTTCCACCGAGGGCTTTCAGGCTGGCCCGAACCAATGGGGACAGGCTGGCGTTCAAATCAAGTTCTATAACGAGGATACGCGGGATATCAAGTACGTCAAGCTGACCGTTTTTCCGTTCAATCAAGTGCGCGATGTCGTCGGCGGCATCTTTAACAGCGCTACGCTGACCGTCACGGGCCCTATCAAGGCACATCATTCCAAAACTGCCCAGTGGGATTACGTCTGGGACGGTTCTTCCATCAGCAGCGTTGGCATTGGCGAAGCCGAAATCGTGTATTTCGACGGCACGTCCGAGAAGGTTTCCGCGGCTGACTTGCACTATGACCGCGCCCTGAGGCATAGCCCTACCATCCCTATTACGCTGGTGTGCTCCCTGCTTCTTTGCACGCTTATCCCGTCCCTGTTCTCGCAGTACTTTTATGATACCTCTTCCGCGATTCCCTGTCAGCCCATTCTGTTTTTTATCATGCTGCTGTTCCCCCTTGTCGGAATATTCTTTTCGCGCAGGTTGAAAAATCGACCTCTTGCCATTGCAAGCGCTGCCGTTACCGCCGTGGCTTCTGCTGCTGTTCTTTACCCTTACTTCGCGCAGTTTTTCCGTCACGGCACACTGAACCTCAATGGTTACTACTATAATTCCGTAGCATGGTCGTATTTGCATTATTCTTATTCGCTCCGTACCCCCGCGCTATGGACGTCGCCGGAGTTCTCCCTCGCCGTCGGCGGCTTTGTGATGGCAGTTCTTCTTCTGCTGTGCTCACTCAATGTTTTCCGCAAGAATCCTTCTTCGATTTCTCTTGTTGTGTGGGGCATCTGCTGCCTTGCATCCACCTTTACCACGGTTGCCTTTTTCGTCGCATTCAACGAGCTTTTGTATAACGGTGTGACCAATATATCGTTCTATCTCCCCTACATTATGGATGTGCTCTTCTTCTGCTATCTATCTGCAATTGCCATCCGTTTCCGCACTGATTACAGTGCAGCCTAAACGAAAAGGGCGCTGCCGCAATTTTCCCGGCAGCGCCTTTTCTTTTATGCTGGAGCAGTGCAAACCGCACTTGCTCACTTCTCCATCTCCATGACTCTCCTCTTAAACACCGCACGCCCATGGTTCTTCTTGTCCGTGCGGAAGAGGCTCAGCGTCTTTTCCAGCACCGCAATGTCAATCGGCTTGGAAAGGTGCATGTCCATGCCCGCATCCATGCTTTGCTGGATATCGTCCGCAAAGGCGTTCGCGGTCATCGCGATAATCGGAATCGTCCGGCCGACGGGGTTGTCGCTGGCGCGGAGGGCACGCGTCGCTTCGTAGCCGTTCATCACAGGCATCTGCACGTCCATCAGGATAACGTCGTAGTCGCTGGGGCGGACGTGGTCGAACGCCTCCACCAGCTGCTTGCCGTCGCTGTAAATCGTGCAGGTCGCGCCCTGCATGTGCAGCAGTTCTTCCAGAATTTCCGCATTCAGCGGATTGTCCTCCGCGCAGAGCAGCCGCATCCCGTTCAGCACCGATGTGCCGTCCACGTTCCCGATATTGCCAAATTCCGTACGCAGTTTCGCCATCTCGTTCTCCAGATTGGAGAGGAAGAACGGCAGCGGCACAAAGCCGTCCAGCCCACAGGCGCTGATGATATCCAGCACTTCCTCGCGCTGCCCCGCCTGCATACAGAATACGAAAATCGGCTTCCCGGCTGCCTCGCGCATCTGGCGAACCAGCGGGCGCAGCATCTCCGGCGCGCGGTACTGGCAGGACAAAAGCACTACGTCCACATCCTCCTGCCGCAGGATGCTCACCGCGTCTTCAGGGCGCTCGACCGCCTCCGCCGTCACGGGTGTGTTCCAGCGCATCCTGCACGTCCGCCACGCGCCCCGGCGCATAGCCGACCAGCAGCAGACGGCAGTCCTTCACCGTGTGCGCGCGGTCATCCGCTTGTGCGTCCACCTTGAACTCCAGCAGCACTTCGAAGCGGCTGCCTTCGCCCGGCGCACTCTCGACGTTAATCACGCCGCCCATCATGTCCACAATGCTCTTGCTTATCGCCATGCCCAGCCCCGTGCCCTGCACCTTGTTCGTCACGGAATCCTCCGCACGGGTGAACACGTCGAACAGGTGCTTCTGGAACTCCTCCGTCATGCCGATGCCGTTGTCCTTGACCACAAACGCGTATTTCACATACGAATGCCCGCTGCGGGACACCTCGCGCACATCAAGGCTGATTTCGCCGCCCTGCTGGGTATACTTGACCGCGTTGGACAGGATGTTCAGCAGCACCTGCCGCAGGCGGGTCGCATCGCCTATGAAATTCTCGTGGTGAATCTGGCTCGCGCGGACGATAAAGTGCTGCCCGCGCTGGCGCGTCTGCGGGCGGATGATGGCTTCAATCTGATCAATCTGCTCAGCAAGATTGACTTCATCCATGCGCAGCGTCACCGCACCGCTCTCGATTTTGGACATGTCCAGCACGTCATTGATCAGCCCTAACAGATGCTCGCTGGATGTATGCAGCTTGTCGATGTAGGCCTGCAGCTTCTCCGGGTCATTCAGGTCGTGCTGCATCAGGTTCGTCAAGCCGATGATGGCGTTCATGGGGGTGCGGATGTCATGGCTCATATTCGTCAGGAACGCCGTTTTAGACACACTTGCGGATTCCGCCAGTTTCAGCGCATCCACCGCTGCCTGACGCGCCCGATCCAGCTCCGCGTTCGCCTGTGCAAGCGCCTGCGCGTTCTCCGTCTCCACGGCGTAGCGCTCCCGGTTCTGCATCGCCGTCAACAGAAAGTACATTGCCCCCACCGTCAGCAGCAGCAAGACGAAGAACGCAATGTTGACTATCAGCGTAATCGAATCCACCATTGCGCGCGCACCGGCAGCGACCTCCACCCCCGGCACAAGAAACAGCATCGTCCAGTCGCATCCAGGTAGGCGCTTCATGCACAAGAAATACTGTGTTTTGTCCACCAGCACATCGGTGCAGGTAAAATGATTGTCGGATGCTTCAAGTTCCGTCAGACAGTTATCAAAATTGCCCGCGTGCGGGTAGCGGAGCGTCCGCAGCGCTGGATAGATGTTCCGTCCCAGAAAGTTGATGTTCTCATCCGCCGCGTCGGAATACATCTTCACGCCGTCGCTGATGACGACATAGGTGCTGTTCTGCGTGTGAAATGCGCTGCTGCGGAAGAACGGCGTCAGGCTACTCATGCCCTTGAGCAGCACCAGATGCGTGATGCGGATGCTCTTTTCCCCCATCGCAACCGTCAGCGGCTGCATGATGGGCAGGGAAAAGACCATTTGATTTTCATCGCCGCCCCTGCCGCGAATAAGGAAACACTGTCGTCCTGTCATGCCAAGCGTATCGGCAAATTCGCAGGGCATCCGCTCTCCCGCCGCGTTAATCAGGTTTCCGCTTTCGTCAATCGCAAGGAATCGCAGGGCGCTGTCCTGCGACATCAGCTGATTCTGTGTCGCCTGAAGCAGCTGCACGAGTGCCTCCTGTGTCGTCGGGGCGTAGAAAGCTACGGACCTATCCATTACAGTCAGGAAATCCCACTGCTGTTCCAGCGTGATGGAGAGCTTCTCGTACATTTGCGACGTAATTTCCGTCAGCTGATTCTGGCTTTCGCGGTAGAGTTCTTCTCGCGTATAGCGGGTGAAAAAGCGCATCCCAAGGAAAATGAGCGCAAATAAAACAACGCCGACCAGCACCAACATCGGCAGTTTGCTGTGGGTCAGGCGCTGGCGAATCGACGCTTTCGCAGCCTTCATGCGCTCATCCCCCTGCGTCATATGTTTTCCGCGCCTCCAAACGGGCACTGCCGCTTTTTCCCGCAGCGCCGTGCAGACAGATGGACAATATCATCTTTATTATACCATTGAGGACATTCCATGTCAAGGCACAAAGAAGCGGCGATGTTCATTTTCCACCGCCGCCGAGGGATTATTCCGTCCAGCTGTACACCCATTCGCCCTGCTGGTTGATGTAGCCGTATTGGGTCGTGCCGTCGTCCTGCACCATTCCCACATACGCTAATTCGCCGTAAAATTGCGTCACAAAGCTGAATTGCAGCGGAATCGCCAGTTCGCCGCTTTCGTCGAGATACCCTGCCAGCCTCGTGCCGTCTATATCGTACACTGCCTGCAAGCCCGACGGGAAATACACGTCCGGCTGGTCGTATTCCGGGAATGTCCACTTCGCTTCGCTGATGATTTCGCCCTGCATGTTCACCCAACCGCAGCGGCGCTGTCTGCCCTTCTCCACAACGTACACGCACAAGCCGTTTTCTTCCGGCGTCCACAGCCGCACGATATTTTCGCCTTGCAGGGTGAACAACTCCTCGCCCGCCACGCTGTACATCGTGAAGCTGTGTTCGCCCGTCGGCAACACATAGCAGCCGTGACGGACGTGGGCATAGTGCGTATCCGTCGTGCGCATCACAACATTCCCCGTCCGGTCGATGACGCCGCAAGTGCCGTCGGTCAATTCAACCTCCGCATAGCCATCCTCAAACTCGAAGGTATACGCAAACTGCGGTTCAATCACCACTTCGCCGCTTGTATTACAATAGCCGTATAAGCCGTTCTCGTCCACCACCTCAAACAGCCCGCCGCTAATCACGGTATCGCAGTTCGCCGCATTGATGCCCTCCGGCAGGGGATATTCCTTCCCCGTTTCGTCCAGCAGCAGCGTCTGCACAATGTTGTAATCATCGTCCCAGAATGTGACAACGGCGTACCCATCATAAAAATTGGAACCCATGTTGTCCGAATCATACTTCGCCGGAATCACCATTTCGCCCGTATCGCGGCTGACATAGCCCCACTTGCCGGTTTCGTCTGCCACGGCAATCAAGCGGCTGTTCGACTCCCTATGATTCACGCCCCGCCACTTCAAGCCGCTGTAAACACCGCTCTGCACATCAAAGAAGCCTTCCATCCATTCCGTGCCGAGACTGTTTTTCCCCGTCGCCTTCTTGTATAGCAGCCAAATGCCCGTTTCGCGTCCACCGTAATAGAAGCCGTCATAGCCGCTGTCTACCACTACATTCTCATCCAGCAGCAGCACAATTTCGCCGTCACGGTTCGCGAACCCCTCCCGGTCGCCCTGCTGAATCCACGCATAATTGCCCCGGAAGTCGCCCGCACTGTCGAATTTCGGCGGAATCACCCAGTTCCCCATCTCGTCGATGTGTCCCCACAAGCCATTGTCGCCTTTCGCAGCATATAAATACCCTTCCGCCGACGCGCACCCCAGCAGCATCAGCAGGCACAGCAGCCCGCACAGCAATTTCTTCATGCGTTTTCCCTCCTATGGTGATTTCTTCCTTCATGATACCAGCAAAGAGGCTATTCCGCAAGCGTTCCGGCGCAATTGTTACAATTCAAAAGGCAGGGAGAACGAATCCCCCTGCCCATATTGATTGGTTACTCCGCCAGCAGCGGCGCGACAAGCCCTTCCAGCACCGTCAGCGTCACCGACCCGACCTTGTTGTACACAATTTTCCCGTCCGCATCGACAATCACCGTCATCGGCAGCTGCGTCGAGCCGCCCAGCGACTTAATCACCGCGCCCGTATTGTCCAGCGCGAACGGCATCGCGAGGTTCTCCTTCGCGAGGAACTTGTCCACATCGTCCGTCACGAGGTTCGAGTGAATCGCTACCAGCGAGATTTCGTCGCCATACTCCGCATACAGCTCCGCAAAATACGGCAGCTCCGCCACGCACGGCGTGCACCACGTCGCCCAGAAGTTGATAACCGTCACTTTCCCCTTCTGCGCTGACAGCGTAAATTCGCCGCCTTCTTCCCCGTACAGCGGAACCGTGAAGTCCGGGCACTTCATCCCGACTTCGTAGCCAACCGGCGTGTCGTCTTCCGGCGCTGCTGTAGCTTCGGGCGCAAGCGTTTCCGTCGCGGCAGGCTGACTTGTCGGCTCGGCTGCGGCATCGTCCTTGTTTACCTGCCACATCACCACGCCTAACACCACCAGCGCCGCCGTCCACGCCGCCATCACGCGAATGCGGCGGTTCGTGCGCTTTTTGTTGTCCTCCGGCTTCATCGGCTGCACCTCGTTCGCTTTCAGCGTAATTTTGCCCATTTTCATGCTGATGGCTTTCGTCGGGCAAACGTCCACGCACGATGCGCAGTGGATGCACTCATGGTCGCCCACATGCCGAATATCCATCTTGCAGTGCGCCACGCAGCGCCCGCAGTTCGTGCATTTGCTCTTCTCGACCTTCACACCGAGAATCGACACACGCGCGAACAGACCGTAAATCGCCCCCAGCGGGCAGAGGAAGCGGCAGAACGCACGGTAGAAGAACACACACGCCAGCAGAATCGCCACCATGATGACGAATTTGCGCGTAAAGAGGATGTTGAGGATGGAGAACTTGCCCGCATTGACCGGGTTCGCCAGCAAGCCCATTGCGCCCTCGAACGTCCCCGCCGGGCAGATGTACTTGCAGAAGCCCGGCACGGGATACTGCTGCAAGCTGTACGCCAGCGGGATGATGACCACGAACACCGCCAGCAGGACGTATTTGAGATACGACAGCGCATGGGTGAAGCGGCTTTTCTTCACTTTCGGCGTCGGAATCTTGTAGAACAATTCCTGAATCAGCACCAGCGGACAGAGCCAGCCGCAGATGGTGCGCCCCAAAATCAGCCCGTAGAGCATCAGAATGCCCAGAACGTAGTACGGCGCGCGCTTATCCGAGGACGCCAGCGCGTTTTGCAGCGCCCCCAGCGGACATGCGCCAATCGCGCCCGGACAGGAGTAGCAGTTGAACCCCGGCACGCAAAAGTTCTTGATGCTGCCAGTGTAAATGTCGCCCTTGATGAATCCCTTCACATAGGCGTTGTAGAGCAGGGCGGCGTAAACCTGTATGAGCCGCCGGGTGGTGGGCTTATGGGCGCTCCACCATGCCGCAAATTTCTTAGCCAAGGCCGATACACTCCGTACAAATATTGATTGCCTTCACCAGCACATCGAACATGCCGCCGTTCATCACACCCAGCACAATCAGCACCACCGCAGCAGCAGCGATGATCACGCGGATGACGTTCCTGCCCGTCGTCTTTTCCGGAGCGGCTGCATCCAGCTTGCGCTTCGGGGCGCTCCTGCGGAGTTCCAGTTCCTTCATCAACAGGCGGAAATTCCACTGCTCAGCCGCCATCAGGAGGATGAACGCCAGCCCAATCCACGGGAACGTTTCAATCACCATCTGGCGCACGACGACTTCCAAATCACGCGGGGCAAAATTCGACCAGTCCAGCAGGAATCGCCCCGCCATGCCCCCGCAAATCAGGCACAGAATCGCTGCGCCGCACCATACGCCGATGCGCTGTTTCTTCACTTTGCGGATTTCGTCCGTCTCCTCCGTCCGCGCGCGCAGCATCAGCAGCTGATTCTCCACCGGCGCGCGAAGCGATTCCTTCTGCTCCGGCTTTCCGGCGATGATGTTCGCCGCCAGCAGCGCCAGAAAGACCCACACGCTCCACGCAATCGAGGCGAAGTGCGCCGTGACAATTTCCCGGCTGTAAATATCGTGAATCCGCAGTCCGTTTTCGCCCATGTTTTCCGGCGCGATGCCCTCATGATAGATGGTCACGCACTGCCAAATCAACAGCGCCGCCATCAGCACCGTCGCCACTCCCAGCAGCCACTGAAGCATGGTGCGCACTGAGCGTTTGCTCTCTGCCTTCATTCCGCGTTCCTCCCACTTTGCCGGGCGCGCAGTACGCCCGGAACGCTACTGGCTCCATTATAGTGCAATGAATGGGATGCGTCAAACAATTCATCAAACTTTTGCTGTTTCTTTTCCGTTTTTCCGATTGGAGCCCGGCGACATTGTGAAAAAATCATCAATTCTTGTCCATTTTGTGCCGTCCGCTCTTGCTTTTCCGCATCATCTGTGATACCATAAGTGCACAGGCTGCTTGTTCAGCCTTCACCATGAAGGAGGAAATATATAATGGGTTTTCTGGCAGGAAAGACAGCGATTATTACCGGCGCGGGCTATGCGAAGCTCAGCAACGGCCGCTGCGGTTCGATTGGCTACGGCATTGCGACCGCTTACGCCAAGGAAGGCGCGAATCTGGTCATCACGGGCCGCAACGTGAAGAAGCTGACCGACGCGAAGGAAGAACTGGAACGCCTCTATGGCGTGAAGGTGGTGTGCGTGCAGGCGGACGTGAATGACAGCGCGGACAACGAGGCTGTTGTGAACAATGTCGTCAAACAGGCGATTGACACCTTCGGCCGCATCGACGTGCTGATTAACAACGCGCAGGCTTCCGCATCCGGCGTTCCGCTGGCTGACCATACCACCGAGCAGTTCAATCTCGCGCTGTATTCCGGTCTGTACGCCACATTCTATTATATGAAGGCGTGCTACCCCTATCTGAAGGAAACAAAGGGCGCGGTCATCAACTTCGCCTCCGGCGCGGGTCTGTTTGGCAACTATGGGCAGTGCGCGTATGCCGCGGCAAAAGAAGGCATTCGCGGCCTGACCCGCGTTGCCGCCACCGAATGGGGCAAGGACGGTATCAACGTCAACGTTGTCTGCCCGCTGGCATGGACGACGCAGCTGGAGAACTTCCAGAAGGCATATCCCGAGGCGTTCAAGGCGAATGTCAAGATGCCCCCGATGGGCCACTACGGCGACTCCGAGGTAGAAATTGGCCATGTGTGCGTCCAGCTGGCTTCCCCGGACTTCAAATTCATGTCCGGCGAAACCATCACCCTCGAAGGCGGCATGGGTCAGCGCCCTTAACCGCTCGCATCTTTGCTCCCTTCTGCGCACCGCGGAAGGGAGTTTTTTGTCCCCAGTGGAGGTCTTTTCGCATGAATACCGACCGAATCGCGTATTTCCTCGCCGTCGTCCGCGAAGGCAGCTTTTCCGCCGCTGCGAAGAACATGTACGTCTCCCAGACCGCCATCAGCCAGCAGATTGCGTCGTTGGAAAAAGAAATGGGCTGTGCGCTGTTCCACCGTCTGTCTACCGGCGCGGTGCTGACCGACCAAGGCGAGCAGTTTCTCCCCTACGCCGAGCGCCTGATGGGGATTCAGCTTGAATTGCAGGACGCTTTCGCCGATGCGCACCGTGTGAGCGCCATCCACATCGGCTACAACGGGCCGCTGGAAAAAGAACTGATTGTCGATGCGTACCTTTCCCTGCATCCGCACCTGCCCAATTTGGTAATTCACCCGCTATACCTATCGCTGACGGCCATGTCCGACGCCCTCTATCGCGGGCAATGCGACATGGTGCTGACGCTTCCCGGCGAAATCGACCAGAGGAACACCTATCAGGAGGTACTCTACGATGTGCCGATGATTGCTGCCGTTTCCGAAGCGTCGCCATTAGCGAAAAAGTCGGTTGTGTCGCTTTCTGATTTACGCGCGTATCCGTTGATTCTGCTTGCCCCCGACCAATCCCGCAGCGGGCGCGGCGCGATTCACGACTGGGCGCAAAATCTGGGATTTTCGCATCCGTTGATTATTTATGCGGATTCGGCAGATATGCAGATTTTGATGGTTTCGCTGAATCTGGGGATTTCCTTCTTTCCAGCGAGAAAGCCATCCTATTTCAAGGGCGTGAAGCTGATTCCGCTGACGGAGGATATTGGACATCATCGGTCGGTGCTGGTGTGCAGACGGCTGACACCGGCGATTCGGATGATTCGGGACTGCATGATAGAGAAAATGAAGAAGGGCTAAACACGCGGAAAAAGTAGAGTGGCGAAACCAGCTCAATCGCGCGGAGTCCAACGGAGACGACCAAAGTGTTTTCTAATCGCTCCCTTGACCCCTACCAGCATTGACTTGTTCCTCAGTACAACGAATCACACCCATCCCCGCACTCAAAAAAAGCACCAGCCCTTCGCAGCATTTGCCGCTTCGGTCTGGTGCCATTTTTATCAACCGGTTACTGCTGGTTTGCCGCGTTTTCACCCGCAATGCGGCCCATCGACAGCGCGTTCAGGAAAGACGAACCGGACATGTAGACCAGATCGTACAGCGCGCCGTTGGAGGCTTCGCCCGCAGCGTACAAGCCACCGATGACCGTGCCGTCCGCACGAAGCACCTGCGCGGAGGTGTCCGTCACAACGCCGCCAATCGTGCCTGTGTACTGAGGCGCAATCTGCACCGCGTAGAACGGGCCAACCGTCGCGAAATTCATGAAATCCACACGCGCGCCGAACGCCGCATCCACGCCGGTGTCCTTCGCCGCATTGTAGACCGCGATGCAGTCAAGGAACGCCTGCTTGTCAAAGCCCAGCTTGTCCGCCAGTTCTTCAAGCGTGTCCGCAGAGGTCACTGCCGGGTCATCAACGTTGTTCGCCAAAATCGCCGCATAGTCCTCGCGGTCAGAACCGTAGATGCAGTAATACGGTGCCGCATGACGGTAAATCAGGCTCGGATAATTCAGGGAATGGCAGTATTCATTGACGAAGCGAACGCCGGTGTTGTCCACGATCGGCGCTTGGCTCCACGGGCCGCCCAGAGAGGTCAGCTCCGCGTTCGTGCCGTCGCCCACAACGTAGGACATGCCCAGACGTGCGCCCTTCTCATAGACCGCCGCGCCGATGGCCTCCGCCATCAGGATGCCCTCGCCGGTCTGACCCGCGGAGCCGTAGAAGTACGCCACCTGCGCCGCGTCAACGGGCGTGAAGCGTTCCATCATTTCCTGATTGTTGCCGAAGCCGCCAGTCGCCAATACCGTGCCCTTGGCGTAGATGTTGAAGGTCTGACCGTCCTTTTCGACCGTCGCGCCGATGCAGTTGCCATTTTCGTCGGTCAGCAGTGCTGTTGCCTTCGTCTCCATCCAGTATTCCACGCCCAGCTCCTGATTCTTCGCATAGAGCAGGTCGGTGGGCTTGCCGTTGGAGGCATAGTGGAAGCGATCCACGCCCTCAATCAGGTCGAAGCTCATCGGACGGCCGAACTCGAAGCCGTTCTCCTCCAGCCAGTCAATTAGACCCGCCGCCTGACCCACCACGAAGCGGATGCGGTCTTCATCCATGCCGCTGTCTTCGCGGAAATACTCGTTGTGGTTGTATTCCACCCACAGATCGACGTAGGCTTCGCAGGTATCCTCGATGCCGTACTTTTTCTGCTCGGAGGATTCCGGCGCCGCAATGCCGCCGCCCGCCATCGCGGACGTGCCGCCGATGGTCGCCAGCTTTTCAATCGCAATGACCTTTGCGCCGGCTTCCGCAGCCGCCATCGCCGCTGCTCCGCCAGCCGCGCCCGTGCCGATGACCAGCACATCGCAAGTCAGGTCGGTATAGGTTTCCTTCTCCGCCGCCTCGACCTTCGCCAAGTCCGCGTTCGTCAGCCCCAGCTCCGCCAGTGCAGCCGCAGCGGCCGCTTTCACCGCGTCGGATGTCACCGTCGCCGCCGTCACGCCATCCACCTCGACGGAGTTGTTTGCCAGCATCTGCTCCGCCAGCACCTTCGCCGCCGCTCCGCCGATGTAATCAGTCTGCGATGTCGCGTCGATTTCCACGTTCACCAGCTTGTCACCGTCCACGCTCAGCGTGACCGTCACGTTTTCGCCGCCAAACCCTTCCGCCGTCGCACTCGCTGTCTTGACCTCCGCCAGCGCCGTCGCGCAGGCCATCGTCAGCACCATACACAGGCTGAGCAGCAGCGCCGTCAGCTTCTTCATGATGAAAAACCCCTTTCCTTTTTGAATGTCCCCGTGCAGGGAAGACACTCTGGTTGCTCTTCGCAACTTTGTGAAAAATATACCATACTTCTCTCCAAAACACAAACATCAATTCAGGAAGGGGGCTATAAGGATTTCTTATACTATTTCCAGATAAAAATGCGCGGCGCAAGCAAATAGCGCAAATGAATTGGGAAATCGTATTATTTTTCTCCGCAATTTTTCCTTACCCCTGGAAAAACGCACCGCTTTATGCGTCTAATCCATTGACATCACCATGAAAATGAAAGGAGGGCAAAGCATGGAGCAGCAATCCCCCAATGAGCGCCGCTTGGAAGACTGGATGCGCACCTACGGCACCGCCATCCTGCGCACATGCTTCGTCATCCTTTCCGACGCGCGTGAAGCTGAGGATGCCATGCAGGACACTTTCCTCCGCGCTTGGCGCGCCATGGACACCTTCGAGCAGCGCAACGGCGCGAGCGTCAAAACGTGGCTGATGCGCATTGCCATCAATGTCTGCCGCGATTATCAGCGGAAACGGTGGTTTCGGCACATTGACATGCGGCACGCGCTGGAGGACTTGCCGCAGGGCATGATGACCGTGCTGCCAGAGGATCGGGAATTGATGCTGGACATCCTGCGCTTGCCCGACGACCTCAAAAAGCCGCTGATTCTCTACTATTATCAGGACATGAACCTTCAGGAAACCGCCGATGCACTGGGCATCAGCAAGTCGACGGTGCATACGCGGCTCAAAAAAGCGGAACAGGCGCTCAAACTTTCGCTGACAGGAGGTGACTGCTATGTCTGATAAACTCAAGCGGGTGCTGGATACGAATTTAGCTGGACTGCACGTCACCGACGCGCAGGTGAATGCCGTCCTGCGCCGCGTTTCGCAGGATGAACAGCGTCCGCGCGTGATTCGCTGGCAGGCCATCGCGGCGGTGCTGCTCGTGCTGGTACTGGGCGCGGGTGTCCTGCTGCAAACCGGGATTTTGTCGGACGATTCCCCGCAGCTCACTGCCGACGTCACCCGTCAGGGCGATTTCCTGACGGCGGCACAGGTGAAAAAGCTTCTGGCCAGCGCGGCGGATTTGCAGTTTTCAGTGGATGAAGAGGCGATTTCGGCGCTGATGACGCAGGTCGAAAAGGACGGTGGCTGTTCGCTCTCCACGCTGCTGGAAATTCTCTGCCCTGTGGGGTCGTCGCTGGGGCAGTGGGATATCCGCGCGCAGGTGGCGCTCAACCAGACGCTTGAAAGAATCGGCTATCAGGGGATTCTGCCGGGCATGACGCGCGAACCGCTCTCCACCGAAATCACCGCGCAGGACGCCCTTGCCCGCGCAGTTGCCTACATCCGCACCAATGACGACCCGCAGGCGGATTTCACCAATCTTGATTTCTATCGTGTAGGTATCCGCTTCCTTTCCGGTGTTTATGACGGCACCTGTGAGGGAGCGTATTACTGCGCAAATTTTGATGCGCTGGATGCGTTCGGCACGACATACGAAGTCGCGGTGAACGCGGAGGACGGCAGCATTTGCCGAATGCGGCGGGAACGCGGTGCGGGCAGCAATCACACGGCGGACGAAGTGACCCGCGGCTTCCGGCGCATTTTCGGCTATGACATGCGCACATGGACGCCCTTGCAGCTGCGTGTGTACATTCTGGCGCTTTCGCGGGCGGATCACTCGTCAATGCAGACGGTGCATGAGCTGTTCCTGAGCGTCGGGCGCGATGGCTTCCCGGATGTTCCGGTGGAAGCGCTGACCCGCGAAGAAGCCATTGACGCCGCGCTCGCCATTCAGGGCAGTTCATCGTCCGACGTGCTGGCGGCAGAGTACCTTGCGGGCGCGTCCGGCGACTTCTGGAAGATTGCCATCCGCCAGCCGAATGCCCCCAGCGGACAGAGCATCGTCTATCTGGAGCTGAACGGGCTGACCGGTGCGCTGCTGACGACAACGTACTCCGGCAATCTCTACGGTTTGCCGCAGGAGTTTTTCCCCAGTCAGCTGCTGTCCACCCTTGACCGCACGGACTTCTCCCATGGCGTACCCGCCGTGGATGCTGAAACGGCGCAATCTGCCGCCAGTGCCGCCATCCAGCGCCAATATCAGCGGAATATGGCGGAAGAAGGCTACACCTGCTTTATTGAAAGCGATTTTGAGGACACGGCAGGCGGATTCTCCTACTACACGGGCGGCGGTGTCGTGATTTTCACCAAGGATGCGCAGAACACATCGCAGGGCGACATTTACTGGGCAGCGCTGAACTGGTACGGCGAAGTGCTGGATGTCGGCTGGAACCGCAATCCGCTGGATGCAGCGCGCTTCACGCTGCTGATGCAGGGCTATCTGCCCCCGATTTACCAGCGCGAAACCGTCCAGCAGCTGCAAGCGCTGCTGACCGGCAGCCAGACGGACGAAGCCGGTCTGCGCCAGATGGAAACAGACGGTACCCTGCCGCTGTTCAACGCCCTGCTGGCGCTGGAGGTCGTTCCTGATGCCAGCACGAAATCCACCGCCGATGATGTGACCGCTGCCGCCTTGAAATCGCTGAACGCCCATTTGTGCTATGAGAATTCCTCGTTCCTTGTTTATCGCGAGGATGGTGAGCTGATTTGGCATTTCTGGTTGTCCACCGACATGGGGTACTTCCTCATGGACGTGCGCGACAGCGACTTGTCCGTGGTGGGCTCCGTACAGATTCCGAGCTTCAGCGCCCTGCGCGCCAGCATTCTGCTGCCCGTGCGCGTCTGGAACACGCTGGCGGAAAACCTGCGCGTCACCAGCTTCTACCGCGACGCGAACACGCAGCCCGGCATCGTCTACGGCATGTACGCCAATCATATTGTTCAGCGCTATGTTGATTTGTACGGTGCCAATATCCTGCGCTGGGATCAGGCGACGCTCCGTTCTTTCCAGTCCGCGATAAGCATCAGCGGCAGCTACGTCGGCGACTGGTCTGTTGCCTGCCTGTGTCAGACGATTTACCCCGACGTCCCTGACTACGCAATTTCTCAAGAGGTCGCGGCGGAATACGCTGCCCGCGCGCTGGGCGACGATGACTACTCCCTGCGCGGCGGTGTGCTGATTGACCCCGGCGAGGGCGACCCCATTTGGAAAGTGACGCTGGATTACCCCGACGGGCGCAGCTTCAACGCGGAAGTGGACTGCCGGACAGGCGCGATTCGGACGCTCCGCCAGCAGGATACGCGCGTCATGCCCTTCTACACGGACTACCTTGATTTCCCTGATGACGGGGAATACTGGTTCCGTAATTTTGTGCTGGATGAGGTTATCGAGCAAGTACGGACGCAAATGACTGGTCGATACGGCAATAACGTCTGATTGCATCAAGCGACGATTTTGCTATTTTTCTGACAAGTTTGTCTGGACAAACCGGCATTGCTGCGCGTATAATAGTGTTGCTGGTAGAAATTCTGCCAAGTTTCGCAAAAAAGAGGTTGGCTCCTATGAAAAAGTTTTTCGCACTGCTCCTGTCCATCATGCTGCTGTCCACGGCTGCGCTGGCTGAAGTCAAAATCGGTCAGGTTGAGTATGCCGCGCATGGCACGTCCTGCTTCGCTGTGCTGACCGTCGCGATGGATGGCGACACCATCGTTGCCGCGCACATCGACGAGTTCCAGTTCATGGATGCCGCCACGGCGGAAGGCGTTCCGAACTCCGACGCTTCCTTCGGTCAGAACTATCCCGAAGGCAAGGTGCTGGCTTCTAAGGTTGTGAACGACGGTCTGTACAGCACCAACATGACGACCAAGGCGGGCGCAACCACGCCGCTGGGCGTGAGCTACAACGCCATCGAAGCTTTCGTGACCGGCAAGACCATCGCCGAACTGGAAGCTGCCATTGAAGGCAAGACCAAGGAAGAAATGGTGGACGCCGTCTCCAGCAGCACGCTGGTGGATACGCTGGGCTATGTGCAGGGTCTGCTGGCCGCTGCCAAGGCTGCGAACAACCAGACCGGCTACTACACCGTCTACAACAAGACCGGCGAAACCGTGAAGGAAGTCAGCATTACCATCAACGCGACCGGCGAAAAGTTTGTCATGGCGACGGACGTTCCGGCTGATGCGGTGAAGGTGATTGTCTTCTCGATGGACGGCGCGCTGGAAGGTCACAATGCGCTGACCTTCGCTTTCACGACCGAGAGCGGCTATGAAGGCTCTTTCGCAACGCTGAGCGTCGAAACGGCTCCCATCACGATGCTGTCCGCCGATGCCATGACCGGTGCGACGCAGATTTCCTTCTTTGCGCCTGCTGCGGAGTAATTCCCCCTCGATTGCATCAAAAAAGCGGGTACTGTGTGAGGACGAAATCCTCCACAGTACCCGTTTTTATTTTTCAAAAGATGGCGCAGGTGAATCTGGAAATAGGATTATTCCCCTTCCGTCAGGGTCATCTGCCCCGCGATGCTGCGGAGGGAGTTTTCCTCCAGCAGCGGCGTGATCATGACGTAAAGTGCTTCCTCGCCCTGCGCGTGCAGTCGGATGCTCTCCGCGTTTTCCATACGGATGGAACGCAGACCCGCCAGCGTCGCGCCGAGGGATGCGCTGATACGGTAATCGCCCTTTTCCAACAGCGCAATTGCCCGCGCGGGATAGATGCTCGTCAGCGTCACTTGAATCGTGTCGCTCGCCTGATACGTCAGCGTGAGGATACGTCCCATGCCATTCTCGAACGCGACATCATAGCATGTGCCGACGACGAGCGGCCACCCGGAGGTGGTTGGCGTCAATGCGGGCGCGGGGAACATCCGCAGCAGCAGCGGCAAATCATCCGCGCTGGTGATGGTCACAACGTCCTGTCCGGCGGACAGCAGCGGCTGATCCGTGCGCGGCGTTACGGTGGAAGCCGTTTCGTCCTCCTGCGGCTGCCCGATGATAACCGCGAGGTAGAAAGCCGCCATCAGCAGCAGGCACAGCAGCGCCATCAGGAGCTTTTTGGCGCTGCGCTTCCAGAAGCCCTTGGAAATGGGGAATCACCGTCCTTTGGGAGGGGAAGTTTTTCGGAGAAAATACATTGGGAAAAACGCGCTTTTATGCTTTTGGCGCAGTTGAATCAAGCAGCATGGAAGCCGATGCCCCAATGCGCAAATAGGAATCAGAACTCGCAGTTCATCGGCGTGCGCGCATACGGAATGACATCGCGGATGTTGTCAACGCCCGTGAGGTAAATCAGCAGACGCTCGAAGCCCATGCCGAAGCCGGAGTGCGTGCAGCCGCCGAACTTGCGCAGGTTCACATACCAGTACATCGCATCCTTGGAGATGTGCAGCGCGTCCATGCGCTCCGTCAGCTTGTCCAAGCGGGTTTCGCGCTGGGAACCGCCCATCAATTCGCCCGCGCCCGGCACAAGCAGGTCAACCGCCGCGACCGTCTTGCCGTCGTCGTTCTGGTACATATAAAACGCCTTGATGTCCTTAGGCCAGTCATAGACGAACACCGGGCTATGGAAGTATTCCTCAGTCAGGTACTTTTCATGCTCCTTGGCGGTGTCTTCGCCGTACTTCGGCTCGAACTGGAAGCGATCCTTCACCTTGCGCAGAATCGTGATGGCTTCCTCGTGGGTGATGCGCGCCGCGCCCGTCACAGCAAGGTGATTCAGCTTGTCCAGCAGTCCGCCGCCGGTGAACTTGTCAAGGAACTCCAGCTCATCCGAACACTTCTCCAGCACCGTCTTGACGAGGTACTTCAGGAAGTCCTCTTCAATGTCCATCAGCTGATGAATATCGCAGAACGCGATTTCCGGCTCAATCATCCAGAATTCAGCGGCGTGGGTCTTGGTGTTGCTGTTTTCAGCGCGGAAAGTCGGGCCGAAGGTGTACACCTTGGAGAACGCCATCGCGAACGTCTCGGCTTCGAGCTGACCCGTCACGGCGAGGGAGGTGGGCTTGCCGAAGAAATCGTTGCTGCCGTCCTTCTGCTCCGACGGCGGCAGGGTAGTCACGGTGAAGGTGTTGCCCGCTCCCTCGGCGTCGTTGGCAGTAATCAGCGGCGTATGCACATAGAGGTAGCCGCGGTCTTGGAAGTAGGTATGAATGGCCATGCTTGCGACGCTGCGGACGCGGAAAACCGCCTGAAACAGGCGCGTACGCGGGCGCAGATACGCGATTTCGCGCAGGTACTCCACGCTGTGGCGCTTCGGCTGAAGCGGGTAATCCTCCGGGCAGTCGCCTTCGAGGTGGATGGCAATCGCCTGCACTTCGGGCGTCGTCGGATCTTTGTAGGACGGCACGACCTTGCCCGTCACGGTGATCGCCGCGCCGACGTGCAGGGTCTGAATCGCCGCATAGTCATCGATGGTATTATCGTAGACCACCTGCGGGTTCTTGAAGCAGGTGCCATCGAAAAAGTCGATGAAACCCATGTTCTTCTGCTTGCGGTGATTGCGAATCCAGCCCTGCAGCATCACCGTCTGTCCCTGCAATTCATTCAGGCGCTCTTTCAGTTCGCGCGTCGTCAATACGTTCATTGGTCTTCCTTCTTTCTGATTCCCCATCGTCATCTGTTGGGGAACAACTTCGTTCCTATCATATCACAAACTTGTTTTTCATGCAACCGCAGGGATTTCGCGCCTGCGGGCGCGACCAAAGGGCAATAAAAACAGACGAATGTCTGCGGTCGCCCTTTGGAAACCTTCGGTGCCCTCCCATGTTAGTTAATTTGTATTGGAAGTTTTTTAGTTAGTGTGCCTTTCGTTCCCCCTAAGTAACAATACAAACCAAGTAACAGGAGTGGCGACGGGCGAAGGGGTCAAGGGGGCGACCGCAAAGCCCCCTTGTCGCGCCCGCAGGCGCGATTCCCTTTGCAACAAATGGAACCAAGCAACGAAAGAAAAAAAGGATGCCGCTCATCCACTGACAAGCAGCACCCAAGGTTGCTTATACTTTTCTCACCGGATGCCGAATCACGGTTTTCCTTTTCTCCGCCGCTGTTTTCCGCGGGTCGGAAAGATAAATCTCGTGATGCAGCCGCTCCGCCGTGAAGTCATTTTCATACCCTTTCTCGCGCAGAAACGCATCCATCTGCGCCACCGACGCGGGTTCGTCGTCATATGCGCCGATGTGCATCATCTGCACACAAAGTCCTTCGCGAATCGCGCGCAGTTCAGCGCGGGAACAGTCCAGCTTCTTCTTTTCTGACGCCGTTTCCACCGCCCAGCGGAAATCCTCCGCTGTCACGAAATCCGGCACACGAATCACGGACAGCCAGCGGAAATCCGCCTTGCGCTCGTAGTCCATGCCTGATACGCCGTCCTGCTGCCAGAAGCCTTCCAGCGGCGGCACGACGTAATCGAAAAAGCCGTCCATCAGGTGTCCAGCGCGCGGACTCATCTTCAACGTATAGCTGACCGCGTACAGCACGCCGAGCGCCTGCTGATACGCGCCACACTCCTCGTTCGGGTCGCCCGTACCGGACACGCACACGAACTGCATTTCCGGCACGTCGATGATTTCTGGCACTTTCGGCGGCTGGTAGAACGCACGGTACTCCTTCTTGTAGTCAAACGGCATTACGCTTGCTCCTTCTTTGCCAGCTCGTTCGTGTCAATCGTCCCGCGATAGACCACAAACTTCTGGAACAAAAACTCGGTCACGAAGTTGACGAGCATGTTGATGACTTCAATCAGCCAGTCGTGTACGCCGAGCGCGACCAGTTCCGTGCTCCACCATCTGGAAAGCGTGATGAACACGACGTAGTACAGCGCGACGAGCAGCATCGCGCGCTTGATGTTTCCGTCCGAGCGGAAGGTGTAGCGGCGGTTGAATGTGAAGTTCCACAGGACGGACAGAATCAGCGAGGGAAGGTAACAGGCGTTGTAATCGGGAATCTTGAACACATCATGCAGCAGGGCGAAGCTGATGAGCTGAATGAGCCCGGCGGATGCGCTGAACAGCGTGAATTTGACCGCCTGCCAGACGTTTTTGTTCTTCATGCGGAATCCTCCTTGGTTGGAATGAATGATGAATGGGATGATTCGCTGCCGTGAAAAATTTCTTCCTAATTATAATAGGCTTATACTATTTTCAAATGAGAATGCGCCAAGATGCGCCGCGAATTTTTCGTTCTTGCTAACGGGAGTGAAATGCAGCGTAGCAGCGCTACGCTAAATGGAACGACCGGACGCCAGAGCGGAAAAGACGCAAGCAGATGGCGCAGACGAATGCAGGAAATAGTATTATACCAGACGAAGCGACGGCGTGGCGTTGAGCGTCAGGGGCGCAAGCTCGCCCTTCTTCATCCGATAGTATGCCGCAGAGCCAATCATCGCCGCGTTGTCGGTGCACAGGTCGAGCCGCGGCATGTACAGCGGCAGGTGTGCCTTGTCGGCGGCCTCCTGCATCATCCGGCGCAGCAGACGATTCGCGGAAACGCCGCCCGCCATTGCAAGCGCGGGGGCGTGAGTATCCTTCGCCGCCAGCATCGCCTTTTCCACCAGCGCCGAAACGACGGCGTAGCGGAACGAAGCCGCCATATCCGCCTTCGGGAGCGGTTCGCCCTTCATCTCCATCTTGTTCGCCGCGTTCAGGAACGCCGTTTTCATGCCGGAGAAGGAATAGTCGTACTTGCCGGGGGTGTGCGGATGCGGGAGCGACAGGAAATGCGGGTCGCCCTCCTCCGCCAGTGCGTCGATGCGCGGACCGCCGGGGTAGGGGAGCGTCAGCACGCGCGCCGCCTTGTCGAACGCCTCGCCTGCCGCGTCGTCCATCGTCTGACCGAGCAGAGTGTAATCGCCGTAGTCGTTCACGCGGACGATGTGGCTGTGTCCGCCCGACACGACAAGGCACAGGAACGGCGGCTTCAAATCCGGATTGGAGATGTAGTTCGCGGACACATGCCCTTCGATGTGGTTGACGGGGATGAGCGGCTTGTTCGCGGCGTAGCTCAAGCCCTTCATGCAGCTGACGCCGGTGAGCAGCGCGCCGACCAGCCCCGGCCCGTAGGTGACGGCGAAGGCATCAACGTCCTGCAAGCGCATGTCTGCCGCCCGGAGCGCCTCGTCAATCACGCGGTCGCAGGCTTCGACGTGCGCACGGCTGGCGATTTCCGGGACGACGCCGCCATAGAGCGCATGGAGGTCAATCTGGCTGAAAACGATGTTGGAGACGATGGTGCGCCCGTCCTCGATGATGGCGGCAGCGGTTTCGTCGCAGGACGTTTCCAGCGCCAGAATGCGAACGTGGTCTTTCACCTGCAAGGCATCAAGCTGCGCGCGGGCAGATTCAGTGTAGGTCATGGGAATACGCCCCTTATTGTTGATTTCGTAGCTTCACGGTGGCAATGATGAGCAGAATCCCCATCAGTGCCGCCCAGACAATGCCGATGATTTGCGCATAGTCAATGAACAATTGCGTCGGCATTAAACGGATGAGCAAATCCGTTTGCGGATTGAGCAGCCACAGGTTGTTTGTGAAGGCGATTTGATGGAAGAGGATGAACAGCCGGTCAAAATCCATCGCCGCCAGCAGCGCAAGGATGGCGACAAACGCCAGCATACAGCAGGCGGTTCGCCGGACGATTCGCCAGAAGAACCGCTGTTTCCGGGAATAGAGCCAACCGACCAGCGTCAGGAGGATGCTGCCCAGCGAAAAACGACGGCACAAGCTGAACAGCGTCCGCACGTCCGCCATATGCGTTTGCTCACGCTCGTTAAAAGCGTTGTATGCTATGCCGTTCATGGAAAATACGAGCTGGAAGTCGCCCTCGCCCTTGAGGTAATCGGTAATCAGCTTGGCGGCGGCACCGTATTGCTCCGCCGGAAAGCCGGTTGCTTCAGGCGGAGCGGTGCGCAGCATGAGCGTTTGCATCAGGGCAGGCTGCGTACCGACCCCGTAAACGATGGCTGCCAGCATGGTCAGGCAAAGCAGAAGCGCAGACAGGACGGAAACGAGTTGATAGCGCACCGGAAAATCTCCTTTCCGGGGAAAGCAATATAACGGCGAGAACCCTCCCAGCAGACACTGAGAGGGTTTCGGCATTACTGCATCTTCAAATAGGCGGTGATGAAGCCCTCAAGGTTGCCGTCCATCACGTCGTCAATGTTGCCGGATTCGTAGTTCGTGCGGTGATCCTTGACCATCGTGTAGGGCTGGAAGACGTAGGAGCGAATCTGGCTGCCCCATTCAATCTTCTTCATTTCGCCCTTGATGTTCGCCATTTCCTCTTCCTTGGCGCGCTCGCGCAGCTCCAGCAGCTTCGCCTTCAGCATCTTAATACACGTCGCGCGGTTCTGCACCTGATCGCGCTCGGTCTGGCAGGAGACAACGATGCCGGTCGGGTAGTGCGTCATGCGGACAGCAGAAGAGGTCTTATTGACGTTCTGACCGCCTGCGCCGCTGGAGTGGTAGGTGTCCACGCGGACGTCCTTCATGTTGATTTCGATGTCGGAATCATCGTCCTCCAGCATGGGGGCGACGTCCAGCGACGCGAAGGATGTGTGGCGGCGGGCGTTTGCGTCGAACGGGGAGATGCGGACGAGGCGGTGTACACCCTTTTCGCCGCGGAGGTAGCCATAGGCGTGGTCGCCGCTGACCTCGAAGGTGACGGACTTAATGCCCGCTTCGTCGCCGTCAAGCAAATCCAGCACCTTGACGGTGAAGCCCATCTTTTCACAGTAGCGGGTATACATGCGGAAGAGCATGGACGTCCAGTCCTGCGCTTCTGTTCCGCCCGCGCCCGCGTGGAGGGACAGCACCGCGTCATTGTCGTCATAGTCGCCGCGCATGAGGGTTTCCAGCTCCAGCGCGTCGGTATGCTCTTTGAGCGTCGCCAGCTCATTCACCGCTTCGGTGACGGTGTCTTCGTCCTTCTCTTCTTCCGCCATTTCGAGCATGACCTCGATATCATCGGCGGAAGAAAGCAGCTTTTCGTAGTGTTCGAGTTTGCCTTTGAGGTTGGAAACCTTCTGGTTGACCTTCGCGGAGTGATCCGGGTCATTCCAGAATTCGGGTTGATTCATTTCCTCGGTCAGCTCATCCAGCTGTTCGCGGATATGGTCAATGTGGAGGGCATCGCCCGCGGCAAGCAGGGATTTACGAATCTCTGCCAGTTCGCTGCGATACTGGGGAATATCAATGAGCGCCATGTTTAATCTCCTTCAATCGTCAGGAAAGGCTTTTTCTATTTTGGTTGTGGATTGCTGATTTTATTGCTGCTTGATTTTCTTGCGGCAGAGGGTTTCGCCTCTGCGGAGGCGACCAAAGGGCAGTAAGAACAGACGAAGTCTGCGATCGCCCTTTGGAAACCTTCGGCGCCTCCCATGTTAGTTGAGCTTTGTTGGAAGTTTTTAGTTTGTGTACTTCTCGTTCTTCCAATCAGCAATACCAAATTGCTGCATGGGCAGCGAATGCGAAGGGGTCAAGGGGGCGACCGCAAAGCCCCCTTGTCGCGTCCGCAGACGCGAAATCCCTGCATAAACACGCGAAAATTACATTGGAATTGCCACCTACTCAATCGCGAAAATGGGTCAAGGGAGTTACTCCCTTGTTTCTTTGTCCTTCCCGCAGCAGTTCTTGTACTTCAAACCCGAACCGCAGGGGCAGGGGTCGTTGCGGCCAACGCGCTCTGACGGCTTCACCCGCTTGGGCTGGCGCGGCTGACCGTTGCCGGGCACAATCGGCTTGCCCTCGACGGGGCGAACCGCTGCCTGCACACGCTCCGGCGTGCGCTCAATGCGCAGCTGATACATGCGGCGCACCGTGTCCTCGCGAATCAGGTGATTCAGCTCGTCGAACATGTAGCCCGCTTCAATCTGGTACTCGGTGACGGGGTTCTTGCCGCTGTACGCGCGGAAGCCGATGCCATCGCGCAGACGATCCATTGCGTCAATGTGATCCATCCAGCGCACATCCACCGCGCGCAGCAGCACAACGCGCTCCACTTCGCGCATGTCCAGCCCGATTTCCGCCAGCGCCGTCTCGCGCTCTTCGTAGAACGCCTTCGCGTCGTCCTTGAGCGCCTGCGCCAGCGCGTCGCGGTCACCGGAGCGGACGACATCCTCCAATTCGGCAATCTTGCCGTGGTGGATGCACAGGTTTTCCAGATAATTCGTCAGCTGCGGAATATCCCAATCCGTGCCGTCGTCAGACGCGCAGTGGCGGGAGAGCGCGGCGTCAATCAGCTTGTACGCCATGCCGATAATGTTGTCGCGGACGTTCTCGCCCATCAGCACGCGGCGGCGCTGACCGTAGATAATCTCGCGCTGGCGGTTCATCACGTTGTCGTATTCCAGAACGTGCTTGCGGATCTCGAAGTTGCGGCCCTCGATGCGCTTCTGCGCGGATTCAATCTGCTTGGTGAGCATTCCCGCCTGAAGCGGCTCGTCGTCCTTGAGCCCCAGACGCTCGACCATCGGCATGATGCGGTCGCCGCCGAAGAGACGCATCAGGTCGTCCTCCAGCGAAATAAAGAACTGGGTCGAACCGGGGTCGCCCTGACGACCCGCACGGCCGCGCAGCTGATTGTCAATGCGGCGGGATTCATGGCGTTCCGTGCCGATGATATGCAGGCCGCCGGTTTGCAGCACGCGGTCATGCGCTTCGTCGGTGGTGCGCTTGAAGTCCTTGTAAAGGGACTGGTACTTTTCGCGCGCGGCAAGGATTTCGTCGGACACATCCTCGGCGTGACCGGTCGCGGCTTCAATAATTTCCTCGTCATAGCCGTCCTGACGCATGGCGCGGCGGGCGAGAAACTCCGGGTTGCCGCCCAGCAGAATGTCCGTGCCGCGGCCAGCCATGTTGGTGGCAATGGTGACGGCGCCCCAGTGGCCTGCCTGCGCGACGATTTCAGCTTCCTTGGCGTGGTTCTTGGCGTTCAGCACCTCATGCTGGATGCCGCGGCGCTGGAGCATGGCGGAGAGCATTTCGCTCGTTTCAACCGTGACCGTGCCGACCAGCACGGGCTGACCGTTTGCGTGCACCTGCGCAATCGCGTCCACAACGGCGTTGAACTTCGCCTTCTTCGTCTTGTAGACCATGTCGTCCAAGTCCTTGCGGATGTTGGGCTTGTTGGTCGGAATCTGCACGACGTCCAGCGAGTAGATGTTCTGGAACTCGTCCTCTTCCGTCTTCGCCGTACCTGTCATGCCGGAGAGCTTGTGGTACATGCGGAAATAGTTCTGGAAGGTGATGGTCGCCAGTGTGCGGCTTTCGCGCTCAATGGTCACATGCTCCTTGGCTTCAATCGCCTGATGCAGACCCTCGGAGTAGCGGCGGCCAATCATCAGGCGGCCCGTGAATTCGTCAACGATGATGACCTGATCGTCCTTGACGACGTAGTCCACGTCGCGCTTCATCAGGAAGTTGGCGCGCAGGGCGCAGCTGACGTGGTGGTTCAGCTCGGCATTTTCCGCGTCATTGATGTTGGTGATGCCGAACGCGGCTTCGACGCGCTGGGCGCCCTCGTCGGTCAGGCTGATGGCCTTTTTCTTCTCTTCAATCTCGAAGTGAACGTCACGCTTGAGCGTGCGGACGACCGCGTCCACCTTCGCGTAGAGGTCGGTAGATTTGTCGCCCGCGCCGGAGATAATCAGCGGGGTACGCGCTTCGTCAATCAGGATGGAGTCCACTTCGTCGACGATGGCGAAGTTGTGGCCGCGCTGCACCAGCTCGCTTTGGCGGATGACCATGTTGTCGCGCAGGTAGTCGAAGCCCAGCTCGTTGTTCGTGCCGTAGGTGATGTCGCAGGCATAGGCGGCGCGGCGTTCGGCGCTGTCCAGATCGTGGACAATCAGGCCGACGCTCAGCCCCATGAAGCGGTGGACTTTGCCCATCCACTCGCTGTCGCGGCGTGCCAGATAGTCGTTGACGGTCACGACGTGCACGCCCTTGCCGGACAGCGCATTCAGGTACGCGGGCAGGGTGGAGACCAGTGTTTTGCCCTCGCCGGTCTTCATCTCGGCGATGCGCCCCTGATGCAGCACCAGACCGCCCATCACCTGCACACGGTACGGGCGCATCCCCAGCACACGGGCGTCGGCTTCGCGGATGGCGGCGAACGCTTCGGGCAGAATGTCATCTTCGGTTTCGCCATTTTGCAAGCGCGCGCGGAATTCATCCGTCTTGGCACGCAGCTGCTCGTCCGTCAGCGCCTTGTATTCATCTTCGAGGGCTTCCACGGCGTTGACCGTCTTTTGCAGCTTTTTGACCTCCGCGTCATTGCTGCTGCCCAGCAGTTTTTTGACCCAATCGAACATAAAGTTCTCCTTTCAATATAGAAACAATTTCTGATAATATTTGGAAAATCATAATCATACGAGCGCACCTATTCCCGAATAGACACACTACTCTTTCATTATAACATGAAAGCCCCCGAACATGCAAGTGCTCAGGGGCAATAATCTGCCTTTACGCTCGTGCAAACTGCTGTTACTGCTCCGCCAATTCAGGGTGGGGAATCAGCAGCAGAACGCGATGCGCCTTATCGGACAGGATGCGGCATGGGTCGTAGAAGGGAATTTCCACCCCGGCAGCTTCGGCGCAAAAGGTGACAATATCGGACTGCTTATCCTTCATAGCCGCTGTATACCGTGCGTACAGGTCGGGCGAAAGCTGAATCTCCACGGTTTCACCGTCCACAAGACGCATCAGCTGGGTCAGCAGTTCCTGCTCGGTGGAGACGTACAGCCCGTGCGCCTGATAGTAGTTCGGAACGCCGCTCAGGTCGGGGAAAGTGTACCCGCGATTGGGCGTGTGGTCGATGGACATATCCGCTTCACCCATGGCGTAGTTGCTGTGGAACACATGCCCGTCGAAAGCGGCCCCCCATGTTGCGTCAAGAAAGCCGAAATTGGTCACATTCCATGCGTGCAAACCGGTTTCGCCGCTTGTGTCTGACGCTTTGCCGATGATGGTTGCGCATGGAATACCCGCAAGTCGATAGAGCAGTGAAATCGCCTGGGCATATCCTGCGCAGGTGGCTTCGCCATACAGCAAAGCGCCCACGGCCGCGTGCTGCCACATGCTGTCGGGTGAATAGGTTGTATTCTGTACAAGCCGCTCGTACAGCGCCAGCGGGTCGGGATTTTCGTCCACCCACGACTGTGCTGTCTCCAGCAGCTGTTTGCGCAAGGCTGATGCTTCTTCGGCGGAACAAAGGTAGCGCGGTGAAATGCTTTGGGCGACATCCGGCTGATTGCGCTGATAATGGACACGGTAGGAGTCGATGTGAAACAGCTCCGGATAGTCGTTGCGCATGTTATCCAAGGTCTGTACCAGCAGATTGTAGGACGTTCCGGCGGGAAGTTGAATGCTGCCTTCCTGCGCCATGAGCTTTGGATACAGGAAATTGCGCAGGCTACGTTCGCCGGGCGGCATCATGCGGACAGAGAGCATGGTTTCCGCCGGATAGGGCGTATCCGGCTCCTGCTGGGCGAGCAGGGTCGGGGCGGTGAAGAGCATCAGCAGAACGCACAGCAGGGGGAGAAAGCGGATTTTCTGCACGGGAATGCCTCCTTCCGGTGGAAGACGGGGAAAAGCTGTGGATAAGAGAACAGTCCAGCCGTGCAAACGCGCCAAGCTGGACTGTATTCTTAGAAATAAACACGCGGACACTGTATGAAAGTGTGCTCAACTCAATCGCGAGAAGGGTGTCGAGAGGGTCGAAGACCAGAGGGGCGAAGACCCTTCGCGGAGTCCAGAGGCAGAGCCTCTGGTGGGGTTTAAGGGGCAAATCCCCTTGCGTCTCCCCTTAATATGCCGCGCGGGGATTTCTGCCGTAGAGCACCGCGAGAGTCTCCTGACCCGCGGAGCCGTCCACGGAAAGCCCGTTGCGGGACTGGAAGGAGCGAACCGCCGCGACGGTCGCATCATCGTAATAGCCCGTGACGGCTGCCAGATAGCCAAGCTGCTGCAAGCTGTCCTGCATCTGCACCACTTCGTCGCCGCGGTCGCCCTTGCGGAGCGTTTTGTATTCCGTCGTTTTCGCCGCTGCCGCAACCGCTGTGCCGCTGTACAGCTTTGTCAGCGTCTTGTTGCCCGCGATGCCGTCCACCGGCGTCACCTTGTTGCGAATCTGGAATGCGCGGACAGCATCCTGCGTCGTTGCGCCGTACACGCCGTCGCGCGAGCCGTCGTAGTAACCCAGTTCGTACAGCGTCGCCTGCATGGTGCGCACTGCCGCGCCCGTGTCGCCGGGGCGCAGCGTCGCGTATTCGTCGCTGTCCACCGCGTCAGAGGAGTACAGAAGCGTCAGCGTCTTGTCGCCCGCAATGCCATCCACCGGCGTGATGTTCATCTTCTTTTGGAACGCCTTGACCGCCGCCGTTGTGCCGGAGCCGTAATCGCCGTCAATTGTGCCAGTATAATAGCCCTTCTGCTTCAGCGTCGTCTGCAGCTGGCGAATCGCCGCGCCGCTGTCACCCGGCCGGAGCGTGGTGTACTTGGATGTATCCGTGCTGCTGGAGGTGGTGAACAGCGCACGCTGGGTCGCGGGGCCTGCCTTGCCGTCCACGCGCAAGCCCTGCGCTGACTGGAACGCGACGACTGCCGCCGTCGTTGCCGCGCCGTACTTGCCGTCCACGCTGCCGGAATAGTAGCCCTTGTTTTTCAGCGCCTTCTGGAGATTGCGAACCGCCGTGCCGGTGTCGCCCTCGGAGAGCGTCGTGTAGCCGTCCACAGAGGTGGAAGCGGTCGCCGTCGGCATGGAGCTGGCAGCAATCGCCGCGTCGGAATAGAGGCGGTTCAGGGTGGATGTGCCCGCTTTGCCGTCCGCCTTCAGGCCGTTCGCCGTCTGGAAGGCGATCACTGCCGCCTTTGTTGCGTCGCCGAAAGAGCCGTCCGCCGTGCCGGTCAGGTAGCCCAAGGATTTCAGGCGCGTCTGCATCGCCTTGACGGCGCCGCTGTTCTTCATGCCGGACTCCAGCGTCGTGCCGATGGAGGACACGGGCGTGGAGGATTTCGCCGCGGAGGAAGAATACAGCGTTTGCAGCGTCGAAGGGCCGGCAACACCGTCCGTATACAGGCTCTTGTACTTTTTCTGGAACGCCTTGACGGCGTATTCTGTCGCACCCTCGTAGTTGCCGTCCGGCGAACCCGCCATCCAGCCCAGTTCAATCAGGCGCGCCTGCAGCGTGCGGACGCGTGTGCCGGACGAACCGCTCTGGAGATAATACTCAGTGGAGAGGTTTGGGGTCGCGGTGGTTTTCGGCTTGGGGGTTGCGGTCTTGCGCGGAGTAGCGGTTGCGGCGGCTGCCTTGACAGCGTTGGAGCTGTTCAGCTTTGCCATCGTCGATTTGCCCGCGATGCCGTCCACCAGCAGATTGTTGCGGTCTTGGAACGCGCGCAGCGCCTTCTCCGTCGCGTCGCCGAAATCGCCGTCAACGCTGCCGGTGTAGTAGCCCAGTTGCTTCAAGCGGCGCTGGAGCGTCTTGACATCAGCGCCGGACGAGCCTTTTTTGAGAACGGCCGCCGCAGTCGGCGTGGGCGTTGCGGTCGGCCGCGCGGTGGTGGCGATGCTGCCGGGCGGCGTGGTCACCACGATGACAATGCCGTTGGACGTAATCACGCCCGGCTGTGTCGTCGGCGTGGCGGTGTTCGTGCCGAAATTAAAAACGGATTCAACCGTCGGCGTGGGCGAAGGAGTGGGCGTGGCGGTGCGCGGGGGCGCTGTGACAGCAACCGTATTGTAAACAACACCCTGATTGGACAGGTCGCCCGACAGGTCGTCCGGCGGCACAAAGCAGCCCGTCAGCGTCATGGACAGCGCCAAAACACCGCACAGGGCAGCACCCTTGAGAATGCGGTTGCGAACAGTTGCAGCGGCATGATTCTTCATGATGATAATTCCCTTCCTTCACACTCAGGGCGAGCGGAGCAAGCGTTATCCTCCTGCCGGTTTTGCCGGAAAGAGGCGTATGGGCAATCGCCCATCTATATTGTACACATTTATCGGGCAGTGTGCAAGGGCTAAATTGCACTTCCCCTGCCGGAAAGTGGCGAAAAGCCCGCGCCTTCCAATGATATAACGAAACAAGCGGCGCTTTTCCTCCCTTTCCGCTGGATTAGACGAAGAAAAGCGCGGATTTGTTCCGCTGAATCAACTATAATTCGACATGTGCGCTGGATTCTCCTGCTGCAAAAACCGTTTCGATATGAAAAACCCCGCCGGACGATTCCGACGGGATTGGCTTATTCATGCTTGCGAACCTTGCATTTCAGCACGACATCGACTGCTTTGCCCATTTCCGGCAGCTGAATGTCCATCAAGCGGCCTTCGTCGCACTTCTTGGCAAGTTCGGGCTGAATCGGCAATTGCGCCAGCATCGGCAGTCCGTACTGCTTTGCGACATCCGCTGTGCGTCCTTCGCCGAAGGGATACAGGCGCTTGCCGCAGTCCGGGCAGGTCATGTACGCCATGTTTTCCACCAAGCCCAGCACGGGGATGTTCATCATCTGCGCCATTTTGACGGCTTTTTCCACAATCATGCCGACCAGCTCCTGCGGGCTTAAGACAATCACGATGCCATCCACCGGCAGCGACTGGAACACCGTCAGCGGCACGTCGCCCGTTCCCGGCGGCATATCCACATACAGGCAGTCCACATCCCCCCAGCACACATCCGTCCAGAACTGCTTGACCGTGCCCGCAATCAGGCTGCCGCGCCAGATAACGGGGTCGGTGTCGTGCTCCAGCAGGAGGTTGATGGACATAACCTTCACGCCGTTTTCGGCTTCCTGCGGCAGGATGCCCAGCTCATTGCCGACCGCCTTGTTGCGGATGCCCAGAATGCGCGGCATACTCGGCCCGGTGATGTCCGCATCCAGCACCCCGGCGATTTTCCCGCGCCGCGCCGTTTCGCACGCGAGCAGACCCGTTACCAGCGATTTTCCCACGCCGCCTTTGCCGCTGACGACGCCGATGACCTTCTTTACCCGGCTGCCCGCGTTCGCCGGGGCAAGCAAACTCTGCGGCTTCTGCCGCGATGCGCACGCGCTCCCGCACGAGGAGCAGTCATGCGTACATTCTTCTGCCATCATGTTCACCTCTGCATCAGATTCATGGGGTATTATAGCATCCGTTTGGGAATGCGTCAAGCTGTCATAATGCCCGAATCGGGAAGTACAGATACTCCTGCTGCGTTTTCGGGTCGGTGAATTCCTGCACCGCGCCGACGAGCTTCAAGCCGTTTTCGCGGAAGTAATCGACCATGCGGCTGAACGTGTCCGCGCGGCGATTCTCTATGGCAAGGTACTCATACCCCGGCACGACCCACTTCGTCCATCCGTCCGGCACTTCCGCGTCGATGGAACATTCCACGCCCGCGAGGTACAAACCGCGCGAGAAGCCGTCTGTCCACGGCAGGAACGAACGGGTTTCGTCGCTCATCACGCCCCAAATGCCGAGCAGCGCGCCGTTTTCGTCGCGGCTGGCGACGGGGGAGACTTCGTCGAAGTGGGCGTTTGCGTCCGACCAGAGCATGGGGATGAAGCCTTCGCCGTCGTCTGTCGAGCCTTCGATGCCGATAACGGCAAAGGAGGGCTTGACGATTTTCTGAATGTTGAGGGATGATTCCATGCTGATACCTCCGATGCTATCCTATTCCCGATTCCGCCACAAGTCATTCTTGCGAATCTTTACCCGCGGAATGCTCGTCGTCAAGTCCACTTCATATATGTCTTCCTCCGTCGGATGCAGAATCACATGCACCTTCTGCCCCAGCGCCGGTTCAATGGTGGACGTATGAAACAAAATCAGCGCATTCCCCGTGCTCGGATGCGTACATTGCAGCTCAATAAAGAAGCAATTGCGTTTGACGGGTGCAGTGTAGCTGACGGTCGCTGCCGTGTGCAGCCCGATTCGCCGCAGTTCCCAGCGCGGCTTCAGGCGCTGGAAGAAATCGACGATGGCGGCAGGGGAGAAGGATTGCAGCGTCGTGCGGCGCAGGAGCAGAGCGCCCGCGAGCATCCACAGCGGCAGCGGCGCCGACGCAAGCAGCGCACTGGGATAGCCCAGCGCAGCGCCCGCAATGCCGATGGCGCACAACACTTCCAGCGCGACGAACGTCCACCGGGAGAAGAAGCAGTGCCGGTGCAGCGCGTTCGCCGCCGCCCAGCCCAGCACGATGCCCCACGCCAGCGGCGCGAGCAGCAGCACGAACCCGGCGAACGATGCGCCCGTTGACCCGCGCGACATCAGATGAACACCGCCGAATGCCAGCCCCCCAAGCAGCAGATAAAACCCCGCCCAGCTGTACGGGCGGAGCAGAAACGCCTGCCAGAGCGGCGTTGCGCCCTCCACGGCATAGCGGACGGATGCGCGCAGGTAACGGCAGGCATACAGCGTCAAATGCACCGTCAGTTTTGGCAGCCACAGCAGCGCATCCAGCAGCATGTTCAGCAAGTCGCCGACCCCATGCGGACGGCGGAAGGGGAAATCCGGGCGCGCAGAACGGAGCAGCTGCATCGTCCTGCGCAGCGATTCGCCCAGCGGCGGCAGACGGAATTTCCGTTTCGGGGGCGCGGACGGCGTGTCCGGAGGCACATCGAACGGGATGTCTGGCGGCATGGTGTCGAACGAATCCGCCGCAGGGTACGGGATGAACTCCTCAGGCGAATAATACTCGCGCGTTCGGCGTCGGCGCGGGGGTTCGTCCGCATTCATGCGGCGGCGGCAGGGCGCGGCTTCGTTTTCCTCAGGCGTATACACCCGGTCAGCCCGGCGCCGGCGCGGCGTCTGCTCACTCATGGGGCTGCCTCCCTTTCGTATGCGTCGCACAGGGACTTTGCGTCGCCCTGCGCGCGGATTCTACCGTGCTCCAGCCAAATCACGCGGTCGCAGAGTTCGCGAATCTGGCTTAAATTATGGCTGACAAACAGCACTGTCGCGCCGCCGGACATGAGCTCAAGCATCCGCGCGCGGCTCTTGCGCTGGAAACGCTCGTCGCCGACGGCAAGAATTTCGTCCACAATCAGAATATCAGGCTGAACGACGGTGGCGATGGAGAAAGCCAGACGCGCGAGCATTCCGGACGAGTACGTTTTCAGCGGACGGTCGATGAAACGATCGAGTTCGCTGTACGCAATGATTTCCGGCGCTTTGTCGTGCAGAAAATCCTTCGGGTAGCCAAGAATTGCGCCGTTAAGGAAGATGTTCTCCCGCCCGGTGAGTTCCGCGTCGAAGCCGCTGCCGAGTTCGAGCATGGGCACAAGCGTGCCCTGCAGGGCGACGCTGCCGCTGGTGGGCGGGTAAATGCCGCTGATGATTTTGAGCAGGGTGGATTTTCCCGCGCCGTTATGGCCAATTAGCCCGGTGACACTGCCCTTTTCGGCGGTGAAGGACACATCATCGAGGGCGCGGAAGGTGGTGGCATGCGTCTGGCGGCGGAGGGCGTCGACGACAAACTCCTTGAGGTTGGTGGTGCGGTTTTGGTCGATGCGGAAATCCATCGTAATGTGGCGGGCTTCTACCAAGGGGATTCACCTCCTTGTGAAAGATTTCGTGCAATAAGAATGGTGTATTATTCTCCATCAACCAAGAAAAATCCTCTTGCCATCAAGAAAAACTGACAGAAATTCCTTTCTGCTTCCGCCCCTTGACGGGAGGGCGCGGGTGGGCTATACTTATCCCGTATGGAAAAGGGGAGGAATCTGGATGGAAATCATTGCACGAATCGAAAACGGCTTTCGGGAGAAATTCGGCGTGCCGCGGCAGTCGGGGCTTGTGCCGGAGGTGATTTCCCGCGTCGTGATGGCGGAAAAGTACAGCGTCCGCGAGGCGTTCCGCGGCATTGAGGATTACTCCCACCTGTGGCTGCTCTGGGAGTTCGACCGCGCGCAGCAGGATGATTGGCGGCCGACTGTGCGTCCGCCGCGGCTGGGCGGCAATACCCGATTGGGCGTGTTCGCGACGCGCTCGCCGTTCCGCCCGAACCGCATCGGTTTGACGGTTGTCCGCTTGATTCGCATGGAGGAGGAGAACGGGCGCATCACGCTCGTCGTCTCCGGCGCGGATTTGATGGACGGCACGCCAATTGTGGACATCAAGCCGTACCTGCCGTATGTGGACAGCGTGCCGGACGCGGTCGGCGGGTTCACCGAGCAGACCGAACGCCATCGCCTGACGGTGGATTTTCCGGAGAAGCTAAAAAAGTACGTTCCCAAGCAGAATCTGCCCGCCGTGATGGGCTTGCTCGCGCAAGACCCGCGCCCGGCGTATCAGCATGACGGAAAGCGCGTGTACGGCGTGCCGTATGGCGAGGTGGATATTCGCTTTGTCGTCGAGGGAGACACGCTGACGGTGGTGGAGGTCGTGCCGTACACGGAAAAGGAGCAGAAAAAGTGAATACGAATCACTGGATGCAGGAGGTCAATGCGCGGTTTCCGGTGCGCAAAAGCAAGGTACAAAAGGCGCAGTTCCGCCAGTATGTGCTGCAAAAGGCGCAGGAAATGGGCTATGCGGCGAGGATGGAGGAAAACAAGGCAATCTGCACGAACCGCAATATCGTCGTGGGCGATGTGGACAAGGCGAAAGTGCTTGTTACGGCGCATTACGATACGCCCGCAACCGTCGGGCTGCCGAATGTCATGCTGCCCATGAATCGCCCGATGTTTTACCTCGTTCAGGCGCTGATTGCGCTGGTGATGGTGGTGTTCATTTTCGTACCGACGGGGATTGTGAAAAAGCTCACGGGCAGCATCTTCTGCACGGAAGCGACGCTGATTGGGTTGTACTGCCTGATGATGTATCTGCTGCTGGCGGGCGTGCCGAATCCGCACAACGTCAATGACAACACGTCGGGCGTGTGCGGGGTGCTGGCGCTGATGGAATCGTTCGCGGCGGAAAAGCCGGAGGAGATTGCGTTTGTGCTGTTCGACAACGAGGAGAAGGGGCTGCTTGGCGCATTGGGGCTGGCGAAAGCGCATAAGCAGGTGGCAAAAGAGACGCTTGTGCTGAACATGGACTGCATCGGCGCGGGGGAAGCCATGCTGATGCTTGTGCCGAAAGCGGCGCGGGAGAAGTATCCGGCACTGGGCGAGACGGCGCGGAAAAGCAGCGGCATTCCGGTCGTCCTTGGCAACATGGAGAAGTGCAATTTCTCCTCCGACCAGAAGCACGTCAAGCTCGGCGTGGGCATCTGCGCCTGCCGCAAGAAAAAGCATGTAGGCTGGTACTGCAGCAAAATTCATACCAAACATGACACGACGTACGACGAAATCACCCTGCAGGGCGTGGCGGACACGGTGGAAGCCGTCCTCCGGCAGGTCGTCGGGAAGGAGCAAGCATGACCATACGCGAAGAAATCGACGCGCAGTTCCCCATCCGCAAAACGACGGCGCAGAAGCGGGCGTTCGAGAAGTGGGTGATGGCGAAGATGCGCGAAATGGGGTATCGCCCCTATGTGGACGGCATGAACCGAAAGGACAAGCTACGCCACCGCAACATCGTCGCCGGTGACCCTCAAAATGCCGAACTGCTCATCAGCGCCCACTACGATACGGCGGCGACCATCGGCATACCCGATTTGCGCATTCCCCGGAATTTCCCAGTATATATTCTATCACAGGGCGCGGTGCTGCTGGGAATGCTGCTGATTTCCCTGCTGATTGGCACGGCAGTCGGGCTGGCGACGAAGAGCGGCGATTTGCTGATTCTGACGTTCTTTTTCGCCTATCTGGCGCTGATGCTGCTGATGATGTTCGGCGCGGCGAACAAGCATAACGTCAATGACAACACATCCGGCATTGCCGCCCTGCTGGAGACGATGCAGCGCCTGTCCCCTGAAGCGCGCGAAAAGACGGCGTTCATCCTCTTTGATCATCAGGAGACGGGCAGCCGCGGCGCAAAGAGCTACGGCGCACAGCACGTCGAAGTGCAGACGATGAAGCTGCTTGTTGACCTCAACTGCGTCGGGGATGGCGACACGTTTGTCATCAGCGCCCCGAAAATGGCGCAGGATAAGCCGGAATACGCCGCCGTCCGCGAATCCCTTGAAGAAAACGCAATGGCATCCGGCGTGTCGACGCAGTTCTTCGGGCGCGCGGGTGTGCAAGGCGCGGGCGATTATCGGCGCTTCGTGTGCGGGGTGGGCGTATCGGCATACCACCACAGCGCGGGGGTGGGACTCATCACCGGGCGCATCCACACTTCCCGCGATACCGTCTGCCGGCAGGAAAATTTGGACTATCTCGCCAAAAGTCTCGCTGACGCGGCTCAAAAAATGAATGATTTGTAACAATTTGCCGAACAAGCGGCATTTTTCAGCGCTTTTGCTTTGCAATTTGTACCGGAATATGCTACAATAGTGAATAGAAAGGCTCCCTGTTGGCGAGACTGGAAGAGGAGGAAGCAGCATGCTGCCGAAAGTTTCCAAGGGATTCCGCGCCATTTTTGTCGCGGTGATGTGTGTGGTGTGCGTGGCGCTGTGTGTGCTGGCGGTTCGGCTGGCGCAGCAGGGCGAGCAGCTTCGGCTGACACAATTGCAGCTGGATGCAAGTCTGGCGCGCTTGAAGCTCCAGCAGACGCAGCGCGCGCAAATCGACGTTGACCTGCCGGAAACGCTGGCGCAATTGCAGGCGGTGCAGCCCGAAGCGGATGCAGCGTCCGCGCGCGAGCAGGAACTCCGCGCCCAGCGCAAGGCGCTCCGCAGCGAGAATGCGGAATTAGCGGCGCAGGCGGAAACGCTCACGCAGCAGCTCGCTCTCCTTCGGACCCCGGACAGTGAGCTGATCGGAGAGGTGGAGACGCTGCAAAAGACGCTTTCATCCCTTCAGGCGCAGGTGGACGCCGCACGGCAGCTCCTTGGGCAGGCAGAGGAGTGAGCCTATTCCCCAATTCACTTGCGCTATCTGCTTGCGCATTCGCATTTGGGAATAGTATACCAGCCGCATTTATTCACAGCCTGAGATTCGACTGACAAAGCAAGGAGGAAGTTCCCATGTCCGAAAACAAGTCCCAGACACCGGCACAGAACACGCCGGAAAACAGCGAGAAGAAGAAAGTCTCCCTGTTTGCACTCATCGTCGTGCTGGTCGTGGCGGTCATCGTGATGGTCGCGCTGTTCGTGCGGTCGAATAACCTGTCCAGTCAGCTGGATGAGGTCAACGGTCAGCTGGCAGCCAGCAACACCGAACTCCAGCAGACCATCGCTGACAAGGAGACGGCGCAGGCGGAACTGACCACCGCGCAGAACGACCTCCGCGAAGCGCAGCTGGTGCTGGAAGAATCCACCGCAAAGGTGGCGGAACTGGAAGCCCAGCTGGTTGTGCTGAACGACGAAAACGAAGCGAACAAGGCGCAGGTGGAAACGCTGACCGCTGAACTGGACACCGCAAAGGCGAATCAGGCGGCGGCGCAGGGCTACCTCGACAACGTGTCCGCGCAGCTGGATGAGCTGATGCAGAACCTTGGCTTGGCGCAGAGCGCGCTGAACGGCGAAGCGACGGAAGAACCCACCGCCGAGCCCGCCGCGACGGAAGAACCCGCTGTCGAACCCGCTGTGACGGAAGAACCCGCTGTCGAGCCCGCTGCGACGGAAGAACCCGCTGTTGAACCCGAAGCGACGGAAGAACCCGCCGCTGAGCCGGATGTGACGGAAGAACCCGCTGTTGAACCCGCTGCGACGGAAGAACCCACCGCCGAACCCGAAGCGACGGAAGAACCCACCGCCGAGCCCGAAGCGACGGAAGAACCCACCGCCGAACCCGAGGCGACGGAAGAACCCGCCGCCGAACCCGACGCGACGGAAAAACCCGCCGCCGAACCCGACGCGACGGAAGAACCCGCCGCTGAACCCGAAGCAACGGAAGAACCCGCTGCTGAAGGAAGAGTTCTTACCACCACCATCACGTCTATGCTGCCGGACGAATACACGCTTGATGTTGAACTGCATCTGGATGCGAACAATGTGGTGACGGAGTTGAAGCTGACGCTGGAAAATGAAGTCGAAGGTCTGATGCAGGAAATGCTGGACGCCTTCGCGGAGCAGTTCGTCGGCAAGCAGCTGCCGGTTGTCCTGCACGCGGATGCGGATGAGACGACTGCGGAAGAGCAGATTGTCGAAGGCATGGAGAATCAGCTGGAGAACAGCCGCAGCATCGTTGAGATGCTGAACAAGCTGGCAGAGCAGTAATCCCCTGACACATCGCGCCGCCCCGCTGATTGAATATGGTCAAGCGGAGCGGCGCTTTTTTGCACTTGTGTTCCTTTTCAATCAATGGTATAATAGAAGTGGACGTGTATGTCCGAGCAGATATATCAACGATCGACGACCAATGGAGGCTGCACATGAAAAAATGGTTTTGCGCGCTGGGCATGATGCTGGCGCTGCTGATGTCCGTCGCGCTGGCGGACGGCGTGAAAGTCACCTTTGCCGAGAAAAACGGGCAAATCAACGGCGGCTATGATTATACGCTGAAGCTGAACGTGTCGCCCGCAAGCGACAAAGACCTGACGGTTTCCCTGACCTGCGACGGCTTGGACGGCGCGTATTCCGTGGTCATCCCGGCAGGGCAGAAGAGTACCATGCTGACCGTTCCGACGCAGGTGGTGGAGGAACGCGGCAAGGTCGTCTTTGAGCTGCAGAGCGGCGACGGCTACACCGGCACGGGCAAGCATACGCTGACCATCCAGCGCCTGCCGAACGTGCAGTTCTATCTGGGCATCAACTTCGGCACGGTGGACAAGAAGATGAGCGTCCGCATGACGGTGACGAATTCATCCACCATCGTTAAGGGCAACAACACCTTCCAACTGCGCGATGACAAGGGTACAGTGCTGGCGGAAGCGAAGTGGTCGAATCCGAGCGGCGACATGAGCTTCTCCATCACCCCAACCGCTGATATGGAGGGCTACACCTGCCTGAGCGTGTGGCTGGGCGACCGCTGTGTGGCGGATGGCGGTTACCTGACCGTCGTTGCGAAGGGACAGCGCGCCGTCAAGAACGTGGAGACGGAGCGGAAACTTGTCGGCATCGGCATGGACTGCGGTTTCGGCGGCAAGAACACCGATCAGGTGCTGGAAGTGCTGGCGAAGCACAACACGAATATCACTTTCTTCATGACGGGCTATTTCGTCCGCACGTTCCCGGAGGAATCCAAGCGCGTGCTGGCGGCGGGCAATGAAATCGGCGACCACACGAACACGCATCCGCAGCTGACGAAGGAACGGCCCTACAGCATGATGCGCCAAATCGTTTTTCCGGCGGAGACCATGGCGGAAACGCTGGGCGTCTCGCCGCGCCTGATGCGCCCGCCGTACGGGGACGTGAACAGCAACGTCATCAGCGTTTCGCGCGCGGAAGGCATGGAGTGCGTGCTGTGGAACATGAGCACAAAGGACTCCATCGGCAAATACACGGTGGAGGAGTGCATCAAGAACGGTACGACGCGCGCCAAGCTCGCGCCCGGCAATATTTTGCTCTGCCATCTCGACGCGAATCACAGCTGGGAAATTCTTGATGCTGTCCTGACCTACTACGAGGAGCAGGGCTACACCGTTCTGCCGATTTCCGCGCTGATTTACGCCACGGGCGGCTCGCTGCCCCCGATGCCCTCCACCCGCGAGGCACTGCTCTACACCGATGACTACTGGCCGAACTGGCTGGCAGAACGCGGCATTGAGATTGAGACGAAGGAATAAGCAAGCAGGCTGTCCGAGAAAAACGGGCAGCCTGTTTTTGCAAAAGGTGGAATGCCGATGCACATCACTGACTGGAAAGAGAGTTTTATCTCGAAGATGATTACGCGCGGGCGCGATTACTGGCGTGCCGGGGCAGTGAAAAAGCTGCACTGCACGCAGGAGAAAATCACTGCTGATGTAGAAGGCACGCGGCTGTATCGGATTGAGATTACGCTGGCAGGCGATGCCGTGGCAACTCTGTCCTGCACCTGCCCCTTTGCGAAAGAGGGCGCAAACTGCAAGCATATGGCGGCGGTTCTCTTTGCGGCGACCCATCTGCCGGAAGCGGAATTGCCCGCGCCGGAGTGGGAGAAGAAGCTGAACAGCCTGTCCGCTGAAACGCTTCGGGATTTTCTTCGTCCGCTGCTGAAAAAGGACGAAGCACTCCGAAATCGGCTGATGCTGTGCAAGGGAGACGAACCTGTCCGTGCGGATGAACGCCGCCTCAATTGGCAGCGCACCCTGACGCAGACGCTTCACGCCGCCGAACGCTATTCCGAAAACGAGTATGACGAAGAAGAATATGACGAAGAAGAGGAATCACCCGTTCAGGAACTGCTGGAGCTGCTGGACGCGGAATTGGCTGATTTGCTGACGCCGGAACATGCGATGCTGGCGTTTGAACTCGTTTGCGACACGGCAATGATGTTTGAATCCGCCGATGAAATTCTTGAACAGGAGGATATCGAGGACGCTTGCCGCGATGCATGGATGCAGATTCTTGCCATCGCAGCACCCGCCCAGCAGGCAGCAATGTACGAGTGGTTCGCCGCTGCATTCCGGACGTGGCAACCGCTGCCGTATTTCACCGCGCCGCTGGCGTTCTTGTTTTCGTATTCGTGGGACGAAGCAATTCATCAGCGGAATCTTGCGCTGCTGGACGAGAAAATTGCCGAATGGAAGCCGAATGCGCAGGAACGCGGTGGAGGCGCGATGGTGAATCTGCTGAATCAGCGTGAAAAAACGATGCAGCAGCTGCACGCTTCGCAGGAGGACATCATCAGCTTCTGGCATTCGCATTGGGATGTGCCGTATGCGCATGACCGGACACTGAAAACGCTGATGGCGGCGGAAAAGTGGACGGAAGCCATCGAGCAGGTCAAGGCGGATTTGCAGACGTTCGCCGGGGAATATATGCCATGCAAGCAGCGCCGCGAACAGCTGATTTTGCTCTATCAGCGCGCGAATCAGCCTGACCTTGCGCAGCAGGCGATTCGGCAGTACATTGAGCAGTACAATCAGTACAGCATGGAGCAGATTGATGCGCTTCGAGCGACGCTTCCCGCCGATGCATGGCGCGACGAGGCGGAACGTTTGCTGAAACTGCCGACGACAAGCACTATCCGCCTGCCCCTGCTGGCATCCATTGAGCAGTGGGAGCAGCTGCTCCAGCGGATTCAGCAACACGGCAATTTTGAGGGACTGTGTACCTATTTTGACCCGCTGATGGCATGGGATTCCGCCCGCACGCTGGCACTCTACCGCAACATGGTGAATCGCGCTATGCAAGCGGCTTCGTCGCGCGCCGCCTACTGCGAGGTCATCCGGCAGCTGGAACGCATGAAAGGCACCGACGAGGGAAGACAGACAATTGCTGACCTTGCTGAACAGTGGCGCAGGGACTACAAGCGCAAGTGCGCACTGCTGGACGAACTGCAGAAAGCAGGATACTGACAAAAAACAGGCTGTCCGGGTAAAACGCTCGAACAGCCTGTCTTTTCTTACTTACTCCGCCGGGAACAGGAATCCAGCCGTCATTTCCAGATGGTTTTCGCCCGCGTAGTCCGGGAAAAGCTCATGCATCTTCGCGATGAAATCCGCCGTGAACGCTGCCGGTTGCAAGCGTCACGGTGGTGCAGGTCGGGGTGCTCACTTCCGCCAGCGCGGCGGTCAGGAACAGCAAAATCATCATCAGCAGGGAAATCAGTTTCCTCATGGGTTCCTCCAAGGTGGGGCGTTCGGGGAAAGGGGTTATCTTGTGGCCACGATGAAAGGATACACCATTTGTGCTATGGGCGCAAGTACGCACTTTTTATTAGCGAGGCACTTTTTGGTGACTGTGGGGAGGATTCGCTGCGAGGGCAAAAGAAAAGCACCGATTCTATCGAATCGATGCTAATCTGGCGGAGAGTTAGGGATTTGAACCCTAGGTGGGGTATAAGCCCACACACGATTTCCAGTCGTGCGCCTAAAAGGAGTTTACAGGAACAAATGTTTGCATACTGCGGACGAATCCGGGAGGTGATTAGCGTACAAATCCGCAGTAATCGCAAATGACGCATGACCAAGACAGCCCTGCACCAGCTTGACGGGTTCGCCGCCCAGTACGGCGGCAGTCGCCACAGAGTGCCGCAAACCGTGGAGGGTCACAGAGGGCAGGGAAGCCCCCTGCAAGGCTCTGCGGTGGTCGGTGTAGACATTGTGCATAGCCCCCTCGTAAAACAAGCCTGAGAACGTCAAAGGGCGCGTTCTGAGGACGTACAGCACACAATCAGGCAGCGCAATGCGCCGATAGGACGCGCGCGACTTGAGCGGACGCAGTGCGCGGCTATCGCCGCGCTGGTGGCACACGGTCAAAATGCCATCCATAGACAGATCAGCGCGGCAAGCGCCGAGCGCTTCACCGCGCCGCAAGCCACAGCAGCACAACAACAAAACGGATGCAGTCTCCATTGTGGATGCAGCCTCCATATAGCGCCGCAACTCCGGCAAGGTCAACACAGCCGCTTGCGCGGCGTGATGAATCGGAGTTGGACAGGTGTCAGCGTCAAGCACGCAATCGGTCAGGTGGAGCTTGCGCGCAACCAACAAGGCGCGCGCAAGCATCACCCTGTCAAGCTGCGCCGCGCGCGGATACACGCGCGCCACATCTTGCACCCACAACAGACAATCCAACGGAGACAAATCCGCAAGCGCCACATCCGAAAGGATCTGCGGGACTGCCTGCACAGCTCTATTATAACAATCCTTTGTGCTTTGCGCAAGCCCAGAAGGATAGATATAGTGCTCAAGCCAGACCATGAGCCACTCTCCCAGCGTGTAAACTCTCATTTTTGCGCCCTCCTCTAGTAACAAAAACGTATAAGAGGAGTATAGCACATGCAGCAGTACAACTACAAGACAATTAACTATCAGGACTACACTAGCCGTAGCAGTAACAGTAGCAGTACAAGTATAAGTAGTACTAGTAGTACTAGTAAGGAAAGAACTGCGACAGATACCGCGAGTGAAGAAAAAATGCCGATTAACCGCAAGGTTATCGACGAGGTAAGAACGCTGTATCATGACGCAATCGGCGCATATCCATCTGTGATTGTCTGCAAAGAAATCACGCAATTGCTGATCACCGGAGCGATCACGCGCGAAGAACTGGAATATGCCCTAACCGAAACAGCATACGCGCCGCGCCCGTCGTGGGCATACGCCGCTGCCATCATCAGACGCGTGCAGCGGGACAAACAAGACGTTCCATTCTAAGCGGCAGAACATCCCCGCCACTGAAAGGAGGCGTCATAGTGAGCGCTTCCGGGCGCTGGGCGCTGCCAGCTCGACGAGGGGCAAACAGGTATCACGCGCCCGCGCCCGTCGCTTGCATCTGCATTGTCGGTGCGCCTGCCAGGGCGCACCGAAAAGGCTGCGAAAGTCCCACTTATAGTGTTGACAGCCCACCCACGAAGCAGTGCTGTTCCGCCCGCTCCCGCCGCTCCCGTCGCCGTCAGCGGTTCTATCGACACCGATGATTTTCC
>OLSK01000339.1_pt1 | contig 43720 bp, 29 predicted proteins | sample 1672781 | NCBI WGS metagenome assembly OLSK01 (sample SAMEA3136723, study PRJEB25190) | human gut metagenome | biome: human gut; feature: human-associated habitat; material: faeces | place: Austria | collected 2013 | reverse complement strand
TTCCATCTGACCAACCGAGCGTCAGCATACGAAAGCCGAAACAAAAGCGATGCTTTGCATGATCGTAGGTCTTCGCAAGAAGTTCCACTTTCTTTGAGCGGCTGCGTTCAAACAGGGAATCATCCAGAATCAGTACATTCGTACGATCTTCACCGGTAAGCGGCTCGATGGCAGTTTTGATGATACGCGAAGCCACGATCGTCGTAAAACGCATCCAGTTAATTTGGGTCATTTTCATAAAACGATAAACGGTATCTTTTGCAAAAGCAGGGATATTGCGACCGGTGATCAGGTTCATGTACATGCTGCGATTTGAGAAAATGAGCAGGAACAGATACTGAAAGATCTCGATAACGGGAAAGCCTTTCTGTTTGTAAGCATTGGCTGCTTTCAATGCGGAAGAAATGTGAAATCTCGAAAAAAATCTTTTAACAGTTTTTGGAATTTGCTTATCATTCTGGTTTACTTGTGTTATACTTTTAAGCATAGCATGGACCTCCGGTTGTGGTTGTTTTTTGCTCAATTCAATTATACCAAACCAGATGGTTTCATGCTATTCTATTGCCAAATTTTATTGAATTTTCAAGGTGCATACGCACTTATGCATGCGCGAAGTTTGAGTATACAATTCAAGAAATTCAAGAACTGCAAGATGATTGAGAAATAAATGGGCTGTTAAGCCATGCGCAAAAATGCAAGGTGCCGGATTGGAAACTTGAAAAATACTCAAAAACATTTTTTGATTCTCATTATGGGAGCGATTTATCACACCGCAAGAAGTGAGAACTGTGTTTTGCGGAGAATCTTTATTTGTATTTTAGAGAGAAGAGGGGACTGTCGTTTGAACGGGAAATTACCATGGAACGGATAGTCCTTTTTATATAGTGAGGAAAGAAACACAAAGAAACGTGCAAGGACTTTCGTATTGAGGAAATACACAAAAAAACACAATTTTTCTTGTGAAAACAGTTGACAAGTGAGAAAAAAATCTGTAAAATATCTCTGTTAAAAAGAAGAAAAAGAATAAAGACGCAAGAAGATAAGGATGTTAATTGGCTGGTCGTGAGGGTTCCTGTCAGTTAGTGCCCTTATTTTTGTTTTTGCGGGAGTCAGAGAGAATCCAAAAAAGAAAGAGGCAGCATCATGAAGCAAACCACCATCAAACAGAGTGCGAAGCAGACAAAATACATTTTTGTGACCGGAGGCGTTGTGTCAGGGCTTGGCAAAGGCATTACCGCGGCGTCGCTTGGAAGACTTCTCAAGGAACGAGGTCTCAAGGTAGCGGCGCAAAAATTAGACCCCTATATCAATGTAGACCCCGGGACGATGAGTCCGTATCAGCATGGCGAGGTATTCGTCACCGAGGACGGCGCGGAAACCGACTTGGACCTCGGGCATTATGAACGCTTCATCGATGAAGACCTGAATCGGTTTTCCAACCTGACCTCCGGCAAGGTGTACTGGAATGTGCTGAACAAGGAGCGCCGGGGCGAATATCTCGGCGAAACCGTACAAGTAATTCCCCATATTACCAATGAAATCAAATCGTTTGTCTACAATGTCGGACGCGCGACCGACGCGGACGTGGTCATCACGGAAGTCGGCGGCACGACCGGAGATATTGAAAGCCAGCCGTTCCTGGAGGCAATCCGACAGGTCGGACTGGAGGTTGGCGCGGATAACGCGCTCTTTATTCACGTGACATTGGTACCGTATCTGCGAGGTTCTGACGAACACAAAAGCAAGCCGACGCAGCATTCCGTCAAAAATCTGCAAGGCCTTGGCATCAAGCCAAACATCATCGTTCTGCGCGCGGATGAAAAGTTAGAAGAAAGCATTTTTAAAAAAATCGCGCTGTTCTGCAATGTCAAGCCGGATTGTGTCATCGAAAACATCACCATCCCGGTACTGTATGAAGCGCCGCTAATGCTGGAAGCGCATCATTTCTCGGACATCGTATGCAGAGAGCTCGGTATCGAAGCACCGGCGCCGGACCTCGCGGACTGGAAAGCGCTGATTGACAAGATTCACAGCGCGGAGCGCAGTGTGACCATCGGGCTGGTCGGCAAGTACGTCCAGCTGCACGACGCGTATCTTTCGGTAGCCGAGGCGCTGCGGCATGCGGGCTATGCCTACGGTACCAATATCGAGATTGAGTGGATCGACTCCGAAACCATCAACGAACAGACGGTGGAGAGCCTGCTTTCCGGCTGTGACGGCGTGATCGTTCCGGGCGGCTTCGGCAATCGCGGGATTGAGGGCAAGATCCTGACCGCCGCTTACTGCCGGACGCACAATTTACCGTATCTGGGCATTTGCCTGGGCATGCAGGTTGCGGTCATCGACTTCGCCAGACATGTCTGCGGCATGGAGGACGCAAATTCCGGAGAATTTGACGAGCTGAGCAAGTACAAGGTCATCGATTTCCTGCCGGATCAGAGCCATCAGATCGACAAGGGCGGCACGCTGCGTTTGGGCGCTTATCCCTGCAGGATCGCGAAGGGTACGCAGATGTACCGCTGCTACGGCACGGAGGAGATCTCGGAGCGTCATCGCCATCGCTACGAGTTCAATAATCTATATCGGGAAACTCTGGCGGAAGGCGGACTGGTCATCAGCGGTACGTCCCCGGACGGCAACATCGTGGAGACCGTTGAGATTCCGCAAAATGATTTTTATATCGGCGTGCAGTTCCACCCGGAATTCAAGAGCCGGCCGAATAAAGCACATCCGTTGTTCTTGGGGCTGATAGAAGCTGCCCTCACCAAAAAGGAGACGAACCATGCATAAAGAAATTTACGAAAATCCGCTTTGCGGCAGATACGCGTCCAAGGAGATGCAGCGCATCTTCAGCCCGGACAACAAGTTTTCCACCTGGCGCAGACTCTGGATCGCGCTGGCTGAGAGCGAAAAGGAGCTCGGACTCGCAATCACGGACGCGCAGATCGAGGAAATGAAGCAGCATATTGATGACATCGACTATGACAAAGCAGCCGATTACGAAAAGAAGCTGCGTCACGACGTCATGGCGCATATCCACACCTACGCGGAGCTCTGTCCGACTGCCGCGCCGATCATTCATCTTGGCGCGACGAGCTGCTTTGTCGGCGACAATACCGATATCCTGCAGATGAAAGAAGGACTATTACAGATCAAGAAGCTGCTGGTCAGCCTGATGCGCACGCTGGCGGATTTCGCAGAGCGTGAAAAAGACACACCGACACTCGCCTATACGCATTTTCAGGCGGCGCAGCCGACGACGGTGGGCAAACGCGCCTGCCTGTGGCTGCAGGACTTCCTGATGGACTACGAACGTCTGGAATTTGAACTGGCGCATTTAAAACTGCTTGGCTGCAAGGGTACGACAGGTACAGGCGCAAGCTTTTTGGAGCTGTTTGAGGGAGATCAGGACAAGGTCAGAGAGCTGGAACGAAAGATCGCGGCGAAGATGGGTTTTGAAGCCTGCATGCCGGTTTCCGGACAGACTTATTCACGCAAGGTTGACAACTTTGTTCTGCAGGTTCTCAGCGGCATCGCGCAAAGCGCGAGCAAGATGGGGGTCGATCTGCGTCTGATGGCGCATATGAAGGAATTCGACGAACCGTTCGAGAGCGGACAGGTCGGTTCCTCCGCCATGGCATACAAGCGTAACCCGATGCGCAGCGAGCGGATTGTATCACTTTCCCGCTACATCATCAATTGTACCGGCAATACCGCGGATACCGCCGCCAATCAGTGGCTTGAGCGGACGCTGGACGACTCCGCGAACCGCCGAATTACAATACCGGAAACTTTCCTGGCTGCCGACGGCATCCTTTCTCTGGCGATCAACGTTATCGCCGGGGGAACGGTCTACGACAAGGTTATGGCGAAGCATCTGCGGGAGGAGCTGCCGTTCATCGCGACCGAGAACATCCTCATGGACGCGGTCAGCCGCGGTGGCGACCGGCAGGAATTGCACGAGATCATCCGGCAGTATTCTCAGGAGGCGGCAAAGGCTGTCAAGGCGGAGGGCAATGAAAACAATCTGCTTTCACTGCTTCTCGCGGACAAACGCTTCGGTCTGACCGAGGAGAGTCTCGCGGCGGTACTCGATGTGCGCAAGTTCGTGGGCTGCGCGCCGCAGCAGGTGACGCGGTTCCTGGCGGACTATGTGCAGCCTGTTCTCGACGCGAACGCGGAGCTTGTGGGCGCGGAAGTTGAGATTAACGTATAGGCGCGGCAGGCAGGCAAAACCGCAAAAATTTCAAATGATTACAACGCTCTGCGCGCTGCTTTCGCAAGGCGCGTACGGCGAAATCCATAGAACAATACCAAAGATATAAGGAGGTAGCACAATGTTAACAGCTGTGGTAGGAACAAACTGGGGCGATGAAGGCAAGGGCCGCATGGTCGACCTTCTGAGCGAAAAATATGATATCGTCATCCGCTATCAGGGTGGCAACAATGCCGGGCATACCGTCGTCAACGAAAAGGGCAAGTTCATTCTGAACCTGCTGCCGTCGGGCATTCTGCGCGACGAGACCGTCAACGTGATGGGGCCGGGCATGGTCATCGACCTCGAGCATCTTTTCAACGAGATTAAAATGCTGCGCGACAAGGGCATTGAGATCACGCCGAAACATCTGGTCATCAGTGACCGTGCGACGATCTGCATGCCGTATCACAAGATGCGTGACATTCTGGAAGAGGACAGACTGGCAGACAAAAAATTCGGTTCCACCCGACGCGGTATCGCGCCGGTCTATGCCGACAAATATATGAAAAAAACGCTTCGTATGGGCGATCTGCTGCATGCGGAGCATCTCAAAGAGCGCGTGGCGGATTTGGTCGAATGGGAGAACCTGACTGTGGCCGGCGGCTATGCGCACGAACCGATTTCGCCGGACGACATGTATCAGTGGCTCGAAACCTACGGTTTTCCGTTCAAGGATTATATCAAGGATACCACAGTTTACCTCGGCGATGCGGTACGGGCAGGCAAGAACCTGATGTTCGAGGCCCAGCTGGGCGCGCTGCGTGATATCGACTTCGGCATCTACCCGTATACGTCCTCGTCCTCCACGATCGCAGCCTATGCGCCGATCGGCGCGGGCATTCCGTTCTGCAAGGAGGACTGCGTGGTCGGCATTATGAAAGCCTATTCGAGCTGCGTCGGGGAAGGACCGTTTACCTGTGAACTTTTTGAGGAGGAAGCAGACAGACTCAGAGAGGCAGGCGGTGAATACGGCGCCGCGACCGGACGTCCGCGCAGAGTCGGCGGCTTTGACGTGGTAGCCTCCCGCTACGGTACCCTGATGCAGGGCGCGACTGAGATTGCGCTGACCAAGCTCGATGTGCTGTCCTATCTGGACAAGATCCCGGTCTGTACGCAGTACGAAGTCGGCGGCGCGCTGATCGACAACTTCCCGAATGGAAGTATGCTTGCCGAGGCCAAGCCGCATTACGAATATGTGGAAGGCTGGCACTGCGACATCTCCGGCTGCCGCAGCTTCGACGAGCTGCCAAAGGCCGCACGCGCCTATGTTGAAATGATTGAAAAAGCCGTCGGCTGCCCGATCAAATACGTTTCCGTCGGCGCCGGCCGGGACGAATATATTGAAAGATAAACGAGACAAAGCAAACCGAATCAGATAAAAATGGACTCAAAAGAACAGGCCGCTCAGACCTGTTCTTTTTTGTAGCTTTAGTGGAATAAAACGGGGCTGTCGCACAGTTGATGGAATCCATCGACCAGAGCGGCAGCTCTTTTATGTTGATAAAAAGTTGAAAAAACCTTGCAAATTCACACTTGTAAGGGTTTTGTGGTATAATGGTTGTGATGAAAAAACTTCATACCACTACCCAAAACTATACATCAAATGAGAAATGTTTTCAACTTCAAATTCCGATGAATTTTGAATTCATCATTCCGGACAATGACAGTGTGCGATTACTGAGTCAGTTTGTAGAGGAGATGGATATGACTTGTCTTTACGATACTTACAGTATCTTGAAAGAAAATCAAGTAACACCACGCCAGATGTTGAAAATTCTTCTCTATGCATACTTGGACACCAAATATGCCTCAAGAGTCATCGAAACTGCTTGCAAGCGGGATGTCAACTACATATATCTATTAGAGGGAAAGCCTGCGCCGGATCACGCCACGATTGCCAGATTTCGCAGTCTGCACTTTGCTCCTTGCGCAAAGGAACTCCTTACTCAGTGCACACAATTACTCTATGAACTGGGAGAGATCTCAGGAAAAAACATTTTCATCGACGGAACAAAGATGGAAGCCAACGCAAACAAATATACCTTTGTTTGGAAACGAAAATCTACGCTGCAAAAGCAAATAGAACAGCTAAGTCATTTCTTAGAAAAAGCAAAGGAATACAACCAAAAGATTTATCGCTGCGGAAAGCGAAACAGCTATGCAAAAACAGATCCGGATGCAACCTTCATGCGCATGAAAGAAGATGCGATGAAAAACGGTCAGCTGAAACCGGCATACAATCTGCAGCATGGCGTAGATGCGGATTATGTCGTATGGCTGCAGACCTTACCCAATCCAACGGATACCCCCCGACGCTTATTTCTTTTTTGGAAGATATGCGAGAGAGCTTCCGTTTACATATCAAAACATTGCAGCAGATGCCGGATATGAAAGTGAAGAAAATTACAGCTATCTGAAGACACACGGGCAGCTTGCGTATATCAAGCCTGCGAACTATGAAATTTCCAAGACCAGAAAGTATCAAAACGACATCGCTAATCGTGAGAATATGGTTTATGAAAAAGAAAAAGACTGCTACTACTGCAGTCAGGGGAAAGTCCTTAAGGTCATCGGCACAAAGGCGAGGACGACGGCAACCGGATATGTTTCAGAGAAAACACTCTATCGCTGCGAAGCGTGTACAAATTGTCCTGTAAAAAGCAGCTGCATCAAGGGAAATCATTGGAAAATACCGGAGAAGGAGCGGTACAAAACCTTAGATGTTGCAAGAAAATTTGAAGAACAGCGAGCAGAATCTCTAGAACGCATTACCAGCAAACAGGGAATCCTATTGCGAATCAATCGCAGCATCCAGGCGGAAGGCAGCTTTGCAGCCTTAAAATGGGATAGAGGGTTCAAAAGATTTCTTTGCCGCGGAGAGAGCAATGTTTATGCGGAGTGTGTTCTTTTAGCCGTTTCACATAACATCGGGAAACTGCACAGCAAAATTCAAAGCGGGAAGGCGGGAAGCTATCTCCACTGCGAAAACAAAGTCGCATAAAAAACAACACGAATGTGTGGGGCTGTGAAGCCCCTGTTTGTGTTACCATTTTATTTTTTGCGTCTTCTGCAAGGATAGAAATCTCTTAATCAAAGCAAAAGAGCTGCCGCTCCGGTCGATGAATTCCATCAACTGTGCGACAGCGCCATTTCCGGAATAACGACAAAAGCACCCTGCGAAGCGGCGCTCATGGGTGAGCGCCATGTGCGCATAGAAATCTCAGATTTCGTTATGCGCACTTTTGTCTTGTTCCCGCGGGTAGAGGAACATGCACTGGACGTACAGCTTGCTGGCGAAGGAGAGCGCGAAGTTCTCCATCAAATACTTGTTGTCGCGGCCGGGAAGCGCTTCCTCGCGGACATGTATTTCGCCGTCGAATACGAGCCGGACGGCGTTTTCAATCGCTTCGCAGAAGCGGTTGTAGGTAATCTGTGTGTCCTGAAGCGAGATGCCGAGCCGGATGAGCTTGCCGATCTCTTCGGTCGCGTAGCAGTTTTTGAGGATGCAGACGACCACGAGCATCGCGACGGACAGACGCGGATATTTTTTGTTGACCGGAGCATCGACGATCTTCGACTTGACATAGTTGTTGACCATGCTTTTTGTCAGTCCGGCAGTGCCGGTGCAGGCAAAATACGCGCCGAGACTGTTTGCGATGTAGACCAGAAGCTGGTCCATATAGAGGTCGATGCTGGGAAGCTGTTCCCAGCGTGGGATATGAAACTGCCGCGCGATCTGTGCCGCGAAGCTTTGTCCGGATTCATTTTTTTCATATATGTCTGTCACGAAGATGCCGCCTTTCTGCCTTGTAATTTTTTATGTCGCAAAATCTGACTAACTCTTATCATAGCACAGAAAAAAGCGGCTGTAAAGGTTGACATCGCAAGGACATCGTGGTAATCTAGTAACGGAAACTATGTGTAGGAGTTTCTGTTTTTTGGTAGTTAAAAGAATGCATATCATGCACATATAGACGCAACAAAAGGGTAAAGGAGAACAGTTCATGGATTATCAGCAGAGAAAACAAATGGAGCGCAAGAGAGCCGAGGATTTCATCGCGAGCATTAACGCGATGCAGGATCCGGATATTATGTACAAAGTCAGTCATCCGATCACCGATCTCAAGGATATGATGAACCAGAGCGTAGCGCGCTACGGGGCGGATCATGTCGCCTTCAAACAGCGCTTCGTGAAGGGGGAGCCGTTTCGCGAGATTACTTACGGACAGACACTGAACGATATGAACGCGCTGGGGACAGCGATGCTGGCGCGCGGCCTGCGGGACAAGCGCGTGGCGATCATCGGAGATAATTGCTACCAGTGGGCTTCAACCTATCTGGCGGTTACAGGCGGGGTAGGCGTGGTCGTGCCGCTGGACAAGGAACTGGGCGCGTCTGAGCTGGAGCAGTTGATTATCGAAGCGAAATGCGAGGCGATTTTCTTTACAAAAAAATTTCTCAGCATCTTTACCGATATGCGCGAGCGCGGTGAGACAAAGCTGCGTATGCTTGTGAATCTCAACGCAGAGGCGGCGGCAGACGGCGTCGAAAGCTGGTCCGCGCTGATTGCGGAGGGGCGGGAAAAGATCGCGGCAGGCGACCGTTCCTATCTGGACGCGGAAGTATATCCGGATGAGATGGGTGTGCTGCTGTTTACCTCCGGCACGACGGGCATCGCCAAGGGCGTTATGCTTTCGCAGACAAATATCTGCTGCGACCTGATGAGCGCGCCGACCCTGCTGGACACCAACGAGCGGGATACTTTCTTCAGCGTGCTGCCGATCCACCATACCTATGAGTGTACCTGCGGCTTTTTGATGCCGATGTATAAGGGTGCCTGCATCGGATACTGCGAGGGGCTCAAATACATTCAGAAGAATCTGCAGGAGATCCAGCCGACGTTCTTTTTGGGTGTGCCGCTGATCTTTGAGAGTTTGTACAAGACGATCTGGAAAAATATCCGCAAGCAGGGCAAGGAAGCTACGGTTAAGAAAGTGATGAAGCTCAACAAGACCACTTCTAAATTCGGTCTGAATCTCAATAAATTGCTGCTCAAGGATATCCTCAAGGTCTTTGGCGGCAGGATGGATATGATGATTGCGGGCGGCGCGGCGATCGACCCGCAGATTCTACAGTTTTTCCGTGATCTGGGCATCATGGCGCTGCAGGGTTACGGTTTGACGGAGTGCGCGCCGATGGCGGCCTTGAATCAGGATTTAGAGCCACGCAACGATTCAGTCGGTCATGTGCTGCCGGGCATGGAAGTCATGATCGCGGACAAGGATGAGGACGGTATCGGAGAAATCTGCCTCAAGGGACCGAACGTCATGTTAGGCTATTATCACATGCCGGAGGAAACCGCGAAGGTTATCGTCGATGGCTGGTTTCACACCGGTGACCTCGGTTACACCGACGGTCCGTATATCTATATTACCGGACGTAAAAAGAATGTCATCATTACCGCGAACGGCAAGAATGTATTCCCGGAAGAACTGGAATATTATCTCGGCAAGAGCACGCTGGTTTCGGAGTCCATGGTCTGGGCTTCACAGGACGCGGACGGACAGGACGCTGTGATCGTAGCGACCATCAAGCCGGATATGGAGGAAGTGGAAGCGGAGCTCGGCAAGGAAGCGGCACAGGATCCGAAGAAGGTGGAAGCACTCTTATGGAGCATGGTGGATAAGGTCAACGCAAACCTGCCGCTCTTCAAAAAGATCCGCCGGATCAACGTTCGCAAGGAAGACTTTGAAAAGACCACCGGCAAGAAGATCAAACGCTTCGTGGAATCCAATAAACAGCAATAAGAGGTAAAGAAAACTAAGCGGCCTGCCAAGCGCACTGCGCTTCACGGGGAGCGTGAAAAGGCAAGCAAGAAAAAAATAAGGACTATACAAAGACCATATCGGAAATTTTACCTTCGGCGTGGGAGCGCTTTACAGACATCTGTAAGCATCCGCGGTGAAAACCGATACGGTCTTTTTGTGTCACGGACAGGCACAGGCCCGCGAATTTTTTACGCGGAACGCGCAAAATCATGGAAATCATCTTGGCAAGCGGACGTGTCCTATGGTATCATGGAGGAAGAAAGGAGAGGTGTGTGACATGGATGAAAAAACGACAAATAAAATGAAACTGAAGGAATCCTTTCTCAAGTATGGCGTGCTTTACTTCGTCGTAGGTGCCGGACTGATTTTGGTGTACTACTGCATCAATCATGTCAGTGTGCTGGCGTCCGGCCTCGCGAAGATCAATGATATTCTGATGCCGTTTTATCTGGGAATCATCATGGCCTACCTGATGTGTCCGCTTTACAACGCGACGGTGCGCTGGATCTACCGCGCAAAAAAGGAACGTTCCGCGGCTCCGCTCAGAGAATTGAGACTGGCGAAATTTTTAGCAACGATCGTCGCTGTGCTGGCTATTTTGGGCATAGTAGTCGGTTTTTTCGCGCTGATTGGACCGGACCTGTGGGAAAGCGTGACCGGACTGGTGCTTGGAATTCCGGAAGCCACCGCCAAGGTGCAGAACTGGATTAATGCGCATATCGTAGAAAATCCGGCTTTGGTCGATCTGTTGGAGGATAAGCTGGAGAATATCTCGACCATGGCCATTGAGTGGGCGCAGGAAAAGCTTTTGCCGGGAGCCGGCGCGATTCTCAGCGGTGTGGTAGGAACACTCAGCATGGTCGCGGACTTTTTCGTGGCGCTGATTATCTGCATCTATATTCTGAACAGCAAGGAAGCGTTCTCAGCGCAGGGCAAAAAACTGGTTCTGGCAGTATGTAAACCGCAGAAGGCGGAAAAAATATTCACGTTCGGCAAGATCTGCAACGAAACCTTCGGCGGATTTATCAACGGCAAGATCATTGACTCGATTATTATCGGCATTTTGTGCTTCATCGCGATGTCCGCGCTCAAGCTGCCGATGGCAATCCTGATCAGTGTGGTGGTTGGCGTGACCAACATCATTCCATTTTTTGGACCGTTTATCGGCGCGATTCCATCCATCCTGATCCTGCTGATCGTGGAGCCGATCGCGGCGCTGAAGTTCGCGATTATGGTACTGGTGCTGCAGCAGCTTGACGGCAACGTCATTGGACCGAAAATTCTCGGCAAGACGACCAAACTGGCCAGCTTTTGGGTCATGTTCGCGATCATCGTGGGCGGCGGACTCTTCGGCCTGCCGGGTATGATTCTGGGCGTGCCGGTATTCGCGGTGATCTACGCCTATACCTCCGGCGCGATTAACAGCAAGCTCCGCGAAAAGGAGATGCCGACGGATACGCTGGTATATGAGGATTTTAGCAAATATCGCATTGATAAGGAGGAAGTTTTTGGAAAAGAACGATTTGAGGCTGCTCGCCGAGTTGGAGAGCACGATACAGAAGCTGCGCGGCGAGAGTGATCCCGCTGATCCGGAAAATCCGGAGATCGGAGATCTGACCGCGTTTCAAATCGCATACGATGTGCCGATGGCGGATCACACCTCGTTTCGGGCGGGCGGACATGCCGCTGCCATGGTGCATGTGGGAACCAATCTTGAACTCAAGACCACGCTGCGCATGCTCAGCGACGCGGGGCTGCCGCACCTGATGATCGGCAACGGCAGCAATATGCTGTTTCGCGACAGCGGCTACGACGGTGTGGTCATCAAAATGGAGAATTTCGCGGGAGTCGTGCAAAAACCGCAGCAGGCGTTTCCGGGCATGAGCATGGAGGAAAGTCAGCGTTCGGATGTGGTCGGTGTCGAATGCGGCATCAGTCTGGCGACACTGGCCAAGATTCTGCAGCGGGAGGGGCTGACCGGCTTTGAATTCGCGAGCGGGATTCCCGGCACGCTCGGCGGCGGGCTGTTCATGAACGCGGGCGCTTACGGCGGCGAGCTCAAGGACGTGGTGCGCGGCGTACTGGCGATCTCGCCGGACGGTCGTGAGGAACGTGTCTTTACCAATGAAGAGATGCAGTTCGGCTATCGTCACAGTGTGCTGTCCGATAACGGCTATATCGCGCTGTTTGCGTCACTGCAGCTTGCGCAGGGTGATCCGGCGGCGATCGCGCTGACGATGCGGGAGCTGAATCAAAAGCGCAACAGTAAGCAGCCGGTGCAGTATCCGTCCGCGGGCAGCACATTTAAGCGGCCGGAGGGACATTTCGCGGGCAAGCTGATCGAGGATGCCGGCCTCAAGGGTGTGGCAGTCGGCGGCGCGCAGGTATCGACCCTGCACAGCGGTTTCATCATCAATCGCGGCGGCGCGACGGCAACGGACATCCTGCAGCTGATCAGTCTGGTGCAGAATACGGTTTATGATCGCTTCGGCGTGATGCTGGAGCCGGAAGTGCGCATTATCGGCTAAACGCTGTGACCTTACGCAAAGCACCTGCGCGCTGCAGCAAAGACTGATTTTGGACAATACCTGCCTTTGTCAACCAAAGGTAAAAACATTTAAGGACAAAGAATTTATGGAAAAATACGATGCTATCATCAGACAATATCGCATGATCTACGATCACCATACCCATACGATCTATTCGCATGGGAAAGGAACGATTTTGGACAACGTGCGCGCGGCGGCGGCGAAAGGAATTCGCTCGATCGCCATCACTGACCATGGACCGGGGCATCTGACCTACGGCATTAAAATGGAACAGCTTCCGCAGATGCGGAAAGATATCGCCGCTGCCAAGGCAGAATTTCCGGAGATGGAGATCCTGCTGGGGGTAGAGGCGAATACGATGCGTGCAGCGCCTTATCTGGATGTGGCGCCGGTACAGCGCCCGCAGTTTGATATTTTGCTGGCAGGCTATCATTACGGCATCACGCACGCGGGCATGGCCGCTAATTACTTATATCGCCATACCGGGCTGTTTCACAGTGAGAATTCTTCACTTCTGGTCAAAAACACAGCGATGATTCTTGACTGTTTATACGCCAACGAAGAAGCGGGAAACCATATCGATATTCTGACGCATCCGGGCGATAAAGGTCCGTTTGACATTGAGGACATTGTCAAAGCCTGCGCAGATACGGGTACGCTGGTTGAGATCAATGATAAACATCGGCATTTGACCGTCGATGAGATTCGCGTTGCCGCCAAATATGATGTGCAGTTTGTCATCGGCAGCGACGCGCATGTGCCGGAAAAAGTCGGCTCCTTTGAGGGACCGCTTGCGCGTGCCCTGGAAGCGGGACTGGACCCCGCGCGTATTGTCAATCTCGAAAGGGTATGACAGATCGCGCGGCATTTGATGAGACAGACAGCAAAGAGGACAAGCGCTGCGGACAGGCAGCGTGACAGTAGGAAGAAAGAGTGAAAAAAGAGATGGAAGTGGTCATTATTACAGGCTTGTCCGGAGCGGGCAAGACAAAAGCGGCGGACTGGTTTGAGGACAAGGGCTATTACTGCATTGACAATATGCCGCCCGCGCTGATTAAAAACTTCATCGAGTTGGCGCTGTCGGGAGCCAAACAGGTCACCAAGGCTGCTTTTGTGGTCGATGTGAGAGGAGGATTGTTTTTTCACGATCTCAAGAACATCGTGACGGCGCTTGAAAGCGACGCGAATGTAGATTTTAAGATCCTCTTTGTCGAAGCCTCGAACGAAGCGCTGATTCGCAGATATAACGAAACGCGGCGCATCCATCCGCTTTCTACGGCGGCCATCAGTCCGGAGGTCATCAACGAAGAGCGCGAGCAGCTCGCGGAGCTCAGAAGCCACGCAACCTACATCGTTGACACGTCCTCGCTCAAGGTCGCTGAGTTTAACGCGGAGCTGGATCGGTTGTTCGCGAAGGGAAACGCCAACGACTCCTTTATTCTCAATTTTATGTCGTTCGGCTATAAGCATGGCATTCCGCTGGAGGCTGACTGGGTGCTGGACGTGCGCTTCATTCCAAATCCGTACTACGTGTCGAGCCTTAAGAATCTGACCGGCAACAACAAAAAGGTCGCGCAGTATGTGCTCAAGCATGACATCACGAAGGAGTTCATCAACAGACTCGCAGAGATCATACGCCGTCTGATCCCGTATTATATCAAGGAGGGCAAGTACAGCTTGACAGTCGCTTTGGGCTGTACGGGCGGACATCACCGCTCGGTGGCGGTCGCGAACGAGGTTTATCGCATTTTTGCTGAAGAAGGTCGCAGAGTTACACTTGAACATCGCGACTTATAGTGGTATAATAATCTTGTGTTTAGTAATTATTTTGTTTGAGAGAATGAAATAAAAAAAGGAGATCAATCGAAATGGACAAATTAATTATCAGTGCATGTATTTGCGGCGCGGAAGTTACAAAGGAAAACAACCCGGCAGTACCTTATACGGTAGAAGAAGTTGTTAGAGAAGCAAAGTCTGCTTATGACGCGGGCGCGGCTTTGATTCACCTTCACGTAAGATGGGACGACGGTACCCCGACACAGGACAAGGGCAGATTCCAGGAAATGGTTGACGCAATCCGCAAGGAGTGCCCGGACGTTATTATCCAGCCTTCCACAGGCGGCGCGGTTGGTATGACTGACCTCGAGAGATTACAGTCTACCGAGATCACCCCAACTCCTGAGATGGCAACCTTAGACTGCGGTACCTGCAACTTCGGCGGAGATGAAATTTTCATCAATACGGACAACACGATCGCGAACTTCGGTGACATCATGCAGGAAAGAGGCATCAAGCCGGAATGCGAAGTATTCGATAAGGGTATGATTGACTTAGCACTCAAAGCAGCTAAGAAGGGTCACATCAAGTATCCGATTCACTTCGACTTCGTACTTGGCGTACAGATGACTGCGACTGTTCGTGACCTTGTCATCATGGCTACATCTATTCCGGCAGACTCTACATGGACAGCTACCGGTATCGGCAAGAACGCGTGGGGCATCGCTGCTGCGACAATCGCTATGGGCGGACACGTTCGTGTTGGTTTCGAAGATAACGTATACATGTCCAAGGGCGTTTTGGCGAAATCCAACGGCGAAATGGTAGAAAGAGTTGTGCAGATGGCAAAACTCCTCAACAGAGAAGTTGCAACTCCTGCAGAAGCAAGAGAAATCTTAGGCTTAGCGCCGCTCAAATAAGAAAGCTGCCGTTTGGAGCGAAACAAGGACAAAAGTGTGCAAAACGGAAGCATAGATTCCTTTGCATCCATGCCTGCCATGAATGTCAGGCGTTCCGCAAGGTGCTTTTGTCGTGATTTCAAAAATATCACTCGGCGATATTTCCTGTATAACAAGCAAAAAGGTGACCACTGCGGTCACCTTTTCTGTTACACGGGGTTTGGCGCATGGATGTGACAATCTTAAAAAAACGACAAAACGCTCCAAAATCAAGTATATGAATTTTACATTTAGGGATTTTGATCCAATCTCATATATGGAAAAATGGCATGACATGTTAGATCACAGCGGAGGTATGTGCATAAAGGAAAGCGTCACCTCATACGATAGGGTAAGAATGAGGTGATTTTTTATGGTCAAATTTTTGAAAACGGCACGCCAGGCCTACGAGGCTCGGCAGGAGACGCGTAAGGAGATGAGAAAGAACACAGGCGGGAAGAACAGGATAAGACGCTTCCTTTACGGCGGTATGGCATTCAGTGCCCTTGCCTGCTGCGCGCTCCTGCTGACAGGTCTGCTTTATAGCGGCAACGGCAGAGCGATGCCTTTCGGATTACAGAACCCCCATGATCGAGGAATCGCCGAAAAACAGGCGGAACAGCAAAGCCGCGCGGTCGCGGCGGCAGCGGATGGCAACTGGGGGTTATCGTTTCAGCAGGAGGGCAGCGCGCCGATCGGCAACGCGACACCGGAATACCTCGCAAAGTTTCAAGCCTACTATATCGGAGCCGGCGATCCGAAAGCGAAAAAAATCTATTTGACCTTTGACGCCGGCTATGAAAACGGCGTGACGGAGAAGCTCCTTGACGTGCTGAAGGAGGAAAAAGTGCCGGCGGCCTTTTTCGTCGTAGGTAATTTTATCGAGGAAAATCCGCAGATCATTCAGCGCATGGAAGCGGAAGGACACGTGGTCGGCAACCACACGATGCATCATCCTGACATGTCGGCAATCGCTGACGAGGCAGATTTTCAAAAGGAACTCGCGGAGCTGGAGGAGGCATATCAGAAGGTCACCGGCAAGGCGATGAAAAAATTCTACCGTCCGCCGCAGGGCAAGTACAGTGAGGAAAATCTTACGCAGGCGAACAAGCTCGGCTATACGACGGTCTTTTGGAGTCTGGCCTATGTCGATTGGCTGCAGGATCGGCAGCCAACCCGCGAAGAAGCTCTGAACCTTTTGAATAAGCGGATTCATCCGCAGGCCATCGTGCTTTTGCACAGCACCTCCAAAACGAACGGTAAGATTCTCAAAGAGCTGATTGAAGGCTGGAAAGCGCGGGGCTATACCTTCTGCAGCATAGCGGAGCTTGGCACCCGCAAGCTGTGACAGAACGGGCGCCCGGTTTCGGATAGGCAGAAGCAGGCCGCGGCAAAGCACAGCCTGCTGATATCTGCCCCGCGGCCCTGCGCCTTATGATGCCGAACCCCGCGGCCCTGCGCCTTATGATGCCGAAGCCCGCAGCTTCGCGACTCCGACTGTTTTACTACACAAATAAACTTTTTTTACAAATCAAATTCCGGATTGATCGCGTAAAAATTCTTGCTGTTGAGATCATCCTGGACGAGTCTGAGCGCTTCGCCGAATCTCTGATAATGTACGACCTCGCGTTCTCTCAGGAAACGGATCGGGTCGAGGACGTCCGGGTCGTCGCACATGCGGATGATGTTATCATAGGTGGTGCGGGCTTTTTGTTCCGCAGCCATGTTTTCGGACAGGTCTGTGATGGCATCGCCCTTAGAAGCAAGGCAAAGCGCATCAAACGGGAAGCCTGCCGCCGCCTGCGGATATACTCCTGCCGTATGATCGACGAAGTAGGCTTGGAAACCCGCTTTTTCAATCTCTTCCATCGTCATATCGCGGGTCAGCTGATGCACGATGGTGGCGACCATCTCCAAATGCGCCAGTTCCTCGGTCCCCAGCGAAGCATCGGAAATGTTCCAATGTATCAAATATGAGGACAAGCGCGAGGCATTTGGCTTTAGATTACATAGCTTTTCGACGTTTGATAAGATTAGAAAATACAATCGATTAAACTGTGAGACCAACTTTTCGGTTGAAACAGCAAGAAACAGCCGGGAGATAAATTTATATGCAATCGTGTCAGGCAAGTTTCAAGCGGGGGACTGTTCAGGGGAATCGTTTTCGCGTACCTGATCGGATAGATTCCTGCAGGCATATAAAATATTTTGATATAAACTGCGGAGAGAAAATATACTCTCCGCATTTATTATACAAAAAAAGAGGTGAGAAAATTGAAGAAAAAAGAAGTGATTGCCATTTGTAATCAAAAAGGTGGCGTCGGGAAAACGACAACCGCAGTCAACTTGGGCGTGGGTTTGGCAAAAGAGGGGAAAAAGGTACTTCTAATCGATGCTGACCCGCAAGGAGATTTGACAACCTATTTAGGCTACTTTGATGGCGATAATCTTGATGTCACATTGGCAGACCTTATGCAGAAAGTGATTCATGATGAGCCAATGGAGGCTGGGGAAGGAATCCTGCATCAGAAAGAAAATGTTGATCTTGTGCCGTCCAATTTGGATTTATCGGCAATGGAGGTAAGTTTAGTCAATGCGATGAGCAGGGAAAGAATTTTGCACATTTATCTCGATAAGGTAAAAGAAAACTACGACTATGTCATTATTGACTGTATGCCATCGCTTGGAATGCTGACCATTAACGCGCTTACCGCAGCGGATAAGGTCATCATTCCGGTGCAGGCACAGTATCTTCCGGCAAAAGGCATGACACAGCTGCTAAAAACGATCAGCAGGGTGCAGCGAAATACCAACCCGGCTTTGCGAATCAGTGGAATCTTGCTGACCTTAGTAGACGGGCGCACAAATCTGGCAAAAGAAGTACGAAATGTGATAAAGAGTACCTATAGCAGTAAAATCAAGCTGTTTCAGACGGAAATTCCGGTCGCCGTATCAACCGCCGAATCGCCATCGCAGGGAGAAAGCATTTTTGAATACGACGCGAAAAGTCCTGTGTGCAAGGCATATGAAAAATTAGCAAAGGAGGTCAGTCATGGCGAAAAAGAAAGAACTCGCAATGAATCTTGCCTCACTCGATGATTTATTCAGTACGCAAGAGCAGCGTGAAGAAGATAGCAAAGAAAAAATACTGGACATTTCCCTATCGGAAATCAGTGAGTTTCCAAACCATCCGTTTCATGTGAAGATGGACAGCGAAATGGAAAAGCTGGTAGAAAGCATTAAGCAAAACGGTGTGCTAATCCCTGCGCTTGTTCGTCCGAAAGATGGTGGCGGGTACGAAATGATTTCCGGTCATCGAAGAAAATTTGCAAGCGACCTCGCGGGAAACAAAACAATCCCTTGTATCGTGCGAAATTTGACAGACGACGAATCAACAATTGTGATGGTCGATTCTAATTTACAGCGTGAAAACTTACTGCCAAGTGAGAAAGCATTTGCATATAAGATGAAACTGGAAGCGATGAAACGGCAAGGAAAACGAACCGATTTAACTTGTGTGCAAGTTGCACACAAGTTAGACGGAAAGAAATCAAGACAGCTTTTAGCCGAAGAAGTTGGAGAGAGCCAAGACCAAGTGCGAAGATATATTCGTCTAACCTACCTGATCCCGGAACTCTTGCAGCGTGTCGACGAGGGGACAATGGCAATGACGCCAGCGGTTGAACTATCGTACATTCCCGAAGATTTACAGCGAGAGGTTTTCGATGTTATGGAGCAAGAGGACTGCTCACCGTCCCACGCACAGACCAAGAAAATGCGAAAACTGCTCGAAAGTGGGAATCTTTCGCAGGATTCCATTCTGTCAGTCATGCAAGAGGAAAAGCCAAATCAAAAGGAGAAAATCACATTGCACGCGGATAAAGTTTCAAAATACATTCCAAAGAGCGTGCCGATTGGCGGGCGGGAGGAATATATCCTAAAGGCACTGGAGTATTACGCAAAAGCAAGGGAAAGGCAGCAGGAGAAAGCGCGCAGAGAGGAGGCAAGATAAAGCGCATAAAATCACTCCTCTAAGACTAAGACTTTTATAAAACTTAGCCTACCGAAAAAGAGATTTCCTTCTTCGGAAAGCTTTTGAAAAGTCTTGAGAAGATAGGGAGAAAGCACATTTCCTTTTTCCGCAGTGCATGATATAATCAAGCAAAAGGGAAACGGAGGTATGCAGATGAAAAGGAATGAGTTGCTACGAAAAGTTTTAAGTGTATCCGTCATGATTTGCATGACAGTGACTGCATGGAGCACTGCGTTTGCAGAAGAGATTACAGTTTGCCCGGAAGAAAGTCCGCTTACAACCATTTCCGCAGGCGATACCGGCACAGAGCAGGAAAGCAGGAGATCGTTTAAGGACAGCAAACCAAAGCTTACCACAGGCTCCTGTGCATATAACAAAATCAAGCTGTCGTGGAATACGCTAAGCGGTGCAGACGGCTATGTGATTTATCGCGCATTGTCAAAGTCCGGAAAATATAAGCAAATTGCGGTGCTAAGCGGCGCAGAGAAAACAACCTATCAAAATAGCGGCGTGAAAACGGCAAAGGCATATTACTACAAAGTACGGGCATATCAAACCCAAAATGACAAGAAAATCTTTTCCAAGTATTCCGCAGTCAAAAGCGCATCCGCAAGACCTGCAAAGGTAAAGGGATTAACCGTTACATATGAGCAGGGCGATGTTGTTTTGAAATGGAAAAAGCAAAGCGGTGCAAGCGGCTATCAGCTTCAGGTGCGGGAAAACGGTGGTAAATGGAAAGCATATATCGAGGATGGAACCTATCAGTTCTATCCGGAAAAGTACGCAAAGAATTATCGCTATGACCCAAATCAGCGCTACTTTACGGGAACTGCAGCAAGGTGGATTATCGACCGGGATAAGAGCTATGCATACCGCATTCGTTCCTACCGAACCGTAGACGGAAAGAAAGTCTTTGGGCTTTACTCAAAGCCGGTAGAGCTAAAACAAACCATCACAAAAGAAATGCTGGAAGAAGGAATTACGCAGTACCTCAAGCAAAAGCATCCAAACTATCAGATCCATTATACGCGCATGGACGGAAGTCATATGACGCCAGAAAACAGTCCTTGGGGTGCTGCTTGGCCTGAAACGGTCGCAAAGTACGAAAAGTATGAGGATGTTATGAAACGCTTGACGGAAGCTATTGATGGATATATCGAGATTGCATTTGTTCCGATGGGAGAAAAGGGAAATGGATGTCCGTATATTCGAGAAGAGGACGGCGTTTATCGAGTATGGTTACTTGGATAGAATATTTAGAAAGCTTATTGGAAAGGCACCTAAAAAGGTGTCTTTTTTGTTAGGAGGAAAAAATATGGGAATCCGAAGTCCGACAGCCGCAAAAGGGCTGTTTTTTATACGAAAAAAAGGAAAGGAGAAACAAAACATGAAAAAGAAAATCGGAAGTATCCTGTTAAGTTTTGTGCTTGCAGTCACCATGCTGCCTATCGGAACCATTTCTGTCAGCGCAGCAAGAGGAGACACGCACAAGCTAGAGGGGACTTTCTCTTACGGAAACACCCTGCGTGACCGTGAGGGGAAAGCATATGAGTATCCAAACAGTGAAGCCGTCAGCGGAACTGCAAAGTGGATGGAAATCGAGTATCCGGACTACAACACGAAAAAGCTCAATACCGGAGGCTGCCAGGAACTCAAGACACTGAAGGAATACCGCGTCAATGGAAAAGTGGCGTACTGTTTTGAGCATGGCGTTCGTGTGGATTCAGCACTGAAACTTGCAGCCGCAGCAAAGGACAAGTCCTTTATCTACCGCTGCTATGAGAATGCAGGCAAAAAATATATCTTTGACCAAATGTGCCTGTGTCTTTTCTATGGCAGACAGGAGGAAGACAGCATTAACACCTTGCTTGATGATCCGGAAAACGGCGGACTTGGATTTCGTGCATGGAAACGAACGCAGGAAGCCAAAGGCATGAAGTTTTATGCAGACCGCTATGTTCTGTCTGATTGGGAAGCTGCGACAAGACAGCTCGTGCATGAAAGCCAGCAAGGCTTTCGCAGTGAGAGCAATTTTACGCTCAAAGAAAATGGGCTGCACTATTTAGATGGCTTCCGCGGAAAGAATATCGGAAAAATCAATACCAGTCATTATCAATCGGCAATCAAAGGACAGGCTGCCTATGATATTTATCGTTTTATGGCAGCAGCGATTGCAAACCACTATGTATTTTCAACAAGTATTGCGAGTAGAACAGAAGCAAATCCTAAAAACATCCAGCTCAAAGACGATGACAAAGATGGTATCTGGACAGCAAAGGTGAAGGTTTCCGAGGAGCGGGCTTTTGCACTGTATGCAGCCAGCGGCAAAGGAAAGAAAAACCTTGACATTAAACTCATAACGGAAAACGGACAAAGTTATTATCAGGTCACATATAAAGGGAAACCGGACAGCAGCGTTACCTATACGGTTAAGAAAAATGCGCCAGCAAGGGATACTGCCAAATATGATGATATGTTGATTTGGGAATGTAAGGACGGCTACGGTCATGTGCAGCCGGTGGCGACCGGATACTGCGACCCAATCGAAGGGTATCTAAAGCTGGCCACAAAGGTACCGGAGGAAGAAGTCGAACCAAAAGATGCACCGCCTCCGGAGCCGGAATATTTTCCGACTTTTACCTTTCAGATTCATAAAGACGACCTGAATCCGGGCTATGACGGCGATACCTGCACCCCGATGGGCGATGCGACCCTTGCGGCAACCTTCGCGCTTTATCGCGACGGACAGGAAGTGGATCGCGTGACATTAGATGCGTATGGTAGCACAGCGACCCTATCTGACCAGCCGTGGAACACGCCGGAAGACTTTACCCGAACGGAAAGCGGCAGTACCGCTACGCATCGCGTTTCAGACGGAAACGGCGGCACACGTCTTCATGGCTGCGGCACAAAGCAGCCGACGAAAGTCGAGTGGGAAGGCGAGCACACCTATGAAATTCGTGAGATTGAGCGGCCTGCAGGGCGTTTTATCGAGCCGGACAGCGGGGTGCGGAAAATCACCATCCGATATTACGCCGTCACAGAAGATAGCAGAAGCTACGCCTGTGAGGACGCAAACTGGTCGGAGATTCAGTACGATGTGACCTATCGGAATCCGCAGCAGATCACGGACATCGATGAGCAGCATGGAACGATTACGGCTATCGATGAAACGGTTATCGCAAGTCCGGATACTTTCATTGATGACTGCTACCGCGGAAAGTTGAGCATCTCGAAGTCTCTGGAAAGTGAAAATGTTTTTTCCGAGCGAAAGGACGGAGCTGCGGGAGGCGAGCGGGACTCGGTAAATTCCTACTGGAAAATGCGGCTTGCAAGCGGAGGCTATGAAAACCATCCGTATCTTTCTTTTGTCCGGGAAAAGGACGAGCCTTCCGGGACGGCGATTTACCGCGTTGTACGCGATACTACAGGAAAAGACAATGCAGCTGAAGCCTTAAAAATCGGAACAAACGGCGACCTGTATATTTACGATATTCCGTATGGGAGATATATCGTGGAGGAATACACCGCAGATGATGATTCCTTTGTGAAAGAGCAGTTTGGAGTCGTAATTGATGAACACAGCGGAAGCTACACGCCAAACGATGATTTTGACAATCGCTATGACTATAATCTTCGCGATGTGAAAAAGACAAACAAAATCAAGGTCGTGAAAACCAATGCCGAAACCGGAAAGCAGGTGCGCGCAAAAGGAACAAAGTTCTATATCCGCTATCTTGGAAATCCGCTGAATACAGAGGAAGAAAACAAAAAGTTGAAAAACTACGGAAGACTTCTTCCAAATAGTGACGACATTACGAAAAAAGGGCCATACACCTTTGAAGCGGACGAAAACGGCGAAATCACGATTCCGTATCAACTGGAATATGGAATTTACCGCGTGGAGGAATGGCTGCTGCCGGAGGGATATTTTGTCGGCGAATATCATGGCATGGGAAAAGCGGAAAGCCATGATTTTGGAACAGCCGAAGAAGGACAGCGCAAAGCCCTGTCCGGGCATTCCTACAGCGACCTTGTCGGAATCTACGATGACTCGATGGAAAAAGTCACCTACGAGGGAAAGGACGCATACGCCTTAAATGAAGTTTTCAACTTTTACACCTTTAAGGTGGAAAAACAGAAGACGCATATCGACGGCAACTTCGGGCAGATGGTTGATTGTCAGGGAAACATCTCACAAGCCGATGCAAACTATGATTCTGCGGACTATCCGTATGGGATTACCTATCATCCGGTATACCTGACGAACCATATGGTAAAAGGAAAAATCGAAATAAAGAAGAGCGGGGAGGCTTTTTCCGGATTCCGAAAAATTGTCAAAGACGGATACACCCTCAGGCAGCCAATCTATGAAAAGGTTACGGCCTTAAAAGATGCGGTCTTTGGCATTTTTGCTGCCGAAGATATTCTCTTAAATGATGGCAGTGACGGACCGAAAATTTATGATGCCAAAACGGGAGAAGAAATTGTCATCCCGACTGAAAAATCGACCCATGCCGGAAATCTTTTGGAGAAAGTACAGCATACACTATCTGAGTTCTTCAGCGGAGAGGGAAGCATTTATGAAACAGGAAGCCTTTTGCATCACTCCGGTGCCAAGCTCTGGTTTTTGAAAGACCGCAGCGAAAGCGAGGACGGACACTATACCCGTATTTATGTGTCGCCGGAGCAAAAAGATACGGTCTATTCCTACTCTTATGAAACAGAAGAAAACGGCCTGAAACTGCGCTATGATGTAAAAGTTACGATGACCTATCAGGCAGGCGGAAAGACGATTACCGATGTGGAAGTGACCAAGGTATCGACCGTAAAAGAGGGATATCAGATTTTTATTCCGCTTACCCTCCCGGAAGGAAGCGTTGGCGAAAAAGTCCTTTCTCCGATGGAAAGCTTTTTGGGCTATCAGTCACCGGACGATCCGAACCCTGCAAGTAATCTTTCGGTATACGATAAGACCTATCTTTACGAAGCAGACGGAGAAATGGATACCGATGAGGACGGGAATCCGGTTGACCTGTCGCAAATCGGGGCAAGCAGGTATGAAGAAAAAGATTATGTCTTTTATTATTTAACCGCAAGCGATGTTAAGGAAGAAGAACGCATTGTACAGGAAGCAAAAGACCTTGACGGTGATGGCGTCATCGACGAGAGCAAAGGCGACCTTGCAGAAAGAAAAGAAACCAAAACGCGTTACGAATGGGAAAACTACGGAGCTGAGCTTCTATCTAAAGTCGCCGGAGAAAAGGCGGTCATAAAAGTAGGCGGGGGCTTTGCGGTTCAAACGGAAGGCTACTATATGGGCTGTGCGTATTATGACAGTCCGCAGTCTGTGCGTTGCGATGAAAACGGGATTCCGGCGGATACCTTTACGATTCCGGAGGGCTGGAGCCTTCTTCCGTACACGGATGACCCACAGGAAAAGGCGCATCACATCATTATTACAAAGAGCGAAACTGAAAGTCCTGCGTATGCGGTGCTGCTTGCTGACGGCAGATGGCAGGAATGCGACGAAAACGGAAACTTCCAGAAGATGAGCATTCAAGTCTATAAGGCAAGCTTTGTCAAGCAGGCAGGCGATGAAAACGGTTTCTCGTTTTGCTGGGATAGTTTTCTTGTAGAAACAAAAGCAAATACCAAAGAAAAGACAGCAATTACCAAGATAACCAAACAGGCAGAAGAAATTCGCTCGCAGGCAGAGCTTGGAGCAGGCTATGCTTATGAAGAAGAGGGGAATACTATGACCTTTACAGCAGCAGAGCCGGATGCGCCGCTGTACTTTCTTTCTTCCGACGGAATCCGAACCGAAATGTATTATCAAGGCGGCGTAATGAAAGTGACGCTTACCATTCCGCAGACTGCGGTGGACAGCGATTTTCAGTATCTTGTTCCGACCTTAAACTTTGTAAAATATGAAAAGGACGAAAGCGGGGAGCATCGCACCGACCACCGCATTGACTGGTATGCAAAACTGACGCCGGATCATCCGGTCAGCAGCGGAACGCCATATGATGGCGTCAGCTGGAAGGCAGTTCGCCATGAATCTGCGGAAAGCGGAGAAAAGGAATCCTATACGATTGAAATTGTTTCAAACCAAGACGCGGAAAGTCCGCTGGAAATTACCTATGCCGACGGCTATACAATGACACTCTATCAAGACGAGGCAGAATCGGGAAACGGAGTTGGTGTTGCAGTGCTTGACAGCGTATATAAGACAACCCGCGCTTCAATGGGAGCTTTGGTAGATACGATTACGACCAATGCGGAAGGAAAAGCAGTGTCAAAACTTCTGCCGCTTGGAAAATATATCGTGCGGGAACTGGACGCAGGAAGCGGGTATGTGACAGACGCTTCGGCTTACGAGGTCGAGCTTTCCTATAAAAACCAGTTTACTCCACTTGTCTGGAAAGCGCTCAATCTAAAGAATCGGCGCTGCCAAGTGGAAATTGACTTATCGAAAGTCTTTGAAAAGACCTATCAATCGCAAAACTATCAGCCGGAAAGCGGTGCAGCCTTTGGCATTTTTTCTGCGGAAAGCATGAAAAGTGCTGAAAGTGCGGACGGCGCGGTCAGCGAAGTCCCAAAAGACACGCTGCTGGATATTCTGAAAGTCCGCGAGGACGGAAAGGCATTCTCCACCATCAAACTTTCGGACGGTCTTTATTATATCAAGGAGATTGCGGTAAAGAGCGGCTATGTCTTAAACGACATGCCTTTTTATTTTGCCATCGGAGAGGACAAAGAGCGTGTATCTGTCCCATGTGAATTTTCCTATCCGGAAGACGGCATAGAGGGAAACATCGTCATGGATGCTTTTGAAAATGCAGTCGTAACCGTTCATTGCAAGAGCCGCTACCCGATGCCGGAAATTTCGATTGACGGAAAGAAGTATGAATTAAATCAAAGCGTGCAGGAAGAAAATCTGACAATCGAAAACGGTAAAGACGAAACCAGCGTGACCTTCCGTGTAAAAACGGGAGCGCAGCATAAGCTCCTTCTGCCAAATGAAAAGGAGCTGTTGGTAGAAGTAAAGGCAAACACCTATATCTACACGCTGGATGGTATGGAAAAGACCTATATCCCGGAAGTTTCTTATACCGGATATTATGCAAAGTATACCGAAAGTTTTGAAGCAGAAGAAGGAGAAAGCCTGACAGAGAAGAAGTCGGTGCTTACCCTTAGCGCAGCAGGGGCCTTGCCAAATGTTGTAACAGCCTTTGTAAAACATACACCACAGACCAAAGAAGAGCTGCAGGCGGATGGCACGACGAAAACCGTTGGCATTTTGGATTCTTCCGGAAAACAAACCTATACACATGAAGCGGAAGTTTCCATAATCGATACAGACGGGCATTCGGTTCTTCCTAAAGTGCTTTACCGAAAGAAAGGCACGCAGGAAACCGAAGAAAGCATTTCTACTGAAACCAGCCGCATTCCGCTTGCCGCAGGAGAGCAGATTCGTTTTGCAAGCACATCCGGCGAGCAGGTAAGCGTCCAGCTAAGTGCAGATGGCGCGGCTGCGGTAACGATTGCAGGCGCATCTACTGGCAAACTGCACAAAGAAGAAATGCCAAAGGCAGCAAAAGACGGAATCGACCGCAGCAGCGAGCTTCGCTTTGCCAAGTCCGTCACACTTGCGCGTCAGGATCATGCAGCAAACTGTCTGCAGATTAAAATCAATACACTCGATGACCTAAATGCCGGAAAAATTCCAAATGACTTAATGCCGCCGGAAAATCCGCCGCATTATCCGGGAAGCCCTGCGCCGAAAATTCACACGACGGCAAAGGACAGTAAAACAAAGGGAAATATCGCATTTGCAGGTAAAGATGTGACGATTGTGGATACTGTTACCTATGAAAATCTGACCGTAGGGCAAACATATAAGCTTCGCGGAATTTTGATGGATAAGCAAAGTGGAACGCCGGTCGTAATAAACGGAAAAGAGGTAACAGCAGAAGAAGGCTTTATACCGACGACTTCAAATGGCACACAGGAAATTTCCTTTACCTTTAATGCGGCGAGCTTCGCAGGAAAAGATGTCGTTGTCTTTGAAACGCTCTATAAAGTGACTATCGATACGAATGGAAAGACGCACGAGGAAAAGACGGCACAGCATGAAGATCTAAACGACGAAGGACAGACGATTCATTTTCCGGCCATTAAAACAAGTGCGACCGATGAAAAAAGCGGCACGCATACCAGCGAAATTTCAAAAGAAGATACGAAAGTAACCATCGTGGATACCGTAAGCTATGAAAATCTTGAGGTCGGAAAGTCTTATGTGATGAAAGGCATTTTAATGGATAAAGGAAGTAAAAAGCCGCTTCGTATAAAGGGAAAGCCTGTTCAAGCAGAATGCACCTTCATTCCGCAGGAAGAATGCGGCACGATCACGCTTGCCTTTTCTTTCGATGCGGCGGGCCTCGCAGGAAAGGATCTCGTTGTCTTTGAGCGTTGCTATTTGGAAGGAACGCTCATTGCAAAACACACTGACCTTAATGATGAAGGGCAGACCGTAACCATCAAGGAAAAACCGGAGAAGCCGAATAAACCAAATAAACCGGAGAAGCCGGACACGCCGACGGAAGTTCCGAAAACCGGAGACAAATCAGACCTGTGCAGATGGCTTGCGTTGATAGGGCTTGCACTTTTGGGTATGCTGCTATCTATGGCAACACTCAGAAAAAAACAAGAGGAGTCTGCGGAGGAAAAGCAGGAGGGACAAAAGTGTGCATAACGAAATCGAAGATTTCTATGCACACATGTCGCTCACGCATGAGCGACACCTTGCAAGGTGCTTTTGTCGTTATTCCAGAAATATCGCACAGCGATATTTCCTGCATAATAAAAAGAAAAGGGAGAGGGGCAGCTTCTGAATGGGGCTGCTCGCTCTTTCAAAAGCTGAAAGAAAGGAGGAACACGTTTGGGGGATAGACACTATCAAATCAATGCGCTGTATCGCAATACCTTGCAAGCACTTGCAGAAGAGACGGAACGCTGGAAAGGCTTTTTGGACTGCACAGGATATAATTTCAAGCTGCGCTTTGACGAGCAGGTGCTTCTTTATGCACAGCGCCCGGACGCAACCGCAGTCCTTACAATTGCACAATGGAACAGAGGCTTTCATCGCTGGGTGAATCGCGGTGCAAAAGGCATTGCCGTCTTTGACGAAGCACCGGATACGGTGCAAAAAATCCGCTACTACTTTGATATTTCTGATACGCATGAAGGAAAGGATGCGAGAAAAGTCCCGCTTTGGAGCTATCAGGACGCATACGAAGCGGAAGTCATCGAAAGCTTAGAGGCGGCATTTGATATACAGGAGAAAAACGAGAGCCTTCCGAAAACCGTAGAGGCAGCGATGCAGGCAGCAGCGGAAGCATACCGCATGGACTATCTGCCTGCGCTGAAAGAAACGCAAGGGGCGAGCAGGCTTTCCATCTTGGATGAAGAAAACCTCAGTCTCTGTCTTACGGAAGCTGCCGCAGCAAGCAGCAGGTATCTGATTTTAAGAAGGCTTGGCTTTACAAAGGAGGCAGAGGCGCTGAGCGATTCTCTTACCTTAGCACGTGTTTTTAATACAAAAGAAACGCTTCAAATTCTCGGAAATCTGGTCAGTGACCTTTCGCAAATAGCACTTACGGAAATCGGAAAAACCGTGCGCGCGCTGCAAAAAGAGGAAAAAGAAGAAAATCGCACAATTGAACAAATCGATTTTTTCGCGTACACTAAGAAAAAAGAGGAAAAAGGAGGCGCAGAACATGAAACAGGAAATCAGCTACAGCCAGCAAGGGGATTATCAAATTCCAAATATCACGATGCCGGAGCAGAGACAGGTGCAGATCGGGCGCTTCGGGAGAATGCGGCAGCAGTTTCTAAGGGAGAAACGAAAAATGATATACTTTCAGCTTCTGACGGACTGCAAGCTATTACAGCACCTTTCGGAAATCGACAGACAGGCGCACAAGATGCAGAAGCAGCTGATCCGGCAGATGATGCAAACAGAAGAGGTCAGCGAGAAACTGAAAGACGAAAACATGATGCTCTGGGTACAGAAGATGAACAATATCCAGGCAAGAGCCACGGAGATCGTGGAGACGGAACTGATCTACAAGTAGCATATTATGATCGAAAAACGGAAGTCTTAAAGCTTCCGTTTTTTCATGGCGATAAAGACATTCAGGCGATCCTGCTTACCACGCCGCACCTGAAGGCGAAGAAAAGCGACATCCGAAAATTCTTTGAGCTGCACCGGGATACCGAGGAGCGTATTTCCTACCTGCGGGAAATCTTTAATAACGACTATACCGAGCTGATGCTTGCAGGAGATAGACGCGTCGGATATAAGACGTATCAGAACGTTTTACATCTATGGGAAGGCAGCTATCTTAGCAGGACGGCAGAAGGCTACTATGACTGGGGCGTAATTTCAGAATATTTTGACAGCCTCAGGCTTCTTGGGAAGCTTTACGACACTGCAGAGCGGCTGCCGTCAATCGAAGAACAGGAAAGCTTTTTTGCAGAGCTTCCGACGGAAAACCCGTTCTTCACGCAGGAAATCATCGACGAAGTTCTGACGCGTGGAAGCGGCTTTGAAAACGGGAAGTTCCGCATTTACGAGCAGTTTGAAAAAAATCTTTCGCTCGAAGAAAATGCAAAGTTTTTGAAAAAAGAATACGGCATTGGCGGACGCTATCCAATCAAGAGAGGGCTTGGCATTGATGAAGATCATTCAGGGGCGGGCATTAAGCTGAGAAGTGGATTTTCGGAGGACAGCCCGAAGATGATTCTAAAGTGGACGGAGGCTGCAAAGCGTATCGGACAGCTGATCGCCACAGGGCAGTATCTAAGTCCAAAGGAAAAGAAACAGTATCCGGCATGGCTTGCCCTGCAGGAAGCAAGAAAGGACGCTTTTGCAGAGTCTGAAAAAGAAAAGAAAAGCCAAAGAGAGTGGCAAGAGGAAACGGCAGGAGAAAGTCAGGAAGAGAACTATGTCTTTCATCTTGGCGACCGCGTTTTTCTTGGCGCAGCGGAATATGAGATTCTTTCTATGGACAACAAAATGGTCGAGCTTTACGACCCAAGCTGCCCGCTGATTCATAAGCGCATACCTGCAGCACAGTTTGAAGAACGCATCAGACAGACACCGGGAAATGCGCATTTACTGGAAAGAAACGCTATCGACACGCCGTACCGGGAGTTAAAAGAAGAAAGCGATGCCGAACCAGCGTTAGGAAATCCGCTGCAGGAGGACGCAGAGCCTTCCGAAAAAAAAGAAAAGCCCGCAGAGCTTTTTCAGTATCGCATTAGCGATGCGCATTTCGGAGAGGGAACGCCAAAAGAAAAGTTTCAGCGAAACCTTGCGGCGCTTCGGCTGCTGAAAAAGCTGGAAAGCGAAGAACGACTTGCAAGCCCTCACGAGCAGGAAATTCTTGCAGGCTACAGCGGCTGTGGCGGTCTTTCGGATGCCTTTGATGAGACAAAGACTGACTGGAAAAGTGAGTATGAGGCGCTGAAGGCGCTTTTAAGTGAAGAAGAATACAAGGCGGCGCGGGCTTCCACCCTGACCGCCTTTTATACCCCGCCGGTGGTAATCCGCGCGATTTATCAGGTCCTGATGCAGGCAGGCATGCGCGAGGGGAATCTCCTTGAGCCGTCCTGCGGCATCGGCAATTTCTTTGGCATGCTGCCCGAGGAAATGAAAGGCTGCAAAACCTACGGTGTGGAAATCGATCCGGTTTCGGCAAGGCTGGCAAAGCAGCTTTATCAGAAAACACAGATTGCAAACGAGGGCTATGAGAATACAAGCCTTCCGGACAGCTTCTTTGACGCCGCAGTCGGTAATGTTCCCTTTGGGGACTTTTGCCTTGCCGATCAGCGATACGATCAGGAGCATTTTTTGATTCATGATTACTTCTTTGCCAAGACGCTTGATAAAGTGCGCCCGGGCGGAATCATCGCCTTTGTTACGAGCAAAGGAACATTAGATAAAGAAAATCCGTCCGTCAGAAAGTACATCGCGCAGCGGGCAGAGCTTATAGGGGCTATCAGGCTTCCGTATACTGTTTTTCAGAAAAATGCAGGCACGAAAGTAACGACAGATATTTTATTTCTGAAAAAACGAGAACGCATGACCGATATTCTGCCAAGCTGGGTTTATCTTGGAAAGACGGAAGACGGCATTCCCATCAACGAATACTATCTGGAACACCCGGATATGATACTTGGAAAACTGGAAATGCAAAACGGACGCTTCGGCAAAATGAGTGTCTGCACCCCGAATGAACGCATACCGCTTTCCCTGCAGCTAAAAGAGGCCGCAGGAAAAATTCAGACAGAGCTTTCCCTTCCGGAGCTGGAAAGCATGGAAAACCCGGAAGAAACGGAATTGATTCCTGCAGACCCAAGCGTCAGAAACTTTTCCTACTGCGTGGAAGATGGAAAAATCTATTACCGGGAAAATTCCCTAATGCGGGAGGTCCAGATTTCTGCGGCAGCCGAAAAGCGCATGCGCGGCATGATCGAGATCCGAGATGCCCTGCGAAAATTGATTAGCGCGCAGCAGGAAGAGCGTAAAGACGAAGAAATCCAAATGCTGCAAAAAGAATTAAATCAGAAGTATGATGCTTTTGCCGCAAAGTACGGTCTTCTCTCGGCGCGGGGGAACCGCATGGTATTTTCCGATGACAGCTCCTATGTGCTGCTTTCGGCACTTGAGATTCTAAACGAGGATGGGAGTCTAAAGAAAAAGGCAGACATTTTTACCAAGCGTACCATCCGAAGCCCGAAAGCCATCACTCATACCGATACCGCGGTCGAGGCACTTGGCATATCCCTTGGGGAGCGCGGGCGTATCGACATGGGATTCATGGAACGCCTCTGCGCAAAAACGGAAGAAGAACTGCAGGAAGAACTACGCGGCATCATTTTCTTAAATCCCAGATGGTCTACCGAAAACAGCGAAGAAAAGTATTTGACGGCGGACGAATATCTATCCGGCAATGTGCGGGAAAAGCTGAAATTTGCAGCGCTTCGCGCACAGCTTGAGCCGGAGAGCTTTTCCGGGCACATTGCAGCGCTGCAAAAAGTACAGCCAAAAGACCTTACGGCAAGTGAAATTTCCGTAAAGCTGGGCAGTACATGGATTCCGGCGGCATATATCGAACAGTTCCTATACGAGTTTCTCGGCACGCCGCGGTATTTGCAGAATCACATTCGTGTACACTTCTCCAAATATACCGGAGAGTGGCGGATTGAAAACAAAACTGTAGACCGCGCGAATCTAAAAGTCCATCAGCGCTATGGCACAGAACGCATGAACGCATATAAGATTGTCGAGCAGACATTAAATCTGCGCGATGTGCGTGTGTTTGACTATTTTGATGACGGACACGGCGGGAAAAAGGCGGTGCTGAATCAGAAAGAAACCGCCATCGCACAGGAAAAACAAATGCAGATCAAGCAAGGATTTACGGACTGGATTTGGAAAGATCCAGAAAGAAGGCGTAGACTGTGCGAGCGGTATAACGAAAGATTTAATGCGATTCGTCCGCGGGAGTATGACGGCAGCCACCTTCGCTTTCACGGCATGAATCCGGAAATTCGCCTGATGCCGCACCAAAAGAATGCGGTCGCAAGGGTACTGTATGGCGGAAACACCCTGCTTGCACACTGTGTGGGGGCAGGAAAAACGTTTGAAATGACCGCGGCAGCAATGGAAAGCAAAAGGCTTGGAATTTGTCAAAAGCCGATGTTTGTCGTACCGAATCACCTCATTGAGCAGTGGGCAAGCGAATTTTTGCAGCTGTATCCGGCAGCGAATCTGCTGGTTGCAACCCGCAAGGATTTTGAAAAAAAGAACCGCAAACGCTTTTACAGCCGCATTGCAACCGGGGAGTATGATGCTGTGATTCTCGGACACTCACAATTTGAAAAAATTCCGATTTCCTTAGAAAGACAGGAAGCACTACTCACGCAGGAAATAGAGGATATCTCACGCGGCATACAGGAACTGAAAATGCAGGGCGGCGAGCGGCTGTCTGTAAAAGCGCTTGAGAAAATGAAAAAAGGACTGGAAACCAAGTTAAAAAAGCTTAGCGACCAAAGCCGAAAAGATGACGTCGTAACCTTTGAAGAGCTTGGCGTTGACCGTCTGTTTATCGATGAAGCGCATTACTACAAAAACCTGTTTCTATACACGAAAATGCGAAATGTCGCAGGGATTGCACAGACCGAAGCACTCAAATCAACCGACCTCTACTTAAAATGCCGCTACCTTGATGAGCTTACAAAAGGACGCGGCGTTGTATTTGCGACCGGAACGCCGGTCTCAAACTCCATGACCGAGCTTTACACCATGCAGCGGTATTTAGAATATGACCGCTTAAAAGAAATGGGGCTGGAGGCTTTTGATGCGTGGGCCTCGACCTTTGGCGAAACGGTGACTGCGATTGAGCTTGCACCCGAGGGCACCGGATACCGCGCCAAAACGCGATTTGCAAAATTCTATAACCTGCCGGAGCTGATGGCAATGTTTAAGGAGATTGCAGATATTCAGACTGCGGATATGTTAAAACTTCCGGTGCCGCAGGCGGAGTTTATCAACATTTCGGTAAAAGCATCAGAATTTCAGACGGAAATGGTAGAGGGGCTTTCTGCGCGAGCCGACAGGATCCGAAGCAAAGCGGTTCCCGTAGAGGTAGATAATATGCTCAAAGTGACGAATGACGGCAGAAAACTTGCACTGGAGCAGCGGCTTCTAAATCCCATGCTGCCGGACTTTGCAGGAAGCAAGGTCAATGTCTGCGTAGAAAATGTCCACGCCATCTGGGAAGCCGGAAAAGAAAAGAAACTGACACAGCTGATTTTTTGCGACCTTTCCACGCCACGAAAGGACGGCTATGATGTTTACCATGACATCAAAGAAAAGCTAATGCAAAAGTCCGTGCCGCAGGAAGAAATCCGCTTTATTCATGAAGCAGATAGCGAAGCGAAAAAGGCGGAGCTTTTTTCCCGCGTGCGGGAAGGCGCGGTGCGTGTTTTGATTGGTTCCACCCAGAAAATGGGCGCAGGCACCAATGTGCAGCAGCGGCTGATTGCCCTGCATGACCTTGACTGTCCATGGCGCCCGTCTGACCTTGAACAGCGAAGCGGAAGAATCATCCGGCAGGGAAACACAAACGAAACGGTAAAAATCTTTCGTTATGTCACGGAAGGCACCTTCGATGCCTATCTTTATCAGCTCGTGGAATCCAAGCAGCGCTTTATCAGCCAGATCTATACCTCAAAGGCACCAGTGCGTTCTGCAGAAGATGTGGATGAGGCAGCGCTGTCGTATGCCGAGATTAAAATGCTTGCATCAGGCAATCCATACATCAAAGAGAAGATGGATCTTGATATTCAAGTCAGCCGCCTGAGAATGCTCAAGCAAAATTTCTTAAGTGAGCGCTACGAACTTGAAGATCGGCTGCTGCGCGCCTATCCCCAAAAGGAACGGCAATATCAAGAGGCAATCTGCGGCCATGAAAACGATCTGCGCCGCATTGCAGCTCTGCCGCCGTCCGAAGAAACATTTACGGAAATGACGCTGGAAGGAAGAAGCTACACGGAAAAGAAACAGGCAGGGGCGGCACTGCTCGTTGCCTGTCAGAGAATGAAATCGGCAAACCCTGCAGAGATTGGAAGCTATAAAGGGTTTGCCATGTTTTTATCCTTTGATACCTTTGAGCGCCAGTATCGTTTGGAGCTGCGCGCGGGAATGAACTATGCGGTGATTCTTGGCGATGACGGAATTGGAAACCTTACGCGTATCGAACATGCGATCAATAAAATTCCGGAAAACTTGGAAAAAGCAAAGCAAGCCCTGCAGGAAGTTCAGACACAGATGGAAAATGCAAAAGAGGAGCTGAAAAAGACATTCCCAAGAGAAGAAGAGCTGGAGGAAAAGAGCAGGCGGCTGCAGGAACTTGACAGCCTATTAAATCTTGATCAGCCGGAGATTCCGCAGATTACAGAGGAGTGCGTTGAAGTCGAAGAAGAAGCAAGAACAAAAGAAATGACAAAAGATACCAGATGAAAAGGAGATAATTATGAATCTAATTATGGAAAAAACGGTAAAACCGAAGCCGGAAACGGCAGAAAAGCGTATAGCAGCCTATGACAGACTGCTGACACAAAGAGAAAACGAAAAAAAGGAGGAAGCAGATTATGATTACCTTATCACAATTTGAGGAGATGCTGAAAAAAGAGTGGATTCCCTATTTTCCGGAGCAGTATCGGGACAGCAGGGTCGTAATTAAGGATGTGGGTAAAGCGAACAGACCTGCGGAAAGGAAGGTCGGGATTCGGCGGGGGACGGGTCCGGTCTTACTGCTTCCGATTGCGCCTTGCTATGAGGCTGTCGCGAAGGGAGTCTTTACCGGAAACATTCTCAAAAAGATGGCAGAGGAATATCAGCAGCGTGAAACCGAGGGAAAACACATATCCGATAAAATGCAGACGGTAGATATTTGTAATTATGAAACTGTAAAAGATAAAGTAATCTTTACCTTAGTGAATCGAAAAGAGAATGCCGATTATTTACAGGATGCGACCTATCTGCCGTTTGAGGATTTGGCAAAGGTCTTTTATATACGCGTGGATGAAAATATGCGTATCAAGGTCACAAACCCAAGGTACAGCCAATGGGGTGTGAACTTAGAGGAACTTGAGAAAACAGCGAAGGAGAATATGCAGGAGAAACTGCCGCCGCTTTTATTCAATCTCGAAGCCTGTCCTTTTCCGCTTGAAAATGCGAAAAACTGCTTAGCGGAAACAGGAAGTCTTACCGGCAGGCTGTATAACCTGACAAACGCCGAGTTTCATCTTGGCGCGGCAGTCATGTTTTATCCTGATGTCATGGAGCAAATTACGCAGCGGATGAAAGAGCCTTTTTATATCCTTCCTTCGTCGGTAGATGATTTGATGCTTGTACCAAAGCGAGAGGAAATTACTCTTTCCGATGTCAGAGACCTTGTGAGAATTGCAAATCGGGAAGCCGTTTCGCCGGAAGATTTCTTATCGGATAATGTCTACTGCTATGACAGCAAAACGAGAGAAATCCGGATGATGCATGAGGACTTTGCAGTCGAAAAGCCAAAGAGGAGGGAGCGCGAGTATGAACGGTAAAACAACGGAAAAACTTCTAAGGAAAATGGGTAGAGAATATCAAGAATTTCGGGGAAAACTTGAAAAGCTGCCTGCGAATCTGGCACTTGAGCACGCGTTTGAAGATGTAACCAAACGGGATATCCTGTATGCCGCTGAGGAAGGCACTCTTGATGATAAACAGGCAAAGGCACTTTTAAAACTGCCGAAACCGCTGGAAACTTGTTATCAGTACTGGTTAAAGGAAGAAACCGATTATATGGAGGTGCTATTAAATTCGCTTCAGAAAACGGCAGACCGTGAAATCAAACATCAGAAACAGGAAAGGGCGGAAAGGAAAAATGGCGAAGCTTGCAGATGAAATGATTCAAAAGGCAAGGCAGCTTGATCTACTAACCTATCTGCAGCTGCAGCAGCCTTGGGAACTTGTCCCAATCGGGCCGAATCGCTATCGCATGCGGACGCATGACAGCTTAAAAATCGACCACGGTAAGTGGTACTGGTGGTCGCGCAGTATCGGCGGCAGAAGTGCGCTTGACTATCTGGTCGCGGTAGAAGGCTGGGAGTTTCGTAAAGCGGCACTGCATATCTTGGAGCTTGAAAGAATCCAGCCGATAGAAATGCCGCAAAAAAAATTGCAGGAAGAGAAAGGCGAAAACTCCTTTTGCCTGCCGATGAGGGCAAACAGTAACAGACGAGTGCAAGCCTATCTAATGCAGCGCGGCATTGACAGGGGCATTATAGACTATTTTGTTTCTAAAGGACTGATTTATGAATCTTATCCACATCATAACGCAGTCTTTGTTGGATTAAGTGAAAGCGGAGAGCCTGCTTATGCGGCTCTCCGGAGTACCGGAACAAAACGCTTTGCAGGCGAGGCGGCAGGAAGCAGGAAAGCCTACGCCTTTTCTTTTTCGGAAGGCAAGTCTACTACCGTTCATGTCTTTGAAAGTGCAATCGACTTGTTATCCTATGCAACCTTGCAAAAAATGCGAGGCGCGGACTGGAAAGCGGAACATTATGTATCCCTTGGCGGCTGCTGCTTTTCCGTTGAGGAAGGTTTGCCGCCATCTCTTACTCATATGCTACATGAAAAACAAAATATCCAAGTAATCAAGCTGCACCTTGATAATGACAGTGCGGGGAGAAGCATTACACAGGCGATAAGCAAATTATTTCAAAACGACTATCAAGTCATCAATGCACCGCCGCCCTGCGGGAAAGATGTCAACGATTATCTGCTGATGAAGCTGAAACAAATGGAGGAAAGGAGCCAAAATGGAGCAGGAAAAAATTTTATACATGAACCGCAAAGAGCTTGAAGCCTATCTTGAAAACGGGCTGAAGGAAAATGTGATTTTGATTATTGAAGATGGCAATGCAGAAGAAGGAAAGGAGATTTGGGATGGACGAAAGGAATCTGAATGTGGTACGGGTAAAGCTGATTGATGATACGCCGCTCTTTGGAAATGAATTGATTCAATCTGCGAATGACGCCATTTTTCTCATGCAAAAGGAGCTGCGAAACTGTGACAGGGAAACCTTTTGCGCTTTGCATCTAAATGCAAAAGGAAAGCCCTTAAGCATGAGTATCATCAGTATTGGGGAACTGACTTCGACTATAGTGCATCCGCGCGAAGTTTTCAAAGCCAGTATCTTGTCGAACGCTTCCGCTGTCATTTTTATGCACAATCATCCAAGCGGAGAGTTGATCCCGTCGGAAGAGGATAAGAAAGCGACGAAACGACTGGAAATGGCAGGACAGATTTTAGGGATTCCTGTGGTGGATCACATTATTGTCGGAGAATGTAGGGAGAATTATTACAGTTTTCGAGCCAATGACCTTTTGAATCCGGATGAAGAGAAAAGAAAACGAAAGCAGAAAAAGCAAAGTCCGAAACACAAAGAGCAGGAGGCACGATGAAATGGAAGAAAAAATAGAGGCACTGCTGATTTGTCCGATGAAGAAGCCGGAAAGGATTTTTATTACGGATTCCCTGGAGGATTTGCAGAAAGCAGTCGGAGGCTATATTGAGCAGTTTTCAAACTTCGATGACGATGCAGTGATTGTTTGTAACGAGGAAGGAAAGCTGAGAGGGCTTCCACTGAACCGCGCAATCTATGGAAAAGACGGAAAACTGATGGATATTATTGCAGGCGACTTCCTAATCTGTCGCGCGCCCTTTGACAGCGATACTTACCAAAGCCTAACACCGGAGCAGCTTAAAAAGTATGAATTACGGTTTCGTTATCCGGAGATGTTTTATAGGACCTTTGACGGAATCCGCGTGATGCGGCAGAAGGAACGAACGCAAGATGTGCCGGAACGCTAAAACTACATTTTTTTTTCGGAAGGCAAATGACGGAAAAATCCTGCTGCAATGAATTAGCAAGCAGTGCATTTTTACTCCTGCGGAGAAAAAACGCGCATTTAGGGGAAACCCCTAAGACCCCTGCTTCGATTTTAACTCCCCATTCAACTATTTTAACTCTTCCGTTTAACTCACCATATGTGAGTTAAAATGTAAATTTAACTGACCAAGTAAATTAAAAAATTGAGTCACATAGAAAAGAGACAAAAATAAAAGAAAAATAGAAGATTTAACGAAAAACATACACAATAATGAGAAAAAAACTCATTATTATGTTTACTTTTTGCAAAATGGGGAATATAATATATGTAAATCATCAAATCAATCAATAGAAAAGAGAGGTAACAGCCATGCTGATACAATTTAATTTCAAAAACTATAAGTCCTTTCGCGATGAGACATCCCTTGATTTATCGGCAACAAAGATGAAGGAATTTGAAAGCAGCGTGGTAACCATCGGCGGCGAGAAAATACTTCCGGTTGCAGCTGTATATGGAGCGAATGCAAGCGGCAAGTCGAATGTTTACAGTGCTTTTGAGTTTATGACGGCATATGTAGAAAATTCCTTTTTTTATGGAGATGATGATAAGACTTTTGCACATGCCAGACCGACCCCCTTTCTGTTTGACAGCCGTGCAAGGAATGCCGAGTCTATGTTTGAAGTGTATTTTACCATTCCGGGGGAGAGTGCAGAGAAAACATACAATTACGGATTTTGTATTGACGAAACGGGCATAACTGAAGAATGGCTCAATACAAAAGCAAAAAGTGCGCGGGAGTTCAAGTCCGTCTTTTATAGAAACACAGAAAAGCAGGAACTGGATTTAAGAGGCATTGCAAAGGTAAGTCGTGATAACATCGAGGTAGCACTAAATCGCCAAGTTTTGATTATTTCTTTAGGGGCAAAGCTAAAGGTTGAAAAATGCAAGCAGATTCGAGATTGGTTTCTCTTGAATGAATTTGCGGATTTTGGCGATGAAATGACGAACCTTTTCTTATCAAGGACTTTGCCGAAGGGATTCGTGGAAGATGAAAAGGTTAGAGAGGATGTTTTGAAATACTTTTCCTCTTTTGATAAACAGATTACCGGATTTAAGATAGAGGAACTTCCGTCTAAGGATGAACAAGAGGGAAAAAAATATGCCATTGATGCGATTCATCACATGATTGATTCCGACGATGATGCGAAGCTCCCGCTGCACCAAGAATCCGCCGGAACTTTGAAAATGTTTGCAATGTACCCGGCATTACATGAAGTTTTGGAAAAGGGCGGCGTGTTATGCATTGACGAGTTGAACAGCCGCTTGCATCCACTTCTTGTTCGTAACTTTATTTTGACTTTTCTGAACCCTGAAATCAATAAAAACCATGCACAGCTAATCTTTACTACGCATGACACATGGCAGCTTTCCAATCAGCTTCTCAGAAGAGATGAAATCTGGTTCACAGAAAAGGATGAAAAAGGACTGTCAAATCTTTATTCCTTGGCAGATTTTGTGGATGAGGATGGCTCTCGTATACGCAAAGATGAAAATTATGAGAAGAATTATCTGTTAGGAAAGTATGGCGCAATTCCATCGCTGGAAACCATCAGGCTTTTGGAGGAGGAATAAATATGGCTCGCGATGACAGAAGAGGAAAACGAAAAACAAGAGAAGAGCGCAGCAAAAGGCGCGTGCCGGAAATGGGATATTATCTTGTAGTAACCGATACGGAAGCGACGGAGCGGCTTTACTTCCATGGATTGCATGAAAGCCTTCCTGCTGAAGTCAGAAAGAAGCTTGTCATCAAAGTGGTGGAAACAAAGACACAGAAACTTGTGGAGAAGTGCAAGGAGTTTGTGATGTATGATCCGCAATACAGAATTCCATGGATTGTATTTGACCGCGATAAGGTTGTAGACTTTGATGGCATCATACGGAAAGCAGAGGCAGAAGGTTTTCATGTCGGGTGGTCAAATCCCTGCTTTGAGATATGGCTGTTTGGCTATTTTGGCAACATTCCGACGATTGAGCAATCATGGACTTGCTGTGACAGATTCGGAGAGCTTTACGAAAGAAAGACCGGACAGGCGTATGACAAGGCAGATGAGAAGCTGTATCACAGGCTATGCCAATACGGAGATGAAGAAGATGCGATTAAACGCGCGCACTTAAAATATGAGCAGATGCTACGGGATAAGAAAACGCTTCCGTCACAGATGTGTCCATGTAATACGGTGTATAGGTTAGTGCAAGAGATTAGAAAGAAAGCTGAAAAATAAGAGGAGGAATACGATTTGAGAAAACAAACAGGTGGACATTTTTATATTAACATTTTGAATTTTAACGATGTTGTTGAAGCAGAAGAACAAACACAAAAAGAACTAAAGCATTCAATTCATGCATTAGATACTTTTTTCTCTTCAATCGAAACATACGGGAAGAAATACTATGCAAATGAATTTGTAGTCGAAAAAGTAACAGGCTCAAGACTACATATGTATGTACAAACAGAGGACATACAGAATGCTTTCTCGATTATAGCAGATATATCGGCCTATGCGTTTTCTTTGACTGACTTCATGAGCAGTGAAATAGCAAAGTATAAAACTTTACTGAAATTTAGTATACAAATAGGGGCAGATTTTGGTAGGTTTTACGAATTTGAATTTCACTCAGAAGAAATTGAGGAAATGACTACGATAGGGTATCCTGCTAATTTTGCAGCAAAATTGCAAAATTTAGCTGCAAAATCACAACTGAATATATCTGAAATAATGTTTGATTCATTACCTTTAAAGCAAAAGAACTTATTTATCAAAAAAAATAGTGAACAAATTAAAAAGTATGAGCAAAAATGCTATTATACAACAAATTTATCTGCGCTTACAATGCGCCGTAATATTGCTACGGACTTAGAGAACGCAAAAGATTTTGCTAAGAGAGTAAATCTTACAGAAATGAGAGCTTCGGAAGTTCGAAAATTAGTAAATTTTGAAAGCATAACTAAAAAAGAGTACAAGAAAGTGCAAGGGATTCCACTATATGCCGATGTGAGAGACTTTACCAGACAATTTAACGCAGATGGAAGCAACCTTGAGGAAATGACAGAAAGAACAGCAAATATTCTTAAATCAATGTACACAGCTGTAAAAAAGCGTAGCGGTGTGCATATTCAATTCCAAGGTGACCGAGAACAAGCCCTGTTTCATGATTATGGCAATTACAGTTGCACGAAGGATGCGGTTATTGCAGGGCTGGAGATTATTGACGCTATCAAGGACCAAGGCGTGACTGTAGGAGTCGGACAAGCCATAGGAACCATATATGTCACAAAAATTGGCGCCAGAGGAGAAAAAGACAATCTACTTTTAGGAAAAACGGTTAACGAAGCCGATAGCAATGAAGACGAAAAGGCTGGAAAAAATCAACTTGTTATTTCAAAAGAGATATACGATATATTGAGAAAGAGTAATCCGATTTTGGCAAATCTATTTCGCATATATGATGTAACTTCCTATTATACCGAAAAAGGTTACCGGGAGTATTTATCGAGCCATGAATATAGACAACAGAGAATAGCAAATAGCAGCAATTCTTACAACGGTGCGTGGGGTTCCTATGATGCAGAAAGCGTACAGTAAGTATTATTCGGATGTTTTTACAGATATTAAAGAACTGCGAAAACACTACCCAGTTTTACTTGTGACCTTATTGCCTACAGTTAAGCCATATCCAGTCACTTTGAAAGTCATTGCAGTGAGCTATGAAAGTATGGAAGATATAGGGGCTACGGAGGATGATTTTATCGGAGAATATAGCAGAGCGGTTAATATTAAGATTCCATTCGATTATAAAAAAAGGGGATGCCGTATTTGGGGAGGGGCTTGGATTAGAATTTCACAACTAAAGAAAGAAGATATGCATTTTCATGAGATTCAAAAAGATGGAAGTTATGAATTTTGCGTTGGTGTACCACAGTCGTTTTGTCTATATGATAATGTCCTCCTTGAAAATGTTAAAACAGTAGAACATATGTACCTTATAAAATAGGAAAACTACAAATACAAGGCTTTTCGGAGCCTACAACACCAAAAAATAAAATAACAGAGCTATCACATTACGCAGAAGGCCGCCCGGTCAAGACAACGGGCGGCCTTTTTGCGTGGAAGGCTCGGAAGGAGGCAGAAAATTTCTAAAAAATAACCACAAAATTTTCAAGCGGATTTTTGTGCAAGATTGCTGAAACAGAAAAGGAGGTTAGCAAGTGGAGGAAAACAAAAACATTTCCGCCGAAGGTGAGTCTGTCATTCCCGAGGCTCCCGTGGCGGAGTCCCCTGCGGCAGACGCTTCCGCCCCGGACTTGAACACCGGGCCAGCGGCCCCGCAGGAACAGAACGGCATCGCTCCCGCCGCCCCCGGCGATGTGGTGGTGTCCTTTGACAAGATCGAGGAACTCATGGCGGAGCGCAGGGCGGCAGCCCGTGCCGCCGTGGAACAGGCCGAGCCGATTGCTCCCGAGGCCGGGGCTCCCACTGAAGGGCAGACTGTGGCTGCCCCGTCCGAGCAGGCGGAGAAAAAGGCCGCCGGGGATAAAACCAAAGAGGCCGCCGCAGAGGGGCAGAAAAAGCCCCGCCGTGGCCGTCCGCCCAAAGAGGAAAAAGGGGAACAGACCCCGGCCAAGTCTGAAAAGACGCAGGATGCGGCCAAACCCCGCAAGGGCCGCCCACCCAAGGCAGATAAAGCGGCCCCCGGCGAGGCCCAACCGCCCAAACCTCGAGACAAAGTGTCCCGAAGGAAACAGGCCGCCCCGATCAAG
>OLSK01000336.1_pt1 | contig 43941 bp, 35 predicted proteins | sample 1672781 | NCBI WGS metagenome assembly OLSK01 (sample SAMEA3136723, study PRJEB25190) | human gut metagenome | biome: human gut; feature: human-associated habitat; material: faeces | place: Austria | collected 2013 | reverse complement strand
CCACGCAGTCGGCCATCTGCGCCGTGATGCTCTACGACGCCAAACTGTCGCAGGATTTCGCCGCCAAGCTGCAGGACGAGGGCGTCTTCGTGACGGGATTCTACTATCCGGTGGTTCCGAAGGGACAGGCCCGCATCCGCGTGCAGGTTTCGGCCGGACACACGACCGAGCAGCTCGACCGTTGCATCGCCGCCTTCACGAAGGTGGGCAAGGAACTGGGTGTTCTCAAGTAAACAGGACCGACGCGATATGGCAAAAGCAGTATTGGACGCGATCGATCGGAAAATCCTCAAGTATCTGATCAAGAATGCGCGAATGCCCTTTTTGGAGATCGCGCGCGAATGCGGTATTTCGGGAGCCGCCATTCACCAGCGTATCCGCAAGCTCGATGAGGCCGGCGTGATCCTCGGAAGCCGTCTGATCGTCAATCCCAAGATGATGGGATTCGATGTCTGCGTGCACGTGAGCATCACGCTGAGCGATCCGAAGCTGCTCTCGCAGGCCGTCGATGCCTTGAAGAAGGTCCCCGAGATCGTGGAATGCCATTTCATCACGGGAGCCGGCAACATCCTGGTGAAACTCTACTGCGTGGACAACGAGCACCTCATGCGGACGATCTTCGACAGCATCCTCCACATCCAGGGCCTGGCCACGACCGAGACCTCCATCTCGCTGCAGGAGGTGTTCCAGCGCGAGATCAACATTGATTTCATCGACGAGTGATTCCGGAAGCGATTCCGGACCGCCCGTCCGACAACGGCGAGGGGCCGCACTTGCAAGTGCGGCCCCCTCGTTTTTTCATGCCCGTGCGTTGTGCCCGGCTCGTGTGCCCGGCGTGTGCCGGGTTCAGTGTTTCAGGCGGAGGATCTCGCGGCGGTACTCCGAGGGGGTCATGCCCCGCTGTTGCCGGAACATCCGCGAGAGGTTCTTGATATCCGAGAAGCCCAGCTCGATGGCTGCTTCGGAGACGCTCATGCCCTCGCACAGCAGCTGGGCGACCTTCTCGATGCGGGTCTGGAGGATGTAGTCGTAGATCGACGTGCCCATGCTCCGTTTGAAACGGGTCTCGAGCAGCCGGCGCGAGAGCGGTACCAGCTCGACCAGCTCGTCCACCGTGATCTTCTGGCTGATGTTCTCGTGGATGTACTTCAGCACCTCGGCGATGTGCTGGTCGTTGTTGGCGTAGATGTCGGTCGATTGGCGCGTGACGATGTGCGTCGGCTGGACCATGACGTCCTCGCGCGGGGTGGCCGGGTCGCGGAGGATGCGGTCGATCAGTTGGGCGACATCGTAGCCGCCCTGTTCGATGTTCTGGTTGAGCGACGAGAGGTTGGGCGAGGAGAGACGGCAGATCGTCTCGTCGTTGTCTACGCCCAGCACCGCGATGTCGTCGGGGATGCGCAGCCGACCCCCCCCCCCTCGCCCTGCTGGCAGGCTTCGGTGATGTGGTAGGCGTGGTTGTCGTCGCAGGCCATGATCGCCACTGGTTTGGGCAGCGACTGCAGCCAGGTCACCAGCTGGTTCGTGTCGTAATCCCACAGGGCGTTCTGCGTGTTCTTGCACAACGCCGAGAAGGTGAACGACGGGTTCGCGGCACGGACCGTTTCGCGGAATCCCTGCATGCGCTCGTCGGACCAGACGACGTCGCGCGTGCCGTAGAAGGCGAAGTGGCGGAATCCTTTCTTGGCGAAGTACTCGGCCCCCATTTTCCCGGCCAGGAAGTGGGGCCCGGTGATGTTGGGAATGGTCGTGAAGCGCGCCTTGAAGTCCTGGGCGATGGTGATGATGCCGTTGCGGGCGAACAGCTCGACGTTGTCCGTGTTGTAGAACTGCCCGATGACGGCGTCGGCACGCATCTTTTTGGCCAGGTCGATGACCGCCTCGATGCCGAACTTGTCGCGGATCGACAGCGGCAGCCGGCAGAGGCTCCAGGCCTGCCCGACGGCGTGGGCATAGCGGGCGATGCCGAGCAGCAGGTTGCGGGCGTAGGCTTCCGAGAAGTCGGTCAGAAAGAGGATGCGTGCCATGGCGGGAGCGGCTTTTCCGGGATAAAGTTAGCTTTTTTTCGGGAAAATTCGTCTTTTTGTGCGATTTTCGTATTTCTTTTGCAACTCCGTAAGGCTGTCGGGGGCGTATGGAACGGATGGTTTTGCGTGATATGAGGACCTAAAGACGCAAATCGCCGCAGACGGGTTCGCGGCGTATTTCTATATTTGTACAACCTGAACAAAAACTGACCTTGCAGACCATGAAGCGAACCTTGGTTTTCGCCTTGCTGGCGTGCGCCGGCATCGCCTGTACACAGCCTTCCGATCCGCTCGAGTATGTCGATCCGTTCATCGGCACGGGCTTCCACGGACATACCTTTCCCGGTGCCGCCACGCCGTTCGGCATGGTGCAGCTCAGCCCCGACACGCGGTCGGGCGACTGGGATGCCTGCGCCGGCTACCACTACGACGACCGGACCATCGACGGATTCTCGCATACCCACCTGAGCGGTACGGGATGCGCCGACCTGGCCGACATCCTCTTCCATCCCACCACCCGCGAGGAGGTGGTGCGCGACGGCGCCTTCCTGGAGCAGCCCTACGCCTTCTCGCACGACAGGGAGACGGCCTCGTGCGGCTACTACTCGGTCGAACTGCCCGACGAGGGGCTGACGGTCGAGCTGACTGCCGCACCCCGTACGGGCGTGCACCGCTATACGTTCCACGGCGACGGCCCGCGGCGCGTGATCGTGGATCTCATGCACACGATTACGGACGAGCGCGTCGATCTGCGCGCCCTGCGGCAGGAGGGGGCCTCCGAACTCTCGGGCATGCGCCGCACGCAGGGGTGGGTGGCCGACCATCAGGTGTGGTTCTGGGCCCGCTTCTCGGAGCCGTTCGCTTCGGTCGAGCTGCTCGGTGACCGGCAGGCGGTGCTGACCTTCGCCCCCGGGACGACGTCGCTCACCGCAGCTGTGGGTCTCTCGGCCGTGAGCGCTGAAAATGCCCGCGAGAATGCGCTGGAGGAGGTTCCCGAACTCGATTTCGATACCGTGCGCGCCCGGGCCGAGGAGTTGTGGCGCGAGGTGCTCGGGCGCATCGTCGTCGAGGGCGGCACGCGCGAGGAACGCACGATTTTCTACACGGCGCAATACCACGCCTGCCTGACCCCCAACCTGATGAACGACGTGAACGGCCAGTACCGGCGCAACGACCAGTCGGTGGCCACGCTGCCTGCCGGGCGGCGCCACTATTCGACCCTCTCGCTGTGGGATACCTTCCGGGCCTGGAATCCGCTGCAGACGCTCGTCGATACGACGCTGGTCCGTGACATGGCGTGCAGCATGCTCGACATGTACGATGCGACGGGCGAACTGCCGATCTGGCCCCTCGCTTCGGGCGAGACGCGGACGATGATCGGCTACCACGCCGCTTCGGTCATTGCCGATGCCTGGATGAAGGGCATCCGCGGATACGACGGCATGCAGGCCCTCGAGGCGATGGTCCGCTCATCGAACATCAACGCGAAGGGTTCGGACGACTATGTGGCCAACGGCTTCATCCCTTCGGAGAACACCCGCGAGTCGGTCTCCTGCACGCTCGAATACGCCTACGATGACTGGGCCATTGCACGCATGGCCGAGGCCCTCGGCTGCAATGATACGGCCCGCGAGTACTACCGCCGGGCGCTCAACTATGTGAACGTCTTCGACGGTTCGACCCGCTTCTTCCGCGGACGTCGCTCCGACGGCGGGTGGACCACCCCCTTCGAGGAGTTCGCCACCGGACGCGACTACACCGAGGCCACGCCGTGGCACTACCGTTTCTTCGCGCCGCACGACATAAACGGCCTCGAGCAGCTCTTCGGCGGCCGCACTCCGTTCGTCGATGAGCTCGACCGGCTCTTTACGCTCACCTCGGAGGAGATGCAGCTCGACGTAGCCGACGTCACGGGTCTCATGGGACAGTATGCACACGGCAACGAGCCGAGCCACCACATGGCCTACCTCTACAACTATGTCGGCATGCCCTGGCGGACGCAGGAACTCACGCGCCGCCTGCTCGACGAGATGTATGCCCCGACGCCCGAGGGGATCATCGGCAACGAGGACTGCGGGCAGATGTCGGCCTGGTATATCTTCTCGTCGCTGGGCTTCTATCCCGTCTGCCCGGGATCGAACGAGTTCGTGCTCACCACACCGCTCTTCGACCGGGCCACCGTGCGGCTGGCCAACGGGCGCACGCTGACCGTGACGGCCAACAACCCGCGGCGGAACCGCTATATCGACGCCGTGACGCTCGACGGTGTTCCTGTCGAGGCCAATTTCGTGACCTACGAGCAGCTCATGCAGGGCGGCGAGCTGCACTTCTCGCTCTGCGAGGAGCCGAACCTCGACCGGGGTACGGAGCCCGAAGCGGCCCCCTATTCGCTGACGCGCGGCGAGGTGGTCTCCGTTCCCTATACGACGCAGTCGGTGAGCCTCTTCACGGAGCCGATCGAGATCGATCTGGCCACGACGACTCCGGGGGCCGAGATCCGCTACACGCTGGACGGTTCGGAGCCCGACTCGCTCTCGCCGCTCTACACCGCGCCGGTCCGTGTGGACCGTTCGCTCGTGCTCTGCGCCAAAGCCTTCAAGCCGGGCGCCGCACCTAGCCGCACCCTGACGCTCCGGGCCGAGAAGGCCTCGTTCCTCCGCCCTGTGGCCGCTTCGGCCTCGCAGCCGGGCGTGCGCTACACCTACTATGAGGGAACCTTCTCGCGTGTGGACGACATCCGCGGGGAACGCCCCGTCGCCACGGGTATCCTGCCCGAGCCTTCGATCGACGGAGCTCCGCAGGAGGACCACTTCGCCTACCGCTTCGAGGGGCTGATCCGCATCCCCGAGCAGGGTGTCTGGGAGTTCGCCACCAAGAGCGACGACGGCAGCGTGCTGCTGATCGACGGACGCCGGGTGGTCGATAACGACGGCTCGCACGCTGCGGTGACCGCCACCGGACGGGTGGCCCTTGCGGCAGGACTGCACCGCTTCGAACTGCTCTACTTCGAGGACTATGAGGGCCAGGAGCTCTCGTGGGGCTGGAGAGCGCCCGGGTCCGGGGAGTTCAGCCCGGTCCCTGCGGAGAATCTCTTTGTGAAATAATCTGTAAATCATAGGATGCAACGATGAAAAGATGGCTTTTCTGTTTTGCCCTCCTTGCCGCCGCAGCGTGCGGGGAGCGGCAGTCCCAACCGCAGCAGCTTGTCGTCATGACGATGAACATGCGCTACGACAACCCCGAGGACGGGGAGAACAACTGGCGGTTCCGCCGCGAACGCATCGCCGCGATGCTCCGTGAGCAGGCACCCGATGTCTTCGGCACGCAGGAGCTGTTGGCCAACCAGTACGATGACCTCGGAGCCCTGCTGCCCGATTACCGTTCCGTCGGCGTAGGCCGCGAGGACGGCGACCGCGCCGGGGAGTTCAATGCCGTCTTCTTCCGTGCCGACGCCTTCGAACTGCTCGACTCGGGGACCTTCTGGCTCAGTGAGGAGCCCGAGCGGCCCGGCTCGAAAGGCTGGGACGGTGCCTGTGAACGCCTGGCCACGTGGGTAGTCCTGCGGCGAGGCGGCGACGGCCGGGAGTTCCTCTTTATCAACACACATCTGGACCATGTGGGAGAACAGGCCCGCCGCGAGGGGGTTGCCCTGCTGCTCCGGCGTATCGAGACGCTGCGCGGCGACCGTCCGGTGATCCTCACGGGTGATTTCAACGCCGAACCCGACTCGCCGGTCATTGCCCATGTCGTCGAAGGGGCTCTGCTGAAGAGCACCGGCGAGGTGGCGGCCGAGAAGTTCGGGCCGTCGTGGAGCTTTGCCGACTTCGGGCAGATTCCCGAGGAGGAGCGTCCCCTGATCGACTACATCTTCATCGGCGGTGACCTGCGGTCCGACCGTTACGAGGTGCTGCCCGACCTGTACGAGGGAGGCTACCTCTCGGACCACGCTCCGGTGACGGCCCGCCTGACATTCACCCGTTAAAATTGACCTTCGCATGAAAACGAATCTCCGCCATCTGTTGCTGGCCCTCGCGCTGACGTGCTGCGGCGCGGCTGCGGCCCAGTCCCCCGTGCTGATCCATTCGCACAACGACTACGCGCAGCGCGTGCCCTTCTATCAGGCCTATGCACAGCAGGTCTCGTCGATCGAGGCCGACGTCTTCCTGCACGACGGGCAGCTGCTCGTCGGACACGACGTGGAGGATCTCCGTGCCGACATGACTTTCGAGGCACTCTACGTCGAGCCGATCGTGACGCTCTTCGCGCGCAACGGCGGCCGGGCCTTCCGCGACAGCGACCAGACGCTGCAGCTGATGGTTGAGCTCAAGTCGGAGACCGATCCGACGCTCCGGGCCGTCGCCGCCCTGCTGGGCCGCTGGCCCGAGGTTTTCGACCCCGAAGTGAACCCCGCGGCGGTGCGTGTCGCCGTGACGGGGCGCGTCCCGGCTCCGGAGGCATTCGACCGGTATCCCCGTTTCCTTGGCTTCGACGGGGCATGGGATGCCGACTACACCCCCGAACAGCTGGAGCGTATCGCGCTGATAAGTACCAATTTCCGCGATTTCTCGCAATGGAACGGCAAGGGTACGATCATCCCGGCCGAGAAGGAGCGGCTCGAGCAGGTGATCGACCGCGCGCATGAACAGGGCAAGCCCGTGCGTTTCTGGAACGCCCCCGAGGGGACGACCGTCTACTATACCTTCTACGACATGGGCATCGACTACATCAATACCGACAACCCGGAGGTGTGCGCCGCCTTCTTTGCCGATTTCGGCAACAAGAATTTCCGCATCGGCGAACGCCGCGCGGCCTCGGCGGGCGTCACGGGCACCAAGCGGCTCGACCGCACGACGCGCGACTTCCGTGGCTTCCAGAACGACAAGCTCCAGTTGTCGGAAGGTATCGACACCTACCGCCCGACCCACCGCAACGACGGCGGCAAGGGGCGCATCCGCAACGTGATCTTCCTGATCGGCGACGGCATGGGGCTGTCGCAGATCACTGCGGCGGCCTATGCCAACTGCGGGCTGACGCTCATGAACTTCAACTACATCGGCCTGCAGCGGAACAACGCCCTCGGCGCCTTCACGACCGACTCGGCGGCCGGCGGCAGTGCGCTGGCCACGGGTGAGCGCCATGCCAACCGCCACATCTCGATGACCGAGGAGGGGGAGGCCGTGCCGTCGCTGAGCGACTGGTTCCGTGGCAAGGGGCTTCCGGTCGGCGTGGTGACGCTCGGCAACGCGGTGGACGCCACGCCCACGGCGTTTTACGGACATTCGGTCGAGCGCGACAACGCCGACGAGCTGACCCGCTGCCTGCTCGATACGCCGGTCGATCTGCTCTGCGGCAGCGGCATTCGCCAGTTCACGGAGCGCGGCGACGGGATCGACCTGATCGGCGAGCTTTCGAAGAACTACCGTTTTGTCCGTTCGATCGACGAGATCAATGCCGCCGAGGGGCGCGTGGTCTGCATTGACGAGCGCATGGACGAGGCGGCCGAGGAGTCGAATCTCGGTCTGCTGGCCGAAGCGACGCGCGCGGCCATCGACAAGCTGCAGGAGCGCGGCGACAAGGGTTTCTTCCTGATGGTCGAGGGGGCGAAGATCGACTATGCCGGACACTCGCGCTGCCTGCCCGGTTCGGTGATCGAGATGCTCAGTTTCGACCTGGCCGTGGCCGAAGCGCTGAAGTTCGCCGATGAGAACGGCCAGACGCTCGTCGTCGTGACGGCCGACCACGAGACCGGCGGTCTGGTGCTGCTCGACGGTGACGAGCAGAGCGGCCGCATCATGGGGGTCTATACGACCGACGACCACACGCCGGCCATGCTGCCCGTCTTTGCCTACGGGCCCGGCGCCGACCGTTTCTGCGGCACCTACCTCAATACGGAGATTGCCCGCCGCATCCGCGAACTGACCCGATAGGCACATGAAACGAACCGATATGAAACGAATGATCGTCGCGGCGGCGCTCCTGGGGTGCGCTGCCGCTCCGGCTGCCGGACAGGGACTCACGTCGGGTCCCTATGAGCTGCCCTACAAGAATACTTATGTGAAGGAGGTCTTCGTGGCTGAGAACGAGTACCGCACGGCCCGGCCCGAGCGGATCGAACCGCTGCCCTTTGAGCAGGCCCGCGAAATCCTGCCCGCACCCGTGTGGGAGGGGCACGACCGCGAGATCGAGATGTACTGGCATGCCTGGCGGATCGCCGTGGGCAACATCCGCCAGCCGCAGGAGGGGTCGGGATTCGTCTCGCCCTACCTCGACATCGCCTACAACGGCAACATCTTCATGTGGGACATGTCCTTCATGATGATGTACGCCCGCTACGGCTACCGCTACTTCCCCTTCCAACGGTCGCTCGACAACTTCTACGCCAAGCAGCATCCCGACGGCTTCATCTGCCGCGAGATCCGCGCCGACGGCTCCGACTGCTTCGAACGCTACGACCCCACCTCGACGGGCCCCGACCTGCTGCCGTGGGTCGAGTTGGCCTACTACCGGCAGTTCGGCGACATCGAGCGGCTGCACCGTGTCTTCCCGGCGCTGTGCGCCTATGCCAAGTGGTGGCGGCTCAACCGCACCTGGCCCGACGGGACCTACTGGTCGAGCGGCTGGGGAACGGGCATGGACAATATGCCGCGCGTGAAACCCGAATACAACCCGATCTTCTCGCACGGGCACATGGTGTGGCTCGACACGAACCTCCAGCAGATGCTTGTCGATGAGTCGCTGCTCCAGATCGGCTTCTACATCGAACGCTGGCAGGAGATCGAGTGGATGGAGGACGAGATGAAGCACCTGAAGCGCTACGTGAACGAGCACCTGTGGGACGAGCAGACCGGATTCCTGCATGACCGTTACGGCGACGGCACGCTCTGCCCAACGAAGGGCATCGGTGCCTATTGGGCCCTGCAGACCGACGCCCTCGACGGGGAGCGGCTCGACCGGCTGGTGGCCCACCTCTCCGACACGACGGAGTTCGCCCGGCCGCACCGGGTGCCGTCGCTCTCGGCCGACCATGCGAAGTACAACCCTGCGGGGCGCTACTGGCAGGGCGGCGTATGGCCCGGCACGAACTACATGCTCATCGACGGGCTCTGGCGCAAGGGCTATCGGGAGCTGGCCCGTGAGATCGCTGCAAACCACTACGCCTCGGTCTTCGAGGTGTGGAAGCAGACCGGCACTTTCTGGGAATACTACGCTCCCGAGCGGATCGAGCCGGGGTTCATGGCCCGCAAGGATTTCGTCGGCTGGACCGGACTGCCGCCCATCGCCCTCTTCATCGAGTATGTGCTGGGCATCAAGTCCGATTACTCCGAGCAGCGTATCGAGTGGGACATCACCCATACCGAGGCGCACGGTATCGAGCGCTATCCGTTCGGTCCCGACGGTGTGGTCGATCTGAAGGTGCGCCGGCGCCGTTCGGCCTCGGAGCGTCCCGTGGTGACGGTCTCGACCGACGTGCCGTTCGATCTGACGGTGATGTGGGGCGACGGCGAGAGCCGCACGGTCCGCGTTGAGAAGAGCGGCGAAGTGAAATTCGATTAGTCTGAAAAAAAAGTACGATATGAGAAAATTGTTTGCTGCGGCCTGTGCCGCCCTGTGGAGTGTCGCCACGCTGCAGGCGCAACCTGCCGAACTGCGTTTCCGCGACGACGGAACGTTCCGCATCGCGCAGTTCACCGACATGCATCTCGACCCCTCCAAGCCGCGCCGGCTGGCCGAGAGCGAAAAGACCTTTGCCCGGCTGGAGCGGGTGCTCACAAGCGAGCGCCCCGATCTGGTGGTCTTCACGGGCGACGTAGTGACGGGCGCCCCGGCCGAGGGGATGTGGCGCCGGCTGCTCGATGCCGTGGAGCGGCACGGAATCCCCTTCTGCGTGGTGCTGGGCAACCACGATGCGGAGCAGGACCTTGCCCGCACGGAGATCGCCCGCATCGTGACCTCCTATGACGGGTCGCTCAACCGGCTGGCCGACAACGGCGAGCTGGCCGATGTCGAGCTCACGGTGGCCGGCCGCGGATCGGACCGTCCCGCCTGGGCGTTCTACTGCCTCGACTCGCACGACTACTCGACCATCGAGGGGATCGACGGCTACGGCTGGTTCCTCCCCGGGCAGGTCGAATGGCTGCGTGCGTGCTGCACGGCCCGTACCGAGGCCAACGGGGGCCGTCCGCTTCCGTCGCTGGCCTTCTTCCACATCGCGCTGCCGGAGTATGTGGCGGCGTGGCGCAACCCCGACAACAGCCACATCGGCCGTGCCGCCGAGGACGAATGTCCCGGGGTGCTCAACACGGGAATGTTCTCCGCGATGGCCGCGACGGGCAGCGTGGTGGGTACCTTCGTGGGACACGACCACGACATTGACTACCTGGTGGCCGAGAAGAGCATCTGCCTGGGCTACGGCCGCTTCTCGGGCGACAACACGACCTACAACAACCTGCGTCCCGGCGTGCGCATGCTCGTGCTGACCGAGGGCACGCGCGGATTCGAGACCTGGATCCGCGAGGACGACGGACGGATGGTCGATCACGCCCGTTTCGACGAGGGTAAGATCACGGAAATTTCGGTGGAGCGATGAGGATCGGTGTGGATTTGGGCGGCACGAATGTTCGTGTCGGACTGGTGGACGAAGGACGCATCGTGCGTCTGTTGTCGGAACCCTGCAGGGCCGACCGTTCCGAAGAGGAGGTGCTCGGGCACATCGCTTCGCTCATCGAGCGGCTGATGGCTCCCGGGGTGGAGTGCATCGGGATCGGGGTGCCGTCGGTCGTCGATGCTGTCCGGGGCATCGTCTACAACGTCGTGGGCATTCCCTCGTGGCGCGAGGTGCACCTCAAGGAGCGTTTCGAGGAGCGTTTCGGCATACCGGTGCACGTCAATAACGACTGCAACTGCTTTGCTCTCGGCGTCTGCCGCTTCGGCGAGGCGCTCGGCTGCCGCGACGTGGTGTGCATCGCGCTCGGGACGGGCGTCGGCGCCGGTATCGTGATCGACGGCAAGCTCTACTCGGGCCCCAATACGGGTGCCGGCGAGATCGGGAGCATCCCCTACCTCGACCGCGACTACGAATACTACTGCAGCAGCCGCTTCTTCGTCGGACGCGGAACGTCGGGCAAGGAGGCCTTTGAGCGGGCCGCTGCGGGAGATCCCGGGGCGCTGGCCCTGTGGCGTGAGTTCGGCGGGCACATCGGACAGCTTGTGATGCTGGCGCTCTATGCCTACGATCCCGAGGCGATCGTCTTCGGAGGCAGCATCTCGCAAGCCTTCGACTTCTTCCGCGAGGCGATGTACGAGCGGCTTGCGGAATTCCCCTATGCACGGACCGTCGAACGGCTGAGGATCGGCTGTTCGAAAATCGAGAATGTCGGATTGCTGGGCGCATCGGCCTGCGAATAACGTACTGATATGGTGATGAATAGAATTTGCAGCCGCATCCTTCTGGGTGTCGGTTGTCTCTCGGCGTATGCCTGTGGCCGGACGGTTCCGGCCGAGCGCGAGGTGGCCGTGGTGCCGCAGCCTGCGGCCGTGGAGTGCGGTGACGGGACTTTCTGCCTGACGGGCGACACGCCCGTCCGAATGGTCGGCGGGGCGGAGTCGGATGCCCGCATGGAGTGGGTGGCCGATGCCCTGGACGAGGTCGTGGAGCCGCTCTTTGGACGGAAACTTTCCGTCGGGACGGGGGATGCGTCCATCCCGGGAGCGGTGAACATCGGCCGTGCCGATACGCTGCCGCAGGAGGCCTACCGGCTGACGGTGGCGGACGACCGGATCGAGATTCTGGCCGGCGGCCCCGAGGGGGCGTTCCATGCCGTGCAGACGCTCCGGCAGCTACTGCCCGCCGCGGCATTCGGAGAGGACGGGCTGCGGGCTGTGGAGCTGCCCGCGGTCAGGATCGACGACCGCCCGGCGCTGGCTTACCGCGGGCTGATGCTCGATGTGGCGCGCCATTTCTTTACGGTCGATGAGGTCAAGCGCACGCTCGATCTGATGGCCCTGCACAAGATGAATGTCTTCCACTGGCACCTGACCGACGACCAGGGGTGGCGGATCGAGATCCGCAAATACCCCGAACTCACGCGCGTGGGGTCAGTGCGCAAACGGACGCTCATCGGCAAGGATCCCGGCGGCGAGTACGACGAGTCGTGCCGTTACGACGAGACCCCCTACGGCGGCTTCTATACGCAGGAGGAGATCCGCGAGGTGGTCGATTACGCCGCGCGGCGCTTCATCACGGTCATTCCCGAAATCGAGTTCCCGGGCCATGCCGTGGCGGCACTGGCCTCCTATCCGTGGCTGAGCTGCACGGGCGAGCAGTATGAGGTGCGGCAGACATGGGACATCGACGATCGGGTCTTCTGCCCGGGCCGCGAGGAGACCTTCGAGTTCATCGAAGGGGTGCTCGATGAGGTCATCGGGCTCTTCCCTTCGAAATACATCCACATCGGCGGGGACGAGTGCCCGACGAAGATGTGGGAGCAGTGCCCCCGCTGCCGGGCGCGGATGCGTGTCGAGGGGCTCACCCGCCCGCGGCAGCTGCAGGGTTATGCCACGGTGCGTGTCGAGCGCTTCCTGCAGCGGCACGGCCGCGAACTGATCGGCTGGGACGAGGTGCTCGACGGCGGGGTTTCGCCGACGGCCATCGTCATGTCGTGGCGCGGGACCGAAGGCGGCATCCGTGCCGCCCGTCAGGGCAACCGCGTGATCATGGCCCCCACGACCCACTGCTATTTCGACTACTACCAGACGGACGATACGGCCCGTGAGCCGCTCGCCTGGGGCGGATACCTGCCCCTCGGGCAGGTCTATGCATTCGACCCTGCCGAAGGCCTTTCATCCGACGAACGGCAGTTCCTGCTCGGCGTACAGGCCAATCTGTGGACCGAATACATCCCCGATTTCGATCAGGCGCAGTACATGCTGCTGCCGCGGCTGGGGGCGCTCGCCGAGGTCGGATGGGGCACTGCCACGGACGATTACGAAGGTTTCGTGCGCCGCATGCGCCGCCTGACGGGGCTCTACGATGCCTGCGGCTACCGTTATGCGCGCCACGCATTCGCCGATTGATCCGGAGGTCTGCGGCTCTGACTGCAGATCTGCGCGAAATGAGGATTATAATACGCGAAAGGCGACCGATCGCTGCGACAGAGTATATAATTTTGAATATCAAAATGGCCGAATGTTACAAAGAGATTACAAAGGCATGGTTTAATTTAAAAATATTTAAAAACTACAATCCCCCTGTAGAGCTCATCACTTATATATCTCATAATTATTAACCTTAACTCTATGGAAATGAATTTGACAATTTCGGGGAAGACGCGGAATTTCTTCCGTGTTTTTCTGATGAGTCTGCTGCTTGGCATACTCATGCTTCCGGCCGAGGCCCAGAACCGGGTGACGGTTTCGGGACGTTTGACCGACACGGGTCAGAATCCGCTGATCGGTGCTTCGGTTATAGAAAAGGGTACGACCAACGGCGTCACGACCGATGTTGATGGCCGTTATTCGATCTCGGTGGACGGCAATGCCACGCTCGACTTCTCGTTCATCGGCTATAAGGCGCAGAGTATCGCCGTGATGAACCGCACGCAGATCGACGTGGTGATGGAGGACGATGCGATGATGATCGGCGAGGTCGTGGCCATCGGTTACGGCTCGCAGCGCAAGGAGGACCTCTCGATGGCCGTGACCACCGTCAAGCTGGACGATGTGGCCAAGAGCCGCTCCTCGAACCTGGCTACGATGCTGCAGGGCCGCATGCCCGGTGTGACGATCCAGCAGACCGGTGACCCGATGAAACCCGCCTCGTTCTCGATCCGCGGCCGCGGTTCGAAGGGCAACGACGACGACCCGACCTCGGGCGACGGCGTACTGGTGGTAGTTGATGGCGTGCCCAACGCACCCTACATGGTCGAGGATGTCGAGTCGATCACCGTGCTCAAGGATGCCGCTTCGGCCGCTATCTACGGTGCATCGGTAGGATCGAGCGGTGTCATCCTGATTACCACCAAGAAGGCCCAGAGCGGCCAGATCCGTGTCAGCGCCAACGTGTCGCTCGGCTTCGAGAAGGTTTCCAACCTGCCTACGATGCTGACGGCCGAGCAGTACAACTCGGTTTGGGCCAAGGCCGTGGAGAGCAATCCCGGCAGCCAGCTGCCGAGTGCCGCCGACCCGAGCGTCTATCCGTGGGGCAACGTGACCCGCACCGACTGGCTCGACGAGATTTTCCAGACCGGCTTCACGCAGCACTATGCCGCCTCGATCAGCGGCGGTACGGAGAAGGTGCAGTCGATCTTCTCGCTCTCCTATGACAAGAAGGACGGCGTGCTGCTGAATACCTGGAGCGAGAGCTTCAACGGCAAGCTGCAGACCGATTTCAAACTGGCCAAGTGGCTGAAGATCTCCGAGCGTGCTTCGTTCGTTGTCTCCAACGGTCAGGGTAATGTCGATACGAGCCACCAGGGTCCCATCATGGGTGCCGTCTGGTATCCCCGTTCGGCTACGGTCTATGAGATGAACGAGGACGGAACCTACGCCCTCGACGACAAGGGCAACAAGTTCTACGGCGGTACGACCCCGCTGTGGGCCAACGTGAACGGTACGCCGCTGCTCTACAACCCGGTGGCCTACCTCGAGCGCCTGCACCGTCTCTATCCCGAAAACAAGATCTACTCGACCACTTCGGTGGAGATCAAGCCGATCTCGTCGCTGACCATTAAGTCCGACTTCACGGCCGACCTGCGCAACAAGGAGGCCGACGAGTTCTATCCCAAGATGACCGAGCGCGGTCTGCAGCGCAGCGAGAACCACCGCGAGCAGTTCTTCTACCGCGACCGCCACTGGCTTTCGGAGACCACTATCTCGTATGCACAGGTCTTCGGCAAGCACCACATCAGCGCCATGGCCGGTTTCACCGCCGACTTCAAGAAGACGCGCGAGCGTCAGCTCTATTCGCGCAACTACGCCTCGGAGGCCGATGACCAGCTGCTTTGGGGACAGGCCGAGAACTGGACCGACACGCACCCGCAGGAGTTCATCTACGAGTATGCGATGGCTTCGTTCCTCGCCCGTATCGGCTATTCGTTCGACGACCGCTACTTCCTGGTCGGCAGCATCCGCCGCGACGCCTCGTCGAAGCTGCCCGCCGCCAAGAACTACGACTGGTTCCCCTCGGTTTCCGGATCGTGGAAGATCTCCTCGGAGAAGTTCTTCCAGAACTCGGGCCTGGCCAAGACCTTCAACCTGGTCAAGCTGCGTGCCGGCTGGGGACGTGTCGGTAACGTGGACCTCTATCCGAACAACGTGGCCGACGTCGAGCTGCTCAACTATCGCTATTCGATGATCTTCGGTCAGAACCTCGACCAGCTCGTGCAGGGTACCTATCTCTCCACGATCCCGAACCTCAACGCACGCTGGGAGACGACCGAGCAGACCAGTGTGGGTCTCGATCTGGCTCTGTTCGACAACAAGCTCGAGTTCAGCGCCGACTACTACCACAAGGTGACCAAGGACCTGATCGACCTGGTTCCGACTCCCGAGCAGATCGGTGTGGCCAATCCGCCGATGGGCAACATGGGTAACGTGCTCAACAAGGGTTGGGAGTTCTCGATTAACTACAACGGCAGCGCCGCCCAGGGCAAGTTCAACTACAACGTCTGGGGTATGTTCTCGACCAACAAGGGTTATGTGCGCGAATACGGCGTGCGCAACGGCCCGGTAATGCACACCAGCCCCAACCTGAACAGCAACGCCCTGCTCTTCTCGGATGCCGGACAGCCCTGGTATTCGTTCATGGTCTACCGCACGGCCGGTATCTTCCGTTCGCAGGACGAGATCAACAAGTATATCTACAAGAACCCCGAGACGGGCGAAGCCAAGCTGCTTATGCCCGAAGCCAAGGTCGGCGACCTGATCTTCGTCGATACGAACAACGACGGTGTGATCAATGACGACGACAAGGTATTCGCCGGTTCCTACACCCCGAAGAACACCTTCTCGTTCGGCGGTTCGTTCGACTGGAAGGGCTTCGACTTCAGCTTCTTCTTCCAGGGCGTGACGGGCAACAAGATCTACAACGGTCTGAAGCAGATGGCCATGAACGGCCGCAACGACTACGGCAACCTGATCTCCGACGTGCTCGATACGTGGGATTTCAACCCCGAGAGCAGCAAGTACCCGCGCCTGGGTCTGGTTACCGGCAGCGACACGAACGGCAACTACACGAAGTTCTCGGACCTCTTCCTCGAGGACGGCGACTATCTCCGCCTGAAGAACATCACGCTGGGTTATACGCTTCCCGAGAAGGTCTGCCGCTTCGTGGGCATGAAGAGCGGTTCGCTCCGCGTCTACATGAGCGTCGATAATGTCTGCACGATCACGGGCTACACGGGAATGGATCCCGAGGTGGGCAACTACGGTATCGACCGCGGTGTCTATCCCGTAACGCGCTTCTTCAACTTCGGCGTAAATGTCAATTTCTAATCAAAAAACAGCCAAGATCATGAAAATGAAAAAGATATTCATTCTGGGAGGACTCCTTCTGAGCGGAGCGCTCGTTTCGGGCTGTTCCGACTTCCTCGAAGTCAAGAAATACGGCGCCTCGACGGTCTGGGAGACCCAGGGCGATATTGACAAGGCGATTGCCGCCCTCTATTCGTTCACGACGAACGACGCGGAGGGTGTGACGGGCCGCGGCATCATGTGGTTCGAGTGCTGCAGCGACAACCTGACGGTCGGCCGTCCGCAGAGCGAGGCCGAAGAGATCCGCAACTTCCGCATGTCGCCCAGCAACGGCCGCGACGTGAAGAACAACTGGAAGACCATGTATGAGGTGAATGCCAAGGCGAACAACATCATCAAGATGGTCCCCACGATGAATCTGGACGAGGCCTACAAGCGCAAGGCTACCGGTATCGCCTACTTCTTCCGCGGTTTCGCGATGCTGTGGATCGCTCCCTATTACGGTGACAACGGCCCCAACGGCGGTATTCCGATCATTCTCGACACGACCGAACCGGCCGACATGGACCTCCCGCGTCCCGCATCGGTGCTCCAGAATTACGATCAGATCATCCGTGACCTGCGTGAGGCCGGCGAACGCCTGCCCTACTTCTCGGAGCTTGCTCCCGAGGAGTACGGTCTGCCCCACAAGGCTGCCGCATGGGCCTTTGCCGCCCGTGCCGCCCTCTACGCCGCACAGTTCGATGCCAAGTACTACGATACGGTCATCGAGATGTGCGACAAGGTGATGGCATTGAGCGGCGCCGACAAGCGCGACCTGTTCGATGACGGTACGAACAATACGTTTGCCAACCTTTGGCGCAAGGAGCAGAACTTCGGTTGCGAGTACATCTTCTCGCTGCTGGGCAACGCTTCCGACGGCCCGAAGTTCCACGGCATGTCGTTCCAGAACGGCGGATGGGGCCTCTACAACCACTGGGGTTATTTCCAGCCGACCCTCTCGCTGTGGGAGGCCTTTGAGGAGGGCGACATCCGTCGTGACGCCACGATCCTCTATCCCGGCCAGACAATCAAGTTCATGGGCCGCGAGATCCTCTTCGGAAGCTCGACCTACGGAATCTCGTCGGATACGGGCATGACCTTCCGCAAGTTCCTCTCCCCGTGGGAGGAGGCCGACTGCGTGGGCAAGGATGTGAACTCGAACGGCGACAACGCCAGCAACACGCTCGGCATGTGCCTGATGCGTTATGCCGACGTGCTGCTGATGAAGGCCGAGGCGCTGATCTGGACCAAGGGCGAAGGCGATGCCGAGGCCAAGCAGCTGCTCAACCGCATCCGCAAGCGTGCCCGCCTCGAGGAGAACAGCACCGCCACGAAGGCCGAACTGAAGAACCAGCGCCGCTGTGAGCTGGCATTCGAGTTCATGCCGAGCCGCCACCTGGACATGGTCCGCTGGGGCGATGCGGAGGAGGTCTATGCCGAGCCGACGCGCCGGGTCAATTCGCACTGGGATTCGGCTACGCAGACCGTGGTGATCGACGAGCCGTCCGATTACGACCAGGGCCGTACGTTCGATCCGGTCATCAACCAGGTCTTCCCGATTCCGGTGACGGCGTTCAACGGTGCGGTGAACCTGAAGCAGAACATTGGTTATTAATCTGAAGCAGTCATTCGAATATGAAAATCCTAAAATATGCCGTTCGCGCAGGCGCCCTGTGTGCCGCGCTGTTCACGACGGCCATGGCGAGCGCACAGAGCGTGCAGTTGAAAGTATTGGTATGGAACATCCTCTCGTTCGAAGAGCAGGATCAGTCAGGAGCCCAGGCCGGTTTCCCTGTAGATAAGTATGTCGATCTGGTCAAGGCCCAGAATCCCGACATCGTCTGCTTCAACGAGTTCGAGACCGGAACGAGCCGCATGGGCAAGGAGAAGATGGCCGAGATCGCTGCCCTGATGGAGATGTATCCTTTCTACATCATGTCCTATCCGAAGGACGAGGGCTTTTACGGCAACGTGATCCTGTCGAAATACCCGATTGTAGCCACCGGATCGAAGCTCTTTTCCTACAAGCATTATCAGGGAGATGGTAATTACCAGTGGAATCAGGGGGAGTATCTGAAGCAGTACGGAACCGACCAGCGCAGCATCGGTTATGCCGATGTGCTGGTCCCCACCTCCGAGTCGGCCGGTAAGATTGTCCGCATTGCCTGCACGCACTACGACCACATGGGCGATCCTATTCTTGTGCCGCAGCGGCAGATGCAAGAGTCGATCGAGTATCTTAAATTGGGTGCTCCGGAGTATCCGACGATCATGATGGGCGACCTCAATGTCGGCTCGGGTAACATTCTGAACCCTTTGCGTGAAGTAGGTGATCAGATCGGCTATGAGTTCGTCGATCACATCTGGACGTTCCCGAAGGGTGCATGGTCCGGAAGCGAGACGTTCGAGTCGAAGGATTGCGGCAACCTCTCGGACCACGATCCCGTCATGGCTACCGTTACCTTGAAGTAATGAATCGAAAAAACGTACGAAGAGATGAAAAAGATACAGAAATACATGATGGCACTCCTCTCGCTGGGAGTAGTTGCCGCGGGGGTTGTCGGCTGCTCCGATGACGACGAGTACACGTTGAAATCGGTGAGCGCCAAGCCGTCCGACAAGTTCAATGCCAAGATCCAGTTCGTGAGCCGCCTGACCGATGCGCCGCTGATTACGAGCGACGCGGATTACCAGGCCCTGAAGGGATACATGGTCAATACGCTGAACAAGCGCGAGAAATCCTGGCTGACGGTTCTCGACCGGACCGACAACTCGCGTCTTTCGGACGTGATGCAGCTCTCGGTCGATACCTATCGCTGGACCGCATCCGCCTTCAACAAGCTGGGTGGAAAGACGGTCTTCGAGGGCAGCACGCTCTTCTTCAACGAGCCGACCCGCCTGGTGCGCTCGGTGGAGACGGGTGCCGGCAGCCGTGTGACGAGCTTCTCGCCCCTGATGAAGGGTACGCGCACCGACCGCGATGAGAACGGAGAGGTGGTCGCCACGGTCGATATTTCGTTCAACATCAATTTCTACACGGTGCGTTTCGATGCCGCCGATCAGCTTTCGGCCTTCGGTGGCGAGGAGGGTGTCATGAACCTCCTCAAGCGCGAGAACATGAACCTGCTGATGATCGGTACGGTGAAGAACGATCTGTTCGGCTCGCTCGAGCAGTCGGTTGCTTCGGCAGACCCCTCGTTCAAGGTCTACAAGGTGGTAGCCGGAAGCGAATACTCGGTGTTCATGCTTGCCGAGGAGCGTTTCTGGGGCTTCACGGGTGTCGATACGGAGTCGCTGGGTAACGGTATCGAGGCTTACAGCATCAATGTGATGTGGTAAAGGCCCGGTTGGGACAATGAGAGACGGGACCGAATGTTGCATTCGGTCCCGTCGTTTTTTTCAAGGGCGCTCTCCGGTCGGTTCGTTTTCTCGTTCTCCTGCTGTCGTCCGCCCGGATCGCAGCGTCCGTCAGCGGGAGGCCACCAGCGACGAGGGGGTCACACCCATCGAGTCGCGGGCCCAGTCGCCGCGGGCACGCAGCACCTGCTCGACGATGTCGCGCACGGCGCCCTCGCCGCCGCGGAACTCGGAGACGTAGCGCGACGCCTCGATCACCTCCGATGCGGCATCGGCCGGGCAGACCGGAATCCCCACTTCGCGCATGCACTCCAGATCGGGGATGTCGTCGCCCATGTAGATCACGTCGGCTGGGTCTAATCCCTCGCGGGCGAAGTATTCGCGCATGGTCCGGATCTTGTCCATGCAGTCGAGATAGTAGTCCTTGACTCCGAGCATGCGGAGCCGGTATTCGAGCGTGCGGCCGCGTCCTCCCGAGATGATGCAGACCTTGTAGCCCGCCTTGATGGCGTAGGCCAGCGCATAGCCGTCCTTGGCGTTGTAGCGGCGGATGAAGTCGCCGTCGATGGTCGGTATGATGCCGCCGTCGGTCATCACGCCGTCCACGTCGAATACGAAAGCCCGGCAGCGGGCTATATCTTCCTTGAAGTTTCCCATATGTTTTGGCTGATTGTTTGGTAGATCTCTTTCATGCGGGGATCGGCGATCAGCGCCTCGTGGCGTTCCTGTGTGGTGCGGTCGCCGCGTACGGCGGGGCCGGTCTGCACGTCGCGGGGCGAGGCTGCGTCGCAGGCCTTGGCCGCGGTCTCGGCCACCAGGGCCCGGAGTACATCGAAGTCGAGTCCGGCGCTGCGGGCGATCTCCTCGCCGAGTGCGTACATGTGGTTGGCGAAGTTGCAGGCGAAGACCGCCGCCAGGTGGATCTTCGAGCGCCGCTCCGAGTCGGCCGGGATCACCCGGTCCGAGAGGCGTTGTGCCACCTCCTCCAGCTCGGCGAGCAGCTCCGGTGTGGAGGCCTCGAGGAAGATCGGTATGGGGCGGAAATCGACGGCGCGGCCCTTCGTGAAGGTCTGCATCGGGTAGAAGACGCCGCGTCGGGCGAACTTCGCGGGAATGGCCTCCATCGGCACGCTGCCGGCCGTGTGGGCCACGGCGGCTCCGTGCGGGATGGGAAGCCGTTCGGCAACCTCCGCGACTGCGCGGTCGCTCACGGCGATCAGGTAGAGGTCCGCCGGGGCGAGAGCCGCCGGATCGCCGCTCCAGGCGCATCCTGCGATACGGGCCACCTCGCGGCCCCGTTCTTCGTTGCGGGCGTGGATCTGCACGAGTTGCAGCCCGCGTGCGGCGGCAAGGGCGCGGGCCAGGGCCTCGGCCAGATTGCCGCTTCCGATGATTACGACACGGTTCATGCTTGTTTTCGGTTTTCCGGTTCGTCGAGCAGCTCCGTCAGCGGGACATTCCCGCGGGCTTCGCGGGCCGTCTGCTTGAGGGTCTCCACGCTGTGGTCGATGCGTGCCAGTTCGGGGGTGGCATGCAGGTCGAAGGTGGTCTGCCCGGCCCGCTCGACGGCTTCGATGATGCCGTAGACGGTCATCGAGGCGATGTCGTAGGCCGGGGTGTATGCCACTTCGCGCTCTCCCTCGCCGCTGCGCACGGCAATCAGCTGTCCGGCCTGCACCAGCTGGAAGAGCACATCGTTTACGATGCGTGTCGGGAGGTTCAGCTCGCGGCGGATCCGCTCGGCGGGCATGGCGCCGCCTCGGTCGCGGAAGTGGCGCACGACGGCCAGCATCGCGGCGAGCATCACCTTGCGGCGCTGGTCGTAGTTGATCAGCAGCGATTCGCGCTCCTCGCCGAATCGCTCGATGTTCTGGTAGGCGAACGAGAGCTCGCCGCCGAAGAGCAGGATCTCCCACGAGGTCTGCAGCCAGATAAGGAAGAGGGGCAGGGCGGCAAAGCTGCCGTAGATGGCGTTGTAGGAGGTCATCCAGCGCTGGACGTAGACGTAGCCCCACTGGAAGGCGAGGAAGATCGTTCCGGCGACGATGCCGGCCATCAGGGCGCTGCCCAGACGTACCCGGGCGTTGGGAATGACCATGTAGAGCAGGGTGAACATGGTCCAGATCACGGCCATCGAGGCCAGGCGCGAGAGCAGCCGGAAGTACCAGGCGTCGTCGAAGCCGAGCCGCGTCTCGGCGTAGTTGGTCAGGGCGTTGGCCACGATCCAGAGCAGCGGCACGATCATCACCACGGCGATGTAGTCGGTCCACTGTTGGGTTATGCTGCGCTCGACCTTGACCTCCCAGATGTTGTTGAAGGCGTTTTCGATCGAGCCGAAGACACGGATTACGGCCCAGAAGAGCATGACCAGCGCCACGGCGGCCACCACGCCGCCCTGCGTGCGGAGCAGGGCCTTCTCGGCGAACCCGACGATGTAGTCGATGATCTCGGGGTTTTGCGGGAAGAGTTCGTAGAGGTTCTCGACCAGCCCGTCGGCCAGCCCGAAGCCCTTGACGACGGCGAACACCACGGCGATGATCGGCACGAGCGACATGAGCGTGTAGAAAGTCAGCGCCGCGCTGCGGACGATCGTTCCGTGCTCCTGCAGCCCCCGTGCCGTGTAAAAGAGCAGGCGGTACTGCTGCACGAGCCACCGCACGACGGGATTGCGCCATTCGTTGAGGTCGCGCAGGAAGATCGTGTCGGTGAAGTATGTCAGGAGTTCCCGGATTTTCATGTGTGGCGAGGGGCTGTCGAACAAAGGTAGCTATTTTAGGCGGATCGCCCAAAAATCGTTCCCGATTTTCGTGAAAGCCAGCCGGACGTCGGCGCCGGGCCGCATCCCGAGGCGGCGCATCAGCTCCTCGGCCGCAATCGGGAAGTCGCGCTTGAGCACCTCGCCGCGGAGTCCCTTGCAGCTGCGCTTGAGCGACTGCGGGTCTGCCCGCCGCGATCATGCTCATCTGCATGCCCATCTCTGGCTCCATCGGCCACGGCATCGGTCTCGGCCTCATTTCCTACACCGTCATCAAGATATTCACCGGCAAGGCCAAGGACGTCTCGGCGCTGACCTACGTCATCTCCGTGCTGTTCCTCATCAAGTTCTTCCTCGTCGCGTGAGATCATAAAAGCGAACCCCCCCACCGTACGGCTCCGGCCATACGGTGGGGGGGGTTATTTGTCGCTGAGATGCACTTAAATTCCGCTCAGGGTGCCGAGCTGGTAGAACGCAACGGCGGAGGCCGCGGCGACGTTCAGGCTGTCGACCCCGTGCGACATCGGGATCTTGACGGTATAGTCACAGGCGGCAATGGTCTCCGACGCCAGCCCGTCGCCCTCGGTTCCGAGCACGACCGCAAGCTTTTCGACCTCGCGCAGGCGCGGGTCGGCGATGCTGAGTGAATCGTCGCGCAGCGCCATGGCGGCAGTCTTGAAGCCGTAGGAATGCAGCACGTCCTGCCAGTCGGCGTCCTCCGGCAGGTACGTCCACGGCACCTGAAACACCGTCCCCATACTGACACGCGCGGCGCGGCGATACAGCGGATCACTGCCCGCGGCGGTGAGCAGCACGGCGTCCATGCCGAGCGCGGCGGCGGAGCGGAAAATCGCACCGATATTGGTCGGGTTCATCACGTTCTCCAGCACGGCCACGCGCCGCGACGCGGCGCACAGCTCCGAAAGCGCCGGCAGCGCCGGACGCAGCATACAGCAGAGCATGCCGCGCGTCAGATGGAAGCCGGTGAGCTGCGTCAGCACCTCAAGCGGCGCGGTGTACACCGGTACATCATCTGCACAGCGCGCAAGAATTTCGTGCCCCCTGCCCTCGATGTGCTTCGGCTCCATCAGGAACGACAGCGGCACGCAGCCCGCGTCCATCGCGCGACCGATGACCAGCGGGCTTTCCGCGACGAACATAGCGTTTTTCGGGTCGGCGCGGTTGAGGAGCTGATTCTCCGTCAGGCGCGCGTACACGTCAAGCTCTGGGGCGGAAAAGTCTGAAATTTCAATGATTTTTGCCATGTGCTCCCCTTCCTCACTCGATGTCCAGCCAGTCAAGAACCGCCGTCACGGCGCGGACAGGCCAGCGCGGATCGCGCGTGTAATCAAGGTCGACGTCGCGCGCGGAGCGGCGCTGAAGGTGCAGCCGGAACGCGATGTTATGGAAGCGCCACTCGGCGGCAAGATTCTCGAAGCTGCGCTCCGTCGCGCCGGTGTGCGCCAGAATGGCGCATATAAGATGTCGGTCGCGCCACGATTTGACCATGTAGGAATAGGTTATTTTGAACGCGTCCTCGCCGAAGCTTAGGCGGCACAGCGGCGACCACGGCTCAAGAATGCCGTTGACGAGCGCGACGGCCTCATCCTCGGTGTAAAAATCCTCGACCTGCTCCTCGATCTCCTGAAGCTTGGCCGTTTTCTCTTCTTTTGTCATCATGTCCCCCAGTTATTGTTTTTTCCATTTAATTTTATCACGCCGTTCACGAATTGCAAGAGTAATATTATGTTAACTTGAAGATTTAAGAAACGGGGCAGATGATGATAATGGTGGAACTGCACAGCGGCCGTCCCCTACAGGATAGGATATAGTGCGTTTTGTCTTTTGCCTAATGGCACTCTCTAACAGCTGGCGACCCCTCAGTCGGCTTACGCCGACAGCTCCCCTAAGAGGGGCGCCAATGGCACAGAGCAACAATGCTGCACCAGACTAAAACCTTTGCCGCAAAGCGGCGGCGCCGAAGGGGTCGCCAGACACGGTATATTGCCAATAGATAGAAGAAAGGACTATGTCAAAACTATTCCCCTATACAAAACACCCCCAGATTTTCATCTGGGGGTGTTCCGTATTATTGCTTATTCGGTGCTTCGCCTACCGCGAATCACTCTTCTCTCTTGCGGCGGAGCAGGATGACACCTGCGCCGATGCAAGCGATGGAAGCGAACATTGCGGCTGCGTACAGAGCGATATTGCTGCTGTCGCCGGTAGCGACAACGGGCTTATACTCAGTCCAGACGCCGGTGTAGGTGGAGTCGCCCTCGACGAGGTAGACCGTCTCGGAATCTACGCGCTTGCCGTCCTTATCGTACCACACGAGGATGTGATCCTTGCGGGTTGCGTACGGGAACTGGCCGACCTTCTCGCCGTAGACAACAGTCTTGGAGGTGAAGTTGAGCTTTACGTCTTCCTTGAAATCGGGGTCTTCCTTGATCTTGAAGGTGAGCTTGTACTCCTTGCCCTTCCACTGAGCGTACAGAGTGACAGACTCTCCGCCGTTGCCGTTATCGACAAAGGTCAGCTCATCGCCGCTCTTGTAGCTGTCGCCGGTGCCGTCGGCCTTGGTGTTCCAGCCGAGGAAGTCGTAGCCCTTGCGGGTGATCTCCTTGTCGGCATCAACGGTGACGGTGCTCTCGGTGGTCTCAACGGTGGAATCCTTCTCGTCCGCGCCGTTGTAGTTGTAGGTGAGGGAGTTGTTGATCTTGTTGACGACAACCTTGACCTCGGCCTCGGTGGAAACGGCATCATTCTCAGTGATAACGCCGCTGTCCTGAGCATTGGTGACGGTGAGCTTGACGGTGTACACGCCGCTGTCGGCGACATTGCCGTCAAGAGTCAGGGTCTTGTCGTTCTTGCCTGCAAGAACCTCGCCATCCTTGTACCACTGGTATGCGTAACGCAGACCGGTGTACTCTTCAGTGCTCGCGGTGAGGACGATTTCCTCGCCGTCATAATCCTTGGTGATGTCCTCGGAAACGGTGACAGTCACGGGAGCGATGCTGCGCTTGAGGAAGATGCGGTGATTATCGGGCATGGCCACTTCGGTATCGGCCTTTATCTCGGTGCCTCTGACGGTATCGTCAACGATGAGGAACCAGCCGTCCTCGGTGTAGCCGTCGCGCGGGGAAGCGACGATAGCGTCGCCGTAGGGCTGACCCATGGTGACAGTGACGTCAGCGAGCTCGTCGCCGCCGTTGGAGTCACGGCTGAGGGTGTAGTCGTTAGCAGTCCACTGTGCGTAAAGGGTGACCTTTTCGCCGTTATGGACAGCGGTGAAGTAATACTTGTCGCCGCCCTTGTAGCTGTCGCCGCTGCCGTCAGACTCGGTGTTCCAGCATACGAAGGTGTAGCCCACGCGGGTGGGAACGCCGGTCTGGACGGTGGCGTAGATGGCGTTGGAGAAGTTATTGACCGGGCCGCCCTCGCCGCCGTTTGCGTTATAGTAAATGGTGTTTGCAGGTCTGCTCTTCCACTGGGCGAAGAGGGTAATCTCCTCCTCGTTGTGGACTGCGGTGAAGCTGACGGTATCGCCGGCCTTATAAGAAGTGCCCTTGCCGTTTGCCTGAGTGTTCCAGCCCTTGAAGTCAAAGCCGGGGTAATTGGGAACATCCTCCTTGATGACAATGGATGCCTCGTCCGTGGTGACAACATCCTCTTCGTCCGGACCGCCGTTTGCGTTATAGCGCAGAGTGTTGGGACCCTTGGCCTCCCACTGAGCGACATAGGTCACATCAGCGGTAACCGTCTCTGCGACGGCAGGTTCCCAGCCGAGGAAGTTATAGCCGGGACGCACGGTGCTGCCGTTGAACGCGGGAGTAGCCTTGCCGAGTCTAACGGTGTAGCTCTGGTCGGCAAATACTTCGCCGTTGATGCCGTCAGTATAGGTTACGGTGTAATACTGAGAAACATACAGAAGCTTACCGGTTCTGGAGGTTTCGCCCTTTGCCCAAGAGCTGGACTGGATAGACCAGCCGGAACCATCCTGCTTGTAATCGGTCTTGCTGCCGGTGTACTTCAAGGTCCACTCAAAAGTAGCGGTAGTCAATTCTTCATCAATACGGTATGCAGGAGTGGGGTTGTTGTTTCTGGTGTTGAATTTGGTAACGTAGGGCGCAAAGTCAGTGATCTTGAGAGTGCACCAGAAGTCTCCATTTTCGTCCTTGGTGACAGGGGTGAATTCGTAGGTACCTTCCTTCAAGTCTCTGAAGTAATGTACATTGCTGGAAACGGTGTCTCTGGTGTTCTTCGGGTCAAAAGGAACAGTGGAGTTCTGAACGCGAATAGCGGTAGAGGACTTGGTGGATCTGGGCAGAGCGGCTATTGTCGGAGCCGCAGGAGCGGTCGCGCACCAGACATCAACAGTCTGCACACCGCCGTCAGGCAGCCACAGGCCAGTGGTTTCGGTGCCGGAAGCATTCTGACCAACTGCATCGGGATTCCAGATGAGCTTTATGGTTGCGGTGCGGACGGTATTACCGTCGGCATCGGTGTGATAGTGGGTCTTGCCCCAAACCTTATTCGGAGCCTTCACGCCGGTGGAAAGCAGGGTCTGAACATTGGTTATATTCGCGCTTGCAGTCCAGACGCCGCGCTCCGCGTCGTAAGTTTTATCGTTATTATATTTGACGTAGTTGCCAAACCAGTTATAAGTCTGGTCAGCATGTGTATCATCAACGGTGCAGTGGAACTTGAACAGTTCCTTGGCACTATTGGCACCGGAGGGAACAACAGGCTCTGCGATTTCCCAGACTGCGGTGTAAGTCACGTCGCCGGTCACGGTATCAGCAACCGTGGTGTCCCAGCCGATGAAGTTGTAGTTCGTGCGGGTCGGGGTGCCATTGAATGCGGGGGTAGCTCCGTTGGGGGCTGCATAATGGGTCTGATCCGCAAACGCCTTACCGCCCACACCGTCGGTGTACTTGACTATGTAATACTGGGAAACATACGCGACCTTACCGGTCTTGGCGGTCTCGCCGATAGTCTTATCATAGGAAGACGACTGCATGGACCAGCCGCTGCCGTCGGTCTTGAAGTCGGTCTTGCTTCCGGTGTACTTCATCTTATAGGTGAAGTTGGAAAGCGGCTTGTTGGGGTCAAGTCTAAAAGCGGGGTCAGCCTTGTTGGCAGTGTTGAACTCGTCAATATAGCTGGTCGGATCGATAACGAGGTCGCACCAGAAATCTCCGTTTTCGTCCTTGGTCACAGGCGTAAACTCATAGGTGCCTTCCTTCAGATACCTGAAGTAGGTTACCTTGCTGTAGCTCTGGGCATACTTCGGAATGTCATATGCGGAATCCTGAATACGAATTGCGACAGTACTGCCGGCAGACCTGGTAAAGGATCCAGCTATTGTCGGAGCCGCAGGAGCGGTCGCGCACCAGACATCAACAGTCTGCACACCGCCGTCAGGCAGCCACAGGCCAGTGGTTTCGGTGCCGGAAGCATTCTGACCAACTGCATCGGGATTCCAGATGAGCTTTATGGTTGCGGTGCGGACGGTATTACCGTCGGCATCGGTGTGATAGTGGGTCTTGCCCCAAACCTTATTCGGAGCCTTCACGCCGGTGGAAAGCAGGGTCTGAACATTGGTTATATTTGCAGTTGCAGTCCAGACGCCGCGGGCTGCATCATAAGCCATGTCATTATTGTACTTTACATAGCTGCCGAACCAGTTGTAGGTCTGATCAGCATGGGTGTCATCAGCAGTGCAATGGAACTTAAACAGTTCCTTGATGCTATTGCTGCCGGAGGGCACCGCAGGCTGTTCCGGAGTCTCAGCGTCGTTTTCCTCGACGGGCGCTTCTTCCTCCGAAACAGGTTTTTTTACGGTCGATTCTTCTACGACCGTTTCTTCCTGCACGGCCGGGGCTTCGTCAACGTCTGCATACGCCGCGGGTGCAAAGCTCACGACCATGCATATCAACAAAACCAAAGCCATTACACGGGAGAAACCTTTGTTTTTGCTCATAAAATCTACTCCATTCCTTTGGATTTTGGGGCATGTATACTTCTGCCCCAAGGTACAGGATATTTTACCATCACGCTATACCAGTGTCAAGCGGTGCGACCTGTCTTTTTATTATAATTTTTCTTAAGTTTTTTCAATATATGGTATTCTGTGCAAGCAACAGTACTATATGTGGTGTTAATATTTGGAATTTGACCTAGTGTGTCAATTTTGCAAATTCTGTAACTGGTATATAATTTCCATAGGATTTTCTGGATGGTTAAGCGAGTAAGGGACACATACAACAGGAACAAAAACGCAGTGGCGGCTTCCTGCGTTTTTGGGACAAGTTCTTTCTTTTACCTACTGGCAGTAAACCAAGACTGGCGACCCCTCAGTCGGCTTACGCCGACAGCTCCCCTAAGAGGGGCGCCAAGATAGTGTGCGACCACCCCATGCGGTGTGAACCGCATGGGGTGGTCATTACACATTACACTATTATATATTATATTACACAACACGCGCCGCGCATTATCCGCGGAGGTTCAGAAACCGCGGGATGACGCTGACGTGCACCTTATCCATCACGCCGGAGGCCTCGCCATCCAGTGACCACTCAAGCTCCGGCGGATTCTCAATATCCAGCTCCTTTGCCTGAAACAGGTCGATATTCGGGCAGGAATAATCCTGCGACAGTAGGCCGCGGATTATCATATCCAGCTCCAGCATCGTCTTCGGCATCTTCACGAGCAGCACCTCGAACACGCCGTCCGCCGTGTCCACCATCGCCGAGGGCAGGGTTATCGTCCCCGCGACGGAGGTCGTATTGCAGATCGCGCCGAAGATATAATCGTCCTCATGCGTCACGCCGTCCGCCGTGACCTTCATGTGCAGCGGCTTTATCTTATACAGATCCTTTATCGCGTCGAGGATATACGCCGTATGGCCGAGGACGTTCTTCATGTTCTGATCCGTCGTATACGACAGCCACGAGAACGCGCCGAAAGCCGCGACATAGGTGAAATGCCGCCCGCCGAAGCAGCCGATGTCATACCGCGTGGAATACCCCGAAGCGATGTGCTCCGCCGCCTCGATGATATCCGTGCTCAGCCCGTGCGATGCGGCGAAGTCGTTCGTGCTGCCGCAGGGGATGTAGCCCAGCGGCACGTCGATATTCGCAGTCGCAAGGCCGTGGATGACCTCGTTGAGCGTCCCGTCGCCGCCGGTGCAGCAGACCAGCTGATAATCCCGCCCAAAGCTCGCGGCGAAAGCCGTGCCGTCGCCCTTTTTGCCGGTTATCATCGTAGTGACCTTATAGCCCGCGTCCATCAGGACGCGGATTATCTGCGCAACGTTGCGCAGCACCATGCGCTTGCCCGACACCGGATTTATTATCAGCAGCGCCGGTTTCAGATCTTTTCTTTCGGAATAATCAAGAGTATCCATGGGTACCTCCGTGGTATGATACGCTCAGATCAGGCTATTATCCCGGCAACGGTAAGGCAGAGGTACGCGGTCGGGATGGAGAAAAGCAGGCTGTCGGCACGGTCGAACATGCCGCCGTGGCCGGGGATAAGATTCGAGAAGTCCTTTACGCCGATCATGCGCTTTACGAGCGATTCGGCGAGGTCGCCGATCTGCCCCATCGTGGACGCGAGAAGCGCGGTGACAACGCAGAGCCAGAACGGGATTGGCAGCCAGAGCTGCGACAGGTAATACAAGATGACGCCGGTAACGACGGACGAGATCGCACCGCAGATGCAGCCCTCGACGGTCTTGTTTGGGGAGACGGAGGGGGCGATCTTATGCTTGCCGAAGCGCTTGCCGCCGAAGAGGGCAAAGCTGTCGCACACCCAGGTGGACAGGCAGGCGACCGCGAGCGTCTGGAGCCAGATGTCGCTGACGCAGATGACCATTATCATCGAGAACTGGAGGCATGGGTACGCAAGGCCGAACACCGTACCGAGCGCGCCCTTGCCGGCCACGTCCTTCCGGAGTATGCCCGAGAACAGCGCGAAATACACAGCGCAGGCGAAGAGCACCATGTACCAGAACAGGCCGATCTCGACGCCGGTGAAGCGGTCGATCAGGGTCAGCACCGCCTGGGCGGCGAGGTATGCATACATGACGCCGGCCGCGCAGCCGACCTCAAGCTTTTCAAGGTTGCGGCTGAGCTCGTACGCGCAGAGGATGCCGGCCGCGGCGAAAAAGATGACGCGGGTCACCGGTGAGAGGAAGACGCAGGCGAGCGTGATGCTGATGAGCACCACGGCGGAAATTACTCGTGTTTTCAAAAACTTATCCCTCTTTCTGATCGTTTGCGGGAGTCCTTAAGCTGATTTTAAGATATCATATTATCCGCGCCCACTCAATATACGCCTTACGGTTTCTGTTCGATTTTTGGGCGTTGAGCGGTGTTTTTAACAATTTCTTCACTTTTTATTGCCGAACAGGCCGCGCACGATGGCGCTGGAGCCGGAACGCATGACGGAGCTGAGCGCGTTATTCGCGGCGCGCTTGGCGATGGTCTTGCCGCTGGTCTGCTTGCCGCCGAGGACGGAGTTGACAAGATTCGTGCTGACCGAGCGCGCAATGGAGGACGCCGCGTTCGTGACGGCGCGCTGCGCGGTCTTGCGGCGCTTCTCGGCTTCCTTCTCCGCCTCGCGCTGCGCCGCGGCCTCGGCCTTCTGCTTCGCCTTCTCGGCTGCGGCCTCCTCGCGGAGCCTCGCCTTTTCGGCAGCCGCCTCGTCCTTCTGACGCTGCTTTTCGGCGGCGGCTTCGTCCTTCCGGCGCTGCTTCTCCGCCGCGGCCTCCTCGGCCTCCTGACGGCGGCGCTCCTCCAGCTCGGCGTTCGCCTGCATGAGTATCTCATATGCGGACTCGCGGTCGACGCCGTCGCGGTATTTCAGCTCAAACTCGTCCGCGAGGATGAGCTGCTGCATTTTCGCGCTGTCGGCAGGCCCCATAAGGCTCTGCGGCGGGAGGATCTTCGCGCACTCGACGACGCCGGGGACGCCGTCGGTATCCAGAAAGCTGACCAGCGCCTCGCCGACGCCAAGCTCCATGAGCGTCTGCTCGGTGTCGAACGCGGGGTTCACACGGAACGCGCGGGCGGCGGCGCGGACGGACTTCTGCTCTGCCGGAGTGTAGGCGCGCAGGGCGTGCTGCACGCGGTTCGAGAGCTGCGCGAGCACATCGTCCGGAATGTCGGACGGCGACTGCGTGACGAAATACACGCCGACGCCCTTGGAGCGGATGAGCTTCACGACCTGCACGATCTTCTGCACCAGCGCCTTCGGCGCGTCGGAGAACAGCAGGTGCGCCTCGTCGAAGAAGAATATCATGCGCGGCTTTTCGAGGTCGCCGACTTCGGGCAGCCGCTCGAACAGCTCCGTCAGCATCCAGAGCAGGAAGGTGCCGTAGACCTTGGGGCTTTGGATGAGCCGCGCGCTGCTGAGGATGTTTATATAGCCGCGGCCGTCGGCGTCCGTGCGCATCCAGTCGCGGATGTCGAGCGCGGGTTCGCCGAAGAATATCTCGCCGTCCTCGTCCTCAAAGGCCAGCAGCGCGCGCTGTATCGCGCCGATGCTCGCGGCGGAGACGTTGCCGTACTGCGTGGTAAATTCCGCGCGGTTATCGCCCACGAACTGGAGCATGGCGCGCAGGTCCTTCATGTCGAGCAGGAGCAGGCCGTGCTCGTCGGCAACCTTGAACACGATATTCAGCACGCCGGCCTGCACGTCGGTCAGTCCCAGCAGGCGCGCCAGCAGCACCGGCCCCATGTCGGATATCGTGACGCGGACGGGGTGCCCCTGCTCGCCGAAGATATCCCAGAAGCGGGTTGGGTAGGGCTTGTACTCGAAGCCCTCGATGCCGAAGCGCTCGATGCGGCCGCGCATATCCGCAGAGTCCGCGCCAGGCATGCACATACCGCTGACGTCGCCCTTGACGTCGGCCATGAACACCGGCACGCCCATGTCGGAGAAGGACTCGGCCATCACCTTCATGGTTATCGTTTTGCCGGTGCCGGTCGCGCCGGCGATGAGTCCGTGGCGGTTTGCCATATTGGGCAGCAGGAAAAGGTTCTTGTCCGACTGCGCAAGCCATATCTTTTTATCTTTGTACATGCTTCTACCCCTGTTTATGTTTTCGCCCTATCCGGGCAGCTTGAATCTTAATATTCTTAATATATCATACCCGCCGCACGGCGGCAAGTGTATTTTCGTCTCTTGCCAGAGCGGCGCGGATGGGATATAATATATTGAATAAATATGACACAGAGGATGAGGCATATGGACGAGCAGAAAACCGGAACTCTTTACATCGTGGCGACGCCTATCGGCAATTCGCGCGACATGTCCCCGCGCGGGGTACAGATACTGACCGACGTGGACATCATCGCCGCCGAGGACACGCGGCGCTCGATGGTGCTGCTCGGCAAGCTTGAGATACGCAATAAGCTTGTGTCGAACCACAAGTTCAACGAATACGGCAAGGCCAAGTATTTTATAAACGAAATGAAGGCTGGGAAGAGCGTCGCCGTCATCACCGACGCGGGCACGCCCTGCATCTCCGATCCCGGCAACGAGCTTATCAAGGCGGCAGTCGAGGAAGGGATACGCGTCGTCGGCGTCCCCGGCTGCTGCGCGGCGGTGAACGCGCTGGCGATATCGGGCTTCGACCTGTCGAGCTTCCTGTTCTACGGATTTTTCCCGCGCGAGAACGCCGACCGGCGCAAGCTGCTTGAAAAAATGCGCGGCGCGGACACGAGGACCTTTGCGTTTTACGAGAGCCCGAAGCGCATAATGGAGCTGGTGGACTTTCTGATAGAGTCCGAGGCGAAGCTGCGGCTGTGCCTCTGCAACGACATGACAAAGCTGCACGAGATGAGCTTCCGCGGCACGCCCGCGCAGGTCAAGGAGCAGCTTCTGGCCAAGGGCAATTATGACAAGGGCGAGTACGCCATCGTCGCCGAAGTCGAGCCGGAGTATCAGTTCACGAAGGTGGAGCACACGGTCAGCGCCGAGGCGATGCTGGTGGACGCGATGATATCCGGCGGCGTAAGCGGCCGCGACGCGATCGCCGCCGTCCTCGCCGACCCGAATAATTCCTACAGCAAAAACGAGCTGAAGGCCGCCGCGCTGAATCTCAAACGCATGTTTGAGTGAGGCTGCGGGGGACAGGTATATTAATTAGGGCACATGCTTTCTTTTGTCACCTGCTCTAATCTCAACTCTGGAGCAGTGGTGAAAAGAACGAACAAGTCAAAACAACCTGTCATTCCGAGGAGCGAAGCGACGTGGGAATCCGTTTCTTTTTATGGCGGCAGTATGTTTTCGTGCGGCGTTATTGGACGCGGATTGCCACAGCCAGTTTGCGAACTGGCTTCGCAATGACAATCTTTTCTTTACTCTGCTCGTTCTTTTCTACTCTGCTCTAATCCAAACGCTGGCGACCCCTCAGTCACGGCTAACGCCGTGCCAGCTCCCCTAAGAGGGGCGCCAAGGGTGCGGTGCGCCGATACATCCGCCCAATTTCTCCGCATTATCAGGAGGTAACAATGCCGAACATCAGCGATATTCTTGCCGCGGCGCTGCCGGAGTTCGGCAAGGCCGTATTCAGCCAGCCGACTGACAAGGCCGCCGCGCAGAAGCTCAGCGTCCGCCCGCTCGTCATCCGCGGCGAGACGGTATATCAGGCCGAGAGCATACGCGACAACAAGGCCATGCACCAAAACCTCAGCGCTGAAGAGCTTACCGCGCTCTGCCGCAGCGAGCTTGAAGGCCGCTACCGGCAGGTGCTTATAGTCTCCGGCGGCGAGAGCCGGCAGTACATTCTCCGCCGCGACGGCAGCTACAAGCTCACCGGCAAGACCGCCGCGACCGCCCCTGCCCCCGCCGCGCACAACCGCGAAAAGAAATATCTTCTTGCGGAGGGCGAGTGCATCCCCGCGCTCGTCGATCTCGGCGTGTTCACCGCCGACTACAAGATCCTCCGCGACAAGTACGACAAATACAAGCAGATAAACCGCTTCATCGAGCTTATCGACGACGCGGTCGGTTCCTCCGGCCTCGAAGAGATGACCATCCTCGATTTCGGCTGCGGGAAATCCTATCTCACCTTCATATTATATTATTACCTCGTCGAGAAGCGCGGTATACGCGCGCACATCATCGGCTACGATCTGAAGGCCGACGTCGTGGAGCGCTGCAACGGCATCGCCGCGAAGTACGGCTACTCCGGTCTTGAGTTCCACGTCGCCGACGTGACGCGCGACACGCTCTACGACCGGCATATCGACATGGTCGTGACGCTGCACGCCTGCGACATCGCCACCGACTACGCCCTGCACTACGCGCTGCAGCACGACGTGAAGTACATTTTCTCCGTCCCCTGCTGCCAGCATGAGATAAACGCGCAGATAAAAAAGGGCGGCGAGCTGGACATTTTCCTGCGCCACGGGATAATAAAGGAGCGCATGTCCGCGCTGCTGACCGACTCCATCCGCGCCGCGGTGCTGGAGGACATGGGCTACGAGGTGGACATGATAGAGTTCATCGACTTTGCCCACTCGCCGAAGAACATCATGCTCCGCTGCACCCGCAAGCGCGCGCCATATCGCCGCGGCACTCCGCGCATAGACGAGGCGCGGGCGCTTGCCGAGCGCTACGGCTTCAGGCAGACGCTGCTGGAGCTGATAAAGCAGGACTGACAACATAACGCAATTCTCTCCCTCAGTCGGCACCTCGCAGCTGCGTTTATACAAAAAAATATCGCCCCGTTTGGGGCGATAATTTTATTTTTCTCATTCGTCTTTATCGTCGTAGCTGTCGAGGAAATGGTGCCGCACACCGTGCTGCTTATAGGCTATGAGCGTATCGAGATTCACGTTCTCGACGCTCTTGAAGATGCACTTCTCGACGTCGGGGTTCGACTTCTTCAGCTCGCGTATCAGCTCCTTCGTCTCCTGACGCTTGGAGTGATTCTGCCCGTCGTTGCAGGTGGTGCAGGTGTCGGTAAACTTACACGCGCACTGGATGAAGTGCAGCCCGTTATAGTCGCGCCACGCCTTGATATCGTCCTCGCGGATGAGGTACAGCGGGCGTATCAGCTCCATGCCGGGGAAATTCGTGCTGTGCAGCTTCGGCATCATGCTCTGTATCTGCGCGCCGTGCAGCATGCCCATGAGTATGGTCTCGATAACGTCGTCATAGTGGTGCCCCAGCGCGATCTTATTGCAGCCCAGCTCCTGCGCGAAGCGGTACAGGTAGCCGCGGCGCATCCTTGCGCAGAGGTAGCACGGCGATTTCTCGACGTTGTAAACGGACTCGAAAATGTCCGTCTCGAATATCGTGACCGGTATGCCCAGCGCGCGGGCGTTATCCTCGATTATGCGGCGGTTGTCGGCATTGTAGCCCGGGTCCATCACGAGGTACTTGACCTCAAAATTGACCTCGCTGTACCGCTTCAGCTCCTGAAAAAGCTTCGCCATCAGCATCGAGTCCTTGCCGCCCGAGATGCACACCGCGACGCGGTCGCCCTCGTTGACGAGCTGATAGGTTTTGAGTGCCTTTATGAACTTGCTCATCAGCGACACGCGGAATTTCTTGCGTATGCTCTGCTCGACCCGCTCGCGCAGCTCCTCGTCGTTGCGGCGGCGCATCTCCGCGCGCAGCCATGCGATATAGCCGCCCTCAAGGCTGTACGCCTCAAGTCCGCGGTCACACAGCTCGTCCGCGAGGTCTACGCTCACGACGCCGCGTGCGCAGTAGATTATCAGCTTTTTCCCGTCGCCCGGCGGGGACGCCAGCAGTTCCTCCGCGCTTATGCCGACGGAGCCGGGAATGAAGCCGTAGGCGCGGTCATGCTCGCCGCGGATGTCGCATATAACGCAGTCCTCCGGCTGAAGCTCGCCGAGCTTTTCAACAGATATCTCCATGTTCGGCCTCCTCCGGACGCGTCATTCGCTCTTGGGCTCTTCCTTGTCTATCAGCACCCAAGATATTGAATCCGAGGGGCTGGGCAGATAGTTCACTACCACCGGCACGAAGCGGTACTCCGCCTGTCCGAGCGTGACGCGCGGCGTGATATCCTCCATGTTATAGACATAGGTGCCCTTGTCCGTCGGGTGGTACACGCGGTCAAACAGCTTCATAAACAGCACCGCGTCCTGCCCGTTCGAGGTGTCGGGGCCGACGAGCGCCTTGCGGCTGTAACAGTATATCGAGAGCCGCCCCGCCCTGTCCTGCAATGCGTCCGCCACGCTCACCGCGAAGCCGCACACCGCGTTCACGGCGCTCGGCGGGGAGGACATGTCGCGCGTGTAAACAAGCTTGGTGTTCTCGTCGGTTATCGTCGGGTGCAGGACGTTTGCGAGCACGACCTCGTCAAAGCCCATGTCGTAAAGCTCGTTGCACATATCGACGACGTACTGCCGAAGCTCGGTATTATACGGGTCGAGCCACGCGCCCTCGTCGTCGGTGTAGTTGCCGCCGAGCTCGGTGCGCAGGCATACGGTCGTGCTGCGGGACGCGTACAGCGCATCACGGCAGACGTTTATCTCCGCGACGAGGTAGATGTCCTTGTCCTCGCGGGCTTTCAGCCCCGCGATAAGCTCCGGTATCTGGCGGGTCTGATCCGTCTCGACATAGAGCCCGTAATTCACCGCGGCCTGTGCCTGCGAGTTCCACATGAGGTTGCCGCTCACGGGCTTCATCTCCAGCACGAGCGCGTTGCCGACGCTGAGACGGTCAGCGTATTCGTTGAGCTTGTCCTGCGTGATGTTCTCGCTCGAAACGTAGATTGCGCGCATCGCGGGGACGTCCTCGCCGACCTGCGCCTCGACGCCGGAGTAGTCCGGGTCGTCAAAGGTGATCGACGCGTCCACCGGATCGAACACCTTCACGACGTTGCCCTCGGAGTCCACGGTCGTTTTCTCCTCGCTCTCGAGAATCGGCAGCTCGACCGATACGCCATCCTTGGAGATGACGGCGTACTGCTGCATCGAATAGAACAGCACGACGGTCAGCACGAGGAGGCCGATTATAACGGCGGCGGGGATTATCGCATAGCTGCGCTTTTTCCGCCTGCCTTTGTAAAATTCACTGTTTCTTGCCAAAAAAGTTCCCCCCAGCTTCGGGTAATCAGTCCTCTATCATCTCTATGCGGCGGATGTGCCGCTCGCCGTTGGAAAACGGGGTGTCGAGGAAGGTGTCAACGATCTTCAGCGCAAGGCCCGGGCCGACAACGCGCGCGCCGAGCGCGAGGACGTTGGCGTCGTTGTGCTGACGGGTCGCCTCGGCGGAGAAGCAGTCCCCGCAGAGCGCAGCGCGGATGCCGTGCACCTTGTTCGCGGCGATGGAGATGCCGATGCCGGTGCCGCAGATAATGATGCCGCGCTCACACTCGCCGGAGGCGACTGCCTTTGCCACGGCCTTGCCGTACACCGGATAGTCGCAGCTCGCGTCGGAATAGGTGCCGAAGTCCTTGTATTCAAGCCCTCTCGCGTCGAGGTGTGCCATGACCTCTTTTTTCAGTTCAAAGCCGCCGTGGTCAGAGCCGATTGCAATCATTTTTATATTCTCCTATTCAATAGTAGTCCTATTTTATATGCTTGTGTAATTGTACCACTAACCGCCGCGCGGTTCAAGCCCGCCGCACAATATATTGTAAACATTCGGTGAAGTCTATTGACATTGCGTGGACGAATTCTTAAAATAAATTCAGATACTGATTTACGAGGCGCAGAAATGAAGCAAAGGTTACAGAAATTTTTTGAAGGTCGGCAGGGCATGGACGAGCTGTCCAAGGCGCTGTTCTGGGGCGGGCTAGCGGCTCTGCTGCTGTCCGGATTGTGCATAAAGCTGCTCAACGGCGCGCTCAGCACGGTGCTGAGCTGGCTGGGGCTGGCGGCGGTAATATTCTGCTTCGTGCGCGCTTTTTCGCGGCGGCTGGCTCAGCGCGAGACCGAGAACAACGCGTTCCTCGCCATGCGTGTCAAGCGCAAGCGCGAGTGGGAAGCGCGGAAGGATCGCTTCCGCCAGCGCAAGAATTACAAGTTTTTCAAGTGCCCCGGTTGCGGCACGATACTGCGCGTGCCCCGCGGCAAGGGAAAGATACATATCAGCTGCAAATGCGGGTATATTCTATACAGGAAAACGTGAATTTGTGAATCGGGGCGGCGTGCAGCCGTCCCGATTTTATCCCCATACCAACAACGACACCCCAGATGCTGCGGCGCAGCATCTGGGGTTCGCCATTAACTATTCAATTCCGCTCAGAATTTATTATCCAGCTTATAGCTGATATCTTCCTCGAAGCTGAGCTTTGTCTCGCGGCCGGAGAGCATGCGCGACACGGCGGGTATATGCCGCACGAGCACCGCAAGCCCCGCAAAGAGCGCAAGCTTCATCACCAGCGGATCGTCCACCAGCAGAAGCGACGCGATGCACATTACCGCGGCTCCGGCCACAGCGCCGAGCGAAACATACTTCGTCAGCCATATGCCGAGCACCACGAACAGCAGCACCGCCAGCGCACCGGAGAAGTTCACGAACGCCATCACGACGAGCATGCATATTATCGCGTGGCTGCCCTTGAGATCGTAAAACACCGGATACAGCCGCCCCATCACAAGGCAGAAGCCCGCAAACGCGCGCCCGACGGCGGTCTGACCCTTTATGCCCATCAGCAGCCCGCCGATGAGGATCGGCAGGATATCGCGCACAAGCTCTACGAGCAGCAGCTTCACAAAGCCCTTCGCGCCGTAGATGCGGCGGAAGTTAGAGAGCGCGGAGCTGCCCGTGCCGAGACGGCGCAGGTTCACATGAAAAACATAATTCGACGCGATAACGACGCTGCTCATGCTGCCGATGCCATAGGCGATGACGGCAATGATTATCAGCAGAACGGTATATATCATTCCTTCTCGCCTTTCTGCCGAATGACGATGCGTATCGGCGTACCCTCAAGGCCGAACACGGCGCGTATCTGATTCTCGATATAGCGCTGATACGAGAAGTGGAACAGCTCGCGCGAATTGCAGAATATCACGAAATTCGGCGGGCAGATGCCGGTCTGCGTCATGTAATATATCTTCAGGCGGCGTCCCTTATCCGTGGGCGGCTGGACTCTCGCCTGCGCGTCGGCAAGGACGTTATTGAGCATACCGGTAGTGATGCGCATATGGCTCTGGTCGTTTGCGAAGTTTATAAGCTCGAAGAGCCTGTCGGTACGCTGGCCGGTCATGGCGGAGATAAATACGATGGGCGCGTAGCTCATGAAGCTCAGGTCGCGCATGATGTCCTTGCGCATCTTCTCCATGGTGCCGGTCTCCTTATCGACCAGATCCCACTTGTTGACGACGATGATGCTCGCCTTGCCCGCTTCATGCGCAAGTCCGGCGATCTTCGTGTCCTGCTCGGTGACGCCGTCGCGCGCGTCTATCATGATGAGGCACACATCCGCCCGCTCGATGGCGAGCTGCGCGCGCATGACGGAGAACTTCTCGATGCGTTCGTCGACCTTCGACTTGCGGCGGATGCCGGCGGTGTCGATGAACATGAACTTGCCGTTCTCGTTTTCAAACAGCGTATCGACCGCGTCGCGCGTCGTGCCCGCGACGTTGCTGACGATGAGGCGCTTTTCGCCGAGGATGCGGTTTATCAGCGAGGACTTGCCGACGTTCGGCTTGCCGATGACCGCGACCTTGATGTAGTCCGGCTCCTCGTCCTCTTCCTCCGACTCCGGGAAATACCTGACGCACTCGTCAAGCAGGTCGCCGGTGCCGTGGCCATGGATGGCGGATACTGCGATGGGATCGCCGAGACCGAGAGAATAGAACTCGTAGAGCGCGGGATCCTCCGTGCCGGTGGAGTCGGCCTTGTTGACGGCGAGGACGACGGGCTTGCGCGAGCGCAGCAGCATATTCGCCACGTCCTTGTCCGCTGCGGTAACGCCGGTACGGATGTCGGTGACGAGGACGATAACGTCCGCCGCGTTTATCGCTATCTGCGCCTGCTCGCGCATGAACAGCAGTATCTCGCTGTCGGTCATCGGCTCGATGCCGCCGGTATCGACTATATCAAATTTTCTGCCGCACCACTCGCACTCGGCGTAGAGCCTGTCGCGCGTGACGCCGGGCGTGTCCTCAACTATCGAGAGGCGCTGTCCGACAAGGCGGTTGAAGAGCATGGACTTGCCGACGTTCGGCCTGCCCACTATTGCAACAAGAGGTCTTGCCATATCTTTCCCTCCTATTTATATATCTATTTTATCAATTCTGATTGTATCTGTAATAATCTGTGTCCTCGCCGCGTTCGGGGAGCTTCACCTCGGGCAGCTCGCCCGCCATAGCATCCCACAGCGCGAAGCCGTCCTGCTCGATGGGGTATATCGGCACTCCCAGCTCGCGCACGGCCTCCTCAAGCGTGATATCGTCGAGGAAGTCCATCTCCTGCCGCCGCAGCATATTCTGCGATATCAGCAGCCGCTCGCCAAGGTCTTTCCCCTTGAGCTGGCGGATGAGATCCTGTCCGGTTATGAGGCCGGTGACGTTGACGCTGTGGCCGAAGAAGTCGTTGACTATCGGGTAGACCTTACCCTTTAGTGTATCATATTTTTCCTGCGCGATGTCCACAAGTTTCTGGAAATACGGCGCGGCGGAGACGCCGGTCGCGATCGTAAAGGGTACGCCGTCCGGCGGGTCGGACAGGCGCAGCGCGGAGCGGAACTCCGTCTCCAGCATGCGCAGCATACCCACGCCGTTTTCAAGCTGGGTGTGCTCCTCGAAGAATTCGTCCGGCGGGAACTCGCGTCCGGCGAGGATGTAGAACTCGTCCCCGCAGAAGAAGATGCGCGTGCCGTGTTTTTCAAGGCACCTGTCGCCGAACTCGGTTATCATGTCCAGCGTCTCGGCGGCGTGCTCCTTTGTGAACGGCGTCAGCGGGTACAGCCCCTCGCGGAACTTCGTCAATCCCACAGGGACTATCGACACGCTGTGTACGCCGGGGTACATCGCCTCAAGATCACGCATCGAGCGCATAAGCTCCTCTCCGTCGTTGAGGCCGGGGCAGCAGACGATCTGGCAGTTCATCGTGATGCCGGATTCCGCGAAGCGGCGCATGGTGTTTATCGTCTCTCCGGCGCGCGGATTGCGCAGCATGGCGCAGCGCAGCTCCGGATTTGTCGTGTGGACGGAGACGTTTATCGGGCTTATATGCAGCGCGATGATGCGCTCTATCTCGCGCTTCGAGAGGTTCGTAAGCGTGATGTAGTTGCCGAGAAGGAAGCTCAGGCGCGCGTCGTCATCCTTGAAGTACATGGTGCGGCGCATGCCCTTCGGGAGCTGGTCGATGAAGCAGAAAACGCAGTTGTTCGCGCAGGAGCGCGGCGTGTCCATCAGGTAGCTCTCGAACTCGAGCCCAAGGTCGCCGCCAACGGTCTTGCGGACGTGCACCTCGCGCTCACTGCCGTCTGGGCGGCGGAGAACGACGTGCAGCTCGCTGTCGTAGGCGAAGAACTTGTAGTCGAGCACGTCTATTATTTTGTGGCCGTTTATTGATATGACCGCGTCGCCGGGGTGTGCCTTGCCGTGCAGCGGGCTGCCGCGGTCGACGGATTTGATGAGATTGTCCATATTCCTCCGAAATCGCGCGGCGCAGCCAAATGCTCTGCTCCGCATACGCAAAAGGAGGAAAGGTACTACCCTTTCCTCCTCAAGCGTTTTTACTTGCTCTCCTCAACATTGATGACCGCACGGCCCTTGTACTGACCGCAGTGCTTGCAAGCACGGTGAGGCATGCAGAACTCGCCGCAGTTGGGGCACTTGACGATTCCGGGAGCGGTGAGCTTCCAGGTAGAAGAACGTCTCTTGTCACGTCTCTGTCTCGATACTTTTCCTTTTGGGACTGCCATGTTGACACCTCCTGATAACGGCTGTTTTGAGCAGCTCTATTTTAATCTTTATCCAAAAGCTGCTCAAGCACAGCAAATCTTGGATCATTTTTTTTGCGGCACCCACAGGGGCCGAGGTTAAGGTTTTTGCCGCAGTCAGGACACAGGCCCTTGCAGTCCTCCTTACAGAGGAACTTGCTGTCCATATCCAGAATGAAGCAGGTGGACAAAATCTCGTCCAGATCTATTTCGTCACCCTGAAGCAGGAACAGCTCCGGATCGTCCTCGGCGTTCTCCTCCACGATGGTGGCGTGCAGCTCGGTGAGCTTGGTGCGCTCAAAGTCGCAGCCGCATCGGTCGCACACGCAGACCATATCCGCCCTGATCTCACCGGTCAGGTTCAGGATACCGGCCTCGTTATACACGCGCCCTACGGCCTTCGGCTTTGCCTTATACTCCTTTATCGCGGGGAAATCGAGCCTGTCGGTCTCCAGCTCCGTCTCGAAATCAACGGAAGCGCCCGGTATCTCAATTATCTCTCTCAGGTTAAGAAGCATAGTACACCTCGCACAGTCGCTTTAGTATTATAGATTAACTGACAAGGCTTGTCAACACTAATTTTATATAGTATAATAAAAAAAGTTAGAAAAACGAAAGGTTTCTGCCTGACAGCCATGAAAGAATTTACAATTAAAGCCAATGATGCCGGTCAGCGGCTCGACCGCTTTGTCGGCAAGGCCGTCCCCCTGCTGCCGGAATCGCTGCTGCAGAAGTACATCCGGCTCAAGCGGATAAAGGTCAACGGCAAAGGCGCCAAGCGCGACACGCGGCTCGCCCTCGGCGACACGCTTCAATTATACATCAACGACGAGTTTTTTGAAAGACCCCGCGAAGAAAATTCTTATTTAAAAGTCGGCACGCCGCGGCTCGACATCGTCTATGAGGACGAGAACATCCTGCTGGTGGACAAAAAGCCCGGTGTGCTGTGCCACAGCGCGGGCGTGTGGGACTACAACACCCTCATCGCCAACATTCAGGCCTACATGGCGCAGAAGGGCGAATGGCGGCCGAAGGAGGAGAACTCCTTTACCCCCGCGCTCTGCAACCGCATCGACCGCAACACCGGCGGCATCGTGATCGCGGCGAAAAACGCCGCGGCGCTGCGCGTGCTGAACGACAAGATACGCGACCGCGAGATCGAAAAATATTATCTCTGCGCCGTCCGCGGCAGGCCGAAGCCGGAATCCGGCCGGCTGGAGAACTATCTGTTCAAGGACGCGGATAAGAATCAGGTCTACGTGAAGTCTAAGCCCGAGCCCGGCGCGCGCACCGCCGTGACGGAGTATAGGGTGTTGCGCACGAATGGCGCGCTGTCGCTCGTGGAGTGCCGCCTGCTCACCGGCCGCACGCACCAGATACGCGCGCAGATGGCG
>OLSK01000331.1_pt1 | contig 44166 bp, 43 predicted proteins | sample 1672781 | NCBI WGS metagenome assembly OLSK01 (sample SAMEA3136723, study PRJEB25190) | human gut metagenome | biome: human gut; feature: human-associated habitat; material: faeces | place: Austria | collected 2013 | reverse complement strand
GGAGCTTGAACGAATGCGTGCTCGTGCGTCTTGCTTCGCAAGCCGTTCCCTCGCCTGTCTCAATTGGCTTATCAAACACTGCGGCGCGGCTATTGAAAGCAGGATTAAATAGGGCGGATAGTATTTATATTTTAGCATGAGCGGGGAACGGTATATTCGTGTAAATAAATTCGTGGTCACGAAGCATGAGTTATATCGTAGAGACTAATATTATTTTCTGTCGTTTTATAACGAGTTACGACTGTATTGTTTTGATGACGTAAAATTTAGTTTAAAATGGGAAACCCCCAGAGCACCGGAAGCTCTGGGGGTGATGGGGAACTGATTTGCCGTCGCCCGCACAAGCGGCGGCAATCGAGAAGTTGTTTTGTTTTTTTCCGTTCAGAACACTTTTACGGTTCGGTTCTGCCGGAGGTCGAACTGCCTACTGCCGCCACTGACATGACGACTGCCAATACCAAGATGATTCCTAATGCCTGTAATACCATTTTGTTGTCCTCCTTAACCGTTTCGTAGTTTCTCTTTCCTACGATACATAGTATATACCGAACATGGGGCTAAAGCCACCACAAAACGATTACAGTTGAATACAAAATGGTTACAAAGAAAGATTAAATTGTAACATTTCTGTAACAATTTCAGGCGAATTTGTCAACTTGTCAGCTCGATGAGGTCTTTTATGCTCAGCTCCGGCTGCAAAGCGCGGTTTACGGCGAGCGATAGCAGTCCTGAACAGCGCTCGATAAGCAGGTCTATCTCTTTCGGTGTGACCATCATTTTTGCGTCCTCGGCAGGTTCATTTGTGTTATTACCCGACACATCGCGGGCGAGTGTGTGCGCATCAACGACCGTCGGAACGCCCACGGATATGACCGGGACGCCGAGCGTTTTTCGGCTTATCTCGGCGCGGGAATTGCCGACACCCGAGCCGGGGATTATTCCGCTGTCAGATATCTGAACTGTGCTCCCAAGCCTGCCGAGCTTGCGCGCGGCGAGTGCATCGACGACTATCACGGCGCAGGGCTTTATCACATTCACCGCGCCGAGCAGCAGCTCGCCTGTTTCGACTCCTGTCTGACCGAGCACTCCGGGTGCTATCGCCGCGACCGGGCGCAGCCTGCCGAGCCCCAGCTGCTCGCATAGCTCGCGCTTTAGGTGTCTTGTGACAAACACGCCGCCGATAAATTTGGGGCCGAGCGCATCGGGGGTTATATTCGTGTTGCCGAGCCCCGCGGCGAGCACCGTGCCATCGGACGGGAGCAGGCGAGAGAGCTCCTGCGCCACGGCATCTATAAGCTCGTCGCTTATGCGCGAGGAGCGCGCGAACGACTGCGACTGCACGGTTATATATTCTCCGCGCGGCTTGCCCAATGCTTCTTCGCCGCGCCTGTCCGTGACTCGCAAGCGGGTTATTTCCGCGCCCGCGCTTTCAAAGCTCGTGCATTCCACGCCGTCGATTCTGCTGCCCTCGAGATTTTCGCGCACTTCGAGCGCAAGGTCTGTTCTGAAGTTCATTTTTTCGTCTCCGTTTCGCTTTCGCAGGGGTGCGAAAGGCAAAAATTTTTTCTTTTTCTCTTGCATTTTGGCAAAGTCTATGATAAGATTATTAACTGTATGATGAAGGAGGTGCAAAAATGCCTAATATCAAGTCAGCTAAGAAGCGTGTCATCGTCAACAAGACAAAGGCCGCCCGCAACAAGTCCCGCAATTCAGCCCTTAAGACTGCCATAAAGAAGGCTCACACTGCTGCTGAGACCAACGCGGCAGATAAGAAGGAAGTTGTCACCGCAGCTATAAAGAAGGTCGATCAGGCAGCCGCCAAGGGCCTTATTCATAAGAACAATGCTGCTCGCAAGAAGTCCGCTCTTGCAAAGCTTCTCAACGAGGCGTAAGATTGCAAACAAATTATTAACGGTTCTGGCTTTTGCCATGACCGTTAATTTTTTTTTACTCTTTTCGCGATTTTTCTTTTTGATGCGGCATAATATCCATTTGTAAATTTTTATCGTATGGTTTGACTTTTGCCTGTGTTTGGCGTATAATCATAATCGATAAGAATCAAACAGGAGGTGAGACCATGGACAAGGCCAAGAAGATAATCAAGATCGTCGCTATCATCATCGCTGTTGCCGCCGCTGTTGTCGGTATAGCGTTTGCCGTCAAGAAGATCATAGACAAGAAGAAGGCTGCTGCCGACGAGCCGGAGAATTATGTCTCCTGCTCCTGCTGCGATACCTGCGCACCCGCAGCCAACTGATTTTTTGAAAAAATTTCACCTGCTATACGCTATTGTGTATGGCAGGTGACTTTTTCTTATTATTCCTTTGGTCTCGCAACAAATGACGCGATAAGACCGCAGAGCACCGCCGCGGTTATACCCGCGCTCGATGCGGTCAGAGGACCCGTCAGGATGCCGAGCGCGCCTTTTTCGGCGATAGCCTCCTTGACACCTTTTACCATGGCGAAGCCGAAGCCTGTCAGCGGAACCGTCGCCCCCGCGCTCGCCCATTTTGCGAGCGGAGCATAGATTCCGACCGCGCCGAGCACGACTCCCGCCACGACGAAGCAGACGAGTATGCGCCCGGGTGTCAGCTTTGTCAGATCCATTATTATCTGACCCACCGCGCATATCGCGCCGCCGACCGCGAACGCCTTGAGAAAGCTGAGAAATATATCCATATCATCACCCGAAAGTATTTTTTTCAAATCTATTTTTTCCCCGCGGCGCGGCTATATTCACGCCTTTTGTATCGGGGAAAAATACACACTGTGAAATTAATAAAATTTTTACAGATAAAGTATTGACAAACGGCGATAATATTAATAATATCTATACTATAAGAGGCACGGAAATTAATTCCGCTTTCCTCGAAAACAAAAGGTTGATTTTAAAATTATAGTATAAGGAGAAATAAAAATGTCAACTTTTGAAAGAGTCCAGAAAATCATTTGCGAGCAGCTCGAGATAGACAGCCATCTTGTTACCGAGGATGCATCTATTTCCGGAGATCTCGGCGCAGACAGCCTTGATCTTGTCGATCTCTCTATGTCCATCGAAGAGGAATTCAACCTCGAAGTTCCCGACGATGTTCTCGATCATGTCAGAACTGTCGGCGATATCGTTAAGTTCATCGAGGACAACGCGTAAATATAATCAATAACAAAGGGGCTGTTTTGTATTGGATTCAATATGAAACAGCCCCTTTTGCCGCAACGGAGGGATATAAAATGATACTGAAGAATGCGGATATTTTCGATTCCGAGTTTGCTCTGCGCCGCGCGGATGTGCGCGTTGAGGACGGCAAAATAGCTGAAATAGGCGAAAATTTAAACGGCGGGGAGGAGCACGATCTTTCCGGATGCGTTATCCTGCCCGGCTTTATCGACATACATATCCACGGCTGCGGGGGAGCGGATTTCTCCGACGCTCAGCCGGATACGCTCGAAACCATGTCGCGGACTCTCGCGAGTTTCGGCGTAACTTCGTTCTGCCCTGCGTCGATGACTCTGCCATATGACAGGATAGAAAAGGCGTTTGAGAATGCGGCGGGATATCTCGAAAAGGAGTGCGGCGCATATATCCACGGCATCAATATGGAGGGACCGTTCCTCTCATATGCAAAGCGCGGCGCGCAGAATCCCGAATATCTGCATGAGCCGGACATAGACGAGCTCAAAAAGCTCGATAAAATCTGCAAAATAAGACTTGTGTCGCTAGCACCCGAGCTTCCGGGAGCCATAGAATTCGCGCGCGAGGCGTCGAAGATATGCACGGTGTCCGCCGCGCACACCGCCGCGACATTCGAGCAGGCGGAGCTCGGCTACAAAAACGGAATAACCCACACGACGCATCTCTTGAACGGCATGGATCCGATATATAACCGCAAGCCCGGCGCGGCAGTCGCGGCGCTCAGAGCCGAAAACGCCACGGCGGAGCTGATAAGCGACGGGATGCATATCCACCCGGCGTATCTCGCCCTGCTCTATAAAATACTCGGCGAGGATAGGAGCGTCGCGGTCAGCGACTCCATGTGCGCCTCGGGTCTCGGCGACGGTGAATATGAGCTCGGCGGCACGACAGTGTATGTAAAAGACGGCAAGGCTCTGCTCGCCGACGGTACGATAGCCGCGAGCACGACAAATATTTTTGCTGAGTTCAGGAATATAATCAGCTTCGGCGTGCCAGTCCGCCAGGCGGTGAAATCCTGCACGATAAATCCCGCCCGCGCGATAGGCGTTGACGGTGTGACGGGCAGTATAGCAGTCGGCAAGCGCGCCGATTTCACTGTTCTTTCGTCCGATTTGAAAGAGCTCGAGTGCGTCTATATAAAGGGAAAAAGGATATAAAAAAGTATGCAAATCGCCGCTTGTGTGGTATAATATAGTATCTTAGACTCAAAGCTCGGAGGTTGAACATGAACTTTCTTGTTATTGACGGAAACAGCATATTGAACCGCGCGTTTTACGGCATAAAGGTGCTCACGACGAAGGACGGCAGATTCACCAACGCCATCTACGGCTTCATGAATATTTTTCTGCGCCTCAAAGACGAGTGCCAGCCGCAGGCGGTGGCGGTCGCTTTTGATGTCAAACAGCCGACTTTCCGCCATGAGATGTACGGCGGCTACAAAGCGACAAGAAAGGGTATGCCCGATGAGCTCGCGCAGCAGATGCCCGTGCTCAAGGAGCTGCTTGAGGCGATGGGCGTGTCGATAGTTGAAAAGCCCGGATATGAGGCGGACGATATTCTCGGCACTCTTGCGCGCCACAGCGGCGACGCCGTCTGCACGATAGCCACGGGCGACAGAGACAGCCTGCAATTGGTGTCCGACAGCGTCAATGTTCTGCTCGCCGCGACGAAGATGGGCAGACCCGTGACCGACAGATACACGCCCGAGGCAGTGCGCGAAAAATACGGCGTCGAGCCGATAAAGCTCATTGATATAAAAGCCCTCATGGGCGATAGCTCGGACAATATCCCCGGCGTTGCGGGAATCGGCGAAAAGACCGCCGGCGATTTAATAGCCCGCTTCGGCTCGATAGAATATATCTACGACAATATTGACACGATAGATATCAAACCCGGAGTGCGGGACAAGCTGAAAAAAGACAAGGACATGGCGTTCCTGAGCAAAAAGCTCGGCACGATAAACTGCGATATCCCAATCGACAATAACCCGCAGAGCTATATTCTCAGAGCGCCCGACAATTTCAAGGTCACAAGAATGCTCGCGGATCTCGAGATGTTCAAGCTCATCGACCGCCTCGGGCTCGAGATATCAAACACAGCCTCTGAGCCGCAAAAAGAGGAGAAGCCCGTCCCGGTCTGCGCCGAGGACGATTTCGGCCAGCTGATGACGCGCCTTAAATCTGACGGCGAGAGCTATTTTCTCTGGGACGGCGAAAAGTGCCGTTTCGATCTCGGGGACAAAGTGCTCGTGTGCGACTGCGAAAACGAGAATTTTTATCCGTTTTTTATAAAGCTGCTCGAAGATAAAAATATAAAAAAATACACGGCGGACATAAAGTCGCTCTATTCATTCGCGCAGGGCTGTTCGGCTCAGTGCAGGAATATGTGCGGCGACCTGGAGCTTGAGGGCTATGTCCTCAACCCATCCGCCTCGTCCTATGACGCGCTGCGCCTTGCAGGCGAATATTCAGCGGCAGTGTCGGTTGAAAACGGCGATGAAAACGACTGCGCCGCCGCGTCGCTGAGAAGATTATTTGCGGCGATGGACAAAAAAATTGAGGAAAACGGACAGCAGCTGCTGCTTCATGACATCGAGCTTCCGCTCGCGCATGTGCTCTCTTCAATGGAGCAGACGGGCTTCGCCGTTGACCGCGACGGAATCGCGGAATTCGGCAAACAGCTCGGCGAGAGGATAGCCGAAATCGAGCAGGAGATATACGCTCTAGTTGGCTACGAGTTCAATCTGAACTCGCCCAAGCAGCTCGGCGAAGCGCTGTTTGAAAAGCTCAAGCTGCCCGCGAGAAAAAAGACAAAAAGCGGATATTCGACCGACGCGCAGGTGCTCGAATCGCTCGAAAACAAGCACCCCGCTGTGCGTGATATCCTCGAATACAGAACGCTTTCAAAGCTCAGGTCGACCTACTGCGACGGTCTGCTCAAGGTTATCGGCGAGGACGGGCGTATCCGCTCGACTCTGAATCAGACCGAGACGAGAACCGGCAGAATCTCATCGACCGAACCGAATCTTCAGAATATCCCCGTGCGCTCTCCGCTCGGGCGCGAGATGCGAAAGTTCTTTGTCGCGCGGGACGGATATGTGCTCGTTGACGCGGACTATTCGCAGATAGAACTGCGCGTTCTCGCCCATATTTCGGGCGACCGAAACATGATAAAGGCGTTCAACGATAACACTGATATCCACACTGTGACCGCGTCCGAGGTCTTTGATATGCCGCCGCAGCTTGTCACTCCGATAATGAGAAGCCGCGCGAAAGCGGTCAATTTCGGCATAGTATACGGCATCGGCGCGTTCTCGCTCGCCAAAGATATCGGAGTCAGCCGCAGCGAGGCGGATGAATATATAAAAGGCTATCTCAGGCACTATTCCGGCGTTGACAAATATATGCACGACGTGGTCGAAAAGGCAAAGAAAGACGGCTACGCCGAGACGATGTTCGCGCGGCGCAGATATTTGCCGGAGCTCACCGCATCGAACGCCAACACCCGTGCGTTCGGCGAGCGCGTGGCGCGCAATATGCCCATTCAGGGCACGGCGGCGGATATAATCAAGATAGCGATGATAAGAGTTTACGAACGCCTTGAACGCGAGAATCTGGCGGCGAAGCTGATAATGCAGGTGCACGATGAGCTGATAGTCGAAGCGCCGGAGAACGAAAAAGAGCGCGTGAGCGCCCTGCTCAAAGAGGAAATGGAAAACGCTGTTAAGCTCTCCGTGGCTCTCACTGCGGATGTCCATTCCGGGCGCACATGGTATGACGCGAAAGGCTGATAAAACGGAGGAAACATGAATCTGGTTTTTGTTTGCACGGGCAACATCTGCCGCAGTCCGATGGCGGAGGGGATGTTCAAAAAAATGCTCGAAGAAAAAGGGGAGAGCGGTATAGACTGCTCGAGCGCGGGACTTGCGACCTTTGACGGACGCCCCGCGAGCGACAACGCGCAGGCGGTCGCCCTCGAATACGGAGTCGATATCTCGGAGCATAAATCTCGTATGCTGACCCGCAGCATCGCGCGCAAGGCAGATCTGATAGTTTGCATGACCGATGAGCAGTATGAGATGCTCAACCGCATGATTCCCGACGAGAGACTCTATGTGCTCGCCGGCGGAGTTGACGACCCCTACGGATGCGATATCGAAGTTTACCGCGAGTGTGCGAAGAAGATAAACGGCGCGCTGCCGGAGCTTTACGAAAAGATAAAGAGCGGGAGCTGATCGGTATTTTTGAAGTTGAAACGGTCCCGATGACGGAAGAATATATAGGCGGCGTCGTGTCGCTCGAGCGCGAATGTTTTTCGCATCCGTGGAGCGAGAAGTCGCTTCGGGAAGAGCTTGATAACGATCAGGCTCATTTTCTCTGCGCGGTTGCCGACGGATGTGTCGCCGGATATATCGGCGTGCAGGAGATAGTGGACGAGGCGTATATAACCAATGTCGCCGTGTCCGAAAAATTCCGCCGCCGCGGGATAGCGGAAAAGCTGCTCGAAGAGGCGGAGCGCGGCGCAATAAAACGCGGCTGCGTGCTGATAACGCTCGAGGTCAGGGCTTCAAACGCCCCGGCGAAGGCACTCTATAAAAAACGCGGCTTCAAAGAAGTCGGAACAAGAAAAAATTTTTATTCCGATCCGCGCGAGGACGCGGAGATAATGACAAAGTTTTTTGACAGATGAGGGTGAGCGAAATGAAGATACTTGCAATCGAATCCTCCTGCGACGAGACCGCTGCGGCGGTCGTCGAGGACGGCAGGCGCGTTATTTCAAGCGTCATAGCGTCGCAGGTAAAGGAACATATACTCTACGGCGGAGTCGTGCCGGAGATAGCGTCAAGGCGCCATGCGGAGGCGATATCCGGCGTTGTCGGCGAAGTGCTCGACAGGGCGGAGATGAATGTCGGCGATGTTGACGCGATAGCCGTCACATATGCGCCCGGGCTTATCGGCGCGCTGTTAGTCGGCGTGAATTTTGCAAAGGGACTCGCGTTTTCCGCGAACAAACCGCTCGTGCCCGTGCATCATCTGCGCTCGCATATTGCGGCGAACTATATAACCCACCCCGACCTTGAGCCGCCGTTTCTCGCGCTCGTCGTGTCCGGCGGTCACAGCCACATAATCGAGGTGCGCGACTACACGGATTTTCATATTATCGGCAGAACGCGCGACGACGCGGCAGGCGAGGCGATGGACAAGGCGGCGCGCGCCATGGGGCTCGATTATCCAGGCGGCGTGAACCTCGACAGAGTGTCGAAGGACGGCGACCCGAAGAGCTACAAGCTTCCGCGCCCGCATGTTGACGGGAGCGAATATGATTTCAGCTTTTCAGGACTCAAGACCGCTGCTGTCAATATCATCCACAACGCAAAGCAAAAGGGCGAGGAGATAAGCGTGCCCGATCTCGGCGCGTCGTATATCGAGGCGGTCGTAAGATGCCTGCGCGAAAACACCGAAAAAGCGGCACTGAACTTCGGTTTCGACAAGATAGTCCTGGCGGGCGGCGTGTCCGCAAACTCGCGCCTGAGAGCGGAAATGACCGATATCTGCAAGGCTCATTCATGGTCGCTGTTCATGCCCGAGCTGTCGCTTTGCGGCGACAATGCGGCAATGGTCGGCGCCCAGGGCTACTATGAATTCAAGGCTGGAAACATCGCCCCGCTGACCCTCAATGCACGAGCTTCGATGCCTATTGATGAAATTGATAAATTTTTATCAAAAAAGGTCTGAAAGTTAACAGTTTCGTCATTGAAAAACCGAGTTTATTGGGGTATAATACATACTGGGTAAAGATGGTACCTTTCTTAATAGATTAGACGAAAGGAGTCAAATATCATGAAACATTTGACACAGAACAAGACAGTGATCGACTGGATCGAAGAGAAGATAGCTCTTGTATCTCCCGACGAAGTCATGTGGATCGACGGCAGCGAGGAGCAGCTTGACGCTCTGCGCGCCAAGGCATGCGAGACCGGCGAGATGACCAAGCTCAACGAGGATCTCCTCCCCGGATGCCTGCTTCACAGAACCAAGCCCAACGATGTTGCGCGTGTTGAGAACCGCACATTCATCTGCGCTGAGAGCGCGGATCAGGCAGGTCCGACCAACAACTGGATGGATCCCGCTGAGGCTTATAAGATGCTCTATGATATAGCCAGAGACAGCTATAAGGGCAGAACAATGTATATTATCCCTTATTCGATGGGTCCTGTCGGCTCTCCGTTCTCGAAGATCGGCGTTGAGCTGACTGATTCCATCTATGTCGTTCTCAACATGGCTATCATGACGAGAATCGGCAAGAAGGTTATGGATACTCTGGGCGACAGCAACGACTGGGTTCGCGGACTGCACTGCAGCTGCGACATCGACCCCGAGAAGCGTTATATCTGCCAGTTCCCGCAGGATAACACCATCATCTCCGTCAACTCCGCTTACGGCGGAAACGTCCTCCTCGGCAAGAAGTGCTTTGCTCTTCGTATAGCCTCTTATCAGGGCTGGAAAGAGAGCTGGCAGGCTGAGCATATGCTTATCCTCGGCCTCGAGAATCCGAAGGGCGAAGTCAAATATATCTGCGCGGCATTCCCGTCCGCCTGCGGCAAGACCAACCTTGCCATGCTTATCCCGCCCGAGGGATACAGAAACAAGGGCTACAAGATCTGGTGCGTCGGCGACGATATCTCCTGGATCAGAAAGGGTCCCGACGGCAGACTTTATGCTATCAACCCCGAGAACGGTTTCTTCGGCGTTGCCCCCGGCACGAACGAGAAGTCCAATCCCAACGCGCTTGCCGCGACAAGAAAGAATACCATTTTCACAAACGTTGCGCTTAACCTTGACAACAACACCGTCTGGTGGGAAGGCCTCGACAAGAATCCGCCCGAGAACGCCATCGACTGGCAGGGCAGACCGTGGAACGGCAAGACGAGCGAGGAAAAGGGCGCTCATCCGAACAGCCGCTTCACCGCTCCCGCTGTCAACTGCCCGTGCATCAGCTCCGAGTTTGAGAATCCGGCAGGCGTTCCGATCTCCGCTATCGTCTTCGGCGGCAGAAGAGCTAAGCTCGCTCCGCTGGTCTATCAGTCAAGAAGCTGGAATCACGGCGTGTTCGTCGGCTCGATAATGGCTTCCGAGACCACCGCAGCAGCAGCCGGCGCAGTCGGCGTTGTCCGCCGCGATCCCATGGCTATGCTTCCGTTCTGCGGCTACAACATGGCTGATTACTGGCAGCACTGGATTGACATCGGCGCAGGCCTCGACGAGGATAAGGCTCCGAAGATATTCAACGTCAACTGGTTCCGTAAGGACGACGACGGCAACTTCCTGTGGCCCGGCTTCGGCGACAACATGCGCGTGCTTGAGTGGATCATCAAGCGCTGCGAGGGCAAGGTCGACGCAGAGGAGACCGCTATCGGCTTCGTACCCAAGGCTGAGGACATCAACCTTGAGGGCATCGAGGACGAGGTCAGCGAGGATCAGCTCAAGGAGATCCTGAGTGTTGACAACTCCCTTTGGGAGGACGAGGCAAAGGGCATCGAGGAGTTCTACGCTAAGTTCGGCGACAGACTTCCCAAGGCTCTGAGCGACGAGCTCAACACCCTCAAGGCTAATCTTGAGAAATAATTAAATAAAATTGCGGCAGACAGGTTTTGTGCTTGCCTGCCGCTTTTTTTATTTCGAACCGCGTTTTTACCCGGAAATTGCAGCGCAAATTGCAGGGACAGCCCTTGCGGCTGTCCGATATCGGCGCAGCCGATACGAAGCCGCGATAACTCAAGTCGCTGAATGTCAGATAATTTTTTGTGCGCTGTCGGCGTAGTTTGTTATATTTATTTACTTCAATATTTTAATTTATCGCAAAAAACAGCAGCCGTGATTCTCAACGAACCACGGCTGCTGATATTTAATTTTGCTTACAGTGCCTCAAATCTCTTTACGCCCTTGCGCTTGAGCCTTGAAAAGGATATCACGGTTATTATTGCTATGACCGCCGTCGCGATCATCAGCGCGAACACATTCGGCAGCACCTGCACCGCGAACAGATAGACCGCGACGAGCACGATGATATACGCCCAGCCGAGGCACATCGCGAGCATGATGCCGAGACTCTGCTTGACCGCTCCGCTCTCACTGCTCCAGGTGAGGTTGGGCATCCTGATATTTACTCTGAGCCCCGAAACGGCGCATAGGAGCGTGAATATCTGCGGCAGGATAATCATGACCGCCGCCGTGAGAAGCTCCGGCTTGAGGGCAATACAGAAGCATATGCTGCATATCAGTGCGGGGACGGCGGTGAAGAGCATATGGAGCTTCAGCTTTGCTCTGAGAATCTGCCACGAGGTGACGGGGAGCGAACGGGCTATCCAAAGGCTCTTGCCCTCGAGGGATATCGCGGGCGCGGTGAGTATATTCATAGAAGAGAGCAGGCATAAAAGTAAGCACGCGAAGGTCGGGGCATATTCCAGCAAATCCTCATCCATTCGGGTGACAACGCCGATAAACCAGTCACTTTTTATCAGCGAGAAAACAGCGACGGCTATCATAAACAGCGCCCCGAGCGAGCAGTTGAGCATATAAGACGGGCTCGAGAGGAAGTGGTTTATCTCGCGGCGCAGAAGCGCGCGGTCGGTGCCCTGCTGTTTGACCGTCTTCTCTTTGTAGACTGTCTTTGCGGTCTTTCCGCTGCTCGTGACGAGCTTTAAAAATGTGCGCGACATTATGAGCCATGTCGCGGCGAGCAGAGCGAGAATGATGAGTGAAATTATAATCGTCGGCAGAACATCGCCCGCGAACGCCTTGCCGAAAATATAGAGCAGATAGGCGGACGTGCGCACCTTTGCGGCAACAGCCGCGCTATTTGCGACGATGCCGGTGATTATCTCGTTCGCTCTGAAGTAGACATAGTAGTAGCCGCCGAGAAACGCTATTGAAACTATAACTGTTATAATGCTCTTGTTTTTCAATTTAACTGCGATTTTTGCAACGACCCAGCCGAGTATGCACGACAGTATAAGCACAAGAACAGTCACCATAACGGCCATTATAACGGCTGTTATGCCGGATATTCCGGGGTGCGCGGTTATGAAATACACGCCGACGGCGGGGATTACCACAACGCCGGAATACATCAGCCCCATGAGATAGACTCCGATGAGGCGCGCCGCCATAATATCGCGCACGGGAATGGGCATCGAGAGCAGAAGGTCGTTGTCCTTTGCGTCATAGAGGCTCGAATATGTGTTGAACACGCTGCCGAAAACGCCGAAAAGCGCGGCGGTAGCGCCCATAATAGCAAAATAGAGCCAGCTCATGCCGTAGGCTATCAGCGGGCGCATCGAATATGACATATAGCAGAACATTCCGCCGATGGCAAAAATCATGAGCAGTATGAACAGCACTATCGAGAATGTCGCCGAGCGTGCAGACTTGCCCTTGCCCGTCTTGCGGTCAACGAAGAAACTTTTATTGAGTTCGAGAAGCTGTTTTTTTATCAGTGTTTTCAGCATTCTTCTCCCTCCAGTTCGAGGAACACGTTCTCAAGGCTGGAGTCGCCCTTGACCTCTTCCATTGTGCCGGAGCGGATGAGCTTTCCGCTTTTTATTATCGCGACCTTGTCGCAGAGCTTTTCGGCAACTTCGAGCACATGGGTCGAGAAGAATATTGCGCCGCCGGAGTTGCAGACCTCGCGCATCATGCCTTTTAACAGATGCGATGCGGCGGGATCGAGACCGACGAAAGGCTCGTCCATGATAATTAACTTGGGCTCGTGGATCCATGCGGAGATTATCGCGAGCTTCTGCTTCATGCCGTGAGAATACGCCGAGATAGGCTGCGCGAGGTCAGCAGTCAGCCCGAACATATCGGCATATTTATGTATGCGCTCGCGGCGGTCGTCAGCGCTGACGCCGAAAATATCCGCGATGAAGTTCAGATATTTTATTCCCGTCATGTATTCGTAGAGGTCGGGGTTATCGGGAATATAGGCTATGATTTTTTTGCAGGCGAGCGGGTCATCTTTTATCGAGATGCCGTTTATTGTTATCTCGCCCTCGTCGAACTGCAGAATGCCGACAACGGATTTGAGCGTTGTGGTCTTGCCCGCGCCGTTGTGGCCGATGAAGCCATATATCTCGCCGGGCGCGATATGCAGCGTCAGGTCGTCAACAGCCTTTTTCTCGCCGTAGGTTTTGGTCAGATTTTTGATGTTAAGCATAATGTCTCCCTTTCGTCCGCCGGAGCGGACAGATATCTTTTCCCTTTTCTATATTAGTATATTTTACGCTGCCGGTCAATCCGGCGGTGTTTTATTTTACGAACTCTTCACAAATCGCCGCGAATTTCTTTTCACTCGGAATCTCGTGCGTTATGAACTTTCCGTTATAGAACAGCGAAAATGCGGTGTAGGCGCAGGGCGCGTTTTGAGCCTGCTCGCGCGATGAGATATGCACTGCGCTCAGCGGAAGATTCATATCGTTTGCCATGTTTTCAATTAGCGGAACATATTTCGCCGTAAACGGGCACTGGCTTGTATAAAATATCTCGAACCCGCTGCCGTCAGTCTGAGCGCTCTTTGCCTGCTCACGAAAGCGCGGAGCGGGCGCGGACGGATCAAACGGCAGATACATCAGCTCGAAATACGGCTCTGCCGAATCGGCTTTTATGAAGCCCTTATATTTCAGATATTTCGGGTCGGCAAGAAAACCGCGCTTCTTCGCCGACGAGAGTATGCAAAGCCCCGATTTGCCCTTTTCGCGGCTGTCGCGGATACATTCGTTGAGCAGGTCGTTTGAATATCCGTGTCCTTTGAAAGAGCCGGAGACCCAGAGACAGTCGATGAACATATAGCCTGGCGCGTCTATCGGCGCCCATGCGTTTTCGGCGGGGATATACTCAATAAAGCACTTCCCGCGCGCGTCGGCTTTTAAAAATACCAGACCCTCGCCGAGCCTTTCGGCAAGCCACTGCTTTTTTGCAATGACCTGCGGGTCCTTGGCGTTTGATATAGCGCAGCATATGTGCTCGCTTTCGAGATTTTGGGGTGACAGGCGAATGTAGTCCATGGCGTCCTCCAATAATAATTATAAAACGCTTGTTTTATAACAGCTGTTATAATTATATCACACTTTTTGCCGATGTCAACAAGGCAGACTAAAAAATGATATTTGTCGAATTGAGCTTTATATTTTCGCTCTGAACCGCCATTTTACGCCGAATAAAAAATAACCGCCGCGAACTTTCAAATGAAAGATACTGCGGCGGGTATTCGGCTGTTTTTCAGTCCTGATGCAATTCGTCCTCAGCCCATTTGATCGGGTTGTCGTCAATATATTGCCATTTGATTTGATAATCGTATTCGTCACGGATTATATGGTCATAAAAACCTTTTTGCCAAATTGATTTTTTGACTTGCTTAGTTACGGAACCTTTGAACTGTTGTATTATGCGGTCGCCCCTACGGCAATGCGTTACAATATGGGCTTTCTGTCATCTGTGCAAATTGTGATAAAATATGCTCCGTTTTGCGAATAGTCGTAATCTTTCAGCCTGTTAGGCTTTCTTCTCCGTTGTTCCATGGCATATATTTCACTGCGCAAACTGGCTGTTGTAGAGCTTCGTATAGAATCCGTTCTTCGCGAGCAGCTCTTCGTGCGTGCCCTGCTCGGCGACCTTGCCGTCTTTCATGACGAGAATGCAGTCGGCGTGGCGGATGGTCGAGAGTCTGTGCGCCACGACAAACGAGGTGCGCCCCTGCATGAGCGTGTTGAACGCATCCTGAACTTTCAATTCCGTTCTGGTGTCTATCGATGAAGTTGCCTCGTCGAGGATGAGCATCGGCGGCTTCATGAGCATGACGCGCGCGATGCAGAGCAGCTGTCTTTCACCCTCGGAGAGTCCGTCGTCGTCGCCGATGACGGTGTCGTAGCCGTTTTTGAGGCGCTTTATAAAGCTGTGAGCGCGTGCTGCCTTGGCGGCGGCGATTATCTCTTCATCCGTGGCGTCGGGCTTGCCGAACGCTATATTCTCGCGGACGGTGCCGTTCTTTATCCAAGTATCCTGGAGCACCATGCCGAAATGGTGCCTGAGGCTGTGGCGTGTGATGTCATTTATATTCTCGCCGTCAACCTTTATGCTGCCGCCGTCAACGTCGTAGAAGCGGAGCAGGAGATTGATAAGCGTAGTCTTGCCGCATCCTGTCGGACCGACAACGGCTATTGTCTTGCCGGACGGGGCGAAGAAATCGAAGCCGTCGATGAGCTTCTTGCTCTTGTCATATGAGAAGCGGACATTGTCGAACTCCACGCTTCCCTCGGGGTCGCTGAGCGCCGAGCAATTTTCGTCCGACTCCTCGGGCTTTTCGTCTATGAGCTCGAATATTCTTGCCGCGCAGGCGAGGGCATTCTGGAGCTCCGTCACGACGCCGGAGATTTCGTTGAACGGCTTTGTGTATTGGTTCGAGTAGGCGAGGAAGCTGACAAAGCCGCCGACGGTCACCATGCCGCCGATGGCGAATATTCCGCCCATGAGCCCGACTACGGCGTAGATAAGATTGTTGATAAATCTGGTGGTCGGGTTTGTAAGCGACGAGAAGAATATGGATTTGAGCGAATATTTGCGCAATTTTTCATTGCTCTCGTCGAATCTTTCAACCGCCCTGTCCTCATATGAAAACGCCTGAACGGTCTTTTGATTCTGTATCATCTCGTTGATGAGCGCGGTCTGCTCGCCGCGGGTCTCGGACTGCTTTTTGAACATCGAATAAGTGCGGCGTGCTATAAAACGCGCCGTGAACAGCGATATCGGGGTCAGCACGACGACCGCGAGGGTGATGAGCGGCGATATAGTGAGCATGAAAACGAGCGTCACGGCTATCGTGACAACGCCCGTGAACAGCTGGGAGAAGCCGAGAATCAGTCCGTCGGCAAACTGCTCCGCGTCCGCCGTTATGCGGCTGACGATATCGCCGTAGGGGTGGGAGTCGGCGAACGCCACGGGCAGGGTCTGCATATGCGAAAACGCCTTTGAGCGTATATCGCGCACAGTGTTATAGGCTATGCGGTTGTTGATGATGTTCATCACCCACTGGAGCACTCCGCCGACTATGGCGCAGATCAGAATGCCGAAAAGGCACTTCTTTATGACTTCAAAATCAACGTTGCCGTGCAGCTTTATTCCGTCTATCGCGCGTCCGGCGAGGACGGGGATATACAGCGAGAGAATGACGCTTGCAACGGAGAGGATGAGCGAAAGGAACAGCAGAAGCTTTGAGCGGCCGATGACCGCGATAACGCGCTTGAAAACGGTTTTGTTCTTCACGGTTACGCATCCTCCTTTTCAAGCTGGGAATCGAAAATTTCTTTGTAGACCTCGCACGAGCGCAGAAGCTCGTCGTTCGTGCCCATGCCGACTATCTCGCCCTCGTCGAGGACTACTATGGTATCGGCGTTTCTTATCGCCGCAACGCGCTGGGACACGGTTATGACAGTCGGGGCAAAGTCGGTGTTTCTCAGTGCCTTGTTCAGCGCCGCACCGGTGGCGTAGTCGAGCGCGCTCGCCGCGTCGTCGAGGATGAGCACCTCTGGTTTTCTGACGAGGGCGCGGGCTATAGTCATTCTTTGGCGCTGACCGCCCGAGAGGTTCTTGCCCTCCTGTTCGAGGACAAAGTCGAGCTGCCCGCTCTTGTCCTCTATCATCTGCTTTGCCTGCGCCGTTTCGAGCGCCTGCCAGATTTCTTCGTCTGTGGCGTCCTGCTTGCCGAAGCGGATATTGTCCCTGACAGTGCCGGCGAACAGGGCTTTTTTCTGCGAGACGACGCCTATTTTCGAGCGCAGAGCCTTTGTGTCGTAGTCGCGCACGTCAATGCCGTCAACGAGCACGCACCCGCCGGTAACATCGTAGAATCGCGGAATAAGATTGACGAGCGAGGTTTTGCCCGAGCCGGTCGAGCCGATAACGCCTATCGAGCTGCCGCGCGGGATTTTGAGGTCAATATTGTGCAGGGACTCCTCACTCCCGTTGTAGGAGAGACACGCCCCGTCAAACTCAACGGAGTATTCGCATTTTTTGTCGCCATCTGTGACCGAGCCGGGGACGGTGCCGGGCTCGATATCGAGCACCGATTGAATTCGGTTGCCGCAGGCAATCGCCTTTGTGACGCTGATTATAAGATTCGCGAGCTTTATCAGCTCAACGAGAATCTGGGACATATAGTTATAGAGCGCAACGACCGCGCCGCGCGAGATGGCGCCGAAATTAACGCGTATTGCGCCGACATATATCAGCGCGATTATCGCGAGGTTTATGAGCACGAAAGTTGCGGGGTTCATGAAAGCGGATATCCTGCCGACCGCCGTCTGCATCTCGGTCAGGGCGCTGTTCTTGGCGTCAAAGTCCGCAATTTCCTCTTCCTCTTTGCAGAACGCTCTGACAACGCGGGTACCGAGCAGGTTTTCGCGCGTCTTGCTCAGCAGACCGTCCAGTTTCTGCTGAACCTTGCGGTACATCGGGATGCACACGAGCATTATCGCGAACACGACCGCGGCGAGAGCGGGCACCGCAACGACAAACACGAGCGACGATTTTACATCGACCGTGAACGCCATTATCACCGCACCGAAAACGACGAACGGCGAGCGCAGGACGAGGCGCAGAGTCAGGTTCGTTCCGGTCTGCACCTGGTTTATGTCGCCCGTCAGGCGGGTTATAAGCGTCGGCGCGCCGAGCGAATCGAGCTGGGAATAAGAGAGCTTGCCGATATGCTGGAAGAGCGCGTGGCGGATATCGGTAGCGAAGCCGACCGACGCTTTCGCCGAGAAATACTGCGCCACAAGTGTACTGCAAAGACCCAGTACGCCGAACAGACCGAGCAGCAGGCAGCGTTTGATAATATAAACCTTGTCGTCGTTCTCTATGCCGACATCGATTATAGTTGAGACTATCAGCGGAACAATCAGCTCGAACGCCACTTCAATGAGCTTGAAAAACGGCGCGAGAATACTTTCAATTTTGTATTTTTTCAAATACTTCAAAAGCTTTGACATGCTATTCTCCTCTTGTTTTATACTGCATTCTATAATGGTATATAATACCCTAAATAATACCATGAAAACGGCTTTTTTTCAAGATGCTGCGGCTGTTTCCCGTTCCTTGACAGAGACGGGGAGCAGTGATAAACTTATGCGTTGTAGAAAAGAAACGGTGTGGTGAACGATGAAAGAAAAGGCTCTCAAAAAAGAGGAAGAGCTTCTCGAATGCGAAAAGCTCTGGATATTTGCCGTCATGATAGCGGTCGGCGGATTTTTCGGCGCATATACTTATGTTCAAAAGGGCGGCGTGTTCTGTAACGCGCAGACAGCGAACTTCGTGCTCATGGCGGTTCAGCTCGGGCGCGGAAATTGGCGTAAGGCGCTGTATTATCTCCTGCCCGCTTCGGCTTATCTGCTCGGCACGGTCATTTCGGAATTTTTGCCCAAGCATATAAACCGCCGCAAGATAGTCCGCTGGGACACGGCGTTCGTGACGTTTGAAATGGCGTGGATATTTGCGCTCGGCTTCGTCCCGGACAATGCGCCGCCGCAGATCTGCCAGGTGGCTGTGAATTTTATCGCTTCGATGCAGTTCAATACATTCCGCCAGGCGAAGAAAATTCCGATGGCAACGACCTTTTGCACCAACCATGTCCGCCAAGTCGGCTCGAACCTCGTCAAGTGGCTTCGCAGCGGTAATAAAGAAGCGCGCGGCAAGATGTTCGCGCATCTGCTGATGATAGGCTCGTTTGTCGCGGGCGCGGTCGCTTCAACTTTTCTCTGCGGCTATCTCGGCGGCAAGACCATCTGGTGCGCCGAAATATTGCTCGCGATAGTGTTCTTTGCGCTACTGCGCGCCGATCTCGGCGAGGAGCATGACAAACTCGATGTCGTTCCGCACGGCCATTGATGACAAGCTGTTAAGCTTTACATGATTTATAAATAAAAAAACAAAAGCTCCCATGCGTCCCCGAATGTGTTGATATATCGGGAAAGTCGCACGGGAGCTTTGATTTTTGCGCTAAAAAATAGGTGTGTAAATTGTAAAGCAAATCGCTTTACAATTTATTTTAGCCCATTATGGGTATCTCAAGGAATGTGTAGGTAAAACAATTGATAATATAGAAAATAAATGCGGCTGTCGGGACTGCATATCCCGCGAATTTTTTCGCTTTGATATCGGAAAGTGAAGAATACATCGCTGAACAGGCGATGAGCGTGAACATCTCGGTGTAGTAAAACACGCGCTGACCGGAGGCGTAGACGGACGAAGAGAATCCGAGCACTGCGGCGCAGCAGACAGCGGCGCTGAACAGTACGCCGACGGTGAACCCGAGCTTTTTGTTCTTTTTGATGAGCGCCGCTATAAGAATGAAAATACTAAAGAGAAAGACAAAACAGAGCGCGATAACCGCGAGTTCGAGCGGAAGGTAATTGCCGCTCTTGAACATCTTTTCAAAGCCCTTGTCCGGGGTGGTGCGGCGGATAATAATATATGCGGCGTTGACTCCGACGCACAGCGCCGAGGCGAATATTGCAAAGACTGATATAATTTTCTTTATTTTCCGCGAGCCGCCGAACGCTTCATATACCGATGCGCCGAGCAGAACGAGAAAAACAGCTGCTGTTATCAGCGAGAAGAAAAATGAAAATGCGAAATAATTTGAAAATCCGCAGAGCAGTATTTCAAATATATTCATTTTAGAGAATCTTTCAAAACCCGCTGCCGCCTCCATCGCTCCGCGCCCGCGAAGTCCGGGCGAGAGAATTAACACGGCGGCGGAAGCTGCGCTCGGCAGGAGCGGGATGAATTGATGGAATCCGAGTTTGCGTTGATATGCCGAAAAAATCAGCAGAATCACTTGCAGCGCGAGCACCGCGGCGCAGGACTGCTCCTGAGATGCCGCGACGACAGAAGCAATCGCGGCGGCGACATATGCCATGGGATTCACGCGCCCGCCGAACACCTCGAATGTGAGCGGAGTCACCGTGATAAGCAAGGCGGTGAACGGAACGAGGAATGTGAACGAACCCGCAAACCAAAACACCGACGGGTTGAGGCATGGCAGGAATACTGCCAACGGCACCGAGCAGGCGAAGATATATCTCTGTTTTGCATCTGCCTTTTCGCCTAAAAAGTCCGACAGGCGGCAGAGAAAATACATTATATATATTATCAGCGCGGCGATGAACAGCTTCCAGAAAATGAGCGGCAGGCGCAGGAAGTTTATCATCAGCCATTCGCCGACTATCCGCCCGGACACGGTCGTGTACCGCTCGTGCAGCCAGCTTGTTACCGTGAATCCGTTTCGGTGGAGTATGCCGAGAAAGTGACCGTCGTCGGTTTTGAGGATCAGCCGCGTGAATACTGTGCAGAAAAACAGCACGGCGGCGGAGAATGCGGCGATTATCGAGCGCGGAGAGTTTTGAAATTCTTTCAGCTTTTCTCTCATCTTTCGCCACCTCCCGCCAACGCATACGGATTTTCGGCGGTTCCGCTTCCGCAAAGAACGAGAATACCGCTGCGAAGATATATCGCCGGGCATACGCCGCACAGCTCGTCCGCCGCGAGCGTTTTATAGAATCCGCCGGTCGTGGTGACCGCCGTCACGCTGCTCTGATTTGTCGAAACCGGCGAGCTTGTCCAATACCAGCAGTATTTGCGCAGAGTTAAATAGCGCGAAGTATCATTTTTGATGCACTGCTCGGTCGGGCTTCTGCGGCGGTCGGCGGTGCTTATATTTTTGAGCATATCTTTTGACGGCAGGAATATTGAATCGCCGTTTTTGTCAGGCGATATGAGCGAAAGGTCAAACTCTGAAAAATTCTCCGGACTTAAAAATCCGCTCTCCGAATTGAGCCATGCGCGCAGGGGAGAGGCGAGATAATCGGAACTGCCGATGCCGTCCTCAGACTGGTCGAACGCCCTGAAGCACAGCACTTTTTCGCTCATAAGCAGAGTTTTGCCGCCCGTTTCGATGACTCTCCATACAATAGGCTCGCCGAGATATGAGCCGATGGCTATTCTGTCGCCGCTCTTGAGCGTGACTTCCCGCGATTCATTGCCACCGACGCTGACGGACGAAGAAAACAGCAGGTGAGCCGATGCGCTTTTGATTTTTGCGTTCCCGATAAAAGTCAGCGCAAATAGCAATATTGCCGCAATTGCAGCCGCTCTGAAAGCTTTTTTCATCGTCTCACCCCTTCTGCTTTATTTTACATATACTATGTCGAGCTCGTTGCAAGGTCCGCCCAGCTTCTGCTTCCCGGCGGAGTTGAGCCCGAGCATGCCGTTTGCCGCGAAAAATTCGCTCTCGATAACGCACGGCTTGTTGAGATTCTTGAGCTGAGTCGCTTTTGTGCCGGTCGTGTTGCCGATGCCCTTGACATACATCGACGAGCAGTTGCCGCCGTTTAGCAAAAACGCATTTCTCGCGCCGTATGCTATGAGGACTTTCATCATATTGTCGAGCGGCATAAATTCGCCGACGGCCATGATATATTTGTTCTCCGATATCTGCGCAAACACCGTGCGGTTGTGATAATAAGTGTCGTGCTCGTTGGTCGCCTTGCCGTTTGTTATGACTTGCCGCTGGTAGCGCAGGGAATTGTAAACGCCTTGCGAGATGTACGATTTGCAGTTCTCGTTTGTGAGCGTTTCGACTTTCCATGTGCCGTTTCTGTAGATCAGCAGTCGCTTTTGCCCGCTGCCGTCGGTCGAAACTACCGAGCCGTTGCGAATTGTCGGAGCGCCTTTTTTATATGTTGAGCCTGCCTCGCCGTTTATCGCTATGAGCGCGCCGCTCTTTCTGCCCATATCCTCAACCCTGCCGACATTCGTGCCGAGCAGCTGTTGGCTCGATGCAACGCCGATGTGCTCGGGCGAGCAGGTGATTATCGCTATATTGACTACCGGCTGATAAGTGACCGTCTTGTCGTAGTCGATAGCGCCGTCAGCGTTCGCTTTTTTGAAAGCCTGAGTTATCTGCGGCCCATAGGCTATTCGGTGGATTTCTATATTCACTCCGTTTGAATTGAGCTTCCACGCCCTGAGCACTTTTGCGCCGGTGATGCTTTTTACGCTTCCTGCGCTGACTTCAAGCTTGCCTTTTGAAGCTGAACCGGAATTATTCGATTTTGCAGTTGCTGCGGGCTTTGATGCCGGCTTGTCTGCCGTCGGTTTCTGTGCGCTCTGAGCAGTGCTCTCCTCTGCGGATTCGGATACCGCTTCGGAGCTCGTCTCTTCTGCGCTCGTCTGCGCATTGGCTTCGGTTTCTGCGGCGGATATGTCTTCTGCCGCGGTCGTGCCGGGCTCGGGCGTTTTTGTGCCGCATGCCGTGAAGCTTATAAGAATGAGCAGGCACGCGAGCAAAAGCGCGAATAATTTTCTTGTCATATGTATCCTCCTTTTGAATATTTCTTCCAAATCGATTATATCATTGTGCCTCGCTCAACTATATGCTGCAAGCGCATTTTGACAAATAATTTTTCGTCATTTTGCACTCTTTTTTATATAGTATATATGTATATTCTCTCTTAATTTTTGCTTTAATGCGCTGATACTTTATGATATAATTAAAGCAGCGGCGGGCAAGTATGCATATGCTAACCGAACTTGTCGCGCCCGATATGCATTGTTTGTGCATAAATTCTCTGAAAGGGTGAAGATATATGAAATATGCTGTAGTTCTCTGCGACGGCATGGCGGATTATCCCGTTGAGGCTCTCGGCGGCAAGACGCCGATGGAAGTCGCAAAGAAGCCCAATATCGATGCGCTCGCGTCGAAGGGTGAAGTCGGACTTGTCAGAACCGTTGCCGCCGGACTCAAACCCGGCAGCGATGTTGCAAATATGAGCGTGCTCGGATTCGATCCGAAGAAGTGCTACACCGGTCGCTCGCCCCTTGAGGCGGTCAGCATCGGAGTCAAGATGAGCGAAACGGATATCGCTCTGCGCTGCAACCTTGTCACCTTGAGTGACGAGGCGGATTACGGCGCAAAGACCATGCTCGACTACTCCGGCGGCGATATCTCGACCGAAGAGGCGGCGCAGATAATCGAGACCGTGCAGGAGCATTTCGGCAGCAGCGAATTTGATTTTTACAGCGGCGTAGCTTATCGTCATTGCCTTATCGTACATAACGGCACGACGGATCTCGGCAAGATGACCCCTCCGCATGATATCTCCGGCAGAGTTATCGGCGAGTATCTTTCGACTTCTCCAAACGCCGAAAAGCTTATCACCATGATGCGCGAGAGCTACGACCTTCTGAAGGATCACCCCGTGAACAAGAAGAGAATCGCCGAGGGCAAGCTCCCCGCAAATTCAATCTGGCTCTGGGGCGAGGGAAGCCGTCCGGCTCTGCCGTCCTTTGAAGAGAAGTTCGGCGTGAAGGGCAGCATCGTCTCGGCAGTCGATCTGCTCAAGGGCATCGGCATCTGTGCGGGCATGAACACCCCCGAAGTCGAGGGCGCGACCGGCTATATCGACACGAATTTCGAGGGCAAAGCGAACGCCGCAATCGACGAATGGCGTAAAGGTCAAGGCCTTGTCTATATCCATGTCGAGGCTCCCGACGAGTGCGGCCACAGAAACGAGCCCGAAAATAAAGTCAAAGCAATCGAGCTTATTGACAGCCGTATAATGCCTATAATCCTTGACTATCTCAACACTCAGGACGATTATAAAGTCATGGTTCTGCCGGATCATCCGACCCCGATATCGACCCGCACTCACGCATCCGACCCCGTGCCGTACCTGATTTATTGTAAAGGCAAAGAGCTTGACAGCGGCGTTGCGAGCATAAATGAAAAATCAGCATCCGAGACCGGCAATTTTGTTGATCCCGGCTTCGACCTTATGGGTCATTTTCTCAAAGACTGACAAAAAGGAGGAGACAAAATGAGCTTTAATATAGAAACAAAGTGCGTGCAGTCCGGCTACACTCCGAAAAACGGCGAGCCGCGCGTTGTGCCGATAGTCCAGAGCACGACATATAAATACGAATCGAGCGAGCAGATGGGCAGGCTCTTCGATCTGCAGGAGTCCGGATATTTCTACACCCGTCTCCAGAACCCGACAAACGACTGCGTAGCCGCGAAGATAGCCGACCTTGAGGGCGGCGTCGGCGCCATGCTCACCTCGTCCGGTCAGGCGGCGTCCTTTTTCTCCGTTTTCAATATCTGCTCCGCGGGCGACCATGTCGTTGCAGCATCCGCGATATACGGCGGAACATTCAATCTCTTCAATGTCACGATGAGAAAGCTCGGCATCGATTTCACTTTCGTTCGCCCCGATGCGACGGAGGAGGAGCTCAACGCGGCATTCAAAGATAACACAAAAGCCGTGTTCGCCGAGACTATCTCGAACCCCTCGCTCGTTGTGCTCGATATTGAGAAGTATGCGCGAGCGGCTCATTCCCACGGCGTGCCGCTGATAGTCGACAACACTTTCCCAACCCCGATAAACTGCCGCCCGTTTGAGTTCGGCGCGGATATAGTTACCCATTCGACCACAAAATATATGGACGGCCACGCGACAAGCGTAGGCGGAGTTATAGTTGACAGCGGCAACTTCGACTGGACTCAGAACGACAAGTTCCCGGGACTTACAACTCCCGACGAGTCGTACCACGGTGTTGTATACACCGAGCAGTTCGGCAAGGTTGCATATATAACAAAGTGCACGACTCAGCTCATGCGCGACCTTGGCTCAATTCAGTCCCCGATGAACGCATTCCTGCTCAACCTCGGGCTCGAGACTCTGCATCTGCGTATGCCGCGCCACTGCTCAAACGCTCTCGCCGTTGCAAGGTTCCTGAAGGCTCATCCGAAGATCGAGTCCGTCCGCTATCCCGGCCTCGAGGGCGACGAATACTATGACCTTGCGCAGAAGTATATGCCCAACGGCACCTGCGGCGTCATTTCGCTGAGAATAAAAGGCGGCAGAGAGGACGCGGTCAGATTCATGGACAGCCTCAAGCTCGCGGCGATAGTCACCCATGTTGCGGACAGCCGCACCTGCTGTCTGCACCCGGCGAGCACGACCCACCGCCAGCTCACCGCGCAGGAGCTCGACGACTGCGGAGTCTATGAAAATCTCGTCAGACTCTCTGTCGGAACCGAGAATGTCGATGATATAATCTCCGATCTCGACGCGGCTCTCGCGAACGTCTGATATTGGCAAAATAGACAAAAATCACGCGTAAAATTTTATGCATAAAACCCGGCTGCAAGTTTTCCTGCAACCGGGTTAATTTTTTGTTACTGCATATGCGGCTTATGCAGAATATTTCCATATAGTTATTAAAATCAAACTGTAAAGTTTTTTACTTTACGCATATATTCTGAATAGTCATCAAAACATAAAAGTTATCCACATTATCCACATAGTTATCCACATCAGCAAGGAGAAAAGCTTTACCGCTTGCGGAAAAGAATCAATGAATAATTGCTGAATATCGAATGAATATCAATGAATAAATTCAAAATTGCGCAAAAAATACCACCCGAATTTCTGAAGGAAAAAACACGGGCGGTTTCAATATTTTTATGTTGCTCAGTCGATGAACGGGAGACTTCTGACGAGATCGTTTATCCCGCCGAGCGAACCGTGGAAGAAGCTGCGTATCATTTCAAACACAGTCATCGACGCGGTTATCGCAAACAGCACTCCGACGATTATCGCAATAATAACTGCGAGTCCCACGCCGACCGCGAGACCTATCAGCGTGAACTGACCGATGCCATTGGCGACCTTCGGCTTGTCGCTCTTCCATATTAGATAGAGCACGAGGCTGACGAGCGGAAGGAACCACAGCAGCGGACCGAAGAAGCCGAGGAAAAATCCGAGAACTTTCCATCCGCCGGTGCTTTCGCTTTCCTGCTCGGGCTTCTTGTTCGCCTTTGGCTGAACGGGTGCGGGAGCAGGCAGGGGAGTCGGCTCTTTCAGAATATCATTATGTACGGGCTGAGTATCTTCTGCGGCGGTCTGCTTCTGTGCCGCGCGTCTGGCGTCGCTCTCCGCGAGGCTCACCGGTTCGCCGCAATATGGGCAGACCTTGAATCCGTCTTCGAGCTGCTTTCCGCAATTTCTGCAAAACATAAAATCACTCTTTCGTTTTTGTGTCCGCGCAGATTACTTGTCGCCCGACTTCTTTTCGAGCTTGCGCTTGTTGCCTTTGTCGTCTATTATATATGTATTGTTGAGCTGGGCTGTAAGGCTCGCCTTGAAATCGGCGACATACTGCTTTTTGAGACCCTCCCATTCGGCGAATTCCTCTTCGCTCAGATCCCTCTCCTGCGACAGGTGATAGAGATCGTTCATGCGCTTTATCTCTTCTTTTTTCATGTCTGCCTCCGTGAGCTTATATAATACATTTATTATATACTATGCCGGGGATAAAGTCAATTTGAGCGGTAGATTGTCGATTTTATCGCGCTATCGGCAAAATTTTTCGTAAATCATAAGCGAGCAAATGGTATGAAAAAACGAGAAAACTTGAGAAAAACGGAGATAGCAAAACATAAATTAAAATTTAAAGAAAAAGTGCTTGACAAGCATAGAGCGATGTGGTAATATATCGTAGCATTAAGAAATCGGAGGTAACAAGTATGTCAACTTATATGCCCAAAGCGGGCGACATCACCCGTAAGTGGTATGTCATCGATGCTGCCGGTAAGCCTCTCGGCAAGGTAGCAGTTCAGGCTGCCGTCCTTCTTCGCGGCAAGCATAAGCCCACGTTCGCTCCTCACGCCGACTGCGGCGATCATGTAATCATCATCAACGCTGAGAAGACTGTCCTCACCGGCAACAAGCTCAACCAGAAGATGTATTATCATCACACCGGCTATATCGGCAACATGAAAGAGGTCAAGTACAGCACCCTCATGAAGACAAAGCCCGAGTTCGCTGTCGAGCTTGCAGTTAAGGGTATGCTGCCCGATTCTACTCTGGGCCGCACCGCTCTGACCAGACTCCGCGTTTACAGAGGCGCTGAGCACAAGCACGAAGCACAGAAGCCCGAAGAGTGGGCTCTTTAATGAAGGGAGGCAATAAATAATGTACGATTCAGTTCCTTACTTCTACGGCACAGGCCGCAGAAAGAAATCAGTCGCCAGAGTCCGTCTTTATGCCGGCACCGGCAAGATCATCATCAACGACAGAGAGATTGACAATTATTTCGGCCTTGAGACCCTCAAGCTCATCGTCCGCCAGCCTCTCGCTCTTACAGGCACCAGCGAAAAGCTCGATGTCATCTGCCGTGTCAACGGCGGTGGCGTGACCGGCCAGGCAGGTGCTATCCGCCATGGTATCTCCAGAGCACTCCTTCAGTATGATGCAGAGCTTCGCCCCGCACTCAAGAAGGCAGGCTTCCTGACCAGAGACCCGAGAATGACCGAAAGAAAGAAATACGGTCTCAAGGGCGCTCGCCGTGCACCCCAGTTCTCGAAGCGCTAATTTTCCCTACTTCTCAGTACGTCTCACGACGTCGATTTGCAGGAAAATTCAGTACTTTTGGAGCTGTGCATGGTCCTCGAAAGTGTTCCGTTTTGTTTCGTAAGGAGCAAGCAAGGAGCACACAAGGAACAAGAAGCGCAAGCGAAAACAAAAGCCTTATGAAGCAGGAGATCGTTCCGCAAGGAGCGTATCTCCTGCTTTTTTGTGTTGCACGGCTTTTCCTTCTTCCTTTTAGATCTTGTTGATTGCCTCCACCAATGTTTCGATATCTAGGTGGGTATAGACACGTTCAGTGAGCGTCATGGCACCGGAGTGTCCCACAATCTTCTTGATCATGGTTTGGTCTACATGGGCCTCTGTCAGCATGGAGATGCAGGTATGCCGGGTACAGTGCGGCGTCTGGTCATATCCAAGCTGCTCCATCAGGGGCGTGAAGTAACTGTCGTAGTAGTTCCTGTAATCAAAGTGCTTTTGATCCGGCGTGTGGAGCAGGTATTCACACTGAGAACCTTCGTACCACGCTTTGTAGAATGGTAGCACCTTGTCGGCAATAGGAACTTTACGCAGGCCATTTTCGGTTTTGCTGGCGATCACATCAAAGTACTGTTCTTCCAAATGTACGTTTTCCTTCTTTAAGTCGAGGAACTCCGAGATGCGGCAACCGTTGTAGATCAGCATCAGCACGATCTGATAGTACGGGTCCTCTGTAAGCTCCCACAGGCGGGCAATCTGCTCCTTTGTGAATTTGTTCCGGTCACGCTTGTTGGGGTTCTTATCCTTGTACCGGCTCAAATCTACAAACTCGGAGTAATCCTTGTTGCAGATGTCGTTTTTCATGGCGTAGGCGTACAGTTGGTTGAACAGCCCCTTGAGTTTTTTCAGGGTGGGGTAATTCTTCCCGCAGGTGTCTACCACAAATTGGAGGTCCATCAGCCGAATATCCCGAAATACCTTGTTGTAAAGTGTTCCGCATACCCGATAGGATGCCTCATAGCCTTTTACATTTGACTTGGAGATGGTGGGAAACTTCTCCTTTGACCAGCGTTCATAGACCTCCTGGAAGGTTGCCTTGGATGCCTTGATGTCAAAGGGATTGTTGTTATACTCTGCCAACATTTGCAGCCCCTCTGCTCTGGTTGCTGCATAGCCGATGGTGATTTGTTCTTGAACGGACTTGCCTGTTTCTGGGTTAACATGCCACCCTACCGTTTTCCTCACTGCATAGGGCCTTCTTCGCTTTCCGGACATTTTCTTTACGCTTCCATATCCGTTGGGTAATCTCAAAAAATCTCAAACTTCCTTTCTCCCAGCGTTTTCAAATTAAATTTGACAGGGGTATGTAACACCCACCGTTATTTCTGGTCGCCGTTTTCTTCGGCGGCCTTTTTCATTTTCTCCAGCATCTGCCGATCCAGTTCATTGCGCCGCTGAATGCGCTCCAAATCGGAGAGAACTTCCACTTCCTTGTCCTGCAACTTGGCACCTGCGTAGTAAGCCAGTTCTTTTTCAATCCAGCGGTCAAAGGATTCTTGATCGGTCCAATAGGTTTCCAGCTTTTCACGCTCATCCCGGAACTCTTCCAAAATCAGGCACAGGGAATCATTCATTTCTGCGGAGTGGTCATTTCCCTTGAATTTCAGGGAGCAGGACCATTCTTCGCTGTGGGGCGGGCGCTGGACATCGATTTCGAACCGGATACCGGCCTTCTTGTTTAATTGGTAAAGAACCGCAATTACATCAGACAGGCTGTCCAGCTGGATTTCAGGTTTCTGGTAGCCAATCAGGTCTGCCGGAGATATGTTTAAGATTTTGGCGATGGCATTGATCATCGCTATGGATGGCTCAATTTCACCGCTCTCGTATTTTTGAACTGTGCGCATCGTCTTGTCCAGACGCTGTGCCAGCTCTGTTTGGCTCAAGTGAGCGGCCTTGCGGGCTGCCTTGATTCTCTCGCCAATTTCAGTTGGGTTGCTGTGCATTGTCATCACCTCGCTTGTATTGTAACACGAAGTTGTGCGAATTACAAGGTCGTAATGCGAATAACTTTTTCGTATTTAGTGTTGACAAGCGGTCTTGAATGGCTTATAATCAGAATACGAATTAATAGTTCGCATATTAGCAATAAGGAGGTCATTCACATGGAGAAGAAAGTTTATGTCGAACTGCCGCCCTTCACTGGACGCAATGTCCCCATCACCGAGATTGCAGTCGCCATGCACAAGGATGCCCAGTATGTGCGCATTGGTTTGCAGCAGGGAATCCTGAAATTCGGCTATGCGATCAAGCTGGAAAACTCTAACGAGTACAACTACTACTGCCCCGACAGAAAGGTGTGGGAGGAAATTGGATACTTCCAACCGGAAATCGCATAAAAAAAGAGCCCTCATCCTGGCAGATGAGAACTCTTGACGGACAGTACAAACGGCAGCTGCCGTGTGACTATCACTCAGCAAGGATATTATAACACGACAGCTGCCAAATTCAACAATTATTTAAGGAGGAATAGAATTTGACAGCTTTACCAGACAGCATCATACAAAATGGTCTGTTCTGCTGCTGGAAGTATGAGGAACGGAATGAGAGGAAAACGAAGGTGCCATACCAGCCGCAAACCGGTCTGGGAGCGAAAAGCAACGATCCTTCCAGCTTCGTACCTTATAAAACAGCAGTACAGGCCAGCGGATATGATGGCATTGGAATTGGAATTTTCAACGGCATCTGTGCGATTGACCTGGACAACTGCGTTTCGGACAGCGGCTATTACACCCAGACCGCCGCAGAAATTGTGGCCTTAATGCACAGCTATACCGAGTACAGCCCCAGCGGAAACGGTCTTCACATTCTCTTTTCGGCAAAAGGGTTTCAGTATGATACCAAACGATTTTATATTATGAACCACCAGGCTGGAATTGAGGTGTACGTGGCGGGAGCAACCAACAAATATGTCACCGTGACCGGAAACCGCTGTGAGGATTATGAGTATGGTGACCGGACCCAGGAGCTGCAAGTGTTACTGGACAAGTTCATGCGCAGGCCAGAGATAGGCGCAGAAAATGCAATAAATGCAAAAAACTCTGATTTGAGCATGGAGCAGCTTCTGCAACTGGCAAAAAGCAGTAAGAATGGGGCAGCGTTCACAGCCCTTTGGAACGGTTCGCTGGAGGGATATTCGTCCCCATCAGAGGCAGATCTGGCGCTGTGCAGTCATCTCGCCTTTTGGACAGGACGGGATGCTGCCAAGATGGACACTATGTTCCGGCAGTCGGGTTTGATGCGGGATAAATGGAACCGGCAGCAATCCGGCACAACGTATGGTGCAATCACCATTCAGAAGGCAATCGAGCATTGCCGGGAAATCTACACTCCAAAAGCGGAGCCGTCACCGGTTTTTCAACCTATTGTTCCGCTGACTCCACAGTGGAGTGACCTGCCTGCATTCCCGGTAGATGCTCTCCCGGATGTGGTTCGGAATTATGTGAGTGCAGTAGCTGAACACAGTCAGACTGCCCCGGACATGGCAGCGGTGATCAGCCTGGGTGTGCTGGCTATCTGCTTACAGGGAAAATACAAGATAGAGGGAACGCCGGGATACTGTGAGCCTTTGAGCTTGTACACAGTGGTGATCGCCGCACCGGGGGAGCGAAAGTCCAGCGTCATGCGGGATATGACCACATTCCTCTATGAGTATGAGCAGGAATATAACAAGGCGTACAGCATGGAAATACGGGAAAACCATTTGCAGCGGGAATCTCTGGAGCGCCAGATCTCCGGTCTGCAAAAGAAGCTGGAGCGCAAGGAAAGCCGTGAAATGGAGCTGGAGCTGCGGCAACTTCAGGAGCAGCTGGAAGAAACGCCAGAATTAAGTCCGGTTCGCTTTTTTGCGGACGATTGTTCCAGTGAAGCTCTGACCAGCTTGATGGCAGCCAATAACGGAGTGTTCTCCGTGATCTCCACCGAGGGTGGCATCTTTGACATCATGGCAGGTCGGTATTCCAACAAATCCAACATTGATGTCTGGCTGAAAGGCCATTGTGGGGATGCCATTTATGTGGATCGAATGACCCGTGAAGCAGAGTGCATCATGCACCCGGCACTGTCAGCTATCCTCTCTATTCAACCCAGTGTGCTGGATGAAATCATGTCCAATACCACCATGACCGGGCGGGGCTTGATTGCTCGCTTCCTGTATGCATCCCCGCCGTCCAGAATTGGCAGCCGAGTCTTTCGTACCCAGCCGATCCCGCCCGAAGTAATCGCCGCTTACCGCAGCTTGATTTTTCGCCTGATGGCTCTGCCGATTGGTGGGGATGCTCAGACGGTGCACCTTTCCGAAAAAGCCTTTGACCTGATGGCCGATTACTTTCAGGAACATGAGAAGTTTCTGGTTGGCGAGGGGCAGGCAATTTCCGATTGGGCAAGCAAATATATCGGTGCCGTACTCCGGATTGCGGGACTGTTGCACTGTGCAGATATGGAAGATGACAAAGCAGAAGTGACAGCTTCTACGATGAGCAAGGCGATTCAGATCGGCAAATATTTTCTGGCTCATTCCACCTACGCCTATTCCATGATGGGCACTGACTTAACCATCCAGAAAGCCAAATTTGTCTTGGCAAAGCTGAAAAAGAAGAACGTATCGGTGATCAAGCGTTCTGAGCTTTTTCAGATGTGTCGGGGGAAGTTCTTTAAGAAAACGGAGGAGATTTTTCCGACGCTGGAACTGCTAGAGGAACATGGATACATTCGGCTGGAAGAACCGGAACGCCAGTCGGTAGGCAGACCAGCCGATGTGAAAATCATTGTGAACTCCGCAGCATGAAACCGAAATTTCTGCATTTATTGCATTTCCTGCACAGAGTTATACTCTGGTATCGCACCACCGTCCCCATCGAAAAATCCGCAGATTTGGAGATGGATGGTTCGGGAGAATCCGGTGGATTTTCCCGAACCGTGGGCGGCAGGATTGCTTACAGAAGCAAGGATGCCGGACACACCTGACTTGCTGTGTGGATAGCACACGCAAGTCAGGGAGGCTCCCGCAGGAGCCGCATCCCCCTCGGAGAGCCCACGATACTTTGCAGCCGCAGGATGAAAGTATCATAGTGGGTTATTACACTTCCGCAGGAAGTGCGCCCCGGCCCGCAGGCCGTACAAACGTGAAAGGAGCTCTATGGCGAGAAATGACGGGATTGACCGTACCAGCGCAAGAAACGTAAACCTGACCGCTACCAAAATTGGCAATGCCCAGCGGCACAACGAACGAGAAAAGGAATCCTACACCAACCCAGATATTATACCAGAACGCACCCCTCAGAACATCCATTTTAAGAAACCTACCGCCGGATATGCAGAGATGTTTGCACAGATGGAAAAGGATGGTGTAATCTCCACTCGTGGCCTGAAATCAGATGCCAACCTTTACGGGGAACTGATTTTTGATGTAAACTCCGCCTACTTCTATAACCATGGCGGGTATGAGTTTGCCAAGCGGTTTTATGAGGACGCTTACAAGGCTGCCATCGAGATTGTGGGCGGCGAACAGTATATTCTCTCCGCTGTTATGCATGCCGATGAGCGCAACCGGGCCATGTCCGAAGCACTGGGGCAGGATGTATTCCATTATCATCTCCATGTGGTCTATGTTCCGGTTGTGGAGAAGCAGATCCTCTGGTCCAAGAGGTGCAAGGACAAATCACTTGTGGGAACTGTCAAGGAAACGATTATGCAGGTGAGCAGCAGTAAAAAATGGCTGTCTAAACCGGCATTGGACGAACAGGGAGCGCCTATTCTCCAAAAGAATGGCAAGCCGGTACTGCGGAAGTCTTACAGTGTCCTCCAGGATGATTTCTTCCAAGCCATGCGCAATGCCGGATATTCTGATGTGGAGCGTGGAGAACGAGGAAGTTCTGAGGAACATTTGACCGTAACCCAGTTCAAGGTGGAACGGGAACAGGAGCGATTGGAACAACTCACAGCACAAACGCAGCAGAAAGAGCAACAGGCAGCTTCTCTGGAAAAGGAGATTGAGAATATTCAAAAACAGCAGATTGCCGTTCAGAAAGTGGAGCAAATAGAACCCCATGCAGTTCCGTTTTCCTCTAAAGTTATGCTGGATCGTTCTGAATATGAAAATCTGGCAGCCGCGGCAAAGAAGTTCTATGTCCAGGAACGCAAGGAATCCAAGCTGCAAAAGGCTTTGGAAGCAGCATTGAAGATGGTAAACGAGCTGAAAACGAAGGTCGCTGCACTGACCGCAGAGCTGGCAGAGCATAAGTCTGTTCGGGGGCAGCTTCGCACCGTAGACTTGGAGAGGGAAAATAGTGAGCTTCGTGGTAAACTCCGCAAATATGAAGATGTAATTTCTCGGAATAATTTGTGGTCATACTTTTCCAGACGCAGGGAGAAAGAGATAGTGAAAAAAGATACTCGATAATCCTATAATATTTTGGCTTCTTTATGAAACCGAATCACCGCAAACAAATATCATTGCGGAAAAGCAATAGAAATGCTATAATAATGGCATATATCTGCGGTGGAGGTGCTATAAATGAGTTTTAGCAATGATATAAAGACAATCCGTCATAAATGCCTTATGAGCCAAACAGAATTTGCAGAAGCTTTGGGCGTAGCGTTTACTACAGTTAATAGATGGGAGTCTGGAAAAAGCAGACCTAATTTTAAAACTATGAAGTTAATCAATAGTTTTTGTGAAGCAAAAGGAATTGACTTTGATGTAAGCAAACAGTTGTTGGAGGAAGAAAATAATGATATATAATGTGATAGACTTGTTTGCTGGAGCCGGTGGTTTAAGCCTGGGATTCAAGCAAACGGGGCAAGTGAATATAATTGCTGCGGCAGAGAATAATCCAAATGCCAGAAAAACATATAAAAGGAATTTCAAGCTGGCACGGCTTTATTCTGATGTAAGGACGATTGATTATTCGGAATTACAAAATACAGTAGGTCCGGTTGACATTGTAATTGGTGGTCCGCCGTGCCAAGGGTTTTCAAACGCAAATCGTCAGCACAGCACGGTAATTAGTATGAATAACAGACTTGTAAAAGAGTATGTTCGTGCAATCTGTGAGTTGAAGCCGAAAGCGTTTGTCATGGAAAATGTTGCTATGCTTCGTTCTCAAGTTCATAGATTCTTTCTTGAAGAACAAGATCTCGATAACGAAAGAATCATGGCACTTTCCTTGTCAGAAGATAAAATAGAAATTTTACCTAAATCTGTTAATTTTGGAAATTCGATTTCTTTCCTCGAAACAGCACAGGAAGAATTCGGATTTGCATGGGCTGAGGGCTTTTACAAGATTATTAACATTCTTTATCGATACCGAATCAATCCCATTAAGTTTGACGCCACTCTTGAAAAATATCAAAAAAAGTTGATGGCACAACTCAATGAAATTGTGCGTTTGACGAATGAAGTTCAAGAACTCAACGTTTTACAGCAAAACGATGAAAGAATGGCAAAAGAAATATTACAGTACATGGAAAAGAAAGATAATTTTGACGCTGTAATATTAGCAATTAGTGATTCTATCATCATGCAACGGGCTATAATGAAAATCAAAGAACTGACCGATAATGACATTCATATATTTGAATATAAAGAAGAAAACGGCAGTTTGGTTGCGGTAGTTAAGTCTTACCCTGTATTGGACTACATTAGAGCAATTTTGGAGAATGAGCCATATGATTATACATTAAGTGAAAATACGCTTAATGCAATCCATTATGGAGCACCACAACGGCGAGAACGTTTTATCATTGTAGGTCTCAAGAAAGACTTGAACACAAAGTATACTGCTCCTGAAATCAAATTTACCGAAGGGAATTATAGAACTGTACATGATGCCATTGCAGATCTTCAAGATGTAATCCCTACCACTGAAGTGACAGGAGACTATATTGAGCTGGAAGCACATCCTAATGCCACCGGGCTGGAAAAAGAGCTTAGAGGGCGAGCGCTGTATAACCATATTGTCACCGCAACAAGAGAAACAGCAATGGCAAGGTTTAAAGCTCTTAAGGCTGGTGAAAATTTCCACGATCTTGATCCAACATTAAAAACGACTTACAGCAATGCAGAACGCACACAAAATACAATCTATATGCGTTTGAAATATAATGAACCATCTGGAACTGTTGTTAATGTACGTAAATCCATGTGGATTCATCCTGAATTAGATCGTGCCATTTCTATTCGTGAAGCAGCAAGACTACAGACATTTCCCGACAGCTTTATATTCGAAGGAACGAAAGATTCTCAATACCAGCAGGTAGGTAATGCAGTACCTCCGTATCTGGCGAAAGCGATCGCAGACAGCGTTATCAGGATTTTGAATAATGCAATAGAATAAAAAATGGGTCACTCCGATTCTCAAGGAGTGACCCATTTACTTTATGCGGTTGTTCCTACAGGGGTTTTACAAATCTCATTTGCCTTAGCAAGAATCTTGTCGTGGATACGCTGCTCCGGCAGACAGTCCAAAATATATATGCCACCAAGCAAGTTGAGGTACTTAGCCAATTCACCGACAATGTTTGTGTCAATCGGTAATCCCTGTGCCTTGGCTTCTATTATCGCACTCAGGAAAGGACGGATAATAGCTGGATTGTTAGAAGTATTGCGCTCCAAAATATGCATGATATAGTCGGAGCTTTCGCATACGAATTTTGTAAGTTCCCAAGGATCGGAACGCTTCTCGTCATATGTAAGACGCCCGATCCACCACAGTCTGGATAAAGCATTTCTCGTCAAAGAACGTCTGGCGCCAAAGCCGAAGAAAAAGTGTTGCTGCACATTACCAACTGTACATTTCTTGTTAATGTCCCATCTGTACTTTACATAGTTCCAGAAAGGTCCAAGACACAGCCCTGCCCACAAACGCTCATCCGAAGCCTGAGAATCAGATAGAAAACGGAGATTTCCGTAAACACGTTTGACATTTTCTGCTTCCGTAAGGAAAGGCTTGTCCGCCGTCATATCCAAACTGAAATCTGGAATTTCAGCAAATTTTGTATCAGAGAACAATGCGTTTCCCAGTTCTTCCTGTAACCAGTCAGAGGAATCCTGCTTAAAATTATCAACCCAGCTTTTGAGATTGGACTTGATAATGTCGATGTTATCGTAGCTCACAAATTGTAGCTTCATTATTCGTCACCTCCTGCTGCGCCAAAGCTACTTGTCAAAAATGTAAATGCATCCGAAACAGGATTATTTATCAGTTTTTGAGCAAGAACTAAGCAGTTTTGATTGCTGAATTCTTCACTTTCGATATCGCAGTCAAACTGCGTTAACAGCGCCTTTGATAGAACTTTATACCACAATGTGTCAGAGTTCTCACTTCGCTCCTGAATAGGTAGAGCTCTCAGTTCTTCCAAAACATATACAAGGGCAGGCACAACCGTGAGAGAGTTGAGAATAGGCTGTGCCAGAGGGGTAGTGCTCAGGGCTTTATAGCTATAAAAATCGCTGAGAGGAAGCTTGATGATAATTTTGCGCTGAGACATATCAACCAGCATTTGCTTACAGCTTTCGTCAGGGTTCTTGCTAATGTTGAAAATGGACGGTGTGTTTGCAAGATCATCAATATCTTTGGAAATATCTACCGTTACCATTTTTCCTACAGCCATTACGCAACCAGCTTCGATATCAAAGGCGATACCTTGATAATCTTCGTGGAAGTCAGGGCTGGTAAAGCCTTTCAAATCATCAACTGCCACAACAAACGGACAAATTTGCAATTTGCCATTAACAGCCTTATTCAGCAGGGTATATACTTCGCTGACCTTATTTGTTTGGACAACTGTACGGAAACCAGTCTGTGCACACTCTAAGTGGTAAACGAACTTTGCGACGCCCTGCTTGATGCAGTCCTGAAGACTTTGGCAAGTGAGGGTAGCAAGGAAGTCGATACGCAGATCGTAACCATCACGCACGATATCAATGGCTACATCAAAAGACCCGTTTCCATAGTCGTTTGAATAAGAGGACAAGACCGGATACGGATATAATTTATACTTGATTTCCATACGCCTTCACCTCCAAAGAACAATAATCATGATAATCAAGCTGAATATTGAGCCTGATAGCCTTTTTCTCCGTAAATACCAGATTTGTGATTCTGTTTTTGTCAAATTTCAAATCAGGGCATTCAGAACAAGAAGCAGCAACAATAGATGCTTCGTAGTTTTGAGATTCAGCAGACATAAATACTTCTAAAATACCATTTGTAGCAGAGGAACCAGGGGTAAATACAATGGTGTATTCGCCTGTTGTTTTGTTGCGGACCACATTGCGAACACTGGCTGCAGAAATAGCGGATAGTTTCTTGCGGTGTTCTACAGGAACATTACCTCCGCCATCACCAGGATTGGTACCACCGCCGTTGCCACCGTGACCGCCCTGGCCTTGGCTACCACTACCGCCTTCGCCGGGGAGATCGGTAACAATAATATCGCCTTCCTCATCGTCTACAATAGTTTGTCCGGGGTCTCCGGTCTGCGTCCCGGAAGGCTTAGGAGCGACTTCGGTCACACGAATTTTAAAATCTTTAATACTATCCTGCAAGGCTTCAGTGCGTTCCTGATTAGGGGTCTTATCAAAGTCACTGGCAGAAAGGTATTCGCCGACAGTCGGGTCAAGTGCTTCTTCGCTTTCATCATTCTTCATTTCATCCAAAGACGTTTTTATAAAATGAAGTAATGTTTTAAGGAGACGCTTGGCTTTACTCTTGTTTTCAGCACGCTCTACTTCCCATTCAAGGTGTTGCGGATTTTCAAGACCACGAAGATAAGAGTTAATAGCATTTCCTTCGATGAACAGTGTACCAGCAAATGGAATCAAAGCATTGATGTTACCCTTATCCTTGATTTTCATGCCAGTTTGACGGATCATGGCAACACGTCTACTAAAAGAAGGCATGATCATCAGTTTCAAGGTGAGCTTTCCAACGATTTCTGGATCGTCAGTAAGTTCTTTGGTGAAAGTTCTGGCCAACTTTTCATCCGTGAGTGTCTGATAATATTCATCGGCGTGTTCATTGAAGTATTCCTTGTGAGAAATCATCAAATCTGCCAGTGTATCCTTACTGATAATGGTTCCATCGACATCTACAACCAGAGTACCATTATAAATAGCGTAAAGGAAACCATCCAGGACAGAAGCTACCATCTGGTTTTGCCATCCTCGATCCCCAGTAAAAGCTACGATATAAATATCAGTGCCGGAATCTTCGGCATTGCGGGAGTATGCGGGATCTAAGGAATACTGCTTATACATAGGACTATTTTTGTCATTCCCATAGAATCCTGTTCCCTGAGTGATTTCGTTCTTTTTATTCTTAAAAGAGGTTAATCTTGAAACTCCCTGAGATGCACAAACACCTTCTTTGTCACTGGTGCTGTAGAAAACTGTTCTGAGGGAAGAGCAAGCATAAGGTGCAAACTTACCGATACCAAAAGAACCGCCGTTACTACCAGATTTATCTGATGCACCCGATGACTTAGTCAGATTGCACCAAGGTGAGTTGTACTCTTCACGAGAACCAACTAAACCGGAAGTATTAAAGTCACTGATTCTCAAGCAAGTAATTGTAGGCTTATGCATGACGGCCAGAGCTTGCTTGAAGAAAGTTTTTGCTTTAGTAGATTGTTGCTGTGACCAAAAATCTAACGCACGGTTCAGCGCATCTTCCAAACCGTTATAGTCGGGGATTTGGTGGGGATCGAGCTCAAAGGTTCTGAACTCAATTCGGGTAGGCTCATCATTTTCAAGAGCTGCGTCTAAAGAGTTCTGGCAAATTTCTCTTGCCAGAGATTTAATAGGAGTACCCTTGAAAGTTTCAACGCCGGAATCTGCGATACCAAAAATCTGGCCATAGTTGTTTGATGGAAAGTTCCACTTTTGTATAAGATTGAACATATCTATCACCTCTTACGTTTGCTCAATGAAAATCTGGTTGCTTTTTCGGGTTCCGCTTTTGTGAATTTCTTTTTAGCTTCTCGCAATTCCTGTTCGATTGCCTGGAAAATCTCCTCAACTTCATCCTGCGTATATTCATAGGCAGAAGTGTTTGAACAATTACCAAGGAGCTGCAAGGTGTCTATAATTTTATTTGTTCTGGCTTCAGCAAGCCTTACAAACTTATCGTGCTTGCTTTCTTCGGCCTGTTTCTTCATAGGAAATCCTCCGTTCTGTTTGATTATATGGTAGCACTCGAATGTCGAATAGTCAATAATATTTGAAAAATATTATATAGTATATCGAAAATATTGTTTGCATATAGATGTGTATTGCTTGATTTGTGCGGTAATATTTTCAAAATGTTACTTCACATATTTTGAATTCTTGGTGCTTGAATAAATAATATTTGATAAATATGGTTGCGGGATAGGGCGAATGAATGCCCACCTTATTAATCGTTATATAAAAATCAGCCGAGCAGTGACCAACTGCTCGGCTAATTTTCGATATTGTTATTCGTCCATAACCTCTAACATCATCCTGGCACCCAGCTTAAAGCTATTCTGGAACAGTAGGCACTCTGCCATGGTCTGATACTCACGAACGGCGTCCGTATATCGAGCGAACAGTTCTTTCTGTTCATCCGTCATGGTTGCCTGAAGCTTTTCTTCATTTCGGGTAATCAGGTGAAGCACTTCCTTGTATTCCTTGCAGGCGTTTGTGTCGTATTCGGTTGGTTCAATGTTGCCATACCAAAATTCTTCCAGAAGTCTCATACGGCATCCTCCCCATAGATCAGCTCTTGGAGGATGATTTCCTCTGCCCGATTTCGGATGTTATTCATGGCTCCGACCCATGCCATCTGATCCTGCGCTTTCAGCTGTTCATTGATACCCTCTTTCTCTGCCAGCTGTGTTACAAGCGGATAGAGTTTGTTTCGTGCCTGAGTGTCAATGTCAGCCAGATAGCTGTACAATTTTCCGCTGAGAACAAGGTCGGAATAAAGCATAGGGCGATGCTCTTTCAGGTATTGCTGGTGCTTCCTGCCCCACATACCAATAGGAGACGTCCCCGCTTCATCCAGCACTAAGCAGGGGACATAGTAGTTGCCTTGGAGTTTATACCAAAGGCCATTGCACTGATCGAAGATGTATTTTTCCATTATGCTGTCCTCCGTGTGGAAATTTAATTTTGAGGTGATGACGAGAAAAGCAACCAAGTTTCTTTCCCTACTGTTGTCCTGCGTTGCCCTGGGCAGCGATACGCAAGGCACACATAAGGAGCAAAACCTGCTTTTCGTGCGCTATTGCACGAGGATGAAAATTAGAATCTGGTTTGCAGAAAAACCACATTATTAAGCCAAAAATCAGGTAGAAAGCGAAGAAATGACCGGATGTTTGGCGGTATCGGCACCTGGCTCTTGAAGTTCTCGAAGCGCTGAATTTTTACCGCTTACAAGACGAATATCAGCTCCCGGGCAGCATTGCTGTTCGGGAGTTTTTCTGCATTTTTGAAGGGCTTTTTGTGCCCGACAGCTTTTTTTGGAGGCAAACTCTCGAGTTTTCGGTTATTTCTTGAAAAATCAATGCGTTATGATATAATTAATATTGAGAAATGAGCTTATAAAGGAGTGACTTGTTCGGAACAGAAAATATAACGGATATAAGAGAACCGAAGCCCTTGCTCTTTTGGCGCAGTGCGGCATATCAAGGAAAGGTAACAGGAAAATGAAAAAGCGCTTTATTTCTTTTGCACTCGTGTGCATTCTCTTGCTGATTTTTCCCGCGTGCTCATCGAAACAGAACAATGACTACGGAGGCGATCCTATGGAATTTAAAAGCTTTAAGCTGACGGAGAACAACTGCTCGGCACAGAACGCCGTGTATGAGGGATGCAAAACAGAGGACGGAGTACATCTTGAGTATTATATGAGCTCGAACGACTGGGATAACGAGCTGTCCTGCTTTGTCGAATCCCGCGACGTCATCCGCTCGGTTGACGGGGATGAGAATCTCTACCGCGAGATGTGCGCCCTGTTCGGAAATTGCAGAATAGATGAATGGGCGGGCTTCCGAGGCTCAAATCCCCCCGATGTTCTCGACGGAAGCTCGATGAGTTTTTCTGCTGTCTTGGCGGACGGAACGGAGATTGAGGCGAGCGGGAGCAATAACTTCCCGAAAAATTACCAAACATTAAGAGCCGGGATTAACAGGCTGATAACCTCGAATAAAATAAGAAGCACCGAGTTTTCCGAAGGGAGCTATGCGATTTCGCTGCCCAAAAGTTGGGTAGGCGTAGTCAGCGCCAGTTTTTCGGAGGGCATGGTGGCGTTTTCCGTCGATAAAACGGACGGCAATGAGCTCACGTTCTTTATAATCGATACCGGCAACGGCTATTCCTCGGACTCCTACAAGGGCAGAGTGGAAGTGGGGCGGCTTGTTTCGGACGAAAACACCCTGTTTGTTACGGCGCGCGACCATTATCGGATAAACGCATACTCGGAAAAAGTTTCCGAGGCCGCGCTTGCGCTTTGGGAGACCTATGAGAGCGACAGGCGAGCAATAATAGAAAGCCTGCACGGCATAAACGGGTATGAGCTTTATCCCGAGGACGGGTCTATTCTGTATGAGACCGACGCGCGGGATTTGGCGGATAAGGCGCGAAGCCTCTGGCTGACTCTGAATTTTGCGGGCGAGTATTCCGCCGGGGAGAAGCCTGTGACAATAAGATTCAGAAAGTATATTCCAATGTTTCCCCAATACCGGTATGTGACCACGATGGAAGAGGTCCGCAAAAAATTTTTAGAGGTCTTTTCCGAGGAGTTTACAGATAAAATACTGAGCCAAGCTGTTGCCGACAGGGATTTGATAGAGCATAACGACAACATATATGTAGCATATAAGAAAAACGACGGTGAAGTCTCCTATAACAGCTGGATGCATCACGTCGAGAATGACGGCAACGGGAATTTCACGGTTGTTATGGCCGTAAGAAAACGCTCGGTTGACGATATCATATATGTCAAGCTGCCGACAGGGAAAAATGCGGAGGGAAAGTTCGTGTTTACCGATTACCCCTATTGGGATAAATCAAAATAATTCTCGCGGACATACTCCGCAGGGAACGAAAAGTTTTCTTGTAAATCGCCGCTCTGCGTGATATAATCATATCGATAAAATTTTATCAAAGAGGGGATTTTTATGAAAACCGCAATTTACGGCGCAGGGTCGCTCGGCACCGTGCTCGGCGCATATCTCGCAAAGGCTGGCGTGGATGTCGATCTTATCACGCGCAACCGCGAGCATGTCGAGGCTCTCAACAGAGACGGCGCAAAGATAATCGGCACCGTCAATATGACCGTGCCCGTCCACGCGCTGACTCCCGACGAGATGACCGAAAAATATGAGCTGATAATCCTGCTGACAAAGCAGCTCGACAATGTCAATGTTTTAAAGAAGCTTCAGAAGAATATGACCGATGACTGCATCGTCTGCACGCTTCAAAATGGACTGCCAGAGCTCTCCGTCTCCGAGGTCGTCGGGGAGGACAGGACGATGGGCTGCACCGTCGCATGGGGTGCAACGCTCCACGGAAAGGGTGTTTCGGAGCTTACGAGCGAGCCCGACAGCATGAGCTTCGGTCTTGGCAGAATGAACGGTCAGAAGGACGACAAACTCATGCAGGTGAAGGCGCTGCTTGAGAAGATGTGCCCCGTCGAGGTTGAGGATAACTTCATGGGCGTCCGCTGGTCGAAGCTGCTCATCAACGCCGCGTTCAGCGGCATGTCCTCCGTTATCGGCGGCACTTTCGGCGACGCCGCAGAGAACAAGACCTCCCGTGTCTGCTGCCAGAATCTTATAAAAGAGTGCATCGATGTTGCCGCGGCGGCGGGAATAAAAATCGAGCCGGTTCAGGGCAAGGATATCGTCAAGCTCCTCGACTACAAGGGCAACGGCATAAAGAAGAAGATATCCTTCGCGCTCATCCCGATATGCATCAAGAAGCACAGGCTTCTCAAGGCGAGCATGCTCCAGGATCTCGAAAAGGGCAAGAAGTGCGAAGTCGACGCGATAAACGGCGTTGTCTGTGCCTACGGCAGAAAGTACGGCGTGCCGACTCCGTATAACGACAAGGTCTGCGAGATAATCCATGGCATTGAGGACGGCAAGTATACATATACATTCGACAATGTAAAGCTGTTCGCCAACCTGCCGAAATAAGAGGCATATTCGGCATAAACCAAATAACAAACCCCGACTATGATTTGTAGTCGGGGTTTATGCTGTTCTGCCACGCAGAATTGCAGATGGTACGGGACGCCGAAATGTGCGTAGAAGCGCGTTGTTTGTCTATCGCTCGAGCTGTAGCAAAGTAAAAGTAAGTGATTCAACTGATTTTTGTAATCAGACTTTCAATAGCCACGCCGTAGTGTTTGAAAGTTTTCTTAGGGGAGCGAAGGAACGGCTTGCGAAGCAAGACGCACGAGCCCGTATTGTTTGAGCGAAGCGAGTTTAC
>OLSK01000328.1_pt1 | contig 44698 bp, 50 predicted proteins | sample 1672781 | NCBI WGS metagenome assembly OLSK01 (sample SAMEA3136723, study PRJEB25190) | human gut metagenome | biome: human gut; feature: human-associated habitat; material: faeces | place: Austria | collected 2013 | reverse complement strand
GGCGAAAACCTTGTCATTGAGGGCTTCGACTTCCGCAGCCTGCCCGTCACCAGCCGCTTCGCCATCGGCGACGTGGTGCTGGAGATGACCCAGATCGGCAAGGAGTGCCACAACGACTGCGTCATCAAGCAGCAGACCGGCGAGTGCATCATGCCCCGGGAGGGCGTATTTGCCCGGGTGCTGAAGGGCGGCGAGATTCATGTCGGCGACGAAGTGACCCTTCTGCCCCCGCCGGAAGATCCGCCGCTGCGCGCTGCCGTCATCACCCTTTCGGACAAGGGCAGCCGGGGCGAGCGGTTCCAATATCACAATCTCTATGTGGTCTACACCCGGGAAAACGAAACCGGCGACATGTATATAGAGTCCCTGGTCCGGGGCATCGGTAAGCATGACCGGGTCTGGGTCGCCACCTCTGACAGCCTCATTCAGCTCTCTGCTTTCCGCACCGGCGTTTTGCGGCTATCCGCCCGGGAGCTCAAGGCCGAGGTGGACTCCGCCTGTGGGGAGATGACCGCTCTTCTGCAAGCCATGGACCGGGCCCAAACCGTGGCCCGGCAGCAGGAAAAACGGCCTTTGCATTGCATCTGGCCAGGGCAGCGGCAATAGCGGGATATTCGGTAGTGGTTTTCAGTCTGGAAATGCAGGGAGAGCGTTTGGGAGACCGTTGGCTGGTTGTTGCCGCTGAAGATGTAGATGCTTCACACTTGCGCAGAGGGCAACTCGGCACAAGCGAATTGCGCCAGGTGCGTGAGGCTTCCTACCAGCTTTCCCAGCTTCCCATCCGGGTGGAAGATAGTCCGGTGATTAGTATGGATCATGTACGCTCGGTGGCTCGTATGCTGAAAAGTAAAGGAGGATGCGATAGGGTCATCGTGGATTACTTGCAACTTTGTGATATGAAGTCTGATCAGAACAATCGCAATCGTGAGCAGGAAGTGACGCAAGCCACCCGTAAGGCCAAACTAATGGCTAAAGAACTGGATGTACCAGTATTGTTGCTCAGTCAGTTGAACCGTATGAGTGAAGGACGTCCCGATTGCCGGCCTCTTCTGAGTGACCTGCGCGAAAGTGGTGCCATCGAGCAGGATGCGGATATGGTAATGTTGCTGTATCGTCCTGCCCTGCATGGTTTGAAAACGGAACATAAGAGTAGATATCCTTCTGACGGGCTTGGTGTGGTGATCGTTGCGAAACATAGGAATGATGAAACGGGTGATGTTTATTTCGGACATAACCCCAGTCTGACAAAAATGGGGGATTATATCCCGCCTGATGAATGGCTGATGAAGCATGCGAAGTGATATGGTTCTAATCGGTTAAAAACGGTCATTATTTGTTTAGAAATATTTAGTAATAAGCTTGACTTCCGCCCTCTGATGTTGTATCTTTGTATCATACTTGAAAGAGTAATAATAACTTAAATCTTAACTTAATTTGTTTTACTTATGGATGTAACCGTAGAGCGCTATATGCGCAGAAAAATCGTGACTGATTCGGCGTCTCCCCAATTTTTCTATCTCCGTCAGAAACCCAAGACCTGCGGCACCGTGGACATCGATGTCCTTGCCGCCTCCATTCAGAAAAACTGTGCCATGACGAAGGGCGACGTGAAGCACGTCATCGAAGCCCTGGTGGAGGAGATTCAAGGCAACCTTGCCAACGGCGACAAGGTGAAGCTGAACCAGCTGGGCACTTTCCACATGACGTTCCGCTGTCCCGGCATGGAGGCCTCGGACAAATGTACGGTGCGCAATATCTCGAAGGTGAATATCCGCTTTATCCCCGACAAGGAGCTGAAGCTGGTGAACGGCAGTACCGCCGTGACCCGCAGCCCGGCGAATGTGGGCTTTGTGCTCGACAAGCCCGAGGAGGGCGGCTCCGGCGGCGGCAATCAAGGCGGTGGTTCCGGAGGCGGCGACGGCGACGACGGCGACCAGGGCAAAAATCCGCTGGGATAAAGAAGGAATGATTAAGGGTTAGTGATTAATGGTTAATGAACACAAGCAAATCGCTTATCGCTAATCAATCCCTAATGATTAACCATTAATCATTAGCCCTTAATCCTTAATCACTAATCCTTAACCATTAATTCTTAACCATTAATCCTTAATTTTATGAGTACAAAATCATCTGTTTGGGATAAGATTCTGAAAGTGATAATCGCTGTAGCCTCCGCGCTTATTGGTGCCCTGAGCGCCCATGCCATGACAGTGTAGCGGGTTTCCTTCACTTTTAATTTTTAATTTCTAATTTTTAATTCTCATGAGATTCATCAATCTTATCGTCGTCCATTGTTCCGCCACCCGCTGCGACCGCTGCTATACGGAGCACGACTTGACGACAGACCACCTGCGCCGGGGCTTCTCCGGCGCAGGTTATCATTTTTATATCCGCAAGAACGGTGACATCAAGTCCCTGCGTCCCTTGTCCCTGCCTGGTGCCCATGTCCGGGGTTGGATATTATTTTGTATATTTTAGATATCGTGTTATGATATAATAAACTAAAAAGCTAATTGTAGACTTAAAATGCTGTATATCAAAATATTGTTTTTGTTTGCTTTGAATTTTCCATAATCCAGAATACAGTTGTATATGTGAAACTCAAAATTTTATAGCTATGAAAAATTAGATAAGAAAAGATGCAAGGGTATGCCTTATACCCGATTACATGGAAACGCACACTATTACCACTTATAGATTAGCAAGTGATAAATTTCTCCGCACATATTTTCCTGAAAGTGCGTATGGACTTACCCCATCCATGAAGTTCAAAAGGAGAAAGCGTTAATAATTTGTTCAGAACTGAAAAAGCCAACTTATCCATTTGTTTATGGTAGGTTGGCTTTTTGGCTTAATAGTGCTGTTGGGCTATAAACAAATTAGGGTATAAAATAAATCTCTCTACCACCATCAATTGTTACTCCATTGCTGCTCCATGTGTAATTGTAATTTTCGGTTTGACTAAAACCATTATAGTCTATAGTACTACCATTCAATGATTTTGTCTGGTTTTTAGGAGCGATACCTAAATAGCCTGCCCAATAAAGGCAATCCACCTCGTCAATGTCTATACTATAAATGTGATAGTAGAACAACATGTTTTTACTATTGGGAGTAGCATAGTAATCGAAGTCGTGAATTCTTTCCCATTCCAATTTGTTATCACTGTCAAAGAAACATTTTGTTTGAACTTTAATAATGTTTCCATCTTCCCATGTGATAGTGTATTCTCTGTTCTCTCTATTGTCTTTCATAAAGATGAGATGTCCTTCGGAATCATATTTACATGTTTTTGTATTGGAATAAGTATAACCACCGGATTCAGTAATCGTCTGATAAATTTCTTCTGCAAATCCTTGTGAGTTCACCCATACCTCAATCGTATAGTTTGGGGCTTTATTACTACCATCATACTCTACTATAACATCAGGTACGCCAACAGCTTTAGTCTTTGCAGGATAATTGTAGGTAAATGTAGCCGTTCCATAGTCATCCTCCATTTTAGTAAGAAAACCATTTGAATAAGTGAATTTCATATCATCCACTTGTTGTGGAAACTTGTTCTTGAATACCTTTTCTGCTTGGGTCTGGGCTTGTGAACGCTGCTGGATTCTGAATTTAGCCAATGCTTTTGTCCCATTCTTTGGCAAAAGAGGGATAATACAACCGCGGGCATTGGATGTCATATTGGGTTTTATATTAAATGATATTATTTCATTGCGTATCACTGCACGACTTTTTATTGTCGCACTCACCCAATCAGTCGCATCTTCGGGAATGAGCACTTCATAATCAAAATTTACGTCTAATGGTATGGTTACTTTTCCTCCGTCTGTAGGTATGCTGTAGGTAAGCGGTTGTCCTTCTTCTGAACTGCTGATATTCATTTCCCATTCGTAGAAGTTAATCACGTTCAGAGATGTATATCCGTTTCCGTCAGAAACCAACACATTGACATACCCATCAACATAAGAATCGGGAGCGGTCACTGTTATAATGCCACCGTCTGTAGTCTGATTTTCCAATCTTACTTTATAATTTCCATCTGACGAGGCTGATACTATAGTTTTATCTGTAGCCCCTTTCAGTGTATATGGAATCTGAACAGTCTGCCCTGCTGAAATGCCTTGTTCTTGCACATCAAAAGTAATACTTACAGCTTTATATCGGGGAAGAGTAAAAGTTGTATTGTCTGCCAATGTAAAGGTTACTGTATTATCATTGACTGTCACATCTTTAAATGTTTCATCAACAGTTGTAGCGGCAGCCCCTAACTTAGTCCAGTTAGCCCCTTTGTCATAAGACACATACCAGAAATTATTTTCTATCTTTAATTGTGGAGTGATACCGTCCTTTCCATCCGTACCACTTTCTCCGTCTTTTCCATCAGTGCCTATAGCCTTTATTTTATTTCCGCCACTATCCAGAAGCCATTTTCCGTCGAGTGTCCAATAGTAAATTCCATCAGAATCCTTTGACACCCCAATAATAGGCGTGACTCCATCTTTTCCATCAGTACCATTTACTCCATCCTTTCCATCTGCACCATCTTTCCCGTCCTTTCCATGATAGATAGTTATAGGTTGGCTTTTAGTAAATGTAATAGTATAACCCACTTCCTTACCATCCTTGGTAATAGGAGTTACGCTTGTTACATAATCGTTGTTTTCCAACGCTACCACAATGTTTTGCAGAGAGGAGATATTTGTGTTTATTTGTTTGCAGATTTCTTCCAGTTGCGTAATTCTATTCTCCAAATTATCTACTCTGTCTATTATAATAGAATCATCATAATCGTCACCGCAAGACGTAAAGCTTATGCTAAAGAGGATGGCAATAATTGCCATTCCATTTAATCTGAATGCTTTCATTGTTGTTTCATTTTTAATATGAATCTATTTAATGTATTTATTCCCACTTAAAAGAATAAATTGTAATATCAGTTTCGGTACGAGTTTCTGTTACATTTCTTTCATCATCAGTAATAACACCGTCACCATTTTTATCTGTAAATGATTGTTTAGTAGTGTTCACGTATGTATATGTTACAGTGCAGCTTTCCACATATCCATCTTTATCTAATTTATATTCAAATTTAACTGTATCTTCATAAGTATATTCAGACTTACAAGTTTCCTTGAAATATTCATCATAATATTCATATATTTCAGTATCCTTACTAAATATCTGTTCGGGCAGTTGATTAGTGCGCATACCTACGAGTTCGGGATGTGCGAAGAAAATATAATCATCATCTAAAGCATCCCAGCCTTCATCTTCCATATTTGGGAACCATCCCTTACAAGTCTTTCCGTTGTAAGTGTATTCATAAACATAAGATTTTTCACTATTATTCTCTTTGTATATATGTTTTGTCATTTTCCCATTATCCCAAGTATAAGTATAGCTGCAATCGTCACCACTATGTCTTTCATCCGTTTCATCTACTTTAATTAATTGGTTGGATGAGTTATAGGTAAATGCTTTTGAAGCTCCTTCGTTGTTCTGTTGTTTTCTCACTAAATTATCAGAAAGTGTGTATGTTCTTCTTGCATCTCCACGTTTTGTTGCAATAATGGTATTATTGCCCCAAGTGAAATTGATAATATTGTTGTCTGAATGTCCATCCTCGTTATCAACAATGGATGTTAGCCTGCTTTGATTGTCGTACGAGAATGTATATATACTGATATACCCATCATCAGATGTTTCTTTAATCTCCATTAGTTTCTTTTGGTTGGTGATAATACCATCATCATTTTTGATTGGGTCATCGTCATCACTGCAAGAAACAAAATTCACACACATTACTACGGCTAGTAAAGCCATTCCAATTAATCTAAAAGTTTTCATTTTTAATCTAAGTTTATTTGTGCCTCTATGTTCCCAATAGATAGCATTAATAAATAAGTTCAGAATAAGCATGAGGAACACAACAAGAAGCTGCATACTTATTAATTGATAGATAGACTGTCTGTTTTTACCATAGTATTATAGCCAATGTTCCCTATTGACTGTTACAAAATAAAAGAAGCGTGGGAACTATTGAGTATTATCTTATTGAGGCTCTGGACTGCCCAAGTCAAGTAATAAACAATAGCCCACGCCAAACGATATATAGACCATCTTTATAGATAGGTATATAACATTGACGTGAGCGTCCTTGCTTATTATCCTTGACTTTTGAAATTGTCCAGATTCCAATAAGGGATAATATCAATAACGCTCTTTATTAACTAATATGTCCTTCCAGTCCCTAACTCATTAGGTGTCTGGAATTGGCACAAAGTTACTAAATTACGTTTGATTAGCAAGAACTATTGTTTATTAAATCACCTGGTAAGCTGTTCTTCTTTATCACTTCAAGTAGGTAGAAAATTCAGAAGTCGGCATATAAAAGCAAATTTCTGAATAATTCTACCTCAATAAATGTTTAAGACTTTATAAACTGATTCTTTATCCGTTGAACTGTAGAGATTCCAATACCTTGTAATTTGGCTATATTCCTAATTGAATAGCCCTTTTTTAATAAAGCGATGGTATCTTTGTATTCCTCTTTCTTCTTATTATCAGTCTTAATACTGCCTTGCTTTCTGCCAAGTTTGCCACCTTTGGCAATGTAGTTTGCCCTTCCAGAATTAAGACGGTAAGTAATGTTTGACCGTTCAATGTTTGCCATTTCTGCGAGTACAGTCACCATGATGGAAGCTATTGGATTCACCTCTCCATTAGGTTGTAAAGTATATAAGCCTAAATTCTGTATATATACTGATACCTTGGATTCATGTAGCATATCCAGAGATTTAAGCACTTGTAACGTGCTTCTGCCAAGTCTGGAAAGTTCAGATAACAGTAGGTAATCCACATTCTTTTTTATACAGAAGTGTAGGCAGTCAGTAAGCACCTGACGTTCTTCATTCTTCTTTGCACCGCTTATGTGTTCTTCAAATATGGAAATAACTTCTATATTCTGGGAATTGGCAAAACGTTTCAAATCCTCTATCTGCCTTGTTGTGTCCTGTCTATCATTGGCAGAAGAAACACGAGCATATATTACTGCTGTTTTCATTTTATTCTTTGAATTAATTGATAACTAAAAAGAATGTGTTCAAAGCAACCTTATAGATTAATTTGAACACATTTTCCATTTGAACACACAAATTAAAAAGGTCTGTTCCCATATTTATATTCCAATATGGAATTGCACACCCTATCATAAAAAGAAAATCCACCACCGGAACAGAAGTAACTTTCATAAATGGCTGCAAATTTTCCTTTTATTCTTTCTTCTTCTGACAACTGATTATCAAATTTATCCAACCAGTATTTTAAGGCTTGTATCACTTTGATGTATCGGAGATTATTATCCACATAACCCAATCTGTTTTCCAAATCTTTAATGTGTTGTATTACATTATCTATCTGTTTATCCATAGTTTTATAAAAAATAAGAAAGGACACCTAAATAAATAGATGTCCTCTCATTGATTAGTTTAGCCCAAGAACCAAGAATATTTATTATCCAGTCCTTGTAATACATTGTTCAGTCCAACACTTACTTCTGTAGCATTTACCCCACGTTGTAAATAGCTGTCTATGTAGCTGTTTTTGTTTGATTGTGTGAGTAAATTGTGAAAATCAAAAAGAGATATGGCATTATCTTTCACTCCAAACACTTCATTTGTGTAATAATCACGACACACACTATTTATTTGGCTGTCAGTGATTAGAAGTCTTGGTATTGTTTTCTGTCTTGCAGGTGAAAGTGCCTGGTACATTCTCATTCTGCCTACCACTTGTGCAAACTGTGTTTCAGATAGATAAGTATCTGATAATGTCTGCATCAAATGTATTTCTTTGGCAGCATTGAAGCCGTTAAGCAATTCCAGTACATTTCTGTAAAGTTCATTGATATTGGTTACTTCCATGTTAAACCTCACACCCTCACCGGTAAGAATCTGATTGGAACAAATTCTCATTCTCCAGCCAATAAAGACGGAAAACTTTTCTAAGCCTTTGGAAGAACGGTACAGATTCAAGTCACTATAATTTCTTACCCCACCTATGCACAATTCAAGTTTTTGCCCTCTTATCGTTTCAAAAATGGTGGGAACAGTAAAAGCAAACGCAAGTCTTTGATAGAATTGTGTCTTTTCACATTCTAACAGTTCACTTGCTTTCTTACCAAGCGCGGACGGAGTTCTACCCCGTACAATATGCGAAACTCTTATTTCCGGAAAGCTCACCTTTTCACCTGCATAGAATGAGTTTGCAGCCTCATGCACACATGAAACGAAGTCTTGGTGTGAAATGGTTGATTCCAAGTTAGCCCAAGTAGGCACAACACATTTGTTTGCAAGTTCTTCCAGTGTGATAGAATCCGTATTAGCTTCCAAGAAAGTAATACTTGGCGTTGCTGTTTCTTCCACAATTATAGTAGCTTCTTCTGCATACTCACCTAAATTCAAAGTTCTTTTCTCCGTTGGCATGATAACTAAATTATTCATATTGATAAAAGTTTAAATGATTAATAGTTCTTTTTTATATCAATATACAGAGGGGGACTAAGGGGGTTGTGGGCACGCAAGGCAGACACTCTTATATATTTAAGATTACTGATTGAATGGGGAGGGGAATTCTTATATGAAGTACCTTATATATTTGCTCTCTTGACTTTTAGCTAAACTGAATATAGGTGATTAGCTAGTTTAGTCAAGCATGACGGAATACTGTATATCTTCTTTCTTCTTGTTATTTATATTCAGCGCTTTAGCTATATACTCCAAAGTTATTTCTTCGGAAGTTATTCTATTAGTTAGCAAACTCCTAATTTCTTCATCTTTCATATAAACCAGTTTACAAGCTAGTTCAGCAAGCAATCTGTTTCTTCTTCTGACACTGCCATCTTCCATTACTGTTATTTCATCGTTTCTGTCTGGTGGAGCAACATCGTTATCAATGCACCAGTCATAAATAATATGATAGATTCTTGTATTTGTATCATCTTTCTTAAAATCTGGAATAATGGACTTGTTCAGTATCAGCAAACCATTAGTTATATATTTTATCTGTCCTGCATTGACTGTCATTTCCAGATATTTGTCTAATGTCTTTGTAGCAATGCCCAGTTTTTTAGAAAGCTCCGTTTTGTTAAGCCCACCCAGATACGGGCTTTCACTTATATACTTGTTCGTTTCCTTTTTGCATAGAGCCTTTATTTTAAGCAAGAAGTTCTTTAATTTAGTTCGTTCACCGGCTTTCGTAATGTTCATATCATCATTAAAGAAACTGTTATAAATATAGAAGAAGTTCTCATTACATTTTGCCATATAATATTTGTTGTACGTTTTGTAGCTTCCCTCTGCTATTACATTATTAATTATCACTTTATCAACAAGATTCTTATTCTTCTTTAGCCTTGCAACGCTTCTTTTTACAGTGCTTAATGATATGCCTAGTTTTTCGGAAATCTCCTTTTCCGTAATATTATCCGCAATGGAAGTTTTATAATTCATCCTTGATTTTATATAGGCATATACTATGGCATCCATATTATCTATATTATTAATGTCTTTTGTCAGTGTCGTATATTGTTGTTCCATTGTGCGCAAACGGTTGGTTATTTGATTCTTCTTGGTATATGTTATAAATCTCTCCGCTTTTCAGAGCCTTGTTGTATTTACGTGTTCCGCCTAGATACCGCTTCAATTCCTTTCTGGTATTGAACAGTCTGTTGTTGTATATCATCATAATGTTACGTTTTTATCATTAGTTACTTATCTACGAAAGCTCAAAATTTGATAATGAAGTGCGAAGCACTGAATTATCTATGTTGTAATGTTAGTAATGTAGTAATGTATAGAGTATCATTTTTCCCCTATACTTGGTGTCAAATTTCCCATAGACTACGGCTCATTTTTCCTTAGTACCACTTCACTAAGACTATCTTTAAAAAACATCTGTAATTTACTTCCTTGTGTTATCTGGCTAACCATGTATGCCGGAACAAGTATTATATGCAGTTCTTGATACTGCTTTATAGAGAGGCTCCGGTAGTCATAAATTACGAGACTGCCAATTATCCAGTTTAAAGTAGAATGTAATTCTACGCTTGTTCACCTGCTTCTTTTTCTTTAGAAAGCCGTTCATTTTAGCCCATATACCGACAGCCACCTTATTACCAGTAATTCCATCACTAAAAGCCATTTCTTTTAATTGTTCAAAGGTGTAATACTCCATAATTTAATTGTTTTAGGTTAGTTTCATTATATACTGTAAAATCTATAGTACTTGAATTACTCTAGGCAGTTCTGGATATACCCCTGCTCGTGGAACTCTTTATCTTTTTATCTCTATACGATTATACTCACCTCTGGTCGGTGTCCCTAATCAAAGGAACACTTTCAATAAAGACCGTATCAGTGCCGCCATATTGCCGCTATTTCCCCATGCCGCTGCACTGGAAGGTAAGAATAACCGTTTTATGCAGCCTTTTGATTCCAGCCCGTATTTTCAACCATTACGGATATAGCTATAATCGGCAATAGATAGGTAAACAGTTGTATATTAGCAATTTTTACAGCCTCCGGAGTAGGTGCTATAAAACTTATTAGCACATGAAAAACTGAAATAAAAAAAGGCAGTCAGTTGCCCTGCCGCCTTTGTGAACCCATTTCAAGATGAAATATTATTTGAAGTAAGAAAACCAGTCGTTCGACTGGCTTTCTTTGCCGTAGGATTAGTAATTGAGTATATCCTGCATAAAATCCCTATCCAGAGGAACACAGCAAGGGTCAAAAACGCTTCCAGCCTTTGGAATTTCGTATGATTCATTTATTAATTTTGCATCTTTAAGACCTTGCAATAACTGAATAGCAACCCCACGACAGCACGCTCTCATTGAAAAGTATTCACTTACCACTTCTGCATTTTGTTTGGTTTGTGCCCAAGCCAACATCTTTGCCAACATATACTCATTAAAATTTATGCTATACTTCTCCAAAAAAGTAAATAGCTTTGTTAATTCTAAGGGGGGTAAATCACTTTGTATGTAAAGCATGTGGGAGTTAAATGATGCTGAAATGCCCATGAATAAAAGGTTTGAGGCTATTTGAGTTGTGCGTGCTGGAACAAATCGAATTGTTACATTGTGAGGCACAGATGTTACATTTGAATAGGGTATGAAAACACTTTAAACGGTCAAATGTTACATGGATATAAGATGAGGGCTGAATTGACGCTTTTTGAGGCGCGATTCAGCCCTTTTTCCGTATGGAGTGTTTAGGTCATTCTTGAACACAACGAATGAGATGAGACTGCTTGATAATGGCTCTACGGGTTATCTTAACGCCACCATCAGTGAGACCGGCATGAAGTAGCGAGCTCTTTTTAATACCTATTTGAGCGTCATTTAGGACGGTATAAATGGCGCTGATACTGCCGAAATAATAGTCCTTTTTCTCAAAAATGAGATGTACGTGAATTATCTTAGTCATAAATTCATTATTTAGAAGTTTCTTTCTACAAAGATATTCTAAATAATAAATATATAGAAGTATTTTCAAATAAAATATGTACTGTTTAGGGTGTTTAGAGGATATGACTTTACAAGTTCTTTTATATGCCCAAATGAATAAATGACGTTGATAAATAGCAATGAGGCGAAAGGTTAAAAACAAACTTAGGGATACCATAAGGGATACTGATAAGGGATACCTTATTTTGCAGAAAATATGTGCGATAACATGGTTTAGGGATACTTTTTTAACAATTAGAAAAGGAGGTATTTTGTATGATGTTTCCTTTTAAGTTATGTTTTTAGGCGTTTAAATAAATATTTATAGGGGGATAGTATAGTGTTTTTGGCAAGTAGTATAATTTCACTAACCACATAAACTGCTGATTCATAATAAGTATTTATGGAATAAGTGTTATTTTAGCGCAATAAACGTGCGCGCGTCGCAAATAATTGGCAGTATAGCTCAGTTGGTAGAGCGCAGGTGTGTATACGTGATGATACATGTGTGCAGCCCTTTTGTCACAAGTTCGATTCTTGTTGCTGCCGCAATGGTTTTTGAAGGTGTGAAGAACGCTCCCGGCATTCAGGGCTCCGACTGAGGGATAAAGCGTGCGGAGATTGAGGTAATTAATTAGTTGTTTGATGGAAACGCTCCCGGTAATTGTTCCGGGAGCATTTAAAAGTTTCGATTATGATTAGATTTCTAAAAAATAGATTCCGGTATCGTCTAAAGAGGAGAATTATATCATTATTGTTGTCTAACCAAAACCATTGCCCTGATATTATAGAGACTACAAAGTTGGCTAATCGAATATGTAAATTTATCGTGGAAAAAGAAGATTATGGATTTCCCATTAAATGATTACCAGCTATTATTTCGGGTGTTTCTTCCGTATGCGATAATAGGTTGATGGCTTGTTTGTGTATTTCCGTCATCTTCAGCAGGAAGGACTAAAGGGATATTGAACTTTATGCTCGTAACTGCCACAGACTTGCTTTCGTCATTCTTATTGGCACCAATATTAAAACTGCCAAGCAATACACCTATTCCACTTTTATTTTCTTCTCCAGTAGATGATGTTAATGCAACTTCAAAATTAATATTTTGAACTGGATAGTATTCATTTTTCACCCTTGCATTGGTTGCATCTGACGTACTTTTATACTGCTTGGGATTTACAACTGCACCATATTCTTTTACTGCTTCTTGTGCTTCTTTTACTCCAATAGTGATTTGCAATAATGTTTCTTTTACAAATTCTTGTAGCTCCATAACTTATTGTTATAAATGGTTGTCAATTACTGTTTGAATGCTCTTTCTTTACTTTACATTGATAGCACGTAATACTTGCTTCATCTGATTTTCAAGCATATCATATTTATCTTCCAGTTGATTAACCTTGTCATAATATGTTTCATTCAGATTCGGCATTTTAGCACTGAAATACCATTCAGCATGAAGTATGGTGTTTATCTCCTGAGCTTCCAAATTAAAATTGGGGTAATTGATCTTATCTACATTATCTGACATGCAAACGAGGAATCCATGTTGACGGAATCGGTTCTTGATGCGTTTGATATATGAACGCCCATCAGTGTCACTAATGACGTAGATGTGTTGGTCGGGCATGTCCTGCCATTCAGAACGGTCGAGTAATCTCACGATAACGTAGGAGCTATCCAATAATGTAGGTGACATACTTTCTCCTTTGATGCGGACGCAGAAGTATTTCTCACTATTACGCACCATGGATGAAGGCATTTTTATGGTATCTACTACTTCCAAATAATCGGGATTATCGTAGCCACAGCAGCCTGCTGCAACAGAGATGTCCACTAGTGGGATTGAAACAAAATCATTATTGATAGATAACGACGCTGTAGGAGCGGAATTGGTGGATGTTGGCTCGTGACGGAGCATAGAGCCACGTCCTGTGATAAGCCAATCTGCAGAATACAAGGGATAATTTTCAACTATGTTTTGTAACCATTTAGATTGAATGTCGGTACCATTGGCTATAGCTCTTGATAATACGCCTTTACTGGCACCAATACTACGTTCCATAGCAGTGATAGTTATCCCCTCTTTTACAGCTATTTCTTGAATTCTTGATAAAATATTACCCATATAGATGAAAATTATCACGCGTTTATTTGCGTGGTTGAAAATTATCACTTAGATTTGCACCGTGTTCAAGCAGAACAGCCCCAAAGATAAGAATTATTTTAATCAAAATTTAGATATGGAGAACAAAATCAGAAAGAAGATTGAACTGAGTGCTTCAGGCAAAGAGAAACTTGCCCGGATGTTCAATGTGACACACCGCAGTGTGTGTTATGCGCTTGACTTCAAACGTAACAGCGTACAAGCTACAAAAATTAGGGAAGCTGCCCTAATCAATGGTGGTAAGTTGGTGGAGATTATTGATGTGACGGACTCTGCCAAGCGTACGGTGAAGGTGTTGGACTCTCATGGGAATGTGAAGGCAGTGATCGCTAATGATACAGTAACTTTATAAATATGTTATGGCAGGATGTAATAAGATGAGCAGAGCTGGTTTGCAGTTTCTACGAGAGACGTTTATGAATAATCCTAATATACCCTTTACACAACTTCTCGCCCTATATAATATGAAAGCAGTAGATAGAGGATGGAGATGTTTAAAATCTTCAGGAACGCTTAGTTACCATCTTAATGCGATGGGACTTTATAAATATAACACAAGACATGTCGTTCCTCATGAAAAAAAAGGGTATGGATTCATCAAGGCAGACGCTTCACAACAAGAAGCCATCGCCAAACAGTTTTTTACCACTACACGTACTGTGCGTTCGGCATTGAATTTTGGGACGAACTCACCATTTGCGAAAACTCTTCGTGCTTATGCACTGAATCACGGATGTAAAATGTATGAGGTTACATTGATAGATAACCCGTACGAGAAAGTAAAAACCTTATAAACAAATCCTTATGATTTACTGGAAAGAAGAATGCAGGGCTCTTGCCACGGAGCGTGCTGAGATTGTCGTTGTGGATAGCTACGACGAGCGTGGAGTACCCGTGTTTGCCGTCCGTCAAGTGACGAAGGCGGTAGGTACCCGTAGTGGCAGGAATTCCTATTGGGGTGTACATTTTGATGAACCGTTGTCCGACGGGTGTACGGCTGTGGGATTTTCTTTTGTATTAGCCTATAGTACTGACAAAAGAACAGAGGACAAAAGGTTACGTGGGTATCATCCCGCATGGACACTCACTATTGACGATGAAGGTAGACTGGTAGACCGCAAGTATAAAGCCTTAAAGGCGATTGATAAAACTATTGATTGACAGATATTAAACTTGAATTATATGAAAACCTGGAGAACAATTCAGAAGATTGCCGTAGCCGTGGGCATGACCTATGGCATGTGGCTGGGAACCAATGTTGACGCAACGGATGCGGACAGCCGCAATGCGTTTGTAATCATCGTATTATCGGCTATTGTGGCGATATCGCTTTGTATGCCGGACAGCGGAAAGGAGGAAATGGCATGAAAGTAAAGGTGACATGGGTAAGCAATAACCCGTTTGTTCTGGATCTCAGAAACATGTCAAGATGCTCAGAGGCTGACGTACCTGCCGAGATGAATTACGATACCATTGAAGACTTTGCCCGTGAGGCAACCCCGCAGGGCTTTCATCTGCGGTCGATAGATGTTGAGGGCAAGGTTGTGCAATATGACTATAACGGCCATAAACTGTAAAGTCCGGAACAGGTAGCAAGTCCGGAGCTTCCCTTGCCATGCGGAAGTGGCCGGCTCCCCGGTTCGATGCCGGGGCTTGCACATGTTGAAAAGTATAAAGTTTCTGATTATGGAAATGTACGGTAAAATAAGGTGTGTCACTTTTCCTGAGCTGGTCTCGCAAGGAAGGATATTGAGTGTACCAAATTACAAAAAGAAGGTACGTGAGGGCAAGATCCGGGTTGTCCGTCCCGGTAAGGGGGCCGGTTCCTACGCTCTCATAGACTACACCAGTCTTCCCGCCCTTATTCGTGAGGCATACGACAGACTTTATCCCAATGCTTTGGAAGAAATGAAAGAACAATTAATGAGTAATATTATCCGCAGTGACAGCAAGGCTGTGGAATTCTATAGGACCTACCAACCCGCCATCTCACTGGAACGCCAGGCCGAATATGTGCTGAATGCCGAGGTGATGAACGAGCTGGTCCGTGTGGAGAAAGAGACCGGAGCCTTGCATAGCAAGTGCGGTTACAGCCGCAAGTCCATCGTGTGGGAAACGGTGCAAGGTACATGTGAGAAGCTTCGTGAACACTATGGACACACACTGCCCAAGACCCGTCTCCGCGAAAAATTCAACGCTTATAAAAAGATCGGCTACGCCGCCCTTGTCAACAAGAACACGGGCAACCAGGCGGCGCGCGTGGTGGTTCCCGAAGTGGCGCGGCTGTTGCTGAAGCTCCGCCGCAGCATTGTCCCCCGCTATACGGAGGTGCAGATTTTCGACGAATACAACCGTCAGGCAGTGGAGCGCGGCCTGAACATCATCAAGTCGCCCACCACCGTGAAGAACTATCTCAACGACCCTGCCGTGATGCCTATGTGGTATGCGGCGGTACATGGCATGCAGAAATGGAAAGCCAAGTACACCAGCCTGATGAAGACCAGCCTCCCGCAGATGCGCGATACCTTGTGGTATGGCGACGGTACCAAGTTGAACCTCTACTACAGGAACGAGCAGGGCAAGATGTGTACCACCGGCGTATATGAAGTGATGGATGCCTATAGCGAGACCCTGCTTGGATATGACATCGCCCCGAACGAGAATTTCGACTGCCAGTACCGTGCCTACCGCATGGCCGTGGAAGTTTCCGGCAGCCGTCCCTATGAGATAGTGACCGACAACCAGGGAGGACACAAGAAAGGCGACGCCGCGGGATTCTTCCAACGCCTTACGGTGCTCCACCGTCCCACGATGCCCTATAACGGACAGTCCAAGACCATAGAGAATGCCTTCTACCGTTTCCAGGCACAAGTCCTTCATGCCATCTGGCATTTCACGGGACAGAACGTGAACGCCAAGAAACTGAACAGCAAGCCCAACCTGGAATTCATAGAGGAGAACGCCTACGCACTTCCCACGCTCGAGGAACTGAAAACAATCTATAAGGAATGCCGTGACAGATGGAACAATGAGGAAAAGCACTTCGCCACCGGTATTCCACACATGGAGATGTACCGCATGAGCGGGAATCCCGAGGCCCAACCCGTTACGGAGGTTGACATGATGCGTATGTTCTGGCTGTGCCATCCCAAAGCCGTGACCTATACCAACTACGGACTTCAGTTTGAAATAGACAAACGGAAATACCACTATGACGTATATGCCGCCGACGGCCTGCGTGACGAGGCATGGGCGCTTCGCAATACCGGACGCGAGTTCACCGTGATGTATGATCCTATGGACATGACCCGCGTGGAGCTGTGGCGGAATACCGCCACCGGTGCCAAGTACAGCGCCACCGCCACTCCTAAGGTCACTGTCAGCCGCGCCACGCAGGAGCGCACACCGGAAGAGAGCAGCTTCATGCGGAAAACCATCGACCGGAACAAGGAGACCATGGCCGCCATCCAGCTGGAAGGCGAGCGTTTCGACCTTGACGAACGTATTGCAGCCGAGCTCTTCGGTCTTTCCACTCCCAAACCTAAGAACCTCAGCAAGAATAAGATGGACGGATACCGTGAAAGGCATGACCGTGGCGAGCTCCATATTCCTCTCTCCCTGCCGGAAAAACAGAAGCGGGAGGAGGCCGAAGCGGACACGGAAACCGATTACTCCACTATGGGGGAATATACCAAGGTACTCTCCAACATGACGTTGGACGAGCTGACAGATTTTAAACGGCAATCAATAACCAATTAAATACCATTCAAGAATGAAAGGACTAACCAAACAAGACAAGGATGCCATCCGCGATGCACTGATGGCCTACTGTGAGAACTTTCCCAGCCGCAACCGCGCCAGCGAGAGCCTGCAGGGTGTCAGTGCGGCTGTGGTGAGCCAGATTCTGAACACCAAGTACGAAAGCATCAGCGATGACATGTTCAGCCGCATAGCGGCGCAGATAGGTTTCAGCTTCGAGCATTGGACCATCTGCGAGAGTGAGAACTTCCGGCTCGCCACCTACGTGCTGGCCGACGCCCAGATGTACAAGAATGTCACCTGGATGGTGGGCGATGCCGGATGTGGCAAGACCACTGCCGCCATAGAGTTCCGTCGCACACACCGCAACGTGTTCTATATCCTTTGCTCGGAAGATATGAAACGCAGCGATTTTGTGCGCGAGATAGCCAAGCAGGTGGGCGCGCCTACCGACAGCACCAGCAACCTGCGTGACATGCTGGACTATGCGCTTGGTATGATCGGTTTTCTCCAGAACCCGTTGCTCATCTTCGATGAGGGGGACAAGCTGACGGACTGTGTATTGAATTACTTCATCAGCATCTACAACCGCCTGGAAGGACGCGCGGGTATCGTGTTCATGAGTACCGACTATATCAAGCGGCGTGTGGACAACGGGCTGAGATACAACAAGAAAGGCTACAAGGAAATCAACAGCCGTATCGGACGCAAGTTCTTCGACCTGAACGCTACCAGCCGCAACGATGTGTATGCCATCTGTCAGGCCAACGGGCTGACCGGTGAAGCCGAGATAAGACGTGTGCTGAAAGATGCTGAAACCAGTGACAATGACCTGCGCCGTGTGAAGCGGGTGATACATGCGCAGAAGCGCCGTGCCGAGCAGCAGAAAGGAGGGGCAGAGTAATGAGTGAGACTTTTGAACGTAATGCCAAGGGGGTACGTGAGATGCTTTCCATGAAGTTTGACACACTGGACTTTGAGGGGGTGTGGCATGACGCTTTCGGCACACCCGAGCGTCGGGGTGTCTGGTTTGTGTGGGGGAACTCCGGTAACGGAAAGACTTCATTTGTGATGCAGCTCTGCAAGTATCTCTGCCGTTTCGGCCGTGTGGCCTATAACAGTATGGAAGAAGGTGCCTGCCTCACCATGCAGGACACACTCCGCCGCTTTGGCATGATGGAGGTCAACCGTCGCTTTCTGCTTATCGACAATGAAAGCATCGAGCAGCTCAGCCTGCGTCTGAAACGTCAGAAATCACCAGATTTTGTGGTGATAGACAGTTTCCAATACACACAGATGACCTATCGGCAGTATATTGAATTCAAGGAACGCCACCGTAACAAGCTGATGATTTTTATCAGCCATGCCAGTGGCAGGCTGCCTACCGGACGCAGTGGCAAGAGCGTGATGTTTGACGCGTCATTGAAAATCTACGTCGAGGGCTACCGGGCTTTCAGCAAGGGACGCTTCATCGGTCCGAAAGGCTACTATGACATCTGGCCGGAAGAGGCGGCAAGATATTGGGGAGAATGTAATATGTAATGAGCCATGAGAACGACTGCCGACAAACCTATCAGCGCCCAGCAGTTTAAAGCCCTGCACGCCACCTTCCACCGTATCGGCATGGATGACGAGGCCCGCCACGGCTGCATCTACGAGTTCACTTCCGGCCGTACGGAAAGCAGCCGGGAGCTGACAATGCAGGAGGCGCGGCAGCTGCTGGAGCGGTTGAACCCGACGGACGACAAGGCACGGGCCATGCAGATGGCAGAAGCCAGGAATGTATTCCGGGACATCTACCGTCTTTCGTTCCAGATTCCCCAGCTGAACCAGGGGTTCACCAGCGACAGTGAGGAGGAATACCGCATGAACGTGGCGAAGCTGAACATCTGGGCACGTAAGTACAGCAAAGCGCGCAAGGACGTTACAAGCATGAGGCTTTGGGAACTCCAGGCCACCAAGAAACAGCTGGAGGCGTGGATGCGCCGTGAGGAAAGGAAACTTAAAAAGGATTGATACAATGAGAAAGAAACAGGAAATAAAGAAAGGAATTGCCATTCTCCGCATGAAAGGGGATAAAATCAGTCTGCTCCAGGCCGAGGTGCTGGAAAACGGGCATAATGAGAGTCAGGTGTTTGCCACCTACGTGGCTTCTGTTCCGGAGGAAGACAAGGACGAGACCGTGTTTTATGCCTGCCGTGACGCCGCCCGTTTTGCCGCAGGGCGATTATCGCTGGAAGAGCTGATACCCGATGCGGACAGATATCCGGTGACGGTTGACAGACCTGAGCCCAAAGAGCGCCAGTCAGTCAGTGTACGGGAATTTGAGGCTCTGAAGCGTAAGGTCGCGCAGTTGGAAGGCTTTGTGGAGGATTTGTTGAAAGAACGCCGCCAACGTGCCGAATACCAGAAATTGCCGGATACGAACCGTGCGGACTATATCGGCCAGAAAGATGCTACAGAGCTTATAGGATGTAGCCGTGAGACGCTGAATGCCTGGCAGCGTAAGGGTTACATTACCGGATACCGCAAAGCCGGACTGGTCTATTACAGCCGGAGTGAGCTTGCCGCCGCTCCGGTTGTGCAGAATTTTATCACAATAAAGAAGGGGAGGAGATGAGATGGTAGATAATGATAATCAATATATCCCAATGGTCCATATCGTAGACAGGAACAAACGCCGTGAACGGCTGGCATCCCGTCTCGAAGTCTGTGCAGACCGTATCTGTGACCTGCAGGACCGGTTGATGGCGGGTATTACCGCCTTGAGACCTATCGAGTACGACCGCCTGCTGGATGAATACCGGGCGGAGCTGGTGCGTTACGACAACATCGACCGGGAACTCCGGCAGTTGGAGGACCCTACGAAAACAGAAGAGTACAGGGCCTATCACCGCAATGCCGGCAAGCAGCAGAAAAATAAAATCAACTATTAAATTATTAACCCTATCAAAAGAGCAAGAATTATGGCAAGAACAAAGAAAACAGTAGTCAGCGGCATCAGCCGCGAGCAGGCAGAGCAGGCCTTCGCAGATTTTGCGGCGGCCGATGCCAAAGTACAGAACCTCACCTCAAAAATGGACCTTGAGATGACCCGTATCCGCGAGAAGTATGCGGACCAGCTGGCAGAACTGTCTGCCACAAAGGAAAAGAACTTCGACATCATGCAGGCATACGCCGTAGAAAACAAGGAAGAACTGTTCTCCAGGAAGAAAAGCCTGGAAAGCACCCATGGCGTATTCGGTTTCCGTACCGGCACACCGAAGCTGAAGAACCTGAAGGGGTTCACCTGGGCGGCAGTGACGAATTTATGCAAGGAGCTTTTGCCGCAGTATATCCGCACCAGTGAGGAGCTTGCCAAGGACAGACTGCTGGCTGACCGTGAGAATCCTGACGTGGTATCCTATTTCCCGAAGATCGGTGTGCAGGTGGTGCAGGAAGAGACCTTCTATGTGGAGCCTAAAAAGGAGAGTGATGCGGTTGAGCAGTGAGATGAGGGAGATACATCGTTGTTACCGGTACCGTCCCCGCGGTCGGTGCTGGGCGGTGTATCTCGATATCACCTACCGTCAGGGTGACAGCTTCCCTCCGGAGATATCCACTCTTGGCACCAAGGTGAATGAATATCCGACCAGGGAAGAGGCACGGCGCGAGGTGTACAGACTGAACGGCTGGAATTATGAAAGGAGAAAAAGAACTTAATACAGAACAAACCATGAGCAAGAAACAGAACGGGGTGCTGGTAACGGCGCCCCTCTTCGGAACGGGACGGGAGACCGTCGGAGAATTCCCGGGGTATTCCTGCGGCTATTGTCAGGGCAACGGCTATTTCCAGGGGGACATCACGGTAAAGGACACGGAGCTGGTCCCGTGCCCCAAGTGTGGCGGCACCGGCAAAGTGAAAGGCATCGTTACGGTGGACTGGGTACCGGACGGGGAAGTGAAACCCTGCCTCAAAGGGAATTCAAACGACATTTAACCACTGAAGTCCTATGCGTATTCCCGTAAAATACATTGTCCAGATAGACAATTTCCATGTGGCGGATTTCATCTTCTACTGGAACTATTATGACCAGCCCTGCTCCCTGCTTCTGCAGAAACCCAAAACGGAAGGGCTTACCGCCATCAAGCTGGTGGTTGACAGTGACGAGGCCGCCAGCTTTTTGCTCAGGGCGAAGGAGAAGACGGGATGCAGGCTATATCAGGTTGACTAAAGGCAATTCAAAAATGAATAGGAAAATAACTCAAATAATAATATTATGGAACGAAAATGGGCAGAATTATAAAGATGATAAGCTTATTCGCCGGCATTGGCGGTTTTGATTTGGCTGCCGATACTCTTGGCTGGGAAATTCTTTTTCAATCTGAAATAGACCCGTTTTGCCTGGAAGTGCTGAAGAAGCATTTTCCCAATATACCTAAATATGGAAATATAAATGAGATCAATGCGAAGAAATACAGAGGCAACGTTGATGTTGTGGCCGGAGGATTCCCCTGCCAACCGTTCAGTAACGCTGGGCTTCAGCGAGGGACAGAAGACCCCCGCTTTTTATGGCCGGCGATGTATCGAGTTATACAAGAGTGCCGGCCTACATGGGTCGTCGCTGAAAATGTTCTCGGACTTATTGGTAACGCAGACGGAGTGGTCTTCGAGCAAGTGTGCGTTGATTTGGAAAGTGAAGGCTACGAAGTACAACCGTTTATTGTTCCAGCTGCGGGTAAGGACTCTTTTCAAGAAAGGAAGCGAGTTTGGATTGTTGCCTGCCTTAACAGCTTCGGAAGCAAAAAGGATAAAGTTACGTCGGGAGAGCATTTTAAAGCATTCAGACAAACGAAAAAGCAATTACCTGACTGCACACATTTCGAGAGCTGGGTTCAATCCCTCCGATATTACTCCGGGCTGGATGGAGTGGTTTATGGGATTCCCAATTGGATGGACAGAACTCACGCCCTCGGAAATGCGATTGACCCGCGAGTAGCATACGAATTTTTAATAACAATAGATTATTTATTAGCGTAAAACTAGTAAGAAAGGAATAAAATGAGAACCCCAATTACATACTACGGAGGTAAGCAGCAGCTGGCATCCAAAATTATTTCCATGATGCCGGCGCATAAGATTTACTGCGAGCCTTTCTTTGGTGGCGGTGCTGTTTTCTTCCAAAAACCGAAAAGTTATCTTGAGGTAATCAATGACAAGAATGATAGGTTAATCACTTTCTACCGGCAGGTGCAAGAACATTTCGACGAATTGCGCTACCTGGTAGAGAACACTCTTCATTCGGAAACAGAATACCTGAAGGCTAAAGATTTCTATAACGGTCGGGTTCCGGCCGGAGACTTAGAGATAGCTTGGTCGGTATGGATGATTACCAATGGTTCGTTTTCCGGAAGTATGCACGGTGGCTGGAAATGGTGTAATGGCTCGGCAGGAAGCCATACCGGTGTGTTCATGCGAAACAAGCGTTCCGAGTTTAACGAAACCCTCCGTTCTCGTCTGGCCGAGGTACAGATTTCCTGCCGGGATGCTCTGGATGTTATTAAGCAACGAGACACACCGGAAACGTTCTTCTACCTTGACCCACCATATCCAGGATGTACTCAAGGTCATTACCGTGGATATACCCACGAAGAATTGTTCCAGATGCTCACCGTCCTGCAGGGAATAAAAGGAAAATTCATCTTATCTAACTTTTGGTGCCAGACATTACGGTACTTCGTTGCTGTGAATAAATGGCACGTTGAAAAGATAGATATGCCTCTCAAAGTCGCCAATCTCACTAAGGCGAAACGTAAGACAGAGATTTTAATAAGTAACTATGAGCTAAACCCGATGTTGTTTGGCTAAAAACAAATCAGAAATGAATCAATCTTATCCCGGTGTGGTTTGACCGCCTATCCGGGAACAAGGTATGTTCTTGTGGCTGTTTTGCACATTTCGTGATTGAAAAGTTGGCAAACTCGCGGAAAATGCCGTTATTTGTAGCGTGTTCAAAATGGAAGTATGAATGATTCCGATACATGAACCTTTTGGGTAAGCAAGTGTTTTATAAGATATAATCAATATAGAATGGAGGCAAATATGTGTGTAATAAAAGAAATTGGTCGGTTCTTGAAGAAAGGGGCAGATACGTTTCGTGAAGCTTCCCAAGGACGATATTACGAAGAATCAGAGGCTATTGATGAACTGAAAAAGGAGATGTTTGGCAAAGAAGAAAAGCGCTCCGATGACAAGGCTAATCTGTTACGTGACCGCAGATCCGTAGAAGGCGATGTACGTAAATCATTGACTAATTTGGTTGTAGGATAATAATGGGAAAACAAGAAATCAAACAGAAGGAGACACAAGTTTCTACCAATGGAGGCATAGGAAAGCAATTGGAACAAACTTTTACGGTGGATGATAATTGTTTGCCCTCACCAGGTGAATTACAGGCTTATAAGAATATTGACCCTCGAATAGTGGATTATTTAATAGATGCTTCAGTCAAAGAGCAAACGCATCGTCATGCAATGGATAAGCAGAAACTTCAAATTATAAAGAAAACGGAAGGACGTATTGGAAGAATGAATTGGTGGGGAATGTTCTTTGCTTTTCTTTGTATACTTGTCTTTTCGACAGTTACAGGTTACGCTTTGTATTTGGATAAGCCTTGGTTTGCCGGTATAATGGGAGGTGCTGTGTTGATTTCAATTGTCTCAATATTCGTCAAGGGTAATTCGGAAGAGAATTCAGCAAAAAAGAAATGATGGTTGCTTTCTCTCAACCAGTAATAAGGTAAAAGCCGCTGCGGTCCTCCCGTCAGCGGCTTTCTTTTTGTCTTTTTGTTCTTCTGTCCAAGAGCCTCACTCTCCCGGTTCCCCCAGGCACTCCGTTATCGCCTCATGCTGCAGCGGTGTCAATGCCCGCTGCCGGGGCTTGTAGTGCAGTTTCTCCAGCCGGGCCTGCAGCTCCGGGTTCAGCTTTATCCAGCGGTGCAGCTGCGCCGAGGCGCTGCGGGGCGTGGAGCGGGGGAAGTAGGCTTGTGCCAGGTCACTCATGTAGATTGCGTTCAACATTTTATTTACGATTTTACGATTTACCATTTACGATTTAAAGCCACCCTGCGGCGGCATAAAAAAAACTACCCGCAAGCAACCGGTCGGCTACTTACGGGTAGTTGGTCATTTACTACGGGGTAGTCTGTGAACTACTACGGGGTAGTTTCTCATCCCAGCGGGTTTTCGCCCTGGTCGCCGTCGCTGCCTCCCCCGGTGTTTCCTCCTCCGGTGTTTTCGTCATCGGGCAGGGGTGCTTCACCCTTCTTGGCCACGCGCTTGAAGGTGAGTCCGCCGTCGCCCGCACGGGTGGCAGCCTTGATGGGCTTGCCGGGGCGGAACTGGATGTTGGTGCCGGTGATGTTGGCGCTGGTGAATTTCTTCTCGGTATCGGCACCGGTGCTGCACAGCTGTATTTGGAAGCTTCCGAAGTTCTCCAGGCGCACAATCTTGCCTGCCGCCAGGTTCTTGTTGACTTGCTTAATCAATGCTCGGATGGCGTTCAGCACATCACCGTCGGTCAGGGAGGTGGCGTAGGAAATTTCCTCGGCCATCTCGTCCATGGTTACTTCGCCTGCGGCTTGCGCCTTGGCGTAGAAAAGTTTGGGGGCGTTGTCGTCGCCCGGCATGCTGCTCATCAGAGCAAGGGAATAGTTTACCATTTCATTTACGATTTTACAATTTACGATTTGCGATTCGGCTGCGCTGTACAGTCCGCTGCCTCTTCGCGTTTGTTTCCGTCATGTCCGCGAACTTGACGCGGCAAAGATGGGCGAAACGGGCTATTCCGTGTTGTAGTATGTGCTTTCCGGGCGTATTAGTTGCATAAATGTGCGTTTATAATTATTTTTGTAGCAGGTAATCAGACAGTTCAGGGTAATCACAAATCAGTTTTCAGGGTATGAAGAAATATCATCGTTCCATTGTCGGCCGGAGCTATGCGCACCGGGTGAGGGAAATTCTCCGCATCTACGACGAACACAGCCGTAGCGGCCTCAGCAACCGCGAAATCCTCCGCCGTTACATCTGGCCGCTCTATCCCATCTGCGAAAAGACGTTCTACAACATCATCAACGCCAGTGCCGACCCGCGCGTGATATGCCAGCAGGCCGAACTGGAACGCCAGTTGTCGCTATTCTGAATACGGCTCGTCCACGCTCGTGGAGTACTCCGTTTCGTATACCTTTATCTCGCCGGGCAGGGCATAGAATTTGCTGGTGCGGCGTGTCAGTGGCGAGCTGCATCCGTCGAACTGCCAGCCGCGCAGGCATGCGTCCAGCCGGTCGGCCGCCTGCATGCGTTCGGAGGCGTGCTGCGCTTGCGGGGCATCGCTGTGGCAGTCGAAGGCCAGGTAGACGCTGAGGGTGCAGTGTCCGTGCTGCCGGTTGTCCTTCTGGTTGCTCCATGCCGTTTCCAGCGGGCTGAGGAGGATACAGGGGAAGGTTACGGGATATTGTTCCCCGCCATTCTTCAGGGCATCCAGCTGGCCATAATCTTCGTCGATAAGGGAGACGGTGTCGCCCATTGTTCCGGCTATCTGCTGCCGGAGGTCATTGAATAGTTGTTCCATTGTTTTAAGAATCAATTTGGTTACGTATTGTGCAAAATTCATCATCTTCTGCGTGATTCGGAAAAAACCGGGGAACGGTTACCAAACTATGTGTAGCGGTTACGCACTTGTGTGTAACCGCTACACGCTTTTTTGTACGCTTGCATCCTTCGGTGTAGCTTTGCGTCAGATTGATAAACGTAACCGACATGTATCGAAGAATGCAAAACATAGACCGAATGCCCCGGGGACTGCGCAACAACAATCCCGGCAATATCCGACTTTCTGCCACCACCTGTTGGCAAGGGGAGATGCGCCCCTCGCAGGACAAGTCGTTCTGCCAGTTCCGGACGATGGGCTACGGCTACCGTGCTCTCATCAAGCTGTTGCAGAATTACCGCCGCCTCTATGGATACCGCACGGTGGCCGACTTTATCAATCGCTGGGCACCTCCTTCGGAGAATGATACATCGGGCTACATCCGGCATGTATGCACAGCCATGCAGGTTCCTGCCACCTGCGTGCCCGATGTGTCCGACCGTGCCACCATGTGCGCCTTGGCAGCAGCCATTTCGCAAGTAGAGAATGGAGTGCCTGCCGTGATGGCCGACGTGGAAGCCGGCTGGAACCTCTTGTAAATCGTATATAAAGGAATGAACGAATTTTGGAACATATTGGCGTCTGCGCTGTCCGGTGGTCTCGCGGTCCAGGTCATCAACTGGGTCCGCAACCGGCGGCTTTCCAAGGCACGCCAGGGAGGCGACATCGATGCCACCTATATAGACAACATCAATATGCTCCGCGAAGAACTGATAAAGATTCAAGATGAAAACCGAAAACTCTACAGGGCCATTGCCCGGCTGGACCGCACGGTGGCGAAAGCTGTTTCTTGCCGTCATTGGGACGATTGCCCTGTCCGGGGCGAGTTGCAGAAGTCCGGCTCCGATGGTGACTACCGTCCGCAGCCTAAGCGACAGTGTGCAAAGCGCAAGACAATCCGTTCTGACCCTCCTGCCCGTTCCGGCCAGCGAAGTGAAGATGGCATTGCCGATGGACCGCCTGGCTGTGCTGCCCGAGGGGGCGGGATATAGCGGGCGCAGCGGACAGGCCACGGCCAGCGTGATACGCGGCAGCGGCGATACTTTGATATTCACCTCCACCTGCGACAGCCTGGCCCGCCGGGTGATTGCCCTCCGTGAAGAGCTGACCCGCATCCGCAGTGAAACCGTCCGTGCAGTAGAGGAGCAACCGCCGGAAGTGCTGCATAGCCCCACCGGGTGGCAGTGGTTCTGGATAAGAACCGGACAAGCGGCGGCAGCTGTACTGTCTTTAAGCATTGTTTACGGGCTCCTCAAGCGGCGTCTGAAAACTCGAAAATCATAGTTTATAATTCATAATTCAAAAAAAAAGTACTTATGGCAAAACAAGGATATGTGAACGGCAGTGACCTGCTGATGAGCATTGGTGGCAAAGCGTGCGGACATTGCACCAGCCACACCGCCACTTACAACAGCGAAACGAAAGATCGCGCAGTGAAACCCGCCTCTACAGAGTCGGCAGCCAATGCCGGATTGTTCAAGGAAAAGACCGTGACAGGACTCAGTGTCCAGGTGAAGTGCGAAGGCCTCCGCTTCTATGGCGAAGAGGAAAACGGCATGAAGGAACTGCTGGCCAAGTGGAAAACCGGTGCTACGGTAGAGCTCAAAGGCTTTGCCCGCGGCAGCGATGCAGCACCCTACATGAGCGGCAACTTCATCATCTCCACCCTCGAAGAGGCAGCGCCTGCAGGTGATGATACCACTTACAACGCTACCTTCGATAACACCGGAGTGGTGACCATCGACGAAGCGAAAGTAGACGGTACCGTACAAGGATGATGCTATGAAGAAGATTCAAGTATATGGTAAGGAGTACCCCATGCGCATGACCATGGGGGCTATGCTCCGCTTCAAGCGTGAGACGGATCGGGATGTGAGCGAGATTGGCACGGACGTAAGCCTGATGGTAACCTTCCTCTTCTGCTGCGTGGCAAGTGCCTGCAATGCCGACGGTGTGGCCTTCGACCTGGATATCGACAAGTTTGCCGACGGGCTGGGCATGGATATGCTGAATGAGTTTGCAGAAACCATGCAGGAAGACGTTGACGAGTCAAAAAAAAAGCCGGAGACGATATCCCCGCAGACATTGACGAACTGATGGGACTGGCCGTGGGGAGTATCGGCATGAGTCTGACGGACTTCTGCCGATGCGCTCCTCGCGAATTCTTCTGTATCTACAGGCATTGGGAGCGGACGCAGGTGCGCGATCCTTGGGAACGTGCCCGGTTCCTGGCATGCTGCGTGCTGCAACCGTATAGCAAAAAGGCGTTGAAGGCGACGGATGTGTGCCGGTTTGGTTGGGACAAGGCACAAGAAGCCGCAGTGCTGGTAGCGGAAAGCACCCGCGAGCGGTTTGAAGAACTGAAGCAGAGGGCGGAGATTAAAATGGAATGATTTTTTCTTTTATAATAAAGTAATAGAATGGATATGTTTAAGAAAATAAAAGTTTTGGGCAGCGGCATGGGGAAGGACTATTTTTGTTCTTTCCGTTGTCGGAGGGCTTCTTCCTTTTTCTTTCTTTTCTCTTCTTTTTGCAGACGGATAACTTCTCTTAGCTGTGCATTGTGCTCTTTCATTTGTCGAAGTTCCTCTTTACGCCGTCGGCTTCTTTCTGCTCCTCTGACATTACTTTCATGCAGCTTTCTGGCAAGCCATCCGTACTTTTCCGGGTCGTCGGGTTCCTTCTTTTTCTCCCAATCAGACCATTTAACTCCAAAGAAAATTTGGGTTGAAGTATCACTGCGTCCGCACCGAAGCACAATGTACAATATGACTACAATTATATAGAAAATGATATATCCCATTATTCAGCAAAGTTATTAAAATAATAGTTCACAAAGATATGGAAAAGAATTCATACACAATCGATTTCGATTTGAAAAACAATCCTTCTGAAACTCTTAGGGATATAAATGGACTTTTGGTAGAGATACAAAAAAGCACCCGTACAATGGCTGAAGGAATGAGCCAACAAATGGCTGCGATGCAGGGGCCGATAGATGAAGCGCTACAGAAGTGGTTGAATTTATCAGGTTCTGCGGGGGCTTATTTCGCTGTCTTCTCAGAAAATGCCTCGGCAATAGCTGTTCTAATAACTTTGAGTGAGAAACTGGTAAAACTTAAAGCGACGACTGAAGTTGCAGAAAAAGCTCAAGATATTTATAACAATGCCATTGAAATTGGGAATAAAGGGTTAGAGGCTTATAAGACACGAGTCTTAGCCGCTCAAGCCGCCATCTCCACCACCACTGGCGCCACCAAAGCATTGAACATCGCCATTGCCGCCAGTCCTTACATACTGGCAGCAGCCGCTGTTGCAGCATTGGCAGTAGGCGTCTACAAACTTTGTACATCGACCGATGAAGCCGAAGGTGCGCAGAAACGCCTAAATGAAGCCATGCTGGGAATGAATACTGAAATAGCTCGGGAACAGACAGCTTTGAACACCTTGTTCGAACCTTTGAATCGGGCAAAAGTAGGCTCGGAAGAGTGGCAGAAAGCAAAAGATGCTATTCTTGACAAGTACGGCAACTATCTGCAGAAGATCGGTGTAGAGATAGATAGTGTAAACGGGGCTCGCATTGCCTACAACAAACTGAGCGAAGCCATACTGGACACAGCCCGTGCACGTGCTTTGGAGAAAACTACCTCAGGTGCCGGAGAAACTTATGCTGCAACCGAGGGCAATACGCTGAAGAATATCCGCGAACGCTTGTATAGCGGCATTGGCGAGGGAGCCGGAAAGATAACCGCCACGCAGGCCGGAAAAGCATGGGCGCAAATACGGGCCGCCGTACGAAGCGGAAAAGATATTCCGAAAGAAGCGCAGGACATCTTGGAACAGACCAATACCGTTTATAGCGACCAGTTCGGGGTACATACCATGAGCCCCATTGCCGGATACATTTATCGGCAAGTGAACGATGTGCGCAAAGCAAAGAGTGTCTATCAGAAGGAAATAGCGGATGCGCAAGCCACGTTCGGAGGCGGTAAAGGGATTTTGCTGACAAATGTACCGGGCGGGCAACAGAAGACCGACGAGCCGAATAAGACGTATGGAAATGGGAACGACTATGCAGCAACGGATAGTCTTGCTGCCCTCGAGACCCGGCTGAACAAACTGAAGGAACGCCAGAAGAAAGCCCCGATAGAAGAGCAACTGACGTTTACGCCTGATATAGTGGCACTGGAAGACTTGATAGAGAATATCAAGCATCGCCTGAAACATGCCGACTTTGAGGCACGCTACACGCTGAAACCTACGGAAGAGGGAGTAATATCGGATGCCCCGATTAAAAGAAGCATGCAATCCTCCATTAGTCTTACGCAGGAAGAAGGCGGCTTGAAAGACTTGAAATTGGAGGCGCCTAAGTTGGACCTGGAGAAACCTCTGGAAGGCATGGATGCCTGGAATGCTGCCGTAGACAAGGCAAGGGAAAAGAATGCCGAGGCCATCGGCTCGATGGGAGCGATGGGCAATGCGATGGGTTCGCTGGGAGAGGTGATCGGCGGACAAGCCGGTGCCTGGCTGGACTGGACCGGCAACCTGCTGAACGCCATCGCGCAGGCATTGCCACAACTGGCGGCACTGTCTACGGCCAACACAGCCGCAGCTGCTACCGGTGCGGCATCGTCCGTGGCAAGTATTCCGTTTGTAGGCCCGATAATGGCTGTTGCAGCCGTGGCAAGTGTGCTGGCTGCATTGACCAGTCTGCCCAAGTTTGCCAACGGAGGCATCGCCTACGGCCCTACCTTGGGACTCTTCGGTGAGTATGCCGGAGCAAGCAACAACCCGGAAGTAGTGGCTCCGCTCAACCGGCTCAGGCAACTGATACAACCGGCAGGACCGGGAGGCATGTCCGGCGACGTAAGGTTCCGCATAGACGGGCGTGCACTGACGGGAATACTGGAACGGGAAACAAACCTGAGCAGGAGAAGCTGATTCAAACCTTATTCAAACGATATTTAAACAGCGATTAAAATGGCACAATACCTACGATATTCAGGCAAATACCTCAGCCGCAAAAATGTGGTGTGGGAGGTGGGCATCAGTCAGGAAGCAGACGGGGCATATCCTGCCGTCGGCGTCCTCAACTTCCCGGCCGACGAACCGTTGGTGATAGAGTGGAAGCATACGGACAAGCACGAAGTGATATGCGGCAGTACCGCCACACTGACCGTAACCAGTCCCGGCGACCGCACCTACGAGGATTTATATACCATCGCCCCCGGCAGCATCCGCCTGGATGTGCTGCGGAACGGGCAGCTCTATTGGAGCGGTACGCTGGACCCGGAGTTCTACGAGGAACCATACGCTTACGGAAAAGAATATGAGGTGGCACTGACCTTCAGCGACTTCGGTATACTGGACAGGCTGAAGTATAATCTGTCCGGGATGCAGACCTTGGAAGGTATTTTGCTGCATGCCCTCCAACGCAGCCGAATCAATTATGGAGGTCTGAACCAGGATTATCTGACTACCTTCCTGGCAGGAAACGTCCGGGCCACACTGGATAAAATCAGTGTCCGCAGTGATAACTTCTACGATGAAGACGGTGAAGCTTCAACGTTGAAAGATGTAGTGGAAGGAATGCTGCAGCCGCTGTCGCTCCGCATGGTGCAACGGAACGGGAAAATCTGGATATACGACTTGAACGGACTTTATCTGAATGCTCCGGCTCAGGAAGCTGTTTGGAGCAGGGACAATCAGACGATGGGGGTGGATAAAGTGACGAATAATGCTCAGATCACTTTCTCTCCTTATTCGGATGCGAAATTGCTGGATAAGGAGGTGGTATATGAGGATGTATATTCGGAAAGCATGACGAACCTGACAAGTGATAAGCCATCGGGGGGTGAGTACTATTCCTATTACCCTGACTATTTGGATGATCACAAGATAGGATACGAATGGGATTACTCTCTGCTTTCGTTCACCATCTTCCTTAGCGATAAGGGTAGCGGACTTGCCGAAAAATATGGGCCGGCAAAGTATTTTCATATCCAGCCTTTGATGGGAGGACAGGAATCATCCGGTGTCGCTTTCAGTTTCTATACCGGCGGGCATGGCGCTTTGACAAGCGGATTTCCGAAGCGGAAACTGCTTCCGCAAACATCCAGCCAGGAAACCGTACTGATGAAAACTCACCGGGTATTCATCCCGAAACTGGAAGAAGCGGAAAGAAGCAGATATTATCTTCGCCTAAGTATGGAGATGTTGATAGATGCCCGTTACAATCCTTTTACAGATGCCAATGATGGAAATGAGAAAGGGAACTATAACGATATGAAAGACAAGTTTAACTTCGTTACAGTACCTGCTACCGTCACCTTGTACAATGAGGATGGAAATGCGCTGATGCATTACTCCAATGCAGCCGTGATGGGTCATACAGATATCAAGCCCACCTTGTATTGGACTGCTGGAGAATGGAAAAATGGCGCTGCCACCTATAAAAGCTGTTTACTGGAGTGGTACGACCCTGAGGATCGACATTTTTCGTCGGGAGTTCTTGGCTGGAAAAAGAATCGTCACTGTGTAGGATATACTCATAATGAAATGTTCGATTCCTTCAAAAAAATGGAAGATGGGCAATATATACCTTATCCTGCAAATGGAGGTTATATAGAGGTTTGCATTTATGTCGGAATCAAAATTGTCGAATGGACTAAAAGTACAAATACCGATGTCAGCAGTGATTGGTATGATAAAATACGATGGATGTTATATAAAGCTCCTCAAATTGAAATTGTACGTAAGAATGTTGTCTATAGTGATGCGAAAAGTGAAGATATCGAATATACCGGCATCATCAATGAGGCAGCCAAAGAGGACATCAAACTGGATACGATATGCGGCACGATGACTGAGATAAATCCTACAGCCAAAGGCGTATACTTCCGCACCAGCGACAGCTGCCAGCTGAAAGAACTGACCCGTGCCGGACGGACAACGCAGGCGGAACAGTTGCTCATCGGTACACTCTACAGCCAATACGCAGATCGCAGAACCCTGCTGGCCGGTACAGCTCACATCTTGGATACAGACCTGACAGCCTATATGGAGGCCTGCCAGGAAAGCAAGCGGTTCATCTGCCTGACCGACGTGCAGGATACAATATCGGACGAAAGCGAGCTCGAAATAGTGGAGCTTCGTCCGGACGAATATAAATCGGATAAAGAATAAAGGAGGGGCATTGAATATGGATAAGAAATATATATCGTCGGTAGTCAGGCGGGAAGCCCGCCCGCGCAGCAAGCGGCTTCGCGAACTGGGTGCATCCGGTTCTTCCGGTTCATCGGGTTCGGTGATATCGGGTGGAGACACTATTGTGGCATCCGGCAGTGCCGCACTGGAAACGGATGTAACATCGAATGCAGACAAGACCGGGCACATAGATAAAGGGCAGAAATTACCTAAAGGCATGACCTTTACGCAGTTTGTCAAGGCATTGCTGTTTAAGCCCGTACCCGCCACGCTTGACGGCCGTTTATCTACGGCTAACGATGTGGAGTATGGCTCGACAAAAGGGAGTATTACCTACACGGCTACCCGCAACGGCAACGGCGCAATGACAAAGGCGTACTATGATAACGACGAGAAGAACAAACTTGAATTTTCCGCTGAAAATAACGGCGTGCAGACAGCTGTACGCAATCTGACTGGTAACTATACGCAGAATGAAACCTACAAGGCCACTGTTGTGTATGCGGAAAGTGAGGACAAGTCAATACCGGAAACAACACTGAACAATACGATCAGCGTGAACGTGCGACGCAAGTGGTTTGCCGGGGTTGTGGACTCTGTGCCTGCCACATCGGCCCAGGTACGGTCGCTCGGCAGCAGCGGGATGTACACCGGGGCCGGCAGCTACAAGTTCAGTGTCGGCCGGTGGAAGACAATCGTAATCTGCATACCTGAGGGAACCGTAAGCGAGCTCACCCTGACCGCATATCCCGGCAACTTCATCGAAGACGCCGGAGTGTGCAGCGGCCCCACCCCCATCTCCGTGGAGGGCGCCAACGGCAGCACGGCCAAGGGCTATCGCATGTGGGTGATACGGACCGACGGCACGAACGATGCCGATACATTCACATTCAAAACGAGTTGACATGGTAAAGATAAACGGAAGCAGCTTCGCGCTGCAATACAAGAGGACAACGTACCGGCCTATCGACAGCTCGTCTGTATTCGATACCATAGAGGACGCACGCGTATACGCGAGGAACACTGACGCCGAAGCCTATTTCCCCTATGCGGGACAGCTCGTGTCGACCCTTGAGAACGGGGGTGCCGTCTACAAGCTGTCGAAGGACGACAGCATACCGGAGACCGACGGGAAGAGGCACTTCAAGCTTGACCCCATAGGCAGCAAGAACGACAACGACGACCGCTACGTGCGCAAGGATATCGCCGAGACCATCGAGAAGCTGATGACCTTCATCGAGGGCATCAACGTGAAGGGTACGGCAACGCTGAACGAGATTATACTGCTGAAAGATATTGTATCAAAAAACTTTGCCGCCGGTGGCAGCGGTTTCGGCATCTACCGGGACGCGGACGGCAACTACCATCTCGACATCGACTTTGTGGACATCCGGAAGAAGCTGAGCGTGGAGGACATCCAGGTGCAGCAGTCCACCTATGTCGGGGGCAGGCAGTACAATACCGGTGGTGGCATCATCTGCAACCGCGTGGAGGACAAGGGCGCATACTGGCGCTGCTATTTCAAGACCACTGATTCGGAGGGTCGTACCGTATACAACACCTTCCAGGAGGATGACCAGGCCATCTGCGAGACGTTCAACCTGAAATCGGGCAACCACTACTACTGGCGGCTCGTAGTGGGCGTGGGAGACGACTACATAGACCTCTCCAAGGACGACTGTGCATCGGGCAGCGACATCCCGCTTGCCGGAGACAGCACCGTGCAGCTCGGCAACCGGACGGACACGGGCCGACAGGGTGCCATTGTATGGGACAGCGTTACCGCCGGAGGGCCTTATGTGCGCATATACAATGGGATAAACTCGTACACGATGCCCGAACCGTTGATTGACTTCAATACGGTGCTCAGCGAGATTACCGCCAAGTTCATCAACCAGGCCACGGGTAAGGACATGGACAAGACCCTTGACGACATGCAGGTGGACATGGACCTAATAAAGCAGCAGACCGACAAGGAGTACACGATGTGGTTCTACGGCTATGAGCCTACACTTGGCAACATTCCCGCTTCGGAGTGGACTACCGCGGAGCTGAAGGCCATGCACGACCAGGACCTGTTCTACAACACCGCTACCGGGCAGGGCTACCGGTTCGAGTCGGGTGTCTGGAATGAAATCACCGACCATCTGACGCTGAAGGCTCTGGAAGATGCTGCCAAAGCGCAAGATACGGCAGACAGCAAACGGCGTACATTCGTGTCGCAGCCTACCACATTTGATGACTATGATGTGGGAGACATATGGTTGAATGCGACATATAATGACGGCACTATAACTTATAAGAATGATGCCCTTGTTTGTATTCGCGCAAAAAAAGCCGGGGAAAACTTCTACATATCCGATTGGCAGCCTTCCTCCACTGCAACGACAGCCTATATCGAGAATCTGGGAGACCGCATCACGCTTGCGGTGACGGATTCGGAAAATGGCATTGCCGAAGCTACGAGGCTCGCGAATCAAGGGATAAGTGATGCCTACGATGCCTATTATGCCGCACGGGGAGCGCAGAGTACGGCGGATGAGAATACAGCGGCCATCCAGGTGACAAAGGATGCCATTGCCTCACTGGTGGAGGGCATCCACTTCGACGGCTCCGGAAACATTACGAATATCAGCACCTCCGGACTTGTGACGACCGGGGACTTCAACTCGCTGCTGTCGAAGAAAGTGAGTTTTGATGCGGCGGGGCATATCACGAACATCGACAAGTCGGGGCTCATCACCGAATCAAACCTTGTGCAGATGTTTGCAGAGAAAACCGCTTCGGATGGTTATGTAAAGAAATCGTATATAGCCGCTTTCGTTACCGAGCTGCCCGACGGGAGGTTCCAGAGCAATGCGCTGGTGAGTGCCGACCAGATACGTCTTGAAGGAATTGTTACGGCAAACAGTTTTTTCAAGATATTAGAGAATGGGGCTATTGAAGCCATAAGCGGTACAATCGGGGGTATCAAAATAACTAACGAAGGTCTTGGTTCCTATATTTCCGGTTGGCATCCGATTGATATTCCGGCAATGAAGCTTTCAAATTCCGGCTTGCATTTTTCTAAGGGTATTCAGTATAATCATGCAGGAGGACCACAATTCGCATCTTACGATGTGGATATCGGTGCAGACGGGATTTCTGTCATCGTGGAGGATTCCTCCGGCGGACGTTTTTATGATGTAATGAATGTCGTAGCCGGAAGACATGGCCTTAAGATATCCAACTCAGGCGTATTCAAAACTTCTGATGGTGGAAATACTTGGGTAGAAATATGAAAAACAAGTAATATAGCAAGAATCAGATGAAAATTAATTTTAGAAAAATCGAGGCCCAGACCTCATTCGAGGGCGGCAGACAGACCTTCGACGCCGCGGAAACCGTCGGCAATGAAATGATGTACAACGGCAGTATCCTGCTGGACATAGGCTTTGAGGACTTAGCTAAAAGCATCTACTATTCAAAGGATGCAGTGGAGATTCCTGAACGATACAGCAAGGCCCTTGAGCTTGTAGTCAAGAACTCCCGGCTCATAGCCGCAGTGAAGCGTGAAATTATCAACCAACTGAACGTCAAGTGACATGGGCTACATCAGGTTCGTTTTGAGCAAGCGCGTGACCGGTGACGATGGAGGTGCCACGAATGCGGTCATCAGCCGTATCGAGAGTGACATGGCCGACACGGGCATGCTCGAGACGAACCTGATAATGCACGCCCTTGCCGCGCGTGGCGGCAAGGTTATTGAGATTGTAGACTTCATACTGGACTCAAGCAGGCTTGATGACAACGATATATTAGGATAGGTTATGGATAAATTAAACAGAAACTTCGTTCGTGGCAACATCCTCAGGGCCGAGGAGCTGAACGAACTTGTCGGAAAGATTAACGAGTTCGCCAAGTGCGTTAATGACAACAGCCTCGAGACGAACAAGGCGGCGATGCAGAACTTGAAAAACGCCCTGCAGGAAGTGAGGAATGCGCAGCTTGTCATCGGTACCGACCCAGGCACAGCCTTCGACGGCGCTTCCGGTGCGACGCTTGAACAGATTGTGCGCGAACTGGCCGGAGGCGCCGGAACCATGTACAGCGTATATGTCCGGAACAACATGGCCTCGCTCGGCTTCGCCACGCAGTACGGCGAGGAGTGCGTGCTTGACTTCTCCTTCATCTCGCAGTATCGCGACAGCCTGGACGAACCCTACAAGTCTACCGGAGAACTCGGCCTGTGCACCATCATGATGAAGAACGCCAAGTATGCCGACTTCACCGTGGTGAAGCAGATGGAAGTCTCTTCGGGCGTATCCATCAGGCAGGACATAGCCGAATGGCTGTCATCAGGAAGCAACAGCGTGAAGATTTCCATCAAGGGGGAGAATACCGACAAGACCACCGCACCGGTAACTTACAACGTGCAACTCACGTCATTGGGCATCAGCGCCCCGAACTTCGCCTGGTGGACCGCCTTCTCCGGAGACATCAACATCCCGATGATAATCAACGGCAACATCAACAAGACGCTGCACTTGACCGTCACCGGCGACGGCTACAGCCAGAGCTACGACAAGGCGATAGGCACAGCCGTGTATCTGGATACTCCGTATATCTACTTGCTGGAGCATCCGGGAGCGACGGGCGTATACAACGTGAGTTTCTATCTTTCCAACTCCGACAATACCATCCAGACAAAATCCGTATCGGTCAACATCATGTGCATCGCCACTGCCGGAGAAGCGGTGAAGCTTATGTGTGTCAACAATGTGGCGGAGCAACTTACCAACTGGCAGGACAACACGGTGTTCGACTACGCCATCTACGACGGTCCGTCCGCACTGACCGAGGCAAGGTTCTCCATCACCAGAGACGGCATGGAGGTGTACAGTTCCGAGAATGACGCCATCGTGGCGAACGCAAGGAACACCTTCACCTACCCGATGGAGGTGGAGACGGATGACGATGCCGACTTCGGCGTCACAGTCGGCGTGACGGACGGTGCGGATGCCTTGACGGAACCCATTGTCCTGCCGGTGAACAACTCGCTGGGCTATTCGGCTACGGCAGGCGCCGCACTCTATATCAATCCTCGGACCCGTGCCAACTCGCAGACGAATTACAGGAGCGTCATCAACGAGGTGGACAAGACGGCCGTACCGGTAGAGTGGAGCAACCTGAACTGGAGCAACGACGGATGGGCGGCTGACGCCGACGGAGTGAAGGCACTGAAGATATTCGCCCGCAGCAGGGCCGTGATAGACTACCGCCCCTTCGCCACGGAAGCCGCCCGCCGGGGCAAGACCATCGAAATCGACTTCAAGGTGGAGAATCCCTCGGATGCCAGCAAGGACATCATCACCATTGCGGAGAACAACGTAGGCCTGCGCGTGTCGGGCGAGAACGTATCCTTCTTCTCCCAGTCCATGCAGGAGAGCTCGACGCAGGACGTACCTATAGACAACGGTGTGCGTATCCGCCTGACAGTAGTCGTGATGCCCGATGCCTACGGGAATGCAGGGTTCAACATTGTGGCCATCTACATCAACGGCAAGAAGAACCGGCAGTATGCCTACGAGAACAACGACTACTTCCGCAATGACGGCAAGATTGTGCTGGGTAGCGATTATGCCAACCTCTACCTGTACGGGCTGCGTGTCTACGACAGTGCATTGCCTTCGGAAGCCGTACAGAAGAACTATATCAACCAGCTGGTGACCACCGACGAGAAGCTTGCGGAGAAAAACGTCAACCTCGTGCTGGACGGTGAGGGTGTGAATATCGACTTCAATGCCACGAAGCTGCTGTACAACGTGTTTGTGGTAGACAAGCCTTTCCCGAACCTGATGAACCCTTCGGGCGTGGCGGGTAATCTGGAAGTCTTCTTCAAGGACAAGCCGGAGAGGAACTTCACGCTTACCAATCTGCTGGTGGAAGGCCAGGGTACATCTTCCAAAAAATACCTGGAGTGGAATGTTAGATTTAAGATGAAAGGGCTGAAGGACGCTGATGGAAACAAGATAGCCTCCATTGCGACCTATGCCGACGGTACTACGGACAAGAACTGTGTGCTGATGTACGACAACGTCCCGAAGTCCGGGCGCCTGACCGCCAAGAAGAACTGGGCGAGCTCCATGCAGGACCACAAGGCAGGCAGCGTGGATGCCTACGATGCCCTCTTCAAGGAGATGGGCATGAAGAACGAGGCGATGGCTGCCGACCCGAAGATACGTGTGGCCGTCTATCAGGAACCGTTCATCGGCTTCTCGAAGTCGGTCAACGAGGAAGGGCAGGATGTATATACCTGCATGGGTGAGTTCACCTTCGGTCCGGACAAAGGGGACGACCTCTGCTTCGGATATGATACGGAGGCTTTCCCGGAACTTCTCTCTGTAGAGGGCTCGGACAACGCACCGCTGGGGGCACTGTTCCGCGTGCCCTGGAACCGCGGCAAGTCATACTGGGCGTACAATGCCGATGAGGAAGCTTTCCAGTACAATGATACCAATTGCTGGGACTTCGACGCCGGAGAGCTGAATGCCGACGAGACCGAACCGCTCTCTGCGCAGAGGTGGATAGATTCCTATAACGCCGTATATGTCTGCAACAACCGCATCCGTCCGTTTGGCGGCACGCTGGCGGAGCTGAATGCTTCTGTTGCGGAATATCGGAGCACGGGGTATGAGTACTGGATTGCCAAGACCAGCGATGCCGACCTCTACAATCTGTACTACTATGAGGCGGCGGAAGGGAAATTCATCCCTTCGGACATCGGGGCCGGGCAGATTAACCTTAAGACACAGCTCAAAGAGTATTTGAGCAGTGATTTATCAGCCTTCACGGCCGACCAGCTGAATGAACTGTTCGTCAATGCGAGGAAGCAGCTTTTCCGGGCTACCATACCCGACTGCTTCGACATCAGCGACGCCGTATTCCATCATAATTTCGTGGAGTTTACGGCCGGAACCGACCAGCGGGCGAAGAACACCTATCCGTATAACTTCTGCACTACCGGCAGCAAGTGGCGGTGGCGCCTGGACGATGCCGACACCATCTTCCCGATAGACAACCAGGGTCAGGACCGCAAGCCCTACCACTGCGAGATGCACGATGTTTACAGTAACGGCCAGCCCATCTGGAACGGCGAGACATCCGTATTCTGGAACATGCTCGAACTGGCATTCAGCGCCGAGATTGCGGCAGGCATGCGGAAGATGCTCAGTGCCATGGAAAGCCTGTGCGGACAATCCTCGGGCACTCCCTATGACAAGGTATATGCCTTCTACAAGAAGTATTATCTCGGTATCAAGAACTATTTCCCGGCCACGCTGGTCAACGCCGATGCCAAACGCTACGAGATAGCCAAGATAGCCTACAACAGCGGCTCTTATACCAACGACACCGACCCTATCACCCAATCGCATGGCGACTTCTGCTCTGCCGAAACCGCCTGGGTGAAGAAGCGCATCATGTACATCATGTCGAAATACAGCTACGGTCTGTTTTCAAACAGCGGAACGGACACCATCATCGTGCGTGCAGCAGGCGACCTGATAGATTACGAGATAACCCCGGCATTCGACATGTACCCGGCCATTGCAAACGGTACCAGCATCGTGCAGGGCGCAAGGACCAAGGCCGGTGAAGTGTGCCGGATGACCATCGACCTCGGCGGCTCTGCCGACCAGCAGAACGCCATCCAGGCGGCGAGCTGGCTGCTCTCCATCGGCGACTGGCACCGGAAGAACGTCAGCGGCACCATGGTGGTCCGTGGCCGGCGCCTGACGGAGCTCATCCTGGGCAGCAAGACCGAAAACGTCATCATCACCATCACCGGGCTTACCCTTGCCGACTGCGGCAGCCTACAGAAAGTCCTGTTGTCAAACATTGCCACCTTGCAGGGTACTCTTGACCTGAGCGCCTGCCAGAATATCCGTGAGATATATGCGGACGGAACCAATCTCAGCCAGATCAAGGTTCCGGAAGGCGGCAGTCTCGAAGTCATCGAGTATCCGGCAAACAACAAGTACATCGGCTTCAGGAACTTCCCCCTGCTGTCCACCGACGGATTGCGCATCGGCCAGTGCGCCCCGAATGTGACAGACTTCTGGGTGGAGAACTGTCCTTTGCTGCAGCCCATGAAACTGCTGTCTGACGTCATCGAGGCACAGCAACCGCAGGGTGATGCCCACGCGCTGAAACATATCCGCGCAATAGGTTTCAATGAGGAGTATTACACGGCCGACGCACTCGACATGCTCGCCCGCCTCTCCGACGGTAGCTACTCCGGCTTGTCAGCCGAGGGACTGTCCGGCGAAGACCCGATACCGGTACTGGAAGGCACCATTACTGTGCATTCCAAGTACTACCAGGACACGGTGGATGCACTGAGAAGTGTATTCAACAGACTGAATCTGGTACTTGTCGGTGAAGCGGCCATTCATTTCAAGGACGCGGAAGCCCGGCGCATCTGCCTTGGCATATGGGATGCCGACAAGGACGGCTATATAACGGAAGAGGAAGCGGCCGTTCAACAGGTAATCAATGCCGGCACATTTGCAAACAATACGCGGATTGTCTCGTTCAATGAGTTCAAGTGGCTAAATTTCACCACCTCGTCCAATAATCTGTTTACCGGATGTACGTCTTTGCAAAGTATCGAATTGCCGGAAAACAGGAATATCAGATACCAATACTTTTACGGATGCGTCTCTCTGGAAAGATGCATAATAGGCAATGGGTGCGACACTATTTCAAAGCAGGCTTTCTACAATTGTGGGGCGTTGAAAGAAATTTCCATTCCTGACACAGTGACAACTATTGAGTCTGGCGCTTTCGGCGGTACCGGAATTTCGGAATTCGTATATCCGCCCCATGTCACAGCAATTAGCGGATTGGGGGATATGCCACGACTGACCCGTGTGGAAATCGGGGAAAATGCCGTGTCGGTGACCGGTATGGGGAATTCTCCTCTGTTGAAGACCCTGATAATACGGACCGAAACACCTCCGTCGACCGATTACTGGACACTGCTTAACGCTCCCCGGATACCTGACATCTATGTGCCCGACAATGCTGTCAACGCCTACAAGACATCAAACGGATGGAGAAAGTGGGCTGCGTACATCCGGCCAATGAGTGAGATAGTGGAAAGTTAATAAAAACGGTGGGAGGAACTTTCTCTCCGCTGTCTATTCAGGCTATTCCAAAGAGATTTCCTTTGCAAATTCCTCTGGAATATCCACTTCCTCGTAGTGTTCTGGGAGCTCCAATATCGGTTCTACCGGTAGTACAATAGGTGGAAACAAGAGGAGTGGATAGTATGTAACTATGCGGCTCCACATGGAAAACAGATCTCACTTTTTTAGGTGTACATCATAGCTAAGGTTTATACAAAGATAGGTAAAATGTATGATTTGAGATGTTTTTTAATGGCTTTTGAAAGGTGTTTAGAAAGTCCCGAAAAGCGAATAAACTTTCGCAATTCGTTTTGTGTTAATAACTCTAAAAAACTCACAAAGTGATTTGAAAAAGTAGCACAGAACGTTTTGCGGTTTATACATAACGGGGAGATAGAGCCGGAAGAGTGGGTGAAACAATGTCCCTGCTTTGATGCGGCGACTATACTGACAGAACCGCCACCACCCAATCCGGCATGCTTATAAAATGTTTTTATTCTCTTTCTTCGTGCTCTTCGCGCGCACGTATATATATAATGTATAGTTATTTTCTCTCTTTTTCCTTTCTTCAAAATTGTTCATGCGAAATGCATTTATGAATCAGTAAGTTACAAAAAAGTTTCATTTTTATTAAAAAAAATGATAGATATGTTTGGCTTGTATTGTTAAATCCTATACCTTTGCACCCGCTTTCCAAGAGAAGGAAAGTGGTAAGATTGAAATACTGAAACAGAAGTGTGGAAGGTGACACAGAGAAATAAAAAGAGATAAAAATATTTTTCGAAAAACATTTGGAACTTATTAATAATTCTCCTTATTTTTGCAGTCCGACTCGCAAAGAAAAAGAACTTTTCTTGTTTTGCTTTTCTTATCCTTGTTTAAAGGATTTGAAAATACAGAAAAGAGAAAAAATGAAAAAAAACTTCCGAAAATATTTGGAAGATATGCTTTAAAGTTCTTACCTTTGCATCCGCTTTCTGAAAAGAACAGCAATCGTGAAACGAGCGATCTTTGAACAGATTTACATAAACAATACAAGTAGTACAAGAGCAGGTGCTTCGCAAATTAATAATTGGAAACTAATGATTAAGGCGCGTCGTACCTGGGTAAAACAAAAGAACCGTCAATACCTGTTTTATATAAATAGGTAAAGATAAACTTTTTGAATTCGAGCGTCCTGAACAGATAATTAAGCTGTCGCACTTTAATTTTTAATTTGCGCAGTCACGATACTTTTACAATGAAGAGTTTGATCCTGGCTCAGGATGAACGCTAGCTACAGGCTTAACACATGCAAGTCGAGGGGCAGCATGAACTTAGCTTGCTAAGTTTGATGGCGACCGGCGCACGGGTGAGTAACACGTATCCAACCTGCCGATGACTCGGGGATAGCCTTTCGAAAGAAAGATTAATACCCGATGGCATAGTTCTTCCGCATGGTGGAACTATTAAAGAATTTCGGTCATCGATGGGGATGCGTTCCATTAGGTTGTTGGCGGGGTAACGGCCCACCAAGCCTTCGATGGATAGGGGTTCTGAGAGGAAGGTCCCCCACATTGGAACTGAGACACGGTCCAAACTCCTACGGGAGGCAGCAGTGAGGAATATTGGTCAATGGACGAGAGTCTGAACCAGCCAAGTAGCGTGAAGGATGACTGCCCTATGGGTTGTAAACTTCTTTTATACGGGAATAAAGTGAGGCACGTGTGCCTTTTTGTATGTACCGTATGAATAAGGATCGGCTAACTCCGTGCCAGCAGCCGCGGTAATACGGAGGATCCGAGCGTTATCCGGATTTATTGGGTTTAAAGGGAGCGTAGGCGGACGCTTAAGTCAGTTGTGAAAGTTTGCGGCTCAACCGTAAAATTGCAGTTGATACTGGGTGTCTTGAGTACAGTAGAGGCAGGCGGAATTCGTGGTGTAGCGGTGAAATGCTTAGATATCACGAAGAACTCCGATTGCGAAGGCAGCTTACTGGACTGTAACTGACGCTGATGCTCGAAAGTGTGGGTATCAAACAGGATTAGATACCCTGGTAGTCCACACAGTAAACGATGAATACTCGCTGTTTGCGATATACAGTAAGCGGCCAAGCGAAAGCGTTAAGTATTCCACCTGGGGAGTACGCCGGCAACGGTGAAACTCAAAGGAATTGACGGGGGCCCGCACAAGCGGAGGAACATGTGGTTTAA
>OLSK01000307.1_pt1 | contig 46042 bp, 35 predicted proteins | sample 1672781 | NCBI WGS metagenome assembly OLSK01 (sample SAMEA3136723, study PRJEB25190) | human gut metagenome | biome: human gut; feature: human-associated habitat; material: faeces | place: Austria | collected 2013 | reverse complement strand
TATAGACCGAAAAGATTCCTTAAGATGATGCAGGTTATTTTTTGAAGGTTACTTATGTCAATGGAATGGCTTATCCTTGTTCCTTTTCCGAACGGTCCGCTCGCTTGATGGCCGGGACCCGTTCCAGTTCGGCGATGTTCTGGCCATGCTCCACGGCGAGAGATGGTTTCTTGTCGGGGTCGAAATGGAAACGCTTCACGTTGTCTGAGGTGTTGTAGCCGATGATCTTCACCTTTCCGGTGAGGTTGATCTCGTCTTCCGGCTCAGGCAGGGGCTGCCTTTCGAATTTGAAGTCCTTGCCGATGAGGATCATGTTGCCGAGGTCTGTCCTTGCGATTTTCCTCAAGTCATTGACTTTAAATCCGGTGGCGATGGCGGTGATCTGAATCTTGTCCCCGATCTCGGGATCTGTCATCCAGACCAGACCGGTCTTGAACTTCTTGACATTCCCGGTATATTCAGAGATCTTGTGGTTGATCTCGGAGAGGTCGTCCATCGTGAGGCCCTTGTCGTTCTTGCCGCAGGTGATGTTGATCAGCAGACTTTTTGCCGTCTTGAGGTCGAAGTCGTTCAGGAGAGGGGACTGGAGCGCACCCTTGACGGCATCCTCGATCCTGTTCTTCCCGGAGCCTGTGCCGCAACCCATCAGGGCCATGCCGCTGTTGCGCATCATGGTCTTGATGTCCTCGAAGTCCACATTGATGTAGCCCGGGCGGCTGATGATCTCGGTGATTCCTTTCACGGCGGTGGAGAGCACCTCGTCCGCCTTCGGGAACGCCTCATGCACGAGATGGCTGCCGAAAAAATCGTAGAGCTTCTCGTTGTTGATGATCAGAAGACTGTCCACGTTCTTCACGAGCTCATGGATGCCGTCGATCGCGCGGGACATGGCGTTCTCGCCTTCGTTCTCGAACGGCAGTGTGACCACACCGACGGTCAGGACACCCTTGTCCTTGGCCATCTTGGCAATGATCGGGGCGGCTCCTGTCCCGGTGCCTCCGCCCATTCCCGCGGTGATGAACAGCATCTGGGTGTCTTCTCCAAGCACCACCTTCTCAATCTGGTCGTGTGCCTCAAGTGCTGCCTTGCGGCCTTTGGCCGGATCGGTTCCGGCTCCGAGGGCGTTGTCCCCGATGTGTATCTTCACAGGGACGGGACTTCCGTCAAGTGCCTGACGGTCAGTGTTGCAGACGATGAAACTGCAACCTTCCACCTTTTCCCTGAACATGTAGTTCACGGCGTTGCAGCCACCGCCACCAACTCCGATGACCTTGATCATCGACTGGATGGGTGTCATCGTCGGGCAGGTCTCAATTATATCTATCAAATCGTCAATCATGTCGCCCATAATCTTGTCTTGTTAAACCTCTTCGTTATTCATTTCATCGTACAGTCCTCCGACTGTCTCTCCAACCTTGCCCAGAAAGTGTTTTGTCCAAGTGAAATTGAACAGCTTCCGGTGCTCTTTCCTTTCTTTTTTCTCCTTCTGTTTCCTGGCTTCATATTCCTTGACCTCCTTTTCAGTCGGCTTGTCGAAGACTCCCGGCCCATCATCCTCATTCTGCGTGGCCGCGACTGATGGCTCTATGGTAGGAGGCTCAATGGTGGAATATGGATCGTATTCAGTCTCAGGAACTTCATCGTGCGGTTCATCGCGTGTGACGGAAGCTCTTTCATCTGTGGTGACCTTCTCTTCCGGAGCGGCCGCTCCCGGCTCCTGGCTGGTGACCTCCTGCTCATTTGGAGCCGTGGCGGCGGCATCCTCGGCGGCGGCTGGTTTGACCACCCTCGCCGTGACTTCGTTGACACAGTTCAGAAAGCGGTCGCCTTTGGCGGACAGTATCATGCCCATTGAGGTCGCTGCGCTCGCCTCGCTCGCCTCAGGGCATCCCTCGCAGGAGAAGAACCGTCTCGGGCGGCCGATCTTCACTGAATATCCAGACAGTTCCTTGATGAAGTTGGTGCAGTTCACAAGCTCAGCCCCTCCTCCTGTCACGACGACTCCGGCCCTGAGGTCATCCTCGGAGGCGTAGCCGCTTTCCTGAATCCTGAACAGAAGGGCCTCGATGATCTCCTTCATCCGCGCGGTGATGATTTCCGAGATGTACTTCACGGAAACCTGTGCGGTGGCGTTCCCGTCCTCATCGACGATCTGGATGGACTTCTCCCCAAGCGAGGAGAGCTTGTTCGGCATGCAGGCTCCGTAGGCCTTCTTGATGTTCTCGGCAAGCTCGAACGAGAAGTTGCATTCGGACTTGATATCGTTCGTCACGCTGTTCCCTCCGAAAGGAATGGCGGCGTAGAACCTCATGATCTTGTCCTTGAATATGGTGACGGAACTTACTCCGGCTCCGATGTCAATCAGTGCCACGCCGTTCTCCATCTGCTCGGACTTCAGCACAGCGCGCGCCGTGATGCCCGGGGTGAAATATTTCTTCGCGATGGCTATCCCCATGTCATTGAAGACGCTGTCGATGTTCGATGAATATCTCCGGTTCCCGATGAACACCTTGAAGTTGCCCTCAAGAGTCTCGGCGGCCATGCCGACGATGTCGTTCTCCGGCTCGTTGATGCAGTCTTCGGTGGAAAATGACTGGGCCACAGCTCCGTAGATGACTTCCTTTGCCGAGTCTTCCAACGGGTAGGACTCCAGTGCCATGGACTTCAGGGCACGGATCTCGTTCTCCTGGATCAGATCGTCCGGTTCTGGTCTGGTCATGCTGGCGGATGCCGTCTCCTGGCGGACGTACCAGCGCGGCAGTCCGACGATCACCTGTTGGATCTTGATCCTGAGGGCCTGCTGCGCCTCGCTTATGGCAGTCCTCAGCCCGGCCTTGACTTTCCCGGGAATCAGGACATAGCTGTAGCGTATGCCAAGCGAAGGTGATTCCTTGTAGTAGATCACCTCGACATTCTGATCCTGTACCCTGGCCACGCAGACAGCCAGTTTTGACGTTCCCAGATCAACGGATGCTATGTATCTCTCTTCCATATTCACTTGCTCTATTTTCTGCAGACAATCTGCCCGTTGTACTTAACATTCACTGTCGAATAGTATCCCGCTCCTTTCTCCGGCAGGATGGTGGTGTAGTAGCGGCCCATCCGGTCGAACTTGCTTTCAAAGCCGGACGGAAGCCCGAAGATGAACCTTTCTTTCCCCTGGCGTGGGATCATGAGCAGATCCCCGTTGTCCTTGACCGTGATCTGGCAGATGTTTTCCGCCCAGATCCGGGAGTCCTGCATGAAATTCACCAGTTGTATCACTTCCGAAAGCCATTGTTTCTCCATGTCGGTCTTTGGCTCCCCCTTGTAGCCTCTTTCCACATTCAGCGGCACCGCTCCGTCTATGACAGGGACCATGGACGTGTAGTTCTTCTGGAGAGGGAACAGGAAGCCTTTCTCGTCGGCGTAGTACCCGTTGTTGTCTTTCTGGAACCGGATCACAGGCTCCCTCTGCCTGATCCTGACGTTCAGGTAGCCGTCCGGAGTCGTGTAGGCCTCGGCCTTCAGGATGGCACTCTTGCCGTCCAGAATGCTCTCAACCTTCCGCAGATCCACGCTGTCGAGCCGTTGTCCTATGTAGGCGCCGTAGCCTTTGTTCAGGTAGCCTTCCACGTCTTTGGCGGTCACGAAGTTGAAGTCGTCCGTGAACTCCACCTTGACACCGGCGCAGGTGAGCTGCCCGATCCGCCTTTCGTTCATCCCGTGGATGACGAGGCAGATCAGACCGAGCAGGCAGAACGCCGCGGCGACGAGGGTTATCCTGAGACCTTTTTTCATTTCTTCAACCTTTCCTCAAGAAGTTCGGTGATCGGTGCGATGAACCTGTCGATGTTGCCGGCCCCGAATGTGGCCAGAACGTCGATCGGCTCGTTCCTTAGGTAGTCCATCAGCTCCTCCTTCCTCAGCAGGACTTTCTCCGGAGCCGTGACCTTGTCGAAGATAAGCTCAGACGTGACTCCAGGGATTGGTTCTTCCCTTGCCGGATAGATGTCCAGCAGAATCAGCTTGTCCACCTTGCTCAGAGCGGCTGCGAAATCTTCGGCGAAATCCCGCGTGCGGGTGAAAAGATGAGGCTGGAATATGGCTGTGAGCTTCCTGCCGGGGAATATTCCCCTCATTGAGGAGATCGCCGAAGCCAGTTCCTTCGGATGGTGGGCATAGTCGTCAATGTAGGACAGATGCGGAGTGTTGAGGTGCACGTCCAGTCTGCGCCTGACTCCTGAATATGTCCCTATCGCTTCCTTGATGGCCTCCGGGGCCACACCATGGCAGAGGCAGACCGCCGCGGCGGCCACGCTGTTCTCCACATTGACCCAGCCTGGAATGCCAACCCTGATGTTACCGATCACGCCTCCAGGGTAAACCAGATCGAAGATGTAATGCCCTACCTCGTCCGGTCTCGGATTGGCGGCATGGTAGTCGGCGTCCGGGTTGTCGTAGCTGTAGTGCAGGATTCTGGCGTTTGTGTCCTCGGCGGTGATGTCCAGCCCAAGTTTCACGATCAGGGTGCGGCTTACCTGCGAGGCGAATGCCTTGAACGCCTTCCGGTACTCCTCAAGAGTTCCGTAGATGTCCAGATGGTCAGCGTCCATGGCTGTGATCGCGGCGATCGCCGGGTGCAGCTGGAGGAAGGAACGGTCAAACTCGTCAGCCTCCGCCACGATGGTCGGCGTGTGGCTTGTCAGAAGGTTGGTGTCGTAATTCTTGGAGATTCCTCCAAGAAAAGCCGAGCAGCCTTTGCCGCTTTCCGTGAGGATGTGCGCCACGAGTGTGCTTGTGGTGGTCTTCCCGTGCGTCCCGGCCACGGCAAGGCATGTCTGCCCTTCGGCAAGCTCGCCGAGCATGCGGGATCTCTTGACCAGTGTGTAACCGTGTTCCTTGACGTACACCAGTTCCTTCAGATCCGCCGGGATGGCCGGCGTATAGACGACCAAAGTCGAGGCCACATCTTTCGGGATGTAGTCCGGATCATCATTGTAATGCACGTCAATCCCTTCTTTCTCAAGGGCGTGAGTCAAGCCAGAGGGTGTCCTGTCGTAGCCCGCTACCGGATACCCTTTGAATTTGTAGTACCTTGCGATGGCGCTCATGCCGATGCCACCGACACCTATGAAATAAATCTTTGAATATTTTGACATCTCTAATCCTTGATCAGTTTGTAAACCTCTTCCGCAATCTTTTCCGCCGCGTCAGGCAGCGCCATCTTCCCGGCGTTCTCCTCAAGCCTGGCGATCCTCGCCGGATCCTTGAGCAGTTCCAGCGCTGTCGGTATCATTTTTTCCATCGCCTCGGCATCCTTGACAACCACAGCCGCGTCTTTCTTCACCAGAGCCATCGCGTTGTGGGTCTGATGATCCTCCGCCACATTGGGGGACGGAATGAATATCACGGCCTTGCGCGCGGCGCAGAGTTCCGACACGGAACTGGCCCCGGAACGTGAGATCACCACGTCGGCCGCCGCATAGGCGAGTTCCATCCTTCCGATGAAATCCGAATGATGAATATGCCGGGCCACATCCGGGTTCTTTGTCCGTTGCTCGTCCATGAACCTGTCAATGTCCGGTCTGTAGTGCTTTCCACACTGCCAAAGTACATCGACACCGTCAAGTCCGGGACATCCGTCCGAGATCCATTCCTTCATGCACTGGTTGAACCGTGCGCTTCCAAGACTTCCGCCCACGATGAAAATGTGCTTTCTGGATGGATCGAGACCATATTCCTTGATGCCCGCCTCTTTCATTTCCGGGGTGGCCGGGACGATGATGCTCCTGATCGGATTGCCTGTCATGACGATCTTGTCGGCGGGGAAGAACCTTTCCATCCCTTCGTAGGCGACGCAGATGCACTGCACCCGGCTGCCGAGTTTCTTGTTGGTAAGCCCGGCGAATCCGTTCTGCTCCTGGATAAGCGCCGGGATGTGCATCCCTGTCGCGGCCCAGAGCAGGGGAGCGCTGGCATAGCCTCCGACTCCGATCGCGATCTGAGGCTTGAATTCCTTTATGATTCTCTTTGCCTTGAACAGGCTGGCTACAACCTTGAAGGGCACGCACAGGTCGTTGAGTATGTTCTTCAGATTGAGCCGGCGCTGCAGACCAACGATAGGCAGTCCAACGATCCTGTAGCCCGCCGCCGGCACTTTCTCCATCTCCATCTTGCCCTCGGCCCCGACGAACAGGATCTCGGTCTTGGGATTCTGCTCCTTCAGTTTGTTCGCGATCGAGACGGCCGGGAAGATGTGACCTCCTGTGCCGCCTCCGCTTATTATGACTCTCAATGCTTTATGTTCCATCCTATTCATTGTTATGGTCATCAATCCCGTAGTCCGGGATGTCATTCTCATGTACCGGAACCTCCTCATCCTGCCCCGTGAACTCGCTGTCCCGGGCTGAAAGTCCGCTCTCCATCTGGTCCAGATCGTCCAGTCCGCTGCTTACCTCGTCCTTTATCGCCCTGTCAACCAATGGCTCGGCCTTGGCGGCCTCCCTTGCGATCTTTCTCTTGGCCATCTTGCTGATGGACAGGATGATGCCGAACGCCAGACTGAACATGAGGAACGAGGAGTTTCCGTGACTGATCATCGGGAGGGTCTGTCCCGTGAGAGGTCCCATGTCGCAGTTGATGGCGATGTGCATCATCGCCTGACAGGTGATGAGCAGCACCAGCCCGGCCACCGCCGTCTTGGCGAAATGGTTGTCGCAGTTCCTGACGATGATCGAGCCTCTGGCCAGAAGGCTGATGTAGAGGATGATGACAAGCAGCCCTCCGAGCAGCCCGTATTCTTCCACGATGAAACTGTACATATAGTCCTCGAACATGATCGGCACGACGTACCTTTGGGTGCTGCGCCCAGGTCCCTTGCCGACCACTCTGCCCTCATGGATGGCGATCTTCGCGCTCATCGGTTGCTTGATGTCGTCAAGCGCGTCCTGGAACTCCTTGCTGTTCTGCGGACTTTCACGTATTATCTTCAGATTGTCCTCTGTCCCGGCTCCTGTGACGCGGCTGATGGCCGAATCCAGATGCGGGAACATTTTCTTGCCGTCACGGTTCGAGTCAACGACCGCGATTATTCCCAGGAACACTATCAGCGCCCCGGCCGGTTTGACAAGTTCCTTGACGCTTATTCCTCCGATCAGGATCGTGATGAACATCATGCCCCCGATGAACACCGTGCTGGACAGACTTCCCATCATCATGATCAGGCAGACACTGCAGATCGGGAGGTAGATATAGACGAACTTCTTGACAAGAGGCTTTTTCCAGAAAGGATACTTCTCCCCCAGAAGGTTGGCTATCACGAAGCTGTCGTTGCGGAAAGCGTTGACGGCCCATGCCAGGTACATGATCATGGCCACTTTCACGACTTCGAAGACGTGGACCTGGAATCCGAAGACGGAAACGATTCGCCACGCATGGTTGATGTAGAGGGCTTTGACCGGGCCGGCGGAGATGTGCAGCGCCAGAATTGACAGCAGGCCTATGGAGACCGCGTAGCCCAGCTGGGAAACTATCCTGAAAAAGCCGATCTTCTTGATGCAGCAGCAGACGATGATCACCCCGAGGCCGACCAGGGACACGACCATCTGTTCGCTGATGATCGCCATTCTGGTGGTCTTCTGCTGGAGGGCCAGCAGGGAGGTGGATGAGAATATGGCCACGATGGAGAAGAGGATGAGCAGGATGACGATCATCCACACAACCTTGTCTCCTTCGAGAGAATCCACGAAGTTCCAGAGAGTCTTCTTTTTCTTTGTTTCCTCGGCCATATTCATTGAACCTTTAGAGTCTTCTCACGGCTTCCTTGAACTTCTCGCCGCGGTCCTCGTAGCAGGTGAAGAGGTCGAAGCTGGCGCAGCACGGGCTGAGCAGCACGACATCTCCCGATCCGGCGAATCCGCTTGCGGCCTTGACGGCCTCGTCGGCGGACTTTGTGTCCACGATTTTGTCCTTGCCTACAATGTCCTCGAAAGCCTCATGGAACTTGTGGTTGTCTGTTCCCATGCAGACGATGGCCTTGACTTTCTCCTTGACCAGATCTTTGAGGACCTCGTAGTCGTTGCCCTTGTCGGTCCCTCCGACAATCCACACGACAGGGCGCTTCTGGCATTCAAGCGCATACCATGCGGCATCGACGTTGGTGGCCTTCGAGTCGTTGATGTAGAGCACATCCTTGATGCTCAGGACCGGCTCAAGCCTGTGCTCGATGGGCTGGAATGTGCTGAGGGCTTCGCGGATGGTCTTGTTGTCGATTCCGGAAGCCTTTGCGGCCAAGGCGGCGGCCATCGAATTGTAGATGTTGTGCTTGCCGCCAAGGGCAAGCTCTTTCAGGAATATGTCGCATTCCTCCTCGCCGTACTTCACGACGATCTTGTCGCCTTTGAGGAATGCGCCCTGCTTCACCTCGTCTTTCTGGGTGAACGGCAGACGTTTGGCGGAAAGGATGATTTTGTTGAGGTGCTCGATTGTGATCTCATCGTCGGAGTCGAAGATGAAGCAGTCCTCGGGACGGAGGTTCTGCGTGAGGCGGAACTTGGCTTTCACGTAGTTCTCCATCTGGTAGTCATAGCGGTCAAGGTGGTCCGGAGTGATGTTCGTGATGATCGCGATGTCCGGACGGAAATCGTAGCAGTTGTCAAGCTGGAAACTGCTGATTTCCAGAACGTAGTAGTCGAAGTGCTCGGTGGCCACCTGGAGAGCGTAGCTCTTCCCGATGTTTCCGCCCAGCCCGACATTGAGGCCTGCGTTCTGGAGCAGATAGTAGATCAGGGAAGTCGTCGTGGTCTTGCCGTTGCTTCCTGTGATGCAGATCTTTTTCGCGGTGTCGTAGCGGCCCGCGAACTCGATCTCGGAGATGATGTGCGTGCCCTGCGCCTCAAGTTTCCTCACGATAGGCACTGAGCTTGGAATGCCCGGGCTCTTTATGACCTCGTCTGCGTTGAGGATAAGCTCTTCTGTGTGATGGCCTTCCTCAAAGCTGATGTCCCATTTGCGCAGATCCTCAGCGAAATGCTCCGGAATCTTTCCGTTGTCTGAAAGGAACACGTCGAATCCTTTCACCTTGGCGAGAACGGCGGCTCCGACACCGCTTTCTCCGCCTCCCAAAACAACAATTCTGCTCATATCCTCAATTTTTTTATCTTATCTTCAACAAAGCCAGGGTAGAGACCGCCAGGATAACCCCGATCAGCCAGAACCTTGTCACTATCTTCGCCTCCGGAATGGCGTGGACCGGTCTGGAGATCAGCGCCGGAATGCCTTCCTTCTGGTAATGGTGGTGCAGGGGAGTCATCTTGAATATTCTTCTGCCCTCACCGTATTTTTTCTTTGTGTACTTGAAATAGACTCTCTGCATTATCACCGAAAGTGATTCAACCAGGAATATCCCGCAAAGGATCGGCAGCAGCAGTTCCTTTCTCATCAGGACCGCGCTCACTCCGATGATGCCTCCGATCGTGAGACTTCCGGTGTCACCCATGAACACCTGTGCCGGATAGGAATTGTACCAGAGGAATCCCATCAGCGCGCCCACGAAGGCTGACATGAATATTGCGATCTCTCCGCTTCCGGGAATATACATGATGTTCAGATAGTCTGAGTTCACCAGATTGCCTCCCAGCCAGGCCAGTATTCCAAGCACGACACCCACCGTGGCGCTTGTCCCGGCGGCGAGCCCGTCCATTCCGTCCGTAAGGTTCGTTCCGTTGGAGCAGGCCATGATGACAAACACGATCATCAGCACATAGACCGCCCATTTGCAGTACCAGCCCCATCTACCTTTGAACGGAGAGAACCATTTGTAGTCAAACTCGTGGTCCTTCACGAACGGGATCGTGGTCTTTGTGCTCTTGATGACATTCTCCATCTCCCAACCGGAATCCTCCGCCACGAGGGTTTCGGTGTCCACGTTCAAGGCTCCTGGGTTGCCTTGCTCGACCACATTGGCCTTGCCAGCGACAACGGGAACCTTTTCCCTGATCACGATGTCATCGCTGAAGCAGACGGCGAGTCCGATGACAAGTCCTAGGGCGAGCTGGCAGACCAGCTTGGCTTTCGGATGGAGTCCTTCCTTGTTGTGTTTGAAGACCTTGATGTAGTCATCGGCGAATCCAAGCGCTCCGCACCATACCGTGGTCAGGAGCAGGAGCTGGATGTAGATGTTCCTCAGGTTGCAGAACAGCAGGACAGGAACCACAATCGCAAGGATGATGATGACACCACCCATTGTCGGAGTGCCTTTCTTCTGCATCTGGCCTTCCAGCCCGAGATCCCTGATTGTCTCTCCGATCTGCTTGCGCTGTAGCCATTTGATGATCTTGCGGCCCGCGAAAAACGAAAGGAACATCGCCGTGATGCTGGTAAGCATCGCCCTGAAAGACAGGTAGGTGAAAAGTCCCTGTCCCGGGATGTCGTATTGCCTGAGATATTCAAATAGATGGTAGATCATCGCTTGTCCTCCTTTTTAGTGGCCGTCAGGCTGTTGAAGATTTCGGAGACCACCTCGCGCTCGTCGAAATGACGGTGCTCGGTGCCGATAATCTGGTAGGTCTCGTGACCTTTGCCGGCGAGCAGGATGACCCCACCGTCCTTGGCGAACATGATGGATGCTCTGATCGCCTCTTTCCTGTCGGAGATGAATATGGCCTTGGCCAGTCCGTTGAAGCTGAATCCCTTGCGGATGTCGTCCATGATGTCCTCCGTCCTTTCAGTGCGGCTGTTGTCGGAGGTCACGACAATCCTGTCGGCGTACTTTTCGGCTATCGCGGCCATCTCCGGCCTTTTTGTCTTGTCACGGTCTCCGCCGCATCCGAACAGGCAGATGAGCTCCTTGCCGTTGTCTATGTCCCTCAAAGTCTTGAGCACATTCTCCAGAGCGTCAGGAGTGTGGGCGTAGTCGATGACGACAGAGAGATTCCTCGGCCCGCTGATGACCTCCAGACGACCCGGGGCGGACTCCAGCTTGCTGATGGCCACCAGAGTCTCCTCCGGATCGGCCCCTACGGCGATAGCCGCGCTGTAGATGGCGAGAATGTTATAGGCGTTGTGTTGCCCGATAAGCCTTGTCCAGGTCTCCCGCCCGTCGATCTTGAGCAGCATCCCCTCGAAGGTCTCCTCCATAATGCGGCAGGTGTGGTCCGCGATGCTTCTGCAGGAATATCTCACCACCTTTGCCTTGGTGTTCTGCACCATGACCTCCCCGTTCCTGTCGTCGATGTTGGTGATGGCTGTGGCCGTGGCAGGAAGGTTGTCGAAGAACAACTTCTTGCAGCGGAGGTATTCGGCGAAAGTCTTGTGATAGTCGAGGTGGTCATGGGTGAGGTTCGAGAATATCCCGACCTTGAACTCGAGGCCTGCCACACGTTCCTGCTCGACTCCGATCGAACTGACTTCCATGAAGCAATACTCGCACCCGGCGTCAACCATCCGGCTCATCAGGCGGTTGATCGTGACAGGGTCGGCAGTCGTGTTCGCTGTCTCAAGACGCTTCGGGCCTATGTAGTTGGCGATTGTGGAAAGGAGCCCGCAATTGTAGCCCTGCGACATGAACAGACGGTAGAGCAGGGTCACGGTGGTTGTCTTTCCGTTTGTGCCTGTGATGCCGACGAGGGTGAGTTTTCCGGACGGATTGTCGAAGAAATCCGCTGCCATCATCGCCACGGCATGACGGGAGTCGGCCACCTTGACGAAAGTAAGACCCTCCAAAGTTGTGCTGTCATATTCAGAAACCGCCTCGGACAAGGCTTCCTCGTCCTCGTAGGCGATGGCCGCCGCACCGGAAGCGAGGGCTTTTCCGATGAAGGCGTGTCCGTCCTGGGCGTACCCTTTAACGGCGATGAATATGGCTCCGGGGGTGACCTCCCTTGAGTCGTTGCAGATGTCGGTTATCTCAAGGCCGCGGTTCCCGCGCACCTCGATGACTCCTGCGTTCCTTATGATGTTTTCCAGTCTCATTTCAATGTGATTGTTATTGATGAGCCGTCAGCGGCTTTCTGTCCCTTCTTCGGGTTCTGTGACACGACATGCCCTGTCCCTGTATATTTGCATCTGAACCCGCTGTTTTCTATCACGTACATGGCGTCCTTCAGCCCCAGCCCCATGACATTCGGCACCGTCGGATTCTTGGATTCCGGCTTTGCGGCGCTTCCCGTGTCCGATGTCATTTTCGGGACTTTGGCGGAGGTGTTGAGCTCCGTGCCCCATTCCGGGCCAAGCGCATAGATCGCATCGACAATCTCACGCATGGCCGCGGCGGGAATCACGCCACCGTAAACGCTGCCTCTGATCAGACCTGATTTCACACAGATGATGGCGCTGTATTTAGGAGCGTCGGCAGGAAAGAATCCTACAAAGGTCGCCAGATTGTGATAGCTTCCGTCTTTGGTGACGTACGGCGTCTCCATTCCGTATCTGCTTATCTCCTTGGCGGAAAGCACCTGTCTGGATGTTCCGGTCTTTCCGGCCACTTTCAGCCTCGCCCCTTTCAGCCTCGTGGCTGTTCCCTCGGATGTGACGGCGCGCATGGCTCTGAGCAGAGTGTCGGCCGTGGCTTTCGAGCAGATTGACGCGTTCAGCACGCTTGGACCTTTACGGGTCTTGACCGAGCCGTTCCTCTCAATGCTCTCGACCAGATACGGCTTCATCATCCGCCCCTTGTTGGCGATGGCGTTGTAGAATGTCAGGATGTGCAGAGGAGTTTCCTTGACCGCATAGCCGATGCTGACGGAACCGAGGTCGGTCGCGCTCCATTTCGGAGAATCCGGAGAAGGAAGCTCCGGCTCCGTGAGTCCGTCCAGATCGAAGTCGAACGCCTGTCCCATCTTGTAGAGATAGAGCTTGTCGAGAAACTTCTTCGGGTCGCCTGAGTAGTTGTTGACGGCCAGATAGCGGAACACGTAGTTTGACGAGATCTCGAAGCCGCGCAGAATGGAGATGTCCTTCATCCCCTGGACATGGGTGTCCGGTTTGTAGCCCGGAATCACTCCGTTGTTGGTGGGGATCCTGTCGTCAAGGGATTTGATCACGCCGTCCTCCAGGGCGGTCATCAATGTCGTGGTCTTGAACACTGAGCCTGGCTCGGAAGCAAGCCCGATGGCCATGTTGTAGGTCTCGTTGAGGGACATGTCCGTGGAATCCCTCGTAAGGTTCACCATGGCTCTGATCGCCCCTGTCTTGACATCCATGATCACGGCGCATCCCATGTCGATGGACATGTTGTCCTGAATCTGTCTGCGGAGTGCCTTATCTACGATGTCCTGAAGGGTAATGTCCAAAGTCGTCCTGACATCCAGTCCATCTTCCGGCTTGACGTAGGTGCTGTCGTAGTTCTGGATCTTCTCGCGGTTGTCCGTAGGCCTGAGCCAGATCTCACCCTCCTTGCCGTGGAGGACATAGTCATACTTCCCCTCGATTCCTATGTGGCTGCGTCCTCTCTCGTCCGCCTTTTGGTTACGATTGTCCTTGACATAGCCGATTGTCCTCCTCGCCAGCATCCCGTAAGGGTACTGTCGGGTGTCCCTTTTCCTGATGATGAGTCCGCTCTTGTACTGTCCTTCCTCCATCAGCGGAAGCTTTTCAAGGCGCAGCAGAGTCCCTCTGTCAAGGTTTGTGAGAAGCTTCATGTACCGTTTCCTCTCGTTTCTGCCTTTGACGATCATCCTGTAGTACTCGTCGGCGTTGATTCCTGTCTCGGCGGAGAGGCCGGACGTGAATCTCCGCGCCTTGCCCAGCCAGTCGTTCTCAAGGCTGTCCGCCTTCCGTGGATCCTTCTCGCTCATGAAATCCTTCTTGAGCACGGTACAGTCCATGTAAAGATCGTACATCGGAGTTGACAGGGCCAGCAGCTTCCCGTCGCAGCCGATGATCGCACCTCGCTTTGGCTCTATGACGCTCCTTGTGCTTGGAGGAACGAAGTATCTGACCAAATCCTTGTCGGGCTCCCAGACAAACATGATGTAGAGCATCCTGCCGAACACGGCCAGGCCGACGAACAGCAAAAAGATGTAGAAGCAGTACAGAATCAGACCGATCCTGTCCTGCTCTTTCTTTGTCGTGTTCTGTTTTGGTGCAGCCATCGCCGTTATTCGTTTAACCTGTCAGCCGGTTTCTCCGGCATTGTCAACTTCGAGCCTGATTCCTCCAGCATAGCCTGGACCTTGCTCATCCTTGAAAGACCCGCAAGCTCGACGGTCTTCTGAGCGTGGTAAATCTCCATGTCGGCAAGGACCTTCCTGTTGTCCTCCACCCTGGTCAAGGTCTTCTCGATTCTGAGACTCAGCCAGATGCTGACCCAGAAAAGGAAGAACGTGTAGATGATGTGGATGAAATAGCGGCTGACATGCAACCTCAGCAGCAATTCTCCCTTAAGTGTCGCCAGGGCAGCGTTCTTGAGCCACGCCCAGATGTCGGAGAATTTCCATTTCCTCAATTCCGTCATGGTCTGTTCCCTCCGTCTTCAATTTTCTCGGCGATCCTCAGCTTCGCGCTCCTTGCCCTCGTGTTTGAGGCGATCTCTTCCTCTTGAGGCAGGATCGGTTTGCGGTTCACTGCCTTGAGGGGCGCATGAATATTCCCGAATATGTCCTTTTCCTCCCTGCCGTCGGCCCTTCCGGTCTTGATGAAGTTCTTCACCATCCGGTCCTCAAGTGAGTGGTAGGTGATCACCGCCAGTCTGCCGCCCGGCCTGAGGGAGTCTGCCGCTCCTTCGAGGAATTTCTCCAGAGATCGCATCTCATGGTTCACCTCGATCCTCAGGGCCTGATAGACTTTCGCAAGATATTTGTGCTCAGCGAATTTCGGAAGCGCGGCCTTGACGGCCTCGTCGAGCTCGCCAGTGGTTCCGATGCTGCCCTTGTCCCTTGCGGAGGCAATCAGCCGGGCGACCTTGCGGGCGTTGTCCACCTCGCCGTAGATGCGGAATATCCTCTCAAGGTCTTCCTGTGAATATTCATTGACCACGTCCGCGGCTGTCTTGCCGCCCTCGCGGTTCATCCTCATGTCCAGAGGCGCGTCGTAGCGGAAGGAGAACCCTCTTTCTGCCGTGTCGAACTGATGGGATGAGACTCCGAGGTCGGCGAGAATGCCGTCAAGGCCGTTTGTTAACTTCCCCTTTAATGTCTCGTCTGGGGTTTCGTGCGCCTCGTTCAGCACGAAATTGTGTATGAACCGGAAATCGGCCCGCACCATTGTCAGGCGAGGGTCGTCTATCCTGTTGCTGATTGCGTCGCTGTCACGATCGAAGGCGATGACGTGACCGTCTTCATTTAAGCGTGAAAGTAGTTCGGCGGTGTGACCACCGCCCCCGAATGTGGCATCGGCGTAAGTTCCTGATGGATTGGTGACAAGGGCGGAAATGCTCTCGTCAAGCATCACTGGTGTGTGGTATTCTGACATCGTCCGGCCCTCCTATCTCTCCTGAGACAGCTGTCCGGCAATATTCAAGAATTCTTCGTTTGAGATTCCGCTGGCCTCGAATCTCTCCTTGGCCCAGATCTCGATCTTGTAATCGTTGCCCGAGAAGACTACCTCTTTCGTTACACCAATTGACTCCAAAAGCTTCTTGGGGATAGAGATGCGTCCGAGCTTGGCGTCCGGTTCGACGATCGCGCGGTCGCGCATGTACTCTCTCCAGAAAGCGGCGTGAGCACGATTAAAGAAATTGAGTTTGGATTTGACCTCCTCGGACTGGCGCTCCCACTCCTCAAAGGTGTACATCTCAAGGCATTCCTCGAAGATGTCTTTCTTTATGACAAACCTCTGATCCCCCTCGGACGCCATCAGCGACTTGAACGGCGAAGGGAAAACCACTCTCCCTTTGTCGTCGATCTTGCCTGAATATTCTCCGATGAATGTGATCATAAGTTATCGCCTTTCACGCTTGGTGACAAAGTTAGGAATATTTTTCCATTTTATTCCACCTCTTTCCAAATTTTTCCACAATGATTTCAACACCGCCTCCCCACGCACCTGTGGACCCTTGCTACACCCCTCTCTCTCTGTAGAGGCCCACCGCCCTTCCAGCCCTCTGTATAGCCCATCGCCCTTCCCGCCCCCTCGTATGACCTCCAGCCCCTCCCAGGTGTGCGAAACTCCTCACACCCGGAAACCGATTCTGTTGTCCGTCAGCCATTTGCGTTCCCAGGTGTGCGTGAAAAGCCACACCTGAGAGTCCCCACCCACGTTCCGCCCCTCTGTAGAGCCACACCGCCCTCCCAGGTGTGCGAAACTCCTCACACCTGGAACTAGAATTGACTGAAGAATAATGAATTGCAGTTCTAGGTGTGATTTAAATGTGTAAAGGTTGGGAAATATTGTTTATTTGTCATAACTTGGAGGCGAAAAAGGAGGAAGGATCTGATGCAGAGATCTTGACTTCTTAATGTTAACTTAAACTAAATGAAGCACTTATGGTTGAGGCGAAAGGTTTGAAAGACAGAAAAACTGGCCAAGAGCAATGGAAAGGAAAAGAATCCGGACATGCGCATGTTGAAGGTCAATGGAGAGAGCAAAAGGGGTACGGTGCCTACTTTGACGCGTCCAGTAAGCGGACTGAAAATCAATGGAGAGTACGGTACGACGTGCGTACGCAGGAGAAAGAGCGGTTGGAAGATCGTGAGGAACCCGGGTGGTTCCACATCTGTTCACAAGGGCTGGAAGGCGTTGACTTGTTCTCTGACGAGAAGGCGTTCATCGCAGGTGTGAACAAATTCGCCGCCGCATTCAAACTGTTTGGCGAAGACGTTGATGTCGTGATACTTGTACTTGTGTCAACTCATTTCCATTCGTTGGCTTGGGGACGAAAATCTGACGTGATCCGATGCGCGGAAAGGTTCAAGAGAACAATAAGCATGTACTATTCACACCGCTTCGGAACATCAAAAGTCATGTGCAGGGTGCGTGTCAAGGTGGAAAAAGTGGATTCCGAGGAGTATCTGAAGAATGTTATCGGATATATTCTTAACAATCCGCGCAAGCATCGCGAGACAAACAACCCTTTCTCGTACCCGTGGAGTTCTATTCTTGAATATTTTGACAAGGAGGGGCATTCGGCGGTCTTGCGTCCAAGGATTGTGGATATCCCTCAATGGCGTAAACAGAAGGTTCTGGGGACAAGTCGCGGTGTCCCTCAATCTTGGAGACTTTATGCCAACGGAATGGTGACATTCGCTTCCTTCATTTCATCAGATCGTCTGGAGTCTGCCGTCAAAACGATAGGCTCGCTTTCCTATCTGGTGAACAAGGCGGATTTGAACGCCAACCAAGGAGAGGCGATCCGCTATCCGGATAACGACCGTGAGGTCAGGAATGCTGTTGCACGAATATGCCCGATGCTGTTCCCTGACACCATCGGACACTTGGATGAATCGCCTGTCTCTCCAGTGCGGAACACTGGCTATTGTCTGAAAGAAATGCGTAAAACCATCTGCTCCATGGCTGAGGATATGCTGGCGAAACTCGATTTCAATCAAGTCATGGCATTGAGGAACGTTCTTTCAGGCCGCTATGGATTCCCCTTGAAGATCGTTGACCGTGTGCTTCACTCAAAACCACCGTAGTGTGTTGGCCTTATTAGGGGGGAGACTGTCTTAAAAGTAAAAGTACCCCCAGTGAGGATTGAAAATTCGTAGTCGCCCCTGTAGTGGGGTACAGACTTTTCTGCTCTCGCCGAGACTTTTCAGACAGTCTTTGAGGGGGGCAGCTGTTGGCAGTGGTGGTCAAATGCTTGACCTGCAATCAATAAAATAACCCTACTCCCACCCGAAGGAGCAGGGTGCTTCAATATATTCGTTTACAACAATTTAGCCTCCACAGCCATTCAATTGTTTTATTATATGGGTTATAACTTCGCGATGGCGGTGACGAGCTGGTCGCCGAGACCGATGGTGTAGCCCTCTGTTGTGAAGAAGACGCGGTTGAAGGTGTCGGCGAGGAGGAAGTACGGCATCCTGCGGCCTTTTAGGTCGAGTCCGTCAGGGATTATTCCGAAACGGACATTGGACGGGAGCGAGGCGGAATATTCCTTAAGCCATCCAAGGCCTTCCGCCGTAGTCAGAAGGAGAATCGGACGGTTCCATGCCTCCAGTTTCGCTTTCGCCGCGATAATGTCGTTGATCGCATGGACGGAAGGTTCCTGCCTTGGAGTCAGGAAACCAATCACATAGAACCCTCTGCCGGTGGTAGAAAGCACCGAAACCGGCTCTGAATCAGGCTCAATCCGGTACTTTATCTCCGCGTCGAACGAACCTATCACCGACAGTTTGTCCTCAGGGATGACAATGCGGAGATCAAGCGTTGTGGTTTCCCCCTCCTTGACGGAGAACTGCTGCATCGTGACAGGCACGCTGCCATCGGAGAGGCGGTTGCCGCTCACGAGAAGGTAGTCTCCGACATCCAGAGATGTCCCTTTTTTGAATATATTCGCCCAACTTACTCCGCCGCCCATGTCCACCTGTCCTTCATCAAACGACAGAAGTTTCGTACGGCCGTTCTCTATCTTGCTGATTGTGAAATGGGAATAGTAGCCCGGATTCGTCAGGATTGCCGTCGGTTCATAATTCAGAACCAACGTCCCGGTCGGAGCCACAACCTGCGAGGAAGCCTCGAAATCCACATCAACCCACTGGCCGTCAGCCTTGTACTGAATCTTTCCGGTCACAGGATCCTTGCGCGCGTCAATCCCAAGAGTCCTGGCGAGAGCGACAAAGAATATATTCCTTGAGCGAACGTCCGCCATTCTTGCCTGATAAACGCCGATAGGAGACATCGGAATGCTCCAGGCCTTAGGGTCACGCAGCACAGTGATGCTGTCCTGCACCCATCTGATCAGGTTCGAAGGGACAGACAACTCCTCCTTTGACAGTCCGGTTCCGAAGAGACCTGCAAAGAACGACTTGTAAGGACTGAGGAACTCGTTCTCGACCCTTGGGCAGAGAATCGCGTCCGAAGCATTGTAACTGTCATCCAAAATAGTCCTCGTCACATCTATCATATCCTTATTGCTCAAGGATTTAAGCAGTTCCAAAGCCCTTGCGTCCGGATGATCCTCCAAGAACTTTTCAATCACCTCGTGGTTGCCGGCAGAGAATGCCAGAAGCCTCCCTTTCTCCGAACTGTCCGTGACGAAGAATGTAGCCATATAAGCCTTTCGGATGCTGTCCTCCTGAGCGAAACGTCTGTCGTTCTCAGCACGCTGCTCCGGAGTAACCTCAGGGATGTTCGCGGTCTCCGGCGGCGGGACAATCATCATTGACTGAGGATCAAATGAATGCTGGTCCGAAATCGTGATCTTAACCTCTGTGTCCTTGCCGAAAGAGACCTTGGAATAGCCATACTTGCCGTTCTTCGAGGCCCAGGCCATCATATCCCCCATCCCGGCGGTCAGGAATGTACGCCCTTGAGCGTCAGTGTATTTGGAAAGCGCAGGATAGAACTCGGCATAGTTGTAGATCTTGAAATCAACCAAGGCGCTGTCAACCGGGGAACCGTTCTCATCAACTACAGCAAAATCCACTCGCGCCGTCTTGGCATAGTTGTCGATCAGATTGATTTCCGTGAAGTTAGGTCCGACCATAACCTTCTCCTCCGGACCGTCATAGTTTCCGAAAACCCTTGTGTGCATCAGCAGGCCACGGCTGGCCGGAGAGTTGAACCAACCCAGATTAAGAACCGGTTCCGGCTCACACGCCCCAAGAAAGTACCACTCACCATCAGCCCAGGCCTCAACCCAGGCGTGGTTGTCATCCGTGTGCGCCCAGCGAGGGGTGTAAACTTGACGGGCAGGAATCCCGACCGCCCTAAGAGCCGCCACAGCGAACGTGGACTCCTCCCCGCAACGCCCAAGCGAACTTCTTTCTGAAGAAAGCGGAGACAATGTACGAGCGTCGGAAGGCTTGTAGGTCAATTTCTCGTGACACCAATGATTCACTTCCAGAATGGCATCTTTCATATTCATACCCTCCACCCGTGGCTTCAACTCACGGTAGAATGAGACCCTTGAAGTGTCAAGGTTCTCATTGTTCGCCCTGACCGGCAGCACAAAATGTCTGAATATTCTCTCCGGAACATTCCACCCCATCTCCTTTCGGGCGGCGAAGGACGAACGAATATTCTGAAGGTAATAGTCTGTGCTGTAATCCGTAACGTCCGCGAGCGGCATGTAGGCATAGAGAAACTCCAAAGCCTCAAATTCCTCTGTCGTCAAAGAGAGGTCGCTGACAAAGCCGTTGGACTCCGTCAGGCATTTCTTATCCTTGTCAACCGCGAAGAAACCTTTCAGACGCTCCGGCTGCATCCTTTTGTCCAAATCCTCCTCGACCTGCGCACGATAGGATGCATCGGTCATAAAATGATGAACCTCGCATGACGAAAGCAGCAACAGGGCCACAAAGGTGAAGAATGTCTTTTTCATAAATGAATATATTCAATCAGGTAATCTTTCCTCAGAAATCTGAGGCAACTAATTTTTATCACTTAGGAATGAACAACCCTCCCCTCCGGCAGCGATACCGGAGAGGAGGGCTGAATATTCTTTGTCATCGACCATAAAGGTCTGCAGAGATTACTCCTCTTCCTTCTCCTGAGCAGCGTACTCGGCAAGAAGCTTGGTCTGGACATCAGCAGGAACAGGCTGGTAGTCAGCGAACTCCATAGTGAATGTCGCAGCGCCCGAAGTCAGCGAGCTCAAGGTTGTGGAATAGCGGTAAAGCTCGGCGAGCGGAACACGGGCCTTAAGGATAGAGAAGCCCTTGTCAGAACTCATACCCTCGATGAGCGCCCTCTTGTTCTGGAGGTCGGACATGCAGGCCCCCATGTAGTCGGCAGGTGTCATGATCTCGACATTGTAGATAGGCTCCATAATCTTCGGACCTGCGTTGCGGAAAGCCTCCTTGAAGGCGTTGCGCGCGGCGAGGATGAAGGAGATTTCATTGGAGTCAACCGGGTGCATCTTACCGTCATAGACAAACACTCTGATGTCACGGGCATAGGAACCGGTAAGAGGACCCTCGGTCATCTTGTCGTTGAGACCCTTGAGGATGGCAGGCATGAAGCGCGCATCAATGGCACCACCGACAACGCAGTTGTAGAACTCAAGCCTTCCGCCCCATTCGAGGTCGAACTCCTCCTTGGTCTTCACGTTGAGGACAACATCCTTGCCGTCGATCTTGAACTTGTTCGTGAACGGAACACCTTCAACGATAGGGCAGATGAGGATGGAGACCTCACCGAACTGACCGGCTCCACCGGACTGTTTCTTGTGACGATAGGTTGCGGTGGCGACCTTCGTGATGGTCTCACGGTAAGGAATCTTCGGAGCGAACATCACGACCTTCACACCGAACTCATTCTCCAGACGCCACTTGCAGACATTGATGTGCTGCTCGCCCTGACCACTGAGGATGGTCTGTTTGAGTTCCTTTGAATATTCAACGATGATCGTAGGATCCTGAGCGGAAATCTTTGAGAGAGCCTCGCCAAGTTTGGTCTCGTCGTTCTGGGACTCGGCCTTGATGGCGCAGCGGTACTTGGAGGCTGGGAAGACGATGTGCTCGTAGGCGATGCCCGATCCAAGCTGTGAAAGCGTCACGTTGGTCTTTCCGGCGCGCAGCTTCACGGTGCAACCGATTTCTCCTGCCTGAAGTCCGGTGACTTTCTCCTTTTTGGCACCGGCCACGGCATAAATCGCCGAAAGTCTCTCCTTATCACCGGTCTCAGGATTCTCAAGGTCCATACCCTCGGTCAGATGACCGGACATAACCTTGAAGTAGGAGACCTCACCAAGATGCGGCTCAACGTCAGTCTTGTAGATGAATATGGAAGTAGGATTCTCCACCTTGCACTCGACCACATTGCCGTCCTTGGTGACAGACTTGGTCTCGGCCGGGGAGATGGCGGTCTTGATGGTGAACTCCATAAGTCTCTTCACACCGATGTCCTTCTTGCCGGAGAGACAGAAGACAGGAAGCACGCCACCCTGACGGATGCCTATTCCGAGACCCTCGCGGATCTCGTCCTCGGTGAGTGAGCCGTTCTCGAAGAACCTCTCCATAAGGGTGTCGTCGAACTCGGCGGCCTTCTCGATGAGTTCCTGACGGAGAGTCTCAGCCTCATCCATAAGGTTCGCAGGGATGTCAAGATCCTCACGGGTTCCGTTATCGTCCTTGAAATGATAGTATTTCATCTTGAGGACATCTATGAAGCCGTCAAAAGAAGGACCAGGGTTGACAGGGAACTGCACGATGATCGGCTTGTGGCCGAAAGTCTCCTTCATCTCGGCGATAGTCTTCTCCCAGTCGGCCTTCTCGGAGTCAAGCTGGTTGACAGCCACGATGAGAGGCAGCTTGTACTGGTCGGCGTAGCGCGCGAAGATGTCTGTGCCCACCTCGACACCCTGTTGTGCATTGATGACAAGAATACCGTTCTCGCAGACCTTGAAGGCTGACACAGCGCCTCCGATGAAGTCATCGGAACCCGGAGCGTCGATCACGTTGAACTTGGTGTTCATGAACTCGGCGTAAAGCGGAGTGGCGAAGATCGACCTCTGGTTAAGTTTCTCGATTTCCTCATTGTCGGAAACAGTGTTCTTGTCCTCGACCGTGCCTCTTCTGGCAATCACCTTGCCCTCGAAGAGCATGGCTTCAGACAATGTGGTCTTACCTGACTTGGCGCTGCCAATCAGAACCACATTGCGGATGTCTTTAGTAGAATATTCTTTCATTACTATAAGTTATTAATTATGAAATCGTTGTTGGCAAAATTACATTACGGGGAACAGCCTGGTAAAAATCGATTTACCCTCGGGAGTGCCTCATAAGTTCGCCGAAAGGCAAATCTAATAAAAAAATGTCCCAATAACAACACTATTTCATAATCTTTCTTAGTAATTCAACTCTCGCATTTGCGAAAGTTGGAGTTATGAATATTCTCGCAGAGGGCATAGAAATCCACCACTGCCTGTCCATGCCACCCCAGTTCCTCATAGATGACCCTGTCCAGTCCGATCGGATCCGCTCCGATCAACGCACATATCTCCGAATAATCAGAGACTCTCAGGTAAATCCTCTCCTCATTCATCGCCCGCTCAAACGCTGCATACTCCTGTTCCATAAAATTCTTGTTATCCATAGACAAAGTGTTTTCGCAAAGAACAGAACTTACATCCGATAAAACAACATTTGGTTGTCAAACGCCGGGGGTAAACACTGAAAAATTTCTGTTTTTTATCATTTCTATGTGTTTTTTATAACTAAAGGTTGTGTTTTACAACCAATAGGTTAAAGACAAAGAGTCTTCTTTTGGATATTTTTGCGATTGTGTAACACCATAGAACACCGGCACAAAAATGGACGACGCGACTATAAAGAACAACCTTGAGAAGAAAAGGAACGAACTCGGCCTCTCACAGACCGAGATGGCGCGCCGCCTGGAAATCTCACTGAATGCCTACAGGAAACTGGAGAAAGGGAAGACCAGAATCCTGAACGAACATGTAGAGAAGTTCGCCGAAAAGACCGGAACATCAGTGGCGGAACTTGTGAACGGATTCGAGCCGATAAACTCGGCGATGGTCGGTCTGAATGACGTGAAGGAAAGCTATGACAAGAAGTTACGCGTGCTTGAGGATGGTTACATCAAGGAGATCGCCATGCTTAAGACAGAAATCGAGCGCCTCAACGACAAGATAAAGGACAAAGACGAGATCATCAGCATGAACCGCAAGCTCATCCTCCGCTACGAAAAAGAACTTGGACTAAAGGCCGGAGAATAGCGTCGGTTCCAGCTCCTTGGGATGGAACGACCTCCGGTGCCAAGGTGTCAGCCCATACTTCTTGATCGCCTCGATGTGTTCTTTCGTCGGATAGCCCATGTTGCTGTCCCAGCCATATTCAGGGAACTCCTTTGCCAATTCCCTCATCTTTTCATCCCTCCATGTCTTTGCCAGAACCGATGCCGCCGCGATTGATGAATATGTCGCATCGCCGTGAACCACCGTGCTGTACGTGCCGAAGCCATATTCATCGAAAGGTCTGAAACGGTTGCCGTCGATCAAAAGGAAGTCCGGTTTAGGGTCAAGCCGCCTGACCGCGCGTTGCATCCCGGTGACAGAGGCCCAAAGGATGTTCAGTTCGTCGATCTCCGCCGCGCTGACAGCTTCCACAGCCCACGCAACCGCCTCACACTCAATGATCGGCCTCAGGATATTCCTTGACTTTTCGCTCATCTTCTTGGAATCGTTCAGCAACGGATGATGGAAATCCGCAGGCAGAATCACCGCGGCGGCATAGACAGGACCCGCCAACGGACCTCGGCCGGCCTCGTCACAGCCGGCCTCTATGCGCCCGGATTTCATAAAAGGCAACAGATGTATATCTTTCGACATATTCATTAATCAAATCTTGCCGGTGTACAATCACTTGTGTCTGATCTCCTTCGGCCGTTGAGCCTGTCGAAGTGACCGGCGCTTCGACAGGATCAGTGACCGTTGGGTCAACCTCTCCAACACCGCCGGGAGTGGCAAATATAGCCAGAAATTTGAGTTTAAGCAGGAAATGGCTACTTTTGTTGGTTATTTCCGTAGGAAATGGCTACTTTTATAAATTAAGGAACATGAAAAAAATAAGTTGCTTCAGATTAAGAGAAGATTTTCGAGGATAGATCTTTTTTTGAAGAAGGAGTGTGCCGGTGGCACATGACTGATGAGAAAAGAGATCTAGACCATAAAGATATACAAATTGTTCAAGTTATTTTTTAATGATTACTATGATTCAGTGTCATTTTGAGATTTCGGGAATCAGAAAGGATGGCGGTTATGATTCCGGACTTAATCACGGTGACATTGCAATAATGTGTCCACTTGAAAGAGTCTTTTTTTTGAAAATATGTGCCACACAGGTACTTCCAACGGGGGTAAAAAGTGGCGAATGGTGCTTTTTCAAGTGGACTCCATAATTAATAAATTATAAATCAATGCAAAGGATAAAAACGGCGGTGATTATGGCCGCTGGACTTGGCACCCGCTTCGGCAGACAGACGGAGAAGATTCCAAAGGGATTCATCGAGGTCGGAGGAAAACCCATGGTCGTGCGTTCGGTGGAGACACTTCTGGAGTGCGGCATGGACAGGATCCTCATAGGCACCGGCTACAAAAAGGAAGCATACGAGGCCTTGATGGAGCGATACTCTCAGATCGAGTGCGTTTTCAGTCCACGCTATGCCGAAACGAACAGCATGTACACACTGTATAATATGCGGGAGGTCATCGGCGCGGACGACTTCATCCTGCTGGAGTCGGATCTCGTCTATGAAAGCAGGGCGATAACGTCCCTGTTGGATTGTGGGTATGCCAGTGCGATGCTGATCACTCCTGTGACGAAATTTCAGGATCAGTACTATGTGCAGAAGGATGCCGAGGATGTTCTGGTTGATTGTTCGACGGACAAGAACGCCATCCGTGCCGACGGGGAACTTGTCGGCATCCACAAGATAGGTAATGCTTTCTTCAGGCAGATGTGCAAGGACTACGGAATGAAGGCCAAGGAACAACCAAAGCTTGGTTATGAGTATGAGCTCCTTCATGTTTCCAGGAGCATCGCTCCCATGAATGTCCTGAAAGTGGACGGCCTCCTATGGTACGAGATCGATGACAGTTCCGATCTTGAATATGCCGAGAAACAAATTATTGGCGGATTATAGCTCCCTTATGCCGTTTTTGTCGCTGAATATGCCATGCCGGCTTCCGTGGCATTCATGCCTTCCGGAATTGTCGTTTGGTTGAAATAATTCACCATACGGTTGTTTATTCATGATCTTTAGGCATAATGGATTAATTTTTGATATATTTGCACTTTGGTTCAGCGGCGGATGAGTCATTGAACGTGATTGAATATTAACAAATTGTAATTGTATAAGTTATGAAAAAGATTATTACAACCCTTTTTGCGGCATCTATGATGCTTCTCGGAACAGTGGCTTTCGCACAGCCATCAATCGGTGTCGGATTCGCTAACTCTACAGACAAGTGGAAGTCAGGGAACACGACAACAACAAACAATCTCAGTGGCTTCTATGTAGGTGGTAATTATAACATCAATCTTGCCGGTGCTTTGAATGTCGCACCGGGAATTTACTACTCTCTTCTTACTAAGAGTGATGCCGATAGTTATGCAGGTGTGGCGGATCTCAAGGTTGACGTGACGGAACATTACATTTCAGTCCCGGTGATGTTTAATGCGGGCCTTGCCTTTGCTGACGGCATTGTCGGAAGAATCTATGCCGGCCCAACTCTTGCTTATGGTCTTGCTTCAAATTTAAAATATACAACTTCCGCCACTATACCAGTCATTGGAACTGTCAGCAAAGGTGACAAGGTGAATAATTATGATGATTCGGACTACAGTCGTTTCGACATCATGCTCGGTGGAGGAGTCGCCGTTGATTTCTTCGACATGGTACGATTCAACATTGGCTATGACTATGGTCTCGTCAATCGCTATTCAGGAGACGGTGACGTTACCCGTCACAGAAGCCAGCTCAGTGTAGGTGTTGCCTACCTCTTCTAGAGTAGGGTATTGCTTTATCCAAACAGGTCAAATTTTGTCAACATATAGTCAAGTGGTCAGGGATTTCCTTCTGGCCGCTTTTTTTATTGAATCGGATTTTACTTTCTCACAGCGTTCTTCTACTTAGTAACCTTCAAAAAACAACCTGCATCATCTTAAGGAATCTTTTCGGTCTATATCTTTTCTCATCAGTCATGTGCCACCGGCACACTCCTTCTTCGAAAAAAGATCTATCCTCGAAAATATTCTCTTAATCTGAGGCAACTTATTTTTTTCCATGTTACTTATAATGTGTTCTGTACTTGGTACGTTTGATATGCTTTCTTGCAGTTGGCGGGAACGCCAATGTGCCTTGTAGGTCTGTCTGGGGTATGGTGGCGTTTCCGATTGAGAGCCATATAGCCATGTCGGGAGCAATGAACAGGCCTGTGTGTGGGTCTGTTGAGGAATTGTGTTCCCGTCAATTGCAAAACACTAATATGTTCAATAGTCTCTGTACACGGCATTGTTACAGGGCCTCTGTACACGGCATTGTTACAGAGTCTTTGTACGCAGCATTGTTACAGGGTCTCTGTACACGGCATTGTTACGGAGTCTTTGTACACGGCATTGTTACAGAGTCTCTGTGCATTGTTACAGAGCCTCTGTACTCAGCATTGTTACGGAGTCTTTGTACACAGCATTGTTACAGTATGTGTCTGAGAGATCGCACTGTTTTCATCCATGGGATTGACGGCCGAACACCTGACACAGAAGTTCTTTGTCAAGCAGTGTCACCCTTGCCAGCTGTGAGAGTGAATAGGTTCTCCGGTTTCCCCATAGTTTTTGAGCGACGGCCATGCGTTCGTCTATGCTGGATTTACTGACTGAAGTTCGGCCGAACAATGACATGCAAAGTTCACGTGCCTCATCTCTTAACGCCTTGTCAGATCTGTCTTGAAGCAAGTTGTCAGCGGATTCTCGGTCTATTTGAACCTCAATGTCTTTCTTCTGATGCAGAAAGGCCAGGAAGGCTCTGATCGACACGAAGAGTTTTTCGACATATTCCCAATCAAGATAGGAATGGGGGATTATCATGCCAGAATCATCGTACATCCAATCGGCTGGAATTTGGATTTTTGTCTTGAAGAGAGCGTTGCGTTGTCTGACAGTCAGGTCTCCGATCCGGTTTCCATAGCGACCGGCAGTATTGTGATCCACGAACAGAATGTCACCCGGTCCCCAACGGTAATGCCATGGCGCTTGCCGGAATCCGGCAGCGATGCTGTTACGGTAAACGTAGATGATCTTGTTTTTCAATTCGGTTTCGTTTTTTATCTCGTCAATGGAAATCTCGACACCGGAAGGAATATATCCTTTTCGTCCGGTCTTTTTCATCTGTGCCTCCAACTGGCGTTTGATGAAACGCCGCATCCTTTCACAATCCTCAGGCCGGCCGGACGCTATCTCATGAAAATGTGTGCCCATAATCTGAACCATAAGCAATTTCACACCACAGGCGTGCGCGGCTATGGGAAGCAGATTCATTCCGAATTTGCAGTCATCTTCGGTTTCGAACAGGTGTTTGACTGAATGTCCATTGGAGTAGATGTGGGTGTAGAACCCATTCAGAGGCTTGTCAATCCAGCCATCAGTGTTTAGTGTGGTCATATAATGAAGTTTTTCAATTGTTTGGTGTTTGAGCCTGACTTCAGACACGGTGGCCTAAAAGCCGGTGGCCAAGACAAATATATGGAAATTATCCCGCATTGTCAACCTGACTTTGACAGCCTAAAAATTCCGTTTTTTCTTACGTTCTGATAATCAATGTATTGTAAAAAGTGCTGATTATTCAGGGTGAATTGCATCACCTTTTCGTGCCTTTGAAAGAAGCTTCGTACATAGGTGTAAACAAGTAGGGTGAATCATTGCCAAAGTCAGGAATTGTTTGGTGTTTGAGCCTGACTTCAGACACGGTGGCCTAAAAGCCGGAGGCCAAGACAAATATATGGAAATTATCCCGCATTGTCAATCCCTTGGGAGAGGAGCTTTATTTCGTCAACGTTTCTTGATAGGAATTACCTGACACCTTATGGATGGTGTTTTGCAATTGGGAGATCTGTAGTGATAACATTCCGCCATATGATCAGAGAACCCTTGCGCAATTGAAGATAACGGCAATGTTCATTTTGTAATTGACAGGAACAGTGATGTGCCTTGCATGTCTGTCCGTGGCTGACTTCTGTTTCTGGCTGGGTCTACAAAACAAGGCTCAGGAACAATGGGTGGTGTTGTACAGCATTCTGTGACAGGTGCCTGTTCCCGTCAACTGCAAAGCAGCAGGGTCATTTCATGGTGAGATAGTGGCGGCGGAGGGGCTCGGGAAATTTCTCGATGGAGTAGCGGAGCATGGTGCGGGGCATTGAGGTGGCATATTCATCAAGGAATAGCTCCAACCTCCGCTGGTCACGCTTCCCGGCCTCACGCAGCATCCAGCCGACAGCCTTGCGCATCAGATCGTGCTTGTGGTTCATCAGCTTGACGGCCATGGAGTAAGTGTCATCTAGCTCCTCGTTCCGGATGAGCGTCAGTGTCGAAACCATCGCGATCCTCTGCTCCCAAAGCGATGTACTCTCCGCCAATGAATATAACAGTCCTCGTTCCTGCGGCTTATTCGTAAGGTATTTCCCCACAATCGCCGGAGCCGACAGATCCACCAGATCCCAGTTGTTGATCCGGCTGGTGTGCGCCAGATAGAAATCGAGCACTTCCCTCTGGACATCCTTCCTGCATTTCCAGACCAGAATCAAAAGTCCGCATAGCCGTACCTCGTGCCACTGCGACTCCAGCAATCCTTCGACTTCCGGCAGCGACGCGAACGTATTCTTTCTCGCAACCGCCCTTGTGTCCGGCACCACCACTCCAAGAAACCTGTCACCTTCGCCATATTCCCCGACCCCGCATTTGAAAAATCTCGGCAGAACCACCTTTTTCTCCTCTGAGTGCAACCCATCCAGTTCAGCCGTCACCCTTTTCACAAAATTCTCCTTGAGTTTATCTTCTTTAATATGCTCTTCCATGACAAATGATGATTACCGTCCGCAAATTAGTCATTATTCTTTGAATAATTGCTTTGTTTTGATTTGATTTGTTTGAAATGTTCTTTGAGGTGAAATAATCTTGAGTCCACCTGAAAAAGTCTTTTTTTGAAAAAAATATGTGCCACACAGGTACTTCCAACGGGGGTAAAAAGTGGCGAATGGTACTTTTTTAAGTTGACTCAATAATGTATTGAATAGTTATGAACAGCATGCTGATGAGGGGCTTGATGATCGGCCTGACTGCGCTGTCAGGCAGTCTGGCTTTGTCGGCTCAGGTTGTGGTTTCTTCAGGATTTGAACAACTTGACAGATGGGCGTCCGAGTGCCTTGCCGAAAGGAGTATGACCCTTGGTTATCCAGGCAACAATGACATAAGACTGGAGGAGTTTTACCGCTGGTACACAGGAAACAATCTGGAGTCGATGATCATCAACAACGCGGGAGATCCGTTCGAGGAGGGAGACCACACTCTTTCCTCATTGGATTTCGAGCGTGAGGTCATTCAGTATTTCGCTCCTAAATACGGATTTGACGGGAATGACCTGTGGGGCATTGTCACCATGAGCGGAACCGACGGCAACAACCACGGTATTTATTTCGGAGTCAATTATCTGAAGAGGAAGACCGGCAAGATGCCCGTCGTCTATGTCTCTGATGAGGCTCATTACAGCAACTATCGCCTTTGTGATCTTCAGCACCTCGAAGTCCGTCTTGTGAAGAGTGACTCCATGGGCAGGATGGTGCCGGACTCGTTGGAGAAAGTCCTTGACCCTACACGCCCTTGTCTGATAGTCTATGCGATGGGTTCCACCTTCAAGGGTGCCATAGATGATCAGAAGGCTCTTGATGATGTACTGGCAAGGCACGAGGGGATGGCTGTATATCGTCATGTTGATGCGGCTCTGTTTGGTGGCTATCTGCCATTCACCGAATATAAGGACCTGGTTGACCGCAGGAAAACCGGCTTTGATTCCATTAGCGTCAGCGGTCATAAATTCTTCGGCATCGACAGCCCTTGCGGACTCTTCATCACAACCCGCGACGTTTACGACAATCAGTCAACCTACGACATCTCTTATCTGAACGCCAGCATGCGCATGATAAACTGCTCACGATCAGGAATCGAGCCACTCAAATTTTGGTGGCTTATGAAAACGGTCGGCGATGAAGGCTGGACAGAGCAGGCCGCGAGGATTTTTGAAAACACGCGATACCTTAAGTCTGAGCTTAAAAGGATAGGTTGGCCTTATTGGAACAATGAATATAGCAACACGGTCATATTCCGCCGTCCTTCCGCCAAAGTCGTAAGGAAATATAATCTCGCTTGCGGCGAGGACGCGGCGTTTGGCGGAAAGCTGTCGCATGTTGTCGTCATGCAGCATGTCACAAAGGATTCGATCGACAGGCTCATCGCCGATCTGCGGAACGAGACAATCTCGGATCTGTGACGTCAATCGCATTCCCGCACATCTGGGTCGTCTCAGCCGACGAAATCCTTTGGCAGGACACCGAACTGCCTGAAGAAGCATTTGGCGAAGTACGACGGGGTGTTGAAGCCTACCATGTAGCAGATCTCATTGACCTTGTACTTTTGCTCGGCCAGCAGGCTGGCGGCCTTGCGCAGACGCATCTCCTTGATGAAATTGTTAGGAGTCATGCCGCAGGCCTCCTTGGTACGCTCGAACAGGACGGAACGGCTCAGGTGCATCTGCTCCGCCAAGTCATCGACGGAGAAATCCATGTCGGTAAATCTCACAGACACTATCTCGCTGATTTGCTGAAGGAATTGCTCGTCGCCTTTACCCTGCACGGTGCTTCTTAACGGGGCGTACGGACGTTTGCTGAAACTGTCCCAGATTATTTTTCTCTTGTCGAGAATGCCGTTCCGCTTGCTCCGGGAGGTGGTGCCTGTTATGTTATGGCTCCTATTCGATGATTTTTGTTATTTTTGGTAAGCGTTAAAAAATAAGTTGAACTAAATTTGTGTCAGATTTAGTTCAAGTTATTTTTCAATGATCACTTGATGTCTGCATTAAAATTTTGAATGATATGAAAAGGTTTCTTATTGTGATGGCGGCGGTGTTGCTGACTGCTTTGTCCGTGTCTGCGAAAGTCTCTCTTCCATCGCTCGTCGGTGACAACATGGTTCTTCAGCGCAACACTTCCGTGAATGTCTGGGGAAAGGCCAAGGCCGGGGCAAAGGTCTCAGTGTCTGTGTCATGGAGCAAGGAAAGGTATCGTACCAAAGCTGATCCGGACGGGAATTGGCGTGTCAGGGTAGCGACCGCTGACGCCGGCGGCCCTCACACCATGACCATCTCCGACGGCGAGCCGGTCACCGTCCGGGGGATCATGCTCGGCGAGGTTTGGCTTTGCTGTGGGCAGTCCAACATGGAGATGCCGCTCTGCGGTTTCATGATGCAGCCGGTCGAAAATTATCCCGAGTACCTGATGGATGTCCCTACCGAGGCCTCCTTGATCAGGTTTTTCCAGGTTCCCCGGGTTCCGGCTGACGAACCGGCGGACACCTGCGGAGGAGAATGGCTTTTGCCTACCATGAGGAACGCGAGTCAGTTCAGCGCCTGCGGTTATTTCTTCGGCAGGGCGTTGTCCAAGGCTCTCGTAGGTGTGCCGGTGGGTCTGATCTCCTCGAACTGGGGAGGCACACGCATCGAATGCTGGATGAGCGATGAGGCAATCCTCTCCACCGAGGGGATCAACCATGAGTTCGCCCTCTCCGGAGAAGGGGTCACCAGTGAGCCCCACAGGCTGTTCAACTCGATGATCTGGCCTCTGCGCCATTACACGGCCAAGGGATGGATCTGGTACCAAGGGGAGTCGAACAGGATCAACTGGTTTGACTATAGGAATCTTATGGTTTCCATGGTTGACTTGTGGAGGAATATCTGGGAGGATGAGGGAATGCCGTTCTATTTCGTTCAGCTTGCCCCTTACCCCTACAACGGCGAGGGACTGCGCTCTCTGCCTCTGGTCGTGGAGGCACAGTACCAGGCAATGGCTCAAATCCCTCATAGCGGCATTGCCGCAACGACAGACATCGGCAGCCGTACTTGCATACATCCTCGGAAGAAGATGGAGGTGGGCACCAGGCTTGCATGGCTCGCGCTCCGTAACGACTATGGTGTCGATGGAGTGCCGCTTCCTGCTCCGACCTACAAGTCGATGGAGAAGGAGTACAACGATTACCACAAGTGCAACCAGCTTGTCCTGAGTTTCAACAATCTTTCCGGACAGAATGAGTTCAATGAGTCCGACAGCATTCTCGGTTTCGCCTCGGACGGCTACTACACTCCGGGAGGCTTTGAGATCGCCGGGGCGGACAAGGTCTGGCATAAGGCCAAAGTTAACTTCCGCTGGTGGCAGAATAAGATTGAAGTCTGGTCGGAAGATGTCCCCGAGCCTGTAGCCGCTCGCTATGCTTTCAGAAACTATCCCGAGGACGCAAACGTGATGACAACCTCCGGTCAGCCTTTCGCTCCGTTCAGAACGGATGACTGGGAAGTCAAAGATGTGGGAATAATAAAATAAAAACGTGATGAAAAGGATTCTGTGGGCCATTCTGGCACTGGTAACGAGCGCCAATGCGGCATATTCGCAGACGTGCTGGACAATCGGAACGGACGGTTCTATAGAGCTGAATCCCGAAAGGATCGTCCTGCCATATTCCGACCACATCGAGATGAGCGGGGAACAGGTTTCCTGCGTCCTTCGATGGATGGTTGACGAAAAAGGCCTGTTCGGCCAGGAAAGATCGTTGGTTTTCCCGATGCTTCGCCGTGTCCCTAATGACACGCACGCCAGCCTGCTTTACAGGATGGGCACGGACGTCATGTCGCTGGTCGGGATCAACTCCCTTGTGCCGAAACAGCTGTCGACAAAAAAAGTGTCCATTGACGGAGGCCTGTCAGTGATCAGTGAATATGGTGTCGGCAAGGCGAATGTCGGAGGAGCCAGAGGAGACAATCCGAAGCCGGTCGCCGAAGTCAGGACAACGGTGTTTCCGAGCAAGATCCATCCGATGCTCTGCGAGATCTACAGCATAAGGAATATCTCCGCCAGTCCGCTGGTGCTTAATGTCCCGAAGTTCAGCCAGGAGGCGAAGACCCTGGCCGACAAGGGTGTGGACGGCAGCTATGTGATCCGGGCAGACATATTTGGAAGTGGAACCTATGTTCTTGAGCCTTGGCAGGAGATCGGATTTCAAGTGGCTTTCCAGGCCTACCGGGAAAAAGGAGGAAGCATGATTGTTCCGGACTTTGATGCGGAATATTCTGCCAGGATGTCCTTCATCCGCGACGCCATCGATTCGTCCCTGATTCTGGAAACACCAGACACTGTGATCAACACAGAGTTTAGATTCGCCAAGATCAGAGCCTCGGAAAGCATTTACAGGACAAAGGGAGGCCTTATGCACGGTCCCGGCGGAGAGTCCTACTATGCCGCGCTTTGGTGCAATGACGAATGTGAATATGTCAATCCGTTCTATCCTTTCCTTGGCTATGCGGTCGGCAACGAATCTGCGTTCAACTGTTACCGGCTTTATTCAGGATTCATGAATGATGATTTCAAACCGGTTCCAAGCTCGATAATTGCCGAGGGGACCGACATCTGGGACGGAGCAGGTGACAGGGGGGATGCGGCCATGATAGCGCATGGGCTGTCAAGGTATCTTCTGGCGAGAGGAGACAAGAACGAGGCGGAGCAGCTCTGGCCGTTCTTGAAATGGTGTCTGGAGTATTGCCACCGGAAACTCAACGCTGCCGGAGTTCCGGAATCAGACTCGGATGAGCTTGAGGGCCGCTTCCCTGCCGGAGACGCCAATCTTTCGACGGCCTGCCTCTACTACGACGGGCTGGTGTCCGCCGCATACCTTGCCCCTTTGCTGGGGGAGACTTCCTCCGTGACAAGGCTGTACCGAAAGCGGGCGGCGCGATTGCGAGAATCAATAGGTCGCTATTTCTCGGCCAACGTAAGCGGCTATGAGACATACCGTTACTACGAAGGAAACGACTTGCTGAGGTCCTGGATTTGTCTGCCATTGTGTTTCGGGATTGACGACAGGGCTGAAGGCACGCTTGCCGCTTTGTTCTCATCCGAGATGATGACGGAGGATGGCATTCTTACCCAGCAGGGCAGTTCCACATTCTGGGACAGGTCAACGCTCTATGCGCTTAGAGGGGCTTTCGCCGCTGGTCATGCGGATGCGGCTCTCTCGCAACTCCACAATTATTCGGAGCGCCGCCTTCTCGGAACCCACGTCCCGTATCCGGTCGAGGCCTACCCTGAAGGGTCGCAGCGGCATCTGTCGGGGGAGAGCGCACTCTATTGCAGGGTTATCACCGAAGGTCTTTTCGGAATAAGGCCTTCCGGATTCGACTCATTCAATCTTAAGATCCGGATGCCGTCCGATTGGGATGAGATGGCGTTGAATCACGTAAAAGCATTCGGTAAAGACTTCGACATCAAGGTTAAAAGGCTTGATGGACAGAGACTCAGGATCGGAATCAGTTGTGATGGAAGAGTCCGTGAGTATTCAGTAAAATCAGGAAAGGAAATCAAGAATATATCGCTTAGGTAATGACACAAAGAATTCAAATAATGATGGCGGCGTTTGTCTGCCTCGCCGCGTCATGCTCTATGGAGCCGGCAGGCAAGACAGTCTTTCTCAAGGATTATCTGACGGAGGAGATGGTTCAGAACGATGTGGAGCCGGCCATAAGAAAGGCCTTGGAGGATTGTCTGAAAAGCAAAGGAAGCACCCTTGTGCTGCCTGGAGGCACTCTTCCTGTCAAACCGGACTACTGCTATGGCAAGTTTCAGAAAATCAGCAACAACGATCCGAGTGACAAGCGAATAGCATTTGACATCGTCGGAGCCGACGGCCTTAAAATAGAAGGCAACGGCACGACATTGCTGTTCACCGGATTCATCTCGCCGTTCAATGTCGAGGATTCCAGAAATGTGTCGGTCAGCGGTCTTGACATTGATTACACAAGAACATTCCATTCCGAAGGTCTGATAACGGGTTCGGGCAAGGATTGGGTCAAGGTCAAGTTCCCGGATGACTATAGGATAAGCCTTGAGAGCGGGATCATCGTGTTTAGGGATGAGTTCCGCAATAAGTACCCTTATGGCAATCTTCTGGAGTTTGACACGGAGAAAAAAGAAGTCGCTCATTATGTCAGGGACTATTGGGTGTGGGGTCCGGGACTTCAGGCCGAGGCTCTTCCTGACGGAGACTACAAAGTTTATGAGAAAGACATCAGGGTAACCACGGGCAACACCCTCGTTTTCGGCGCCGCGGCCAGACTGAACCCCGCGTTCACGCTTGAAAGATGCGACGGGTTCACCTTGAAGGATGTGAACATCTGGCACTGCGGAGGAATGGGCGTTATTGCCCAAAGATCCAAGGATCTTGAACTCAACAATGTCAATGTCGTTCCATCTCCGGGCAAGGGCAGGATGATAAGCATCACAGCCGACGCAACCCATTTCGTGAACTGCAAGGGCTTCATCAGAATGATCGGATGCACGTTCATGAACCAGAAGGACGATGCCACCAACATTCATGGATGGTATGCGGTGGCTCGTCGGAAAGTCTCGGACAACCAGTTGCTTCTGTGGTCGAACTATGGGAAGGATTTCGCCGAGGTTGGAATGGAAATGGAGTTTGTCAGCCACAACACGATGATGACGTACGACACATTGAAAGTCAAGGAGGTCTATAAGTTCAACGATGACTATTCCGTCGTGACTTTCGAGGAGCCGATACCGGAGGGGTTTGAGGAGAGGGATGTGCTTGCCGACGCGTCTGTGAAGCCTGAGGTGCTGATCAAAGGCTGTTCTTTCGGCAACAACAGGGCAAGAGGACTTCTGATCGGATCAAAAGGCAAGGTCGTCATTGAAGACAACTATTTCCATGTTCCCGGTGCCGCGATACTTTTCGAGGGCGACGGCAATTACTGGTACGAGCAGTCAGGTGTCAAGGATGTGACCATCAGAGGCAATGTCTTCGAGAACTGTCTTCATGGCTGCAAGGGATGGGGGAGCGCCTGCATCGCGGTAGGCAGCGGAATCCCGCAGAAGGAAGCAAGCCGCTACCATAGCAACATCACGATTGAGGACAACACCTTCAAGACCTTTGATCCAAGAATATTGAACCTTTACTGCGTGGACGGTGTCACCTACAGGGACAACAAGGTGACTCTCAACAAGGATTATGAATATGATCCGCAAGGTGAGCCTTTCACGTTCGAAAACTGCGACAATGTCAGTGTCGATGCGAAGTGACGATCGTGGCAGATAACACCTTTATAATCAAGGAGAAAAGAAATGTCCTGGTGAGAGATTCTTCACCAGGACATTCCTTATTGTTTTTATATTCAGTAACTTGAATGCCACGCCTTTTATTTCTCGCCCGTGTACATCCTGCAGATGCCAAGGGTGAAGGCTTTGTGGGTTACGGCGCGGAAGCCGGCCTCACGCATCGTAGCCATGAACGCCTTTTTGCCGGGGAAGGCGGCGACGGAGGCGGGGAGGTAGGCGTAGGCGGCCTTGTCACCGGAGACCTTGCCGCCGATCTTCGGGAGGATGTGCAGGAAATAGAGGTCGTAGAACCAGCGGATTATCTTGTTCTCTGGGCGGGAGAGCTCAAGGATCACGAGACGGCCGCCGGGTTTGAGGACGCGGAGCATTTCCCTTAGGCCTATCGGTCTATTCTCGAAGTTCCTGATTCCGAAGGCTATGGTGACCCGGTCGAAGGTGTTGTCCGGGAACCGCAGGTTCTCGCCGTCTCCTTCCTCGATGCTTATCATCTCAGTCAGGCCGGCTTTCTGGACTTTCTCACGCATCACCGCCAGCATACCCTCCGACAGATCCACGCCGGTCACGTGTCCCTTGGTCATTAAGTCCGATCTCCCGGAATCTCCGGTCACAAAACCTGTCGATGTGACCTGTGCCTCGACTGGTGCTTTGGCTGGAGCCTCGACTGGTGCTTTGACTGAAGCCTCGACTGGTGCTTTGGCTGGAGCCTTAACATGTGCTTCAATAGGAGTCCCGACTCGTTTGTGAGACCTGCTCAAAGCCTTGGCGATGGCGATCGAGAAATCGCCCGTTCCGCAGGCCAGGTCCAGGACACGGGCCGGAGCCGGAGCGTCCACGATCTGTTTCAGGGCCTTCTTTCTCCAGATCTTGTCCACGTCCAGTGAAAGTATGTGATTCAGAGAGTCATAGTCGCCAGCGATGCTGTCGAACATATTCTTAACCTTTGACTTTGTCGGCATATTCCTAGAAAATCAGAAATCCCGCTCCGGCGAGGATGGAGAGGAAGAATGTTGAGATCACAAGAATCGGGAGCATCGGGTCGAGAGCCCGCTCGCTCCGGGTCCATACGCCTTGCAGGTGCTTGATGTACAATGGAAGAGTGATGAGGAACAGGAAATGTCCCGGCGCGAAATCATAGACCGCGCAAAACACCAGTATCAAGGTCCAGCCCAATGTGACCAGGATGGTCTGGTATATTCTCGCCCCCTTCATCCCGAGCTTGATGGCCACGGTCACACGATTCACCGCATCCGTCTTCATATCCCTTATGTTGTTGACATTCAGCACTCCCACGCTGAAACACCCGATGGCGGAGGCAGGCAGTAGCATAATCAGTGACGGCAACTCCCGAGCCGCGACATAATACCCACCGAGCACCGACACAAGGCCGAAGAATATGAACACGAACACGTCGCCCAGCCCTCTGTACCCATAAGGATTCTTGCCCAAAGTGTACTTCATCGCACCCACGATAGCCGCCGCGCCAAGCGCTTCCAGACAGATAGACTCTGTCTTGAATAGGCTTCCGAAGGAGACCTGGATCATCGCCAGGCCGGAGATGACGCAAAGCCCGATGAACATCAGGATGAGTTTTTTGATGTCTCCGATGGTCATGTCTCCGCTGCCGAGTGCGTACTTAGGTCCCTGCCTGTCAGCCGAGTCTGTGCCGCTCAAGGTGTCGCCGAGCTCATTGGACAGATTTGAGAGGATCTGCAGACATACCGTTGTCAGGAAGATCAGCGCGGCTGTCCACGGGCTGACATCTGCCTTGTCCGCTGCGAGCGTCACTCCGAGGATCACTCCGGCCAAGGACAGCGGAAGAGTCCTCAGCCTCATCGATTTTATGCTGGCTTTCAGCGTCATATTCAATAATTATTTGATTCTGTATAACAAAGGTACTCATATTCTCGAAAATATTCATAACTTTACATTTGTTGCGGAAAAGCGGCTCGCTTGTGTGGTGTCGCTTCGAGGCTGGAAAGGTTGAACATTAATATTCATGAATATGAGACGTAAATCATTCATTCTGGCGGCTTTCGCTGCCATCGCCGCGGTAGCTTGCGGCCCGAAGGTTTCTGACAAGACCGTTTTTGAGGGTACTTTTGAGGCCGACGCACCTCAGGAGGTGAACATCAAGATCAAGGATCTTGGGGTTGACACCACGATCACTGTGGCGGACGGCAGATTCGCTGTCACGCTTCCTGCCACCAGAAACGCTTTGGCAACGTTGACTGTGGGAAGCGTCAAGATAAACTTTGTCCCGGATGGTACTCCATTGACGGCCAATGTGAAAGGGAATGGTGAGGTGGAGATTGTCTCAAAGACTCCTTCAATCTCCGTTCAAGAAAGGTACAAGGCTTATGATGATGTGCTGGTTAATTTCAATAAAGAGGCCGAGGCTCAGCTCGCGGCTCTCGGAGACGAGGCGGATGATTCTGCGAAGATGAAAATCTATGGCGCCTATAGGACAGCCAAGAAAGAACACATGCAGAAAGCATTTGACGCCAACAAGGACAATATCATCGGAGCCATGGCGCTCAACACCATCCGTTTCGACCTCACCTCCCCGGCTCAGTTGGACTCAATGCTGAACCTGCTTGATCCTTCTCTTGCAGATGTTAAGATTGTCTCAATGATGAGGAAGGCTGCTGATGCCGTGAAAAACACCGCGGAAGGCAAGATGTTCACTGATTTCGACATCGACGGAGTGAAGCTTTCCGATTATGTGGGCAAAGGCAAGTATGTCCTCGTTGACTTCTGGGCATCATGGTGCGGACCTTGCAAGATGGAGATCCCTAACATCAAGAAGGTCTATGACAAGTACGTCGGTGACGATTTCGATGTGCTCAGCGTCGCTGTTTGGGATCAGCCTCAGGCTTCTGTTGACACGGCAAAGGCCTACGGCGTGAACTGGAACGAGATTATCAACGCAAGTAATATCCCTACAGACCTCTATGGTATTGATGGAATTCCTCACATCATCCTTTTCGGACCTGACGGAACCATCCTCAAGAGAAACCTTCGTGGCGAAGGCATCGAGGAGGAAGTCGCCAAATACGTGACCGCCAAGAAGTAAGATGGCGGTCTATTGACCATATTATATTCAAACGCTTTGAGCGAGAAGGGTCTTACAGTCAGGGAGAAAATCGCCCTGTTTCCACATTCCCCGGGGGTCTATCGTTACTACGATGCCTCGGGGAAGGTGATTTATGTGGGCAAGGCCAAGGATCTGCACAAGAGGGTGGCGCAGTACTTCGTGCCTCCGGAGAGGCTGAACGTGAAGACCAGGATTCTGGTCTCGAAGATCGCCGACGCGCAGTTCTCCGTTGTGGACTCCGAGGCCGACGCGCTGCTGCTGGAGAACAATCTCATCAAGCAGTACAAGCCTCGCTACAACATCCTGCTGAAGGACTCCAAGACATATCCGTGGATCGTCATCACGAACGACGACTTCCCGAAGGTCTTTCTCACCCGCCGCGTGGACAGGAAAAACGGAACCTATTTCGGGCCGTACAGTTCGGTCTCGCACGCCAACTACCTTCTGGAGTTCTTCCGGAAGAACTACCCGCTGCGTTCCTGCAACCTGAAAATCACCGGCGACGCGATACTTCGGGGCAAATTCCGCCCGTGCCTTGACTTCCACATAGGCCGCTGCAAAGGCTGCTGTGTGGGCGCGGTCAGCAAGGAGGAATATTCATCCTACATCATTGAGATTACCCGTCTGCTGAAAGGCGGCGTGAACGAGATAATCCGTGAATATGAGGCCGGGATGAAGCGTGCGGCCGCGGAGCTCCGTTTCGAGGAGGCGCAGGTCTGCAAGAACCGTATCGAGTCTCTGAAGAAACATTATTCACATTCGATAATCTCCTCTGCCGCGGACACAACCTGCGATGTGTTCTCGCTGGTATTCGATGGTCAGGAGGCTTTCGGGAACTTCCTGCGGGTCCGTGGCGGATCTGTCATCCAGTCGCTGAACCTTGGATTCAGGATGAACATCGAGGAGGAGCAGGCATCTGTACTCAGCACGTTCATCGCCGAGATCGAATCCAAGTTCGGTGCATTGGCGAAAGAGGTCATCGTGCCGTTCAAGCCGGATGTGGAGATTGACGGCATCGACTTCCGCATCCCGGCGCGTGGCGACAAACTTTCCCTTCTCGAACTGAGCGTCAAGAATGCCAAGGAATATCTCTTCAACTCCATCAAGCAGAGGGAGCACACCGATCCTGACGAATATCGCCGGATGGTTCTTGAGGACTTGCGCAAGGCCTTGGGAATGAAGGATCTTCCGACCCACATCGAGTGCTTCGACAACTCCAACATCCAGGGGACCAATCCGGTGGCTTCCTGTGTGGTTTTCCGAGACGGAGTGCCGTCCAAGAAGGATTACCGTAAGTTCAAGATCAAGACGGTCATCGGGGCCAATGACTTCGCTTCGATGAAGGAGGTCGTCAACCGAAGATATTCAAGAATGCTTGAAGAGGCTCCGGATGACCTTCCGCAGCTCGTAGTGATAGACGGCGGTGAGGGGCAGTTGGAGTTCGCCCGCCAGGCTCTCGCCGAATTGGGCTTGATGGACAGACTGATGGTCATCGGCCTTGCCAAGCGTATGGAACTTGTGATCAGGGTGAACGATCCTTATCCTCTGTTTCTGGACCGTAACTCGCAGGCTCTTAAAGTCCTGATGCAGATCCGTGACGAAGCCCACCGCTTCGGCATCACCTTCCACCGCAGCCTCAGGAGCAAAGCCCAGATCCAGAGTGCTTTGAGGGAGATCAAAGGTGTCGGCGAGCAGACCGAGAAACGTCTTCTGATGCACTACGGCTCTGTCGCCCGCATCGCCGCCGCCCCCCTCGAAGACCTCTCCAAACTCGTCTCCCCGGCCCTCGCCGCCGAGATTCTCAAGGCACTTGACCAGTCTTGACCCAATACATTGAACCGTCTGCGACACACGCGTGATCTTAGCGCGTGATTCGCCCCCTTCTTGCGCACCACCTTGCTCCTTTGTGAACACCTCGTGAGCCAGATCAGCCTTTTTGCTCACAACAAGGCCTTTATGGGGACCTTCGTGAGCGGAAGAGCCTGATCTGTGCACGGAACACTTTTCTACTTCTCGGCGCGAATTTTCCGTGTCTACTTTTCGCGTCTGCTACAAAATTTTTTCTTTTTATGGAATAAATGCGTTATTGGCTTCCGTATTTTTTGGAATAAATGTATATTTGCCAGTGTGGAATTATGGAATAAATGTGTGTAACATGCTTAAGCGTAAGATTTCAAAACAAATAGAAAACTATCTAAAGTCCGGTGGCGATAAAATGCTTGTTGTCGATGGTGCTAGACAAATCGGGAAGTCGTTCATTATCCGTGAGATTGGAAGCCGGATGTTCCCGAACTTCATTGAGATTAACATGGAGAAAGACAAGCAGGGTGACAGGCTGTTTGCGGAAGCCAAGACAACAGAGAATTTCTATCTTGCGTTGAGTGCTGTCGCAGGGGATAGGATGTCCGACAAGAAATCAACGCTCGTGTTCATCGATGAGATCCAGGCCTATGACCACCTGCTTACCTTGGTTAAGTTTCTTATGGAAGATGGGCGCTTTACCTACATAGCAAGCGGATCTCTGCTCGGGGTCACATTGAAGAAGACACAATCCATCCCGATAGGAAGCATAACTCCTTTGCATATGTATCCACTTGATTTCGAGGAATTTCTTTGGGCCAACGGTGTAGGGCGACTCGTTATAGAAGACTTGCGTCGGTGCTTTGAAGAGAGGGTCTCGCCCAATGAATCCATACACAGGAAAATGTTGGACTTGTTCAGGAAGTATCTTCTTGTGGGCGGTCTTCCTGATGCTGTGAATACTTATGTGAAGGAGCATAACATCGTCAAAGTGCGCGATGTGCACAGGGAAATTCTGGAACTCTATGGTCTTGACGCTTCAAAATACGAAAAGGAGTCTTCACGTAAGCTTAAGATTCTACGTATATATGAAATGATTCCGTCAAACCTTGAAAACAAGAAGAAGCGTGTCAAGGTCAAGGACATCGAAGGGAAAAAAGGTAAACGAACCAGTGACTATCAGGACGAGTTTGACTATCTTGTGTCTTCCGGGGTCGCATTGGAGGTGGATGCCATAAGTCAGCCTACTTATCCGCTCAGACAGAATGCGGGGAAGAATCTTCTCAAATTGTATCTTAATGACTGTGGCTTGTTTACGGGAATATTATATGGCAACGACATCAGGCCGGTTCTTGAAGACATCCGCTCTGTCAATCTTGGCTCGGTTTACGAGACTGTTGTCGCCCAGGAACTGAAGGCGCACGGATTCGGCCTGTACTATTATGATAACAAGAAAAACGGTGAGGTGGACTATCTGATTGATGATGTGAGGAATATGTCATCAATACCGCTTGAGGTAAAATCAGGAAAAGACTACGCGACACACAGTGCTCTTGACAGATTTGTGGCCAACAGGGATTATGCGATCCGGCAGGCGTGTGTGTTGTCCAACGAGTCAAGGGTTTTTGAAAAAGATGGCATCACATATTTCCCGATATATTTTGTGATGTTTTTCAACCATGATCTTGACATGCCTGAGGAAGATTATATATTCTGATTACCATTTTAGTAACATAAAAAAATAAGTTGCCTCAGATTAAGAGAAGATTTTCGAGGATAGATCTATTTTCGAAGAAGGAGTGTGCCGGTGGCACATGACTGATGAGAAAAGAGATGTAGACCGAAAAGATTCCTTAAGATGATGCAGGTTATTATTTGAAGGTTACTTAATGCTTACTGTTGAACAGAATTTATACTAAGAACATGAAAGTTGCGGTTGTCGGTGTGACCGGCCTTGTGGGGACACGAATGGTCGAGGTGCTGGAAGAAAGGCAATTCCCTGTGGATGAGTTTCTTCCTGTGGCATCGGAAAAATCTGTCGGAAAAAAGATCTCTTTCCGAGGGCGTGAATATTCAGTCTTGTCCATTGAGGAGGCGCTTGAGGCGAAGCCCGATCTGGCTCTGTTCTCCGCAGGAGCCGGCATTTCCCTTGAATATGCCCCGAGATTCGCCGCGGCAGGGTGCCGTGTCGTGGACAACTCTTCCTGCTGGAGGATGGATCCGACGAAGAAACTGGTTGTGCCGGAGATCAATGCCTCCGTGCTGACCGAGGATGACCGCATCATCGCCAACCCGAACTGCTCGACCATCCAGATGCTTCTTCCGCTGGCGCCACTACATCGTAAGTACGTGATCAAGAGGATAGTGGTCTCGACCTATCAAAGTGTGACGGGTTCAGGCAATCCTGCCGTCGCGCAGATGAAGGCCGAGCGCGAGGGGAGGAAGTGGGGTGAATATCCTGCCTTCTATCACTATCCGATCGATGAGAATGTGATCCCTCACATAGATGATTTCCTGGAGGACGGCTACACGAAGGAGGAGATGAAGATGGTCAACGAAACCCACAAGATTTTGGATGACTATTCGATAGGGGTGAGCCCTACCACGGCGCGCGTGCCGGTGCAGGGAGGACATTCGGAATCCATCAATCTGGAGTTCGAAAAGGAGTTTACGCTTGAAGATGTCAGGAGATTGTGGTCTGAGACAGAAGGTGTTACGGTTCAGGATGAGCCTACCCGCAACATCTATCCGATGCCGCTTTTCTCTCTTGGCAAAGACGATGTGTTCGTCGGTCGTCTGCGCAGGGATCCGTCCGTGAGATCCGGCCTGAATTTCTGGTGCGTCAGCGACAACATCCGCAAAGGAGCCGCCACCAACGCCGTCCAGATCGCCCAGTACCTTCTGTCCAAAGGCTTCCTGCCACGTCGCTGAGTCCGATCCGGTCTCCCGGCCGCTGCGTTCGATGGGCTTGTCAACCGTTCAGGCGCGGAGCCGCCTCTCGATGTCGCTGAGTCCGTCCAAGTGCTCCTTTATTCCTTGTCGGCCAGATGCTTCTCCCAAGCCCAGGCTGAGGCCAGCGTGTCTTCGATCGACCTCTCCGCCTTCCAGCCAAGTTCGTTGTTGGCCAGCGTAGGATCCGCCCAGATGGCAGTCACGTCGCCAGCCCTGCGTGGAGCGAACCTGTAGTTCAGCTTCAATCCGTTGGCTTTCTCGAACGCGGTGATGAGCTCCATCACTGACAGCGGCTTGCCTGTGCCGATGTTGAAGATTTCATATTCATTCTTCATCTTGCCGTCAAGCATCCTGCGCACCGCGAAGACATGGGCTTTCGCAAGGTCCACGATGTCGATGAAGTCTCTCTGGCATGTCCCGTCCGGGGTAGGGTAGTCGTTGCCGAAGACCGAAAGGCACTCGCGCTTGCCGATGGCGGTCTGCGTGATGTAAGGCACGAGGTTGTTAGGCACGCCGCGCGGAAGCTCTCCGATCATCGCTGAAGGATGCGCCCCGATCGGATTGAAGTACCTCAGCGCGATTCCCTTTACATTTGGATATGCCTTCACGGAGTCCCGGAGGATGTCTTCGCACATCTGCTTCGTGTTGCCGTAAGGCGATGTGGCCGGCTGCCTTGGGGACTTCTCGGTGACAGGAAGCTCCTCAGGCTCGCCATAGACGGTTGCCGATGAGGAGAAAAGAATATTCTCGCATCCGTGCTTTCTGGCCGTCTCGATGACATTCATGAATGATTCCAGATTGTTCCTGTAGTACATCAGAGGTTCGCTGACGGACTCGCCAACGGCCTTGAACCCGGCGAAGTGGATGACAGCGTCGATCTTGTTGGCGGTGAACAGCAGTTCCGTTGCCACCGGATCGCAGAAATCCATCTTGACGAAAGGAATATCCTCCCTTCCGGTGATCTTCTTGACACCCTCGTAGCAGGTCTCGTCGCAGTTGGACATGTTGTCGGCCACAATCACATCATAACCGGCCTCAATAAGTTCCACGGTAACGTGGCTTCCGATAAATCCGGCACCGCCGGACACAAGGACACACTTTTTCATATTGATGACAATTTGATTCTCTCCCGACTGCCAAAACAGTCATTTATGGCTGCAAATTTAGTAACATTCAAAAAATAACCTGCATCATCTTAAGGAATCTTTTCGGTCTAG